>JAABUJ010000032.1_pt1 | contig 322043 bp, 462 predicted proteins | sample 5559131 | NCBI WGS metagenome assembly JAABUJ01 (sample SAMN10711875, study PRJNA513366) | rock metagenome | isolation source: Antarctica rocks | place: Antarctica: Victoria Land, Mt New Zealand nord | collected 2016-01-07
TCCCGCTACCAGCGGCAGCCTGGTTACCTAGCAACACCAGCGCAAGCGTCAAAATGGCTGCGGAGCGGCTATCGGGGCTGATATTGGCGATGTCGCGCTCGTGTGCGGTTCTCAAAAACCCCCCTCTTGCAGTGCCTCGAGCATGCCTCACACAACAATTGCATTTGAACCAAGTTTTGCAGTGCGCATGTGCTCCAGCAGCATGCATGTAGTAATATGAGGCCTAGATAGGCATAGCTGGGTCAGAGCCAGCTCGCTCAGAGCTTTTCGATGAACAGTGTACGTTCAGGAGGCTGATCAAAGCTCTTACCAGTGTAGCTCGGCGACGTTCACATTCTCACAGAGCACAGAAGTATATGGGAGAGCTCAATATACTTCAGCAGAGCGCAGACTCACCAGCTTCCTGCCCTCACCCAGTGCAACCAAGCAACGATGCAACATGCTATGGCCTGCGGATACTTGGTAGCGCAGGAGACAGCATGAAGCGGGGCCACCGGCCCACCGCCATCCGCCCGGCGCTGCTTCGCTGAGCCTGTGTTGCAAGCCAGCAGCATGAACCAGTACCAGTACGGCCCGCCTGGCCGCGTGCTATTGCTGCGAGCGCTTCCGGTCCGCATGTATATTATCAAGATGTGCACGGCGCACAACTCTGACAGCACAGACCGGGCTGCGCGCGGCAGCATCTACGACCCCATCGCTCGGGGCAAGCACTCCACGGTGTACAAGGGCCGCAAGAAGCAGAGCATCATGTACTTTGCAATCAAGAGCGTGGACAAGTGCCAGAAGCCGCGCGTGCTGCAGGAGGTGCGCCTGCTGCCGTGGCGCCCCGCCAACAGCATACGGCCAGGCGTGGCCGACCGACCGAGCGCTGCGCTTGCAGGTCCGCACGCTGCACACCTTGGATCACGCCAACATCCTCAAGTTCTATGCCTGGTGTGCGCCCCGCCCGCCGCTGCAGCGCCTCTGTCGACACGCGCCTCGTGCGCGTGAGCGCGCCCCGCGCCCACGCGCGCAGGTACGAGACCAAGAACCACCTGTGGCTCATCCTGGAGTACTGCGTCGGCGGCGACCTGATGGCGCTGCTCAAGCAGGACCTGGCGCTGCCGGAGGCCAGCGTGCACGACTTTGCGCGCGACGCGGCGCTCGCGCTGCAGTACGTGCACGCGCACGGCGTCGTGCACGCCGACCTCAAGCCCAGCAACCTGCTGCTGGACGAGAACGGGCGCGCCAAGCTGGGCGGCTTCGGCCTGTCGCGCCGCCTGGGCGACCTGGCGCGCGGCGACCCCGCGGATGCGCAGCCGGTGCCCGCCCCGCCGCCTGCTCCCGGGCACCGGACGGGAGACGCACCACACCCAGCTAATTGAGCTGGGGCATGGCCGACAACCTGATCTCTTGTCTCGAGTAAGATCTCAGAGAGGGTACCGCTGCAGATGTGAATAGCATGAAACAACAGACAATAGAGCATGTTCTGGAAACCCTTTCCACTGTGTGTTTTGAATACCCATTTTTCGGCGCGCAGGCCACGCCGACGTACATGGCGCCAGAGCTCTTCCGGCCAGGCGGCGTGCACAGCAGCGCGAGCGACCTCTGGGCGCTCGGCTGCGTGCTGCACGAGTGCGCGGCCGGGCGGCCGCCGTTCCTGTCGCCCTCCTTCGCGCGGCTCGCGCACCTCGTGCTGCACGCCGAGCCCTCGCCGCTGCCGGCGGGCGCGCCCACGCCCTGCGCCTGCGCTCGAGGGCCCTGCCTGCGCTGCACAAGCTTGCCCACGAAGAGCTGAAGCCTTGTTTATTGACTCGCCGTGCATGACACAGCTGCGGGCTGGACGAGTCGTGCATGCATGAGCACTTACCTAATGATAGCGTACATGCATGAGGGCTGTCATGTGAGACGCGCGCGACGCGTCGCCCGCCTGTGCCACGCCAGCAGAGAGCCGGGCCGTCGTGAGTGCAGCCCGCACGCTTGCCAGCCCTCACATGCATCTGAGTGCAGCATGCGCGCTTACCTGCCGTTACATGCATCTTAGTACAGCCCGCACGCTGGCCAGCCGCCGTGCGCGCGCGCAGGCGTGTCGCCCGAGTTCAGCGACCTCATCGGCCGGCTGCTGGACAAGGACCCGGGCCGCCGCATCGGCTGGGCGGCGCTGCCTGAGCACCCGTTCTGGCAGGCGCCGCTGCCGCTGCGCGCGATGCCGCCCGAGCCGCGCCTGGCCGCGTACCTGGCGTCGCAGCGCGCGGCCGCGGCCGCGGCGCCCGCGCCCGCGGCGGCCCAGCGCGCCCAGGTGCTCGCGCAGCGCCAGCTCGCCAGCATTCGGGGCATGCTGGTGCTTGCGCAGTGCAAGGGTAAGGGCTCCCAGGTGCGCACGCAGCGCGAGGGTTAGGGCATGCAAGTGCTCGTGCAGTGTGAGGGTTGGGGCATACAGGCGCTTGAGCAGCACGCCGGCGAGAGCGTAGAGGTGCTTTGCCTGCTGAAGATTGTGTGCCGCTGTCCCCTCGTAATGGGGTTTTACTTGCACCCCGTCTATGGAGCTCCCCATCTGGAACCTCTGAAACACTCTCCGTCAACAGGCGGAAGGCGCGGCCGAGGCTGAGGCCGCGGACGTGGCGCGCCTGGGCGGCCTGGCGGCGGGCAACCTGGAGAGCGAGGGCGGGGCGGCGGGCGGCGACTGGGGCGCCGCGGGCGCGTCGCCCGCCGGCAGCGCGGCCGGCGGCGACGTGCACCTGCACACCGCCGACGCTGAGCTCGACTTTGCGGCAGGCGCGGCCGAGGCAGGCGCGCGTCCCCCTGCTCTGCGGCCGCCGACATGGCGGCACCCCTACTGCCTCATGGAGCTGCAGCTGCTCTGAGGCTGTTCCTGTCTGCTGCACGCCGCGATGGGTGCTCCGCTCAGGCAGGCGCACACGCACGCTGCTGCAAACGCAGAGCGTGCTGTGTGTCCCGGCCAACCACTCGCTCTGGAACGCTGCACGCGTGCGCGCGGCCACTCCCGCCGGCGGCGCCCGTGGCAGCAAGGCCGGGCGACGCCCCTGGCGGCGGGGGAGGCTGCGCACTAACGGCCTGCCGCGCCTGCCGCAGAACTGGCCGAGGCGCAGGAGGAGGCGCGCACCGCGGCGGGCGCGCCCGGCGACAGCGCGCCGCCGGAGGCGGCGGCCGCTGATGGGCGGCCCGCCGAGGTGGCGAGCAGCCTGGTCGGCAGCGCGGCCCGGGACGTGCGCGCCGGCAGCGCGCCTGACGCGGCATGGCCGAGTGCGCGGACGCAACGGTCGTGGTTGGCGCTTGGGCGTGTAGTGCTGGCAGGACATGATGCTGGTAGGAACGCGGCATTGCTGGCAGGAACGGAGTTGTGTAATATGCCGCAGGCCGATTGGACGTGCATGTGTGCAGTGTTGCCTGGTAGGCCTGCTTGCCTGGGGCGTAGTTGCCAAGACAGCTGTGCAGGCCTGCAGTGTGCCTGGTGGTGTCGCTCGCCTGGGGCCTGTGACTGAGGGAGTCTCTCAGATTTGCAGTGTGCCTGGCGGCACCGGTTTCCCGGGGGCTTGAGAAACATGTGTAAGGGCAGGCTTCGAAGACCACTGCCGGGCGCGTGCGCAGGCGAAGCTGGCGGCCGCGACGCGGAGGGCGCGCCGGACCTGCTGAGCCTGCTGTGGCACCCGTCCGATGCGGTCGCGCGCCCGCTGGTGGGCAACAAGGCCATCGAGCGCCAGACGCGGCCGCCCTGCGACCCCGCCGCGTTGCCCTTTGCGCCGCTGGTGCGCGCCGCCTGCCGCCGCCGCCCGCTACCGCACACGCGCACTATTTTCCTGGGCTGCCTGCCTGGGGTGCTGGCATGAGCCTGCATGCGCGCCGCATTGTAGCAGGGCCGGCGAGCGGCTCGTGCTGCGGCTGAGGCGCCGGGCGCAGCCTAGGCATGCAAGAAAGCATGTGTGAAAGAGAAGTGGCAGACCGGGGGCCATCTCAGTGACAGCCGAAGCCAGTCAAGCAGCAGACCTGTGCGCGCACCTGCCAACATGCAGGGCGTGCCGGCCGACGCCGCGGACTCCGCGCAAGGGTGCGCCCGCACGCGGCACGGCAGTGTGCGGCGCAGCTCAGACGCGCGCTGGCCCGCCCGCGCGCCGGCCGCTGACCAACGCGCGGCTGCGCGCGCGGCAGGACGCGGCGCAGATTGCGGCGGCGCCCGAGGACGAGCTGTGCCGCTTCCTCGCGCAGGTCCACCACGCGCTCGCGTCCGCCGGGCCGCTCAGCGAGAAGGCGCGCGCGCACGCCCCGCTCAGCGTTGCTGCGGCCGCGCAGGCAACGGCTTGCGCTTTTTACTGCACGCAAGCATGCGCGCATGCCACCTCTCGCTCCTGTGCGCCCGGCGCTGGCACCGCCCAGGCCGACGACGGCCGACACCGTCGAAACGCGCCGCGCCCTCGGTAATGTAGACCTAACCCTACCCTAACCAACGCGTGGCGGGCGCGCCGCAGGTCAACGTGCTGGCCTGGCTGGAGGGCACGTGCGCGCACGCGGAGGCCGCGTCCGCGCTGCTGAACAGCGCGCTGGGGCCGCTGCTCGTGCGCCTGCTGGCCGCTGCGCCGGCCGCCGGCCTGCGCGCGCGCCTGGCGGCCGTGCTCGGCGTGCTCGTGCGGCACACCGCCTTCGTCGGGCCCGAGCTCGCGGCCTGCGGTACCGCCCTCCTGCGCCGCCCTCCGACATGAGGCTGCTCCGAAACCCTGCTCATTGTGCTAAAGCACGCGTACACCGTCAGCCGCGCTCACTTTGGCGCTGTGCCAAAATAGGCGCGGTGGCCGTGCTGGCGGACGCGCTGCGCGATGGGGCGGACAAGGTGCGGCGGCGCGCGGCGGCCACGCTGGGCGAACTGCTGTTCTACATCGCCATGCAGCCGCCGGCGCGCCGCCCTGCCCCCGCGCTCGCCGCGCCGCCACTCGCGCCCCGCCGTATGCCGACGCGCCCTGCTGGGGCTGGCAAGGCTGCAGTCCGATAGCCAAGAGCTGTGCGCCACCGCGCAGGAGGCCGCCGCAGCCTGGGAGGTCGGCCTTGACACGCTGGCGGCCATGGCGCACGCGCTGCAGGTGGGCGAGGACGCTGTCCAGGTGCCAACCCCGCGCATGCATTGTCTTGCCTGACGCGCACATGGTAGGAAAGCCAGCGGCGACGCGCTGCGGCGCGGCCGAGGCAGACCTACGCGCTCGGTGCTGCGAGCCTGGGCGTGCGCGCTCGCGCGCAGGGCTCAGCCTCACCGCAGGGCAGGCGCTTCGCGCGGCTGCGCACAATGCAGACACGACGCGGGGTGGCCCAGGGTTGGGTACGTCTGAGGGGCGCGCGCGCGCGCGCAGCGGTACGTCTGCCACGCGGTCGGCAACATCGCCGCGCAGGCCCCTGCATGGGCGGGCCGCTTTGCGGCGCCGGCGTTCGCGGGCGCGCTGCTGGCGCCCGCGGCGGGCGGCGCCGGCGAGGCCGTGCGCGCGGACGCGCTGGCCGCGCTGGCGCGCCTGGCGCGCCACCACCCGGCCGTGCTGGCGCAGGCGCGCCACGTGCTCGGCGTACACGCGCACCACTGCAAACCTCTGATAAGGCGTGCACGTACCGGGTGTCACACAGCCTCGTCGCGCAGCGCTGACCGCCCCACACACAAACACACACTGCGCTTTGGCTGGTGGCTGCTTCGGGGAAGCTCTGAGTATGACCACTAGATCCCCACATGATGCACATAACGCAACTTCGACTTTCACTTTGAACTTCACTCTCTTACTTATAAGTTATTAGCACTCGCTCGCAGAACGGGTGGACATGCAAGTGCAAGCAGGGCACAGACGGGCGCCCGGAGCGAGCTATGCAACAGGCCGCCTCAGCTCACATCCCAAAATTCCCCGGAGCACTCAATTGCCCCAGGTCTCAGCATCAAAGCGGCCAGGGCCCAACCCTCATGTGGCCCTAAGGTGTGCGCGCGCAGGTGGGCGAGCCCGCGGGCGTGCGCGCAGTGGTCGACGCGCTGGCGGCCGGCGACAAGCGCGCGCACGCGCCCGCCGCCACCCTGCTCTGCCTGCTGCTGGCGCGCCCGCGCGAAGCGCCGCACGCGGCCGCCCTCCTGCAGGTCCGCGCTCCTGCCCGGCGCAGCGCGGTGTCCATCATCAGCGTTGTGCTGGCTGCAGCCCCGCGAGCGCTGTGTACCAGGCACCCCGGCGCTGTGCCAGAGCCGGAGGGCGCCTGCTCAGACAGCCCGCCTGTGCACGCACACCCTATCGGACGCATGTCAAGCAAGCTGCGCCAGCACCATGCGCACGGGAAGCCTCACGCCCCACCAACAAGCACGCACGGCGCTCTGGCTTCGACGCGCGTTGCTGAGCCCGGGCGCCGCGCGCGCGCAGGGGGAGCGCGGCGTCGTGGGCGGCGCGCTGGCGCTGCTGGACGCGCCGGCGCCGGCCGCGGCCACCAAGGGCGTGGTCGCGCTGGCGCTGGCCGCGCGCGCCTCGCCGCGCTTCCTGGCGCAGGCGCTGCGCGGGCGCCTGCTGCCGCAGGTGGGCCGCCCCGCATGGCCTGGAGCGGGGGTCACGCTCCGCGCATGGTCGGAAACCTGGGGGATGGCAGTGCGCGCGGCTGCTGCCGCAGGCGGCCGCCTCGCATGGCCTGGAGCGGGGGCAGCGCTTCAGGGACAGGGAAGAGCCTGGGGTGGCCCTGCGTTGCCTGGAGCGCATGCAGCCCTCCACGCCTAGTGAGAGCATGGGGCCGGGCCTGCTCTGCAGGTTAGCTGCCGCGTGTTGAGATGCTGCCAGTGCTGACATGCGGACGCTGCTGTGCTAAAGCGATGCTCCTACTCGCTTGCACTTCATTTCCTTGCAGTGGTTCACTTATCAAGGCAGCGGGTGCGGCGCGCGCGCAGCTCGAGCGGCTGGGGCGCGAGCGCGACGGGTATGTGGCGGCGGCGCTGGCTGCGCTGCGCGCCGAGCTGGCCGCGGCCGCGGTCGCGCTCACCGCACAGGCACGCGCGCCCATGCGCTCCGCCACTGGGTTGTGCCTGCCGACCTCAGGACACCCCCATCCGCGCCTGGCGCTGCAGAACATAATGCAAACCAAAGCCCGGGGCTCACATACATCACAAATATGAGGTTTTGGGCATGCTCGACGGCCATCTCCCTGCTTGACAACACTTGCCGCCCAAAATGGGCGGGCAACCTGCGCCGCGCCCTTCCCTAAACCTGCAGCGCATGTGCAGATGGCCGAGGAGGCTGCACGGCTCGGCAGCGGGGCCGCGCGTGACGGCGACGCCGCCGCGCCGCATGACAGCGCGCTGGCCGCGCTGCCGCTGCTGCCGCCGCTGCTGGGCGCGCCCGCGCTGCGCGGCGATGTCATCTGCGCGCCGCTGCTGGCCAATGCGGGAGCGCTGCTGGCGGCGGCGGCCGCCGCGGCCGACGCCGTGCCGGAGGACGCCATGGTGCGGCTCCTGCGGCCGCAGGGCCCCGGTGCTGGCATGCGCGCCCCATCCCTACAGCCTTCGCGCCGCTGGGCGCGCGCAGCCGGACCGGTGGCGCTGGCAGCGGCGCTGCTCAACGCCGCGCACTGGCGAGCACAACCAGGACATACGACTTGGTCACGGTGGAAGAGAGAGACCTCGTCCCCAGCCCCACTCCTACCCTGGGCGCGCGCGCAGGCGGGCCTGGTGGCGCTGGCGGAGGCGCTGGGCGAGCAGGTGGATGCCGTGCTGGCCGTACCCGCGCCCGCGCTGGCCGGCCTGGCGGCCGCGCTGGCGGCCGCGGTGGCCGCACCGGCCGCGCCGCCCGACGCGCGCTTCGCCTGCCTCAAGCTGCTCTGCGACGCCACGCTTGCGCGCCTGTGCTGCGCGGCCGACGCCGCGGGCGCGCCGCCCGGCGCACGGCCCCGCCCGGCGGCCATGTGGGTGCAGTCGGGTCCACCATGGTGGCCGCGAGGTGCCGGCAAGCCAGGGCGCGCGCCGGCTGCTCGTGGGCGTGCCCCATCGGCTGCGTGCCAGACGTTTCAACCTGCCCTATGGTAATTGTATCAGGGTTTATCCCCTGAGACAGTACCGCGCGGCAGGGCGCGCGGAGGGCGAGGCGCTGGCCGCGCAGCACCTGCTGCCGCTGGTGCCGGGGCTGCTGCTCCAGCCCGACCCGATGCCGCTGTTCACGCTCAAGCTCACCTGCGCCGTGCTGGACGCGGCGCCCGCCTGCGCCGTGCCCGTGCTCCAGCGGCGCGCGCCCTGCCACCGGGCCCCGCCCGGGCGCGGCCTGCGCGGCTGGGCGCCTGCGCTGCCATGCCTCTGTCGTCCGAGAAGGCGTCTTGCCCCGCCCTGCACCTGCACCGCAGGCGGACTGCTGTGCTACTGCAAAACCCTGACCCTGCCGTAACGCAGGCTGGGCCTGTTCGAGCAGTTCTTCGACTTCATGAGCCTGGACCACGCCAACAACAACGTGCACAACATGCGCCTGTGCCGGCTGGCGCTGGCGCACCGCGCGCTGCCGCCGGCCGCGGTCGCCGAGCGCCAGGCCGCCGCGCGGGTGCTCGCGCGCCGCGGAGCCGTGCAGTGGCAGACTTTGTAGGCCTGAATCAAGTGAGAGCGGGTAGCTGGGCTGTCATAGCCGCACACGGCGACGACCCTGCAGACGCCTCACGCTGCCACATGTGCGGGCCGCTGTCACCTCCGCATGGCGCCGGCGGGGCTGCACTGCGGTACAGCGCGGCGGCACATGCGCCTGCCGCAAGTGGGCGCACGGCGCTCGAGCAGCATGCGCCGGGCAGTCGCGCCGGCCGCGGCTCGCTTCCGCAGGTGTGCCTGGGGCGCTGAGGGGAACACCGCCAGCCTCAGCACCCAGACACAGCCATACACCTGTCGAAATCTGAGAGTCCGGTGCCGGCCGGTGACTCTACCCTACTCCGCCGCGGCAGATGGCGGCGGTGCTGGAGTACACGGCCGAGAACATGATCGAGTCGTTCTTGGAGCCCGTGCTGGAGCTGCTGGCGGCGCTGATCGAGTTCGACCGCGACGCGCTCGCCGCCGGCGCGCGCGGTGCGCGCGCGGCCCCGCAGCGGGTTTGCGGGCACGGGGGCGGCCTCCGCGCTGCTGGGCGGCGCTCGCCGGGCTCGACGCGCCCGCCGCGCGTGCGCGTGGTGCGGCTGTGACGCTCGCCGCTCGAGGGTAGATCGGCTCGCAAACACCTCCCCCCCTCTGCCCATGTGCTGCTATAAAAGTGTGCAACCTTTCAACCTATACAAACCCTGGAAAACCCTGACGGCATCGCGCGCAGGCGCGGGCGAGACGCGCGCGCTGGCGCCCGCGCTGCCCGCGCTGGTGGAGCTGGTGGCGCATCCGGAGGCACGTGTGGCGGGCGCGGCCGCCGGCGCGCTGGCCGCGCTGCTGGCGCTCTGGCCCGCCGACACCGCCGCCGCGCTGCTGGCCGCCGACAACCTGGCCCTGCTCGGCGCGCGCCCCTCGGTCATCCTGCGCGCGGCCGCCTTAGCTGGGCCTGCTCTGCGGGAGACGGCCATTACGGCTCGTCGTCTGTAGTCACAATAGCAATTTGTTACAGATGAAGATGCCCTGGTTGGTAAGCGGTCATGGGTCATGGGGCGCCTGTCTCCTCGTCGCATGCACCGACGCGGCGCTCAATCGCGGCCAGGCAGCGCGCTGGGCGCGGAGGGCGCGCCGGCGGACCCGGACGTGCAGCAGGGCGTGCTGGACGCGCTCTGCCTGGCCTGCCGCGCGCACGACGCGCCGCCGCTGCCGCCAGGCGCGCACTCTCCCCTGCCTGGGCTGCTGGCATTCTTTGCAAACGGCGCTCAGTGCATAAGGAGGGCCTGCCATGCAAGCAAGCGGCGTGAGGCGCTTGCAAGCTGTCTGGCTGTGGAACGCATGGCCTGGGTGAAATGATGTGTGTGGCAGCTGCCGTTGTGCTGCCTCTGGTACGCAGGCTCATCGACAGGCCGGCAGGACACCCCGCGGGTTGCATTGGTGATATGTGTCTGGCCGCGCAAACCCAAGAAGCCTGCCAGCATGCACCCTTCAGGCCACCCCTCGACATGCCCGAATGAAGGATGGCTGGGCCGTGCAGGCGAGCTGGCGCGGCTGCGGGCGGCGGTGGCGGCCCTGGCGCGCGGCGGCGGCGTCGGCCTGCCCATCATGGAGGCGGCCGCCGAGGCGGAGGCGGAGCTCGCCGCGCTCGCCGGCCGCAGCGCCGCCTGATCAGGCTCGTCGCGTCCGCCGGGCCAGCGCCGCCTGAACAAGCTCGTCGCTTCCGCCGGCCAACGCGGCCTAAACAGGCTTGTCGCGTCGGCCACATCGGTTTCCGCCTTCGGCCCTGTTGATGTATCGGTTTCCTGCAGCAGGGAGTGTGCTGTTTCACTGCTTGTTCAGGGCCTTGGCAACGCAGAGTTGCAAATAGAAGTCAGATTCCTAGTCTGCCGCCCTAACATGGGCAGCACAGCGAGGTTGGTAAGCTGTCTGTGTTCATGCAGCCTACATTTGCGCGCATGTACTCTGCTGCCAGTCTGAGTGTCCGATAGCAAAAGTTTTGTGAGATTGTTGTGCGAGCTGTGTGGCAGGCGCCGCTGGACGCTTCTGTTTGAGCACATGTGAGTTTGGCCAACACGGTCTGGTTCTCCACATTGCTATCACCTGGTATACACGAATGTCTCATGCCACGAGTCTCATGGCATGAGAGCAAGGCGTTCCTGATGATGAAGGCGCCCGGACTACTTTCAAGCGGAGTATGCAAGCCTCAGCAAGTTCTACTGCATGCGAGCTCTAACAAGATGAAAACATGCGAGCCTCAGCACATAGGGCCTGTCATCTGCACGGCAGCAAGGGCAGCGCGCCAGTGCACAGCGCACAGGTAGGCATGCATCCTGCCATTGCATTTTCCTGGGAAAAACCCTGGTAGAGGTTGCTCCCATGCGCATGGCCGGTGATCGCCATGCACACTGAGAGTGAGAGACAGCTTGTGTACCTCGCGTGTGTGCTTCGCCCTCGTTCAAGCCGGCGGCTTGTGCTGAGCACCCTCTGCGTGCTTGGCCTGTGAATCCGCACAGTCTGCGGACCGGCTGCTGCAGACAACAGCTGTGTGGTAACCTACAGACGGGGCGCCTGAAAGAAGATGACAGCTGGTCGGAGGGGGCTGCGGGTGCGGTGGCTGCATGCGCGTATACTCCAAGATGTCTATAAGGTGCAGGCAACGCCGAGCACCATATCCGCAGGTGGCTGTGGAGGGCTGCTGTCATGGCGACCTGGACAAGATATACGGCACAATGCAGCGCCTGGAGCAGATGTACGGCCAGACCATCGACCTGCTGATATGCTGCGGCGACTTCCAGGCGCGCTCAGTGCATCTGCCTACGGCTGCTTACATTGTGAGCCAAGGCTGCTCACAGCGTGCGCTGGTGTCGGAGCGGGCCGCTGCCCTGCAGGCGGTGCGCAACGAGGACGACCTGGAGTGCCTCGCCTGCCCCCCCAAGTACCGCGAGCTCAAGACGTTCCACAGGTACTACACCGGCGCGGCTGTCGCGCCCTACCCCACGCTCTTCAGTGCGCCCTGCCGCGCTGTGCAGCCCCGCCGGCGCTGCCGCGAGCCGGGTGAGCAGGCCTTCAAAGCGCCTGCCGCGCCCCGCAGTCGGCGGCAACCATGAGGCCTCCAACCACCTGTGGGAGCTGTACTATGGCGGCTGGGCGGCGCCGCGCATATACTACCTGGGCCACGCGGGCGTGGTGACCTTTGGCGGCATCCGCATCGGCGGCCTGTCCGGCATTTTCAACGCCAACCACTACCGCAAGGCGCGCCGCTCCTCCCGTGACCGCCGCGTCTCCTTCGGGTCTCCTGCGCTGCAGCAGTTGAGGCGCTGTCCGCAAATTTTTTGCTAAAGGCGCTCCCGACAGTCTGGGGCGCTCGTATCGCAAGAAGAGCGCCAAAAAAGGTGCCAGCTGCGCGGGCGCCGGCCGCAGGGCCACTTCGAGCGGCCGCCGTACACGAGCTCCAGCATCCGCAGCGCGTATCACCTGCGCGAGCTGGAGGTGTTCCGCCTACGCCAGCTGCGCCGCCCGCTCGACGCCTTCCTCTCGCACGACTGGCCGCGCGGGATCGCGGCCTTTGGCGACGCCGCCGGCCTGTGCCGCGCTAAGCGCTTCCTGGCCGCTGAAATCGCGGCAAACTCGCTGGGCAGCCCGCCCGCGGAGGAGCTGCTGCACGCGCTGCGGCCGGCGCACTGGTTCAGCGCGCACCTGCACACCAAGTTTGCGGCGCTGGTGCCGCACGGCGGGGGCGGCGGCGGCGCTACGCGCTTCCTGGCGCTGGACAAGTGCCTGCCCGGGCGCGGGTTCCTGCAGGCGCGGCGCCCGCCTGCGCGCTGCGCCGGCGCCGGTTTGGGCCGGGTGCCGGGGGCACGCTTCGGCACGGCTTAATACGACCTGCCGCGCAGAGGCGCGCGGGTCAGCCAGGCGGGCAGGCGCGTCGTAGCTGCTGACCGGCCGGGCGCCGAACCCTCGCAGGTCGTCGACTTCCCCGACGCGGACGGGCCGCTGGAGTTTGGCTACGATGAGGAGTGGCTGGCCGTGCTGCGCGGCACGCATGCGCTGCTCAGCCTGCGCCCCTCGCCTGCGCCGCTGCCCGGTGCGCTCCCGGGCGTGGGTGACAGCGCGGAGCTGTATCTGTATACAGATACAGCTCGTGCAACCTTATGTGCACCCTGCCTGACAACATGACATGTGCTTGCTAATTCCCCTCAGCTGTCAGCCGTGATAACAAAGGGCAGTACGTGCACGCGCTGCATGCGACCAATTCATGGCCACCTGCTGTCAGAGACAGGACAAGCACTTTCTGTAAATCCGCAAGGCGCACCTTGCGTGCAGGCATGGGCGGCGGCCGGAGCGGCGCCTCCGAGGCGGACCTGGCGGCGGTGCGCGCGACGCTGGCAGCGCGCGGCGGCGCGGCCGTGCCGCCCAACTTTGAGCAGACCGCGCCGGGGCCCAGCGGCCGGCCGGGGCGCATGCCGCAGCGCGCGCAGCGCAGCCCGCAGACGGAGGCCTTTCTCCAGCTGCTGGGCCTGCCCTACAACCTGGACGGGCCCGACCCAGGCCGGGGTCCGCCTGCGGCGGCGCGCACGGCACCGGCAGGCGCGCAACCGCTTCACGGCTGTGCAGCTTTCATGGCTGCCCGCGCAGAGCTTTGCGGGCTCCTGGTGCCCCGGGACAGGCAAGTCTGAGCTGTCAGAACCAGCAAGGAGCCATGCTCGGGCAGCTCTGGTGCCTCTAAGGCAGTGTGTCAGGGCCTCGCCAAGGGCCTGACCATTACCCAGGACCTGGCGCACAGAGGCAAATCCGGAGGAGATTGCGTTGGATGATACGTACGAGCCGGCGGCGGCCAACCCCGAGGAGCTGGACATCGACGACGTGCCGGATGACGACGCCGAGGCAGATAGTGCCAGCATGTTTGCAGCCGTAGGAATACACAACATGTCGGCGGCTGGCGCGGCCGCGGAGGAGCGGGAGGACGCTCGCCTGCCAGAAGCGCTGGCAAACGTGGTGGCGGGCACTGGGTAAAGCGGCTCATGCCGGGGCTGCGGATGGTGCGCGCCCACACATAAAACCCCACCCGCTTATTGCTCCTCTGCCCCCTGTTGTGGTCCCTACCCTATACCGCTGGCGCCGTGGCGGTTGCGACCTGACGCGCACCCGCGCGCTCAGGCCATTCCGCGTGCTGGCCGCCCAGCGCCGAGCGGCGGCGCCGCTGCGGCTGGCCCGTCACGGCCTGCCCAGGCTTGTTGCGGCACTGTATGTGCATGAAGCTCTGACGCGGTCCTCACCATTCATTTGTATGTATGTACCTTCAGGGCATCCCTGCATGCATGTTACACAGCACGCTGGTGAAGGAGCCCCTTGCAGGGTCAAGCATCCGCCCATGACAGCACACCAACTCACTAAATGGAATATTCTCAGTGCACATTAAGAGCAGTGCCAGCTCCTGGCTGTAGGCACGTCCACATTGATGCAAAGTGATGGCTTGAGTGAACGGATACAGGAAACAAGAAGAGCCTGACCACGCAATTTTTCTATTCCCAGCGATTGGGCTGCCAAGCTCTTCTTCAGGCATCTCAACCAGGAGGAAGGCACGTCAAAATGCAGCAAGCAACCCTGCCCGAGTCCTGGCACGTACAGTACGCATGGTGCGCCCCAGGCGAAAGGGTGAGCGTGCGCAGCCGGCTCCATATGAAAGTAAGCAGCGTGAGCATGCGAGTCCCATAGCGCGACCATGTAAGGGACGCCAGACAGACGCGGCCTCACAGCTCCCGCTGCGATGCCGCATGGCGCCGCACGCTGCTCATAGCACCCACCCTTCCTCACCCAGCTGTGAGGCGGGGTAGCCCACAGCCAACGCACACCGCTCAATGCCAAAAGAAGCGCTCCAGGCTTGGTTCTCACCCTTGCGCACACGTCGGTCACAGCACACTGGCGGACGTGGCCCAGGTCACTGTAACCTACGTGATGCACTTGACCTGTGCCCGCCCATGTATGATGCGGAAAACCAACCCTGCAGATGTCGCGCGCCAGAGCAAACCAGGCACCCTGCATGTTCTGCAGGGGTGGGCCGATGTACATAGAGCAGCGGGGATGCAAGCCACCCCCGCTGCGTTACGTACATCGCCATACTTTGTGTGTGTTTTGATGAGGCATCCCCTCAGGGGTGCCTCATGAAAACGCGACACCACTTCATGATTGCATACTTCGAACACTTGTGCATGGAGTAAAACGCGTGCTCCGTGCCCTAATTTCCAGGCACGCGCATGGAAGGTATGCGCGTGCCCTTGATGAGTGTACCGTCGCGCATGAAAACAGCTAACAAAGCGCGTTGTTTCCATGCGCGACTCGCCCTGCAGCAACCCTGGCATACCAGAGGTCTTGCTGCAGGCATCACCACGGGTCAGCAGGAGCCACTCCCCCCAAACAGTCGAGGCAGGGCAGGGGATGCGCGGCGGCCCGAGCGCTCAGCCCCCGCCCGTCGCCGGCGGGGCGATCCCCGTCGCGCTCGCCACGGAGCCCGAGGAGCTGGTGGCGGTGGTCGCCACGGCCGGCGACGGGCGGACCACCTTGCCGCGGGCGTCGGTCACGACGGCCGGCTTGGGCTGCGCGTTGACGGCGATGCCCTTGGCGAAGGTGGCCGGCTTGCCGCTGCCGGCCACGACCCGGACGGTCGGCGCCACGTCCAGGAAGACGGGCGAGACCTGCGCGCCATGCGCGCGCGCGCTTAAGCGCGCGCGGTGAGGACGGCCATAGGGTATAGGGTTAGGGTTGGGGGAGGGGCGCTGCAGCAGGGAAAAGGGCGCCGCCCGCACCGCCACGTGGGTCAGGCCGATGTTGGTGCCGCTGGGGGTGACGGCGATGAGGATGGGGCCGATCGAGATGCCGGCCGGGGAGATGTTGACGCCGGTCGCCTCGACGTGGAGCACGCGCGGCGAGATCGCGATGGCCTGGGGGTCTACAAAAACGCCTGCAGGGCGCGGCGCGCGGCGCTCAGGGGAGCTGCGCGCGCGGGCGCGCTTGCGAGCCAGGCGCGCGCAGCGGGGCGCAGTGTGCTGCGCCGCGCGGCGCGCACCGGACGGCCCGAACCGGAAGAGGCATGGCTGCACGAGCAGCCCGAAGGGGGCGATCGCCGCGAACACCTGGGCGTTGGTCGCCACCTTCGGCGCGTTCTGGAACCACTCGAGCTTGCCAAAGGCGACGTTCCTGGCCAGGTTGGGTGAGATCTTGAACAGCGTCTGCCGCCGCACGCCCCGCTCGGTCAGGCGCGGCCGCCACCAGTTGGCGGCCCTGCAGGCTGGGCAGACGGCGAGCCACGATTGGCACAGCTGCGCGCTGCAATAAGCGTCGGCTCAGACCGCGGGGAACGGCCGGCTGCGCACCGCATTGGCGGCCGCAGTGAAGTTCTGCACAAAGTTGTACGCCATGTCGAAAGGCGCGGGCGGGTTGTTCTGGAGTTGCAGAAACCAGTTGGTGAACTGCTCCTGCGCGGTGGTGGCCGCGAAGGACAGCGCTGCCAGCGGCGAGTCCTGCACGCACGCGCACCCGCGTCAGGCACGCTCGCCTTGCCGGGTGTTGCACGCATGCGCCACGTCCAGCAGCGCACCGGGCCGTGCATGGCGAGCACGAGCTCGTGCTGCGCGCTCATGAGGTGCGCCAGCAGTGCCACAACATCGCGGTCTGTCTCCGGCAGCAGCACGTCTGCGGACGTCGGCAGGCCCTCTAACGGCGCTGGCGCTGGCGCCTCCACCGCCGCCAGCGCTCGCGCGCACAGCGCCTGGCCGCACAGCGCGAGCAGCAGCGCGCTCCAGCACATGTTTGAACACGCGTTCAGTGCGCGTCTTGAGGCAGCCCTCGCAGGCGCCCAGGCTGCACCCTGTGCATGTCCCCAGAAGCTGCCGCTGCCATCCCCAGCGGCGAGCCCCATGTTCACTGCTGAACAAGCCCGCGAACGAGCGCGCGTGTTTTGATGTCCAGCTTCAGGTAGCAAGCCAGCTGGTGATTTGGGATTCATGCTCTGTTCCAAATCTGGGTGGCTTGGAGAGGACATTTTTTCAAAGGACTTTGATCAGAGGCTCAGCAAGAGCATTCCGTGCGAAGCGCGCTGCCATATTTCAGGCCTTGATGTCAGATGCTCAGGGCAGGCGTGCGAGCACCGCTAGCCCTGCTGCTCTTGCTTGACGCGGCAAGCCTGCTGCTGGCAGTGAAGCTGAGCGACGAGCGCGTGGTGTTCCAGACTGCGTACGGCGACATAGAGTTTGGCGTCTACCCAGATGTGCGCCCGACCTTGCTGTTTGAAGTGCCAGCACTGGCAGCGTGCACTGGCACGGTAGCACCGGACAACGCGCTTGTCTTGCTGGCTTCAGGAGGTAGCTGACACGTATTTGGTGCAGGCAAAAGTCAGCCTGACCGCCTGAGTGCGCACTGCGCAGGTCGCCCCGGTCACAGCGCCGCACATCATGCGCCTCGCAAAGCTTGGCGCATACAACACCAACCACTTCTTCCGCGTGGACAAGGGCTTTGTGGCGCAGGCACAGCCCGCGCTTGCCTGTTCTACGCCACGCCACATCGCTAGCAACTCCCTCCACGGACTCCCGCGCCTCACCGAGCATGCGACGCGTTACTGACCGACTGTTTACTGACTGTTGTCTACTCACAACCCTTGCTGCTAGCATAGGCTTGGGCGCGGCTCTCCGCTGCGCGCGTTTTCTTGACAACTTGCCCTGGTTGCACGGCGCTTCCCAACCCAGGCAGGCGCGCCAGTGTGCGGGCGGTTGACAGCGCAGACCGCGTCGCAGGTAGCAGATGTGAAGGGCGGGCGGCAGTGCGACCTGGACGTGCGCCAGCAGGTGCTCCGTCTGTTTTCATGCAGAAATAGCCGCGCTGCCGGCAGGTGGTGCGGACAGTGCTGCAGCCAGAGACGCTTGAACGTCTGTTCGTAACCACTCTGTCGTATTGGAGGCGGTGTTGCGGCTGCGCCTGTGCTGGCAGCACGCTGGGGCTGTGAGCCCAGACCATGCCAGGAGCAGGGCCTCTCCGCTCCGCCGTGCGCTGCGGCTGTGCCCACGCGGTACAGCAGTCTCAGTGCCCCCCGGACCCATGCATGCGGCTTGACCATACAAATCCCTCCAGAAACCAGAGGTATGTGCCAAAACCCTGTGGCAAGCCCTGACGCGCGCGGCCAGGTGGAGGCGTCCAAGACGGTGCCGCTGGAGGTGCGGCTGGACGTGAAGCACACGCGGCGCGGGATCCTGTCCATGGCGCGCAGCGACGACCCGCACTCGGGCGGCTCCAGCTTCTCCATCCTGCTGGGCGCCGCGCCGCACCTGGACATGAACTACGCCATCTTCGGGTGCGCGCGTCCCGGGCACGCGGGTCCGGGCACAAGGGTGCGCGGGCGCGCAAGGGTCTCGCGCAAGCAGGCGCGCACGCGGGCCAGGGTGCGGGGGTGCGCGAGGGTCTTGGGCACGCGAGTGTTCGGTGTGCTCAAGCAGGCAAGCCGTTGCGCTCGTGCGCAAGGGTCTTAGGAAGCTGCTGCGCAAGGGTCATGGGCAGGCGAGTGCGCAAGCGCACAAGCGGGGCGTGGATGCGCAAGGGTCTCTGGCAAGCCTGGCCTCCTGGCCAGGCGCGGTGATACGGAGAAGGCTTGGCTTATGGTTATGAGGCTGTTTCGCAGCGCAGCAGTCTCTTTGGGCCTCGCGCTACAGCCACAAAGGGCGGCAGACGATCTGCGGAGTCTGGCACGGCAGGGAGGTGACGCGCGGGCTGGACGTGCTCACCAAGATGGAGGCGCTGGAGACGCGGCGCGAGGTGCGGTGCTCTGGCTTGTCGCTGTGTGGAGGGGGCCACCTCTGCACGAGTGGGTAGTGTCCAGGCGGCATGTAGATGTGTCCGCTGCCAGCTGACCTAGCCATGGCGCCGGTGAAGCTTAGTGTTGCACTTCCTCATGCAAAGGAGCTGCTGGCAATAGCCGGACAGCCACTGCCGGTGCGCTCCACGTGGCATGCGCATGCAGCTGTAAGCACTTGGAGGCACGCAGTGGCCTGAGTGCGGAGACTGTGAGGGACAGGGCTTCACCCTTGCATCCCGTCGTGCTCTGAGCTGAAATCTCCTGCATGTGTGCACATATCTCCAGGTCATAGCGACCGCTCTCTGGCAGTCACCTCCTTGACGCAACGCTTGCGGCAGGGCATCTTCGTGATGCCGCGCGAGCGCGTGACGATCTTGTCGACCTACGTGCACTGCGAGCCATGCGAGGAGGAGGCGCGCGACCTGCGCGCGCGCCTGGTCGCCGCCAACGGCGAGCTCGAGCGCATCCGCGCCGCGCGCCTGCCCGGCAACTGAGGCCTGCCAGCCAAAGCTTGCTAGCTGCAGATGGGGGGCTCATGCGCGCTTGTATCTCGCGAATGCTGAGCAGCCGGGGCCAGTGCTTGAAATGAAGACCTGCTGATGGAGGGCTTGGGCGCACTCGCGTGGCCTGCCTGGCTTGGGTCACCAAGGTCATCCAGCCTTCGGCGCTGTTACACATGCGATACAGGTTGGGCAATGCGGTGCTTTGTGCTGCTAGCCCTAATGTCCCAATGGCTGTGACATGCATGCCCAATGAAAGCATCATGAGATGCACTGGCAATGCTTTGCTGTAATACAACAGCGCTGCTGCGCCCTCCCTTGCCTGCAAGGAGTACTGCAAACCCTGCAGACAGACAAACAGAGTGTACCAGACATCCGGGCTGTTCCACGACATGCTGGAGAGCCCAAACAGACTCGCTGAGCAGGCGGCTCAACCATAGATCGTGTACGAGTCAAACTGTTTCTCAGGCTCGTACACCTCCCACCTCGACGCAGGGAAGATGTGCTTGTTCTTGTTGTACCAGTGCCGGTCCACGACCTTGCCTGCACGCCAGAGCGCATGCCTTCAGCCTGTAAGGCTCTGCGCACAGACAACGCAAAGTCTTGTTGTTTCACTTCGCACTTGAGACGTGGTGGCAACTTAACAATGGCTCCGCGGAGGTTTGTGACCCCTGCCAGGTGGCTAGTCTCTTGGACAGGCCTAGACTCCCCACGGTCTCTCAAGACAGGCTTGAGTCCGACCGCTAGGTGCAGGGCGCTCTGCCGGGCGCACCGGCGTGGCTCTCGTCCTTCTCGACCGTGGCGTCGCTCTGCATGCGCACGTCCTCGTGCACGTCAAAGTGGAACAGCGGCCCGCTCTTGCCGCGCGCCTTCTGCACGATGAGGTCGTAGAAGGACACGGTGTGCGGGATGATGAGGTCCTCCTTCACGTACATGAGCGCGCTGATGCTCGTGCCCCTGCCCCGGCGGCGCCGCTGTGAGGTGCAGCCTCACGCTGCTGCATACTGCAGCGCAGGCGCGGCCATGGTCCGCCTAGTGCTCGTCAGCAAGGAAAACGAGAACGTGAAACATATGCATGCAGCTACCCTGCGGGTGGACCTACCATGTGGTCCGAGCCTCTTGACACGGAGGCGCTGCAGTGCACCTCTCAGCTCTCACACACTCGGTGCGCACAGGCAGCATGCGACGTCCTGCCAAGCGGCGGCTCCAAGCAGGTGAGTGGATGCCCGGGACCTACGCCCGAGCTACATGCTCCAGTGGCGCGCGCACCGCAGGTCGTGGAACTCGGGCGACAGCTGCTCGCGCACGGCCGACAGGAACGCGCCGATGGTGTCGCCCTTGCGCACGGTCGTGTGCCGCCGGTGGCCCGTGCCGTCCCAGTACGAGTACGTGACCTTCAGCGCCTCGTTCCGCAGCAGCTGCGCGCGGGGCGCAATTCCCGTCACATCATAACCCTAACCTCCCTACCCTATTAGCATGCTTGGAGGGGCGCTGTCAGCGCAGACTGTTAGTGCGGTGGGATGCTACAAGCTGGCGCACCTGTCCGCGCAGCCCAGCACATCAAGTCATGCAGGAAATCACACTCGGGACCGACCTGGCGCCAAGGGCTGCCGCCCATCAGGTGCGGGACACGCTGCGGGCCAACGCGCATGCGTGACACTCCCGGCAGCAGCAAACACTTCCCTCGAAGGCACGCTTTCTGGCGCTGCGGCCCACGCGGCTGCTTGAACAGCCCGCCAGCGCAGGCTCCCTGCAACAAGCCCGCAAGCACTGCCTGACAGGGTTAGGGCTAGGGCGGCACGCCCGCCGCCGGCCGCGCGCGCGCCTGCTGGCGCAGCTCGTACTCGCGCTTGAGCTGCTCGCGCAGGCGCGCCTCCGCGCGCTCGCGGTCGGCGTCCGGCAGGAAGTCGGTTGGCACGCCCGGGTCCTTGCCCAGCTTGCCCAGCCGCTGGCCGGCGCCCGCGCCCCCCGCGGCCGCCGCGCTGGATGGGCCCGGCCCTGCCCCACTCGCCCCCTGCGCGCCGCACATACACGGTCCAGCACTGTCTTCGGCGCCGTTGGCCACTCTTCAACCAGGCGCCCACGCTCCAAGAAGCGCGCGGCCAAAGACTGCGCCTCACAGCTCAGCCGGCGCGCGTCCGGGCGCGCTGGCGGGCGCCGCACCGCCGCGGGGGCGTTGTCCTCGTCCCCCTCGCCGCCGCCCTCCCCATCCTCCTCCTCGTCGCCGGCAAAGGACAGCTTGGAGCGCGCCGCCAGCCGCGCCTTCTTGCGCTGGCGCTCCTCCTTTTCCTGCGCGCCCGCCCCTATCCCAGCCGTGTTCAGCGGTGCTGGCTGGGGCCGTGCTCGTCGCTGCAGCTGACAGGCACAGCTTGGCCCTGGTCGTCGCGCCGGCACGTCAGCGTCTGCTGTCCAGCTGTGCCTGAGCTCACAGGAGGGCAGCCTGGGGCAGCGAGCAGCAGTGGTGCTGTTTGGCAGCGAGAGCCCACAGAGCAGCACTCGCAAGCAATTGCATGCCCCGGGGCTGTTCACGCATAGCAGCTGAACAGTGATGCACAGCGCTTTTGCCTCTATCCCGGACGAGGGTTTGTTCGGCAAACCTGCTGCACGGCAGCCTCGGCAGCGCGCTTGACGCGCGCTTCCTCCTCGTCCTGCCGCGCCTGCAGCGTATTGCGCTTGTTCAGGAACTCCTCGCGCGTCACCAGCCCTACGGTCTCGTTCTTGAACGCCGCCTCAATCACCTGCGCGCACACTGCGCCGTCAAGCGACCTCCTCTCTTCCAGTCTGCAACAGAGAGAACAAACGCTAGAGCAAGGTGTGTTTTGTCCCCACAACGCCCTCACGGCCCCTGGTGGCAGACATGTCCGAGAGTACGTCAGTGCAACGCATGCATTTATGCAGAGCGCGCCTCCATCTTGCCCGCGCCAAACTGCTTGATGCCTGCCGCGTCGACGTTCGCGTCAGAGCGCTTCTTCTGCTCCTCAAACTTCTTTTTCTCCTCCTCGCGCTTCTTCTCCTGGCGGCGGATTCGCTGCACATCCTCTGCACCACCCACATAGCCCTGCAAGCCCATTGCACCGCAACGCCTCCTGTTGGGTCACAAGTGCTCAGGCAAATAAAGAGAGTGGGCCACACTCTCTGTGCGCTTTGTCCAAGCGCTCTGTCCGAGCCCAGAGGCACCAGAACCAGACCCCCAACACCAGAGCCACTTTTGGCTGCACAGCAAGAACTGAGCAAGAGGGCTCACGAGACTAGACAGAGGAAGCGCCTGGAGGGTGCAAGCGTTCTAAGAGACTCTCTTTTGTTGCCTGCGGCACCTAGCGAGGACTGCATCATCCTTCAGTTGGCAGTTATACATCGTCTAACGCCCTGCTGACCTTGTCTGCTATAGTGCTCTGCATTTCGCTGCATAACGCCTGGAGACTGCCAACAGCGCAGCCCCAGCATACTCGGCACAATGTGGCGGTGTCGGCCGCCGCACATAAGCACAGATGGTGCGCCTGCTTTGTGCAGTGCTGGTTGTGCGCGACTGTGTGTGTTCTGGTGTCAACCAGTAAGCACCGACACCCCGCGCTGCGGGGAACAGGCGGGTGCACTTCGGCAGCGCCTCAGCTCGTGCACCTGCCAGAGGGCCGGCTGCCGTCTTGCAGCGCGGCCAGCTGCTCCGGCGTTCGTTGGCACAGCCTCTTGCAGTCCAGGCAGCACCGATGCAGGCGACCAGGCCTGCCGGCGCTGCGGGTGCGGTGCTGCGCCTTGGTTGAGCTCTCAGCATACCTTCTATGTCCGGGAAGGCCGCTGAGAGCTGTGCCTGTGCTCCGCAGGCTACGACAGGCCTGGACACGATGGCGGAGAGGGTGTGCTGCACTCACTGCCGCACCCGCTTATGCGCATACGCCCACTGCTGCAAAGACACTGCCAGTCGGCGAAAGCAAGGCTGCGGAGAATTGAGCAATGCGTGTGCGCGCAGTTTGGAGGCCCGGAGGAGATATACGATGTGTATGTCAACCAGCCGGAGCTGTTGGACGAGGGCGTCGAGAAGCACGTGGTCTCCGTATTTGTGGCGGACGAGTCGGGCATAATCAACCGTGTGGCGGGCGTGTTTGCGCGGCGAGGCACGCAACTGCAGGCGCTGGCTGATGTCTGACCTTGGATACACCCAACTTGCTGGGCACCTACAAAGCCATAACAAAGTTGTCGATGCTCATGTTCATCTTATGCAGAAGCTATGAAATAAAGCGGCCAGCTTGCTAGGACACAGCGCAAGCATGCGGCGTGCTGGCAGAGCGGCTAGGCAAGCGGTATGTTTGCGTGCGGCGCAGGTGCCAACATAGAGTCACTGGCTGTGGGGCTGAACATCGACAAGGCCCTCTTCACCATTGTCGTGGCGGGCACGCAGAGCGTCGTGGTGCGCCTTGCGGGCAACCCCACCCGCGCCTGGGAGAGCCTTGCGCTGCGTCGCGCGCCCTGACGCCCTGCATCTATTCACGTGCGTCGGTCATGGCTGCGTACATGCTTGATCAGCATCATCCGCCGCCATGCTGTAGCATGCTGCCAGGGTCGCCCTGCATATCGCCAGCTGCAACGCATACGCCCTGCCTGCTGAGCCAAGCCGGGCCAGACGCGCGCAGGCCAACCTGGTGAAGCAGCTGGCCAAGCTGGTCAAGGTGCGCTATGTGGAGGACATCACGTACGGCGAGCGCGTCGGTGAGCCCCCCCTTCACCAACCTGACAGGACGGCGGGGGCCATGTATGCCGGCGCCTGCTCCGCATGGATGCCAAGCTTGTCGCCAATGCGTGCCTCCTCACAGTCCAGCATGCCGAGGCTCTCACGCCGAGGAAGACATCAGCAACCTGGGCTCGGTTATGGCCCGCTCCAGAAGGCCCTGTGCGGTGCGTTAAAAGCTGCAAAGCCGTTTCGACCAAGCGGGCGCATTGGGTGTGGCGCGGAGCAGCAAGGCTGGCCGGGGGCTGAGCGCGCAGCGCGGCGCGCGCGCGCAGAGCGCGAGCTGGTGCTGATCAAGATCCGCGCACCGCCGGGCCCCACGCGCATGGAGGTGCTGCAGCTGGTCGAGATCTTCCGCGGCCGCGTGGCCGACGTCAGCGAGCGCTCCATCACGCTGTGCGTGACCGGCGACGCCGGCAAGGCGCGCGCGCAGCCCGCCCGCCCGCCCTGCCGGTAGCAGGGGGTTTGTTCCTGCATGCATGCATTCGTTACTGCTGCGCATCCACATAGCGCGGGCAGCGAGACGCATGGCGTAGTGATGCCTGCTCTGTCCCGCGCCAAGCATTTCTGCTACGCACCCACAGAGCACAGGCAGCGAGACGCATGGCATAGTAACGCAAGCTCTGCTCCATGCCAAGCAAGACTTCAGCTCTGTTTTCAGAAACTGTCAGAAACTGTATGACAAGCAAGTGCCTGGTCGCCTGACAGGCATTGACCGGGATGGGCAACGCGCCTGCTGTCAGCGCCTGGCAGACCTTGGCGTTTTGCCAGAGCCGCAGCAGCTCTTACCCTAATAGGGTCGCGCCGCGCGCAGACCACGGCGATGGAGCGCGCGCTGAGCAAGTTTGGCATCTTGGAGATTGCGCGCACGGGCAAGATCTCGCTCAAGCGCGGCTCCGCGCTGCTGCAGATGGGCGGCTGGGGCGACTCGGCCACGCGCCGCGTGCACCAGGCGCGCCGCTACGCTACCTGTTTTCACCTCTCATACCCTTCTCATCACATGCTGCCCAAGCCTTATGGAGTTGCCGCTATGCTTGAGTATGTCTAGGCTCTTGCTAGTAGGAACTAGCAAGTGTCCCACCCGCAATGTTCGCGCAAGCATGGCATCCGCAGTGCATGGCAACGCCAGTGCATGCTACTTTCTGCTCCGAGCGCCGCAACATCACTTGCAGGTGCGCAAGCAAGCCGCAGCTGACGCTGACGCAACCAGTGCAAGTCGACTGCGCAGGAGCGCAACGGGGCAGAGCCCGCGATCGCGAGCGCGGAGGGCGTGGCGGGGGCTGCACCAGACGTCTACATGGTCGATGAGCACGCCGAGCAGGGTGCGCGCCCCCCCCACGCCCCGTGTGAGCGCTGTAGCCCGCAAGAATACCTTGTTGCCTGACCTGCGAGTAGGGGCACGCTGTGGTGTGTATGATAGGAATAATGACTTCGGCGCCTGCGCGCTCACACCATGGCCCGGCCGCCCGGCTGCGAGCACCATTCAGGAGCTGCGTTTACTGGCAAGTAGTGGTGGCCTGACGCCGGCGGGCAGCGGTCTAGCGCATGCCAGAGGGCAGGGCCTGCAGCACGAGTCAGGCATTACATTTAGGGTAGGGCCTTATACAAAGTTGTCCACTGGCGCTGGCCGCCCGCAGGCGTGTGGCAGGTGGACAACCTGCTGGACGCGCCGACCTACTCCGGCGAGTACGAGCCGCACACGCTGTCCATCGACGTGGAGGACAAACCAGGCGTTCTTAACCAGGCGCGCGCGGCCCGGCCGGCGCGGCAGCCTTCGCTCCGCCCCGCATGACACCCTGCTCTTGCCCCCTAGGGGACAGGGCGCGAATTTAGGGCAGGGCAGGGTCCGGTCTCAAGGTGTAAGGCGGTGATGCCCGGGCGGGGCAGTGTCTCGCTCGCAACAGGGTGCATTGAGGTAAGCACTGCCAGGTACAGTTGATAACTTGCTTGTAGCTCTACTGCACCGAGCCTGGCAATGCATTTGTCGCCGATGTCCCCGCTGCGACCGCCCGTGTGGGTGCTGCAGGTCACGGGCGTGCTCGCGCGGCGCGGGTACAACGTGCAGAGCCTGGCGGTGGGGCCCAGCGAGGTGGAGGGCCAGTCGCGCATCACCACCGTCATCCCGGGCAGCCCGGAGGCGACCGCCAAGCTTGTCAAGCAGCTCAACAAGCTGGTGTATGTGCTCAAGGCGCGCGGCCCCACGATCAAGTGCCGCGCGTGCGTGCCTGGATCCGAGCGTGGGGGCAACTCAGAAGCTCAGTGGCTGTTGCTCAGCCCAGCTGTAAGTGTCTGTTGGTGTCAAGATTTAAATTATGATGGTGAAGCTGCCACGTCTGCATAGACATGCAGCGACGAGCTGGCGCCCTGGCGACAGGGTAGCTAGTTGGCCGTTGCTGGTAGTTGCAAGCACGCAGAGGCCACACGTGTGCGCGAGCCGCCCGCGACGGCGCGCGCAGGTGCGCGACCTGTCGGCGGCGCCGTTCGTGAAGCGCGAGCTGGCGCTGATCAAGGTGCGCTGCGACGCCGGCCAGCGCCGCGAGCTGACCGACCTGGCGGCCATCTTCCACGGCTCTATCTGCGACGTCAGCCTGGGCACCGTGACGCTGGAGATGCAGGGCAAGGAGACCAAGATGGCCGCGCTGCAGGGCCTGCTGGCGCCCTACGGTGCGCGCGCCGCGCCGCCCCTGCTGCCCTGCGCATGCATGTCAGACGAAGGACCCATGTGTGCAAACATAAGCATGACAGGGTGTTGGCGCAAAGGACTCGCATGCATTTGTGCATCATGTCCATCTAAGGCCATCTAAGCGTTGCATCATTGACTGTGCTGGCAAGCCCCTTTCTGCAGCCTCCGGGGCCGGTCATAGTGCCAGTTCCATGACGTGTAACAGGCAAGCCTGGATCCGGCACAAGGCTGTGACTGGCAAGTGGCTAGACTTCTCTGGGTGCTGCGCAAGCTGAGGCGTGTTTGCGCACGCGCAGGTATCCTGGAGGTGGCGCGGACGGGGCGGGTGGCCCTGCCGCGCGACTCGGGCGTAGATACGCGCTTCCTGCAGCGCATGAAGGGCAGCCGAGTGATGCTATGAGCATAGCTCCCAGGTTGCCGCGTCGCAGACAGGTGCAGCGCAAAGGCAGCGCGTGCTGGGGCAGCGCATGGGTGCGAGGAGGGGGTTCCTGCAAGCGGCTGCCGTGCGCGTTGTGTTCAAGTTTACAGTGGAATGATTATGCTGGCCTCTTTGAGCTGAGCACCTTGTCAAACGTGAAGGGCCTTGTTGCTGTTTGCCTTGTGAACAAGCGCAGGGATGCTGGGTGAAAAAATATGACCAGCTCGCACGCACGTGTACTGAGCCGTTACTTTCCGAGCTTCCTGGTCAGTGCCAGCTGACCGTTAGGGTCCGGGAAGATGCTGTGACTTAACACCATCCGGAGATAGACCCCGTCAAACACTTGCGAGCGCACATACGATTCAGCTCCCGTCATCACTTGCAGCGTACCTGCCAAATCTGAAGCCAAGTGAGACACATTGGGAGATCAGCTAGCGCGCAACACAAACATCCTGCACTGAACGTCACCAGCAGCCTGCCAACTGCTTTTTGAAAGATGGCTAAATGCAGCAGCATGGAGGCCTGACGCAGGGCTAGCACACCTCGCACCTGGCAGGCCGCGGCGGCCCTCCCCGCCCCAGCACCAATGCAGGGCCAGTACGCCAGCTTCACGGCTGAGGACCCCGCGATGAAGCGCTCTGACAAGAAGGGGGCCGCCAGCCCAGCACCCCTCCAGGTGCAGGCCCCCCAGGTGTGGCCCTGCTGCCGCCGCTGTCCTGCACCTGGCTGTGCCGCGCCCCAGGCTGCTCTGCTCTGCAGGCGCTGTGCTGCACTTGGCTCAGGCTGCGCCCCAGAGTGTCCGCATCTGTGGGCAACGCTTCGTGGCCGGCTGCCCCTGGAGCTCGCACCCAGCCCCCCTTGCAGCAGCCAGTTGGCCGCGGGCACTGGCCGCCTCACGTCTTCTGCTGAGCGCGGTCGCCTGGCACCAGGCGCGCGAGGCGCCGCTCAAGGTGCGGCAGGCGCCGCGCGAGGCGGCCTGGGCCTGGCTGGGCGTCTTCCTCATGTTCCTGGTGTTCTGCCTGCCCACGATGAACGGCATCGTCCTGGCCTACTTCACCAAGGAGCTCCAGCGCGACGTGGGCCTCACAATCGCCCAGTATGGCTGCTCACTGGTGCGCGGCCGCAGGCCAGCCCGGACGGCAGACGCTCTGATGCGCAGTGCAGGCCTCAGTGTTGCATGTCCTGCGGTGCAGCCTTCCAGCGCCAGTCTGCACTGCCTGGACAGCTTGAAGCGAGGACACAGCCATCCTGGAGCGCCTGCCCTCAGCGCAGTCAGCGTTATGAGCTTAACCGCCTTTTGACCAAGCGGTCAAGCGTCGTCTGCATGGCACACCACCATGTCGATGCAGCAGGCGCATGGCAGCATGTCTGATGCGGCCTGTGTGCACACAGGCTATGCCAACGGCCTGGTGAATGCGATAGCGGCCGTGATCATCGGCTGGGCGACAGACCGCTATGAGCTGCGGCGCACATGGGTGATCTCCGCCGGCTGCCTGCTGCTCGGCGGCATGATGATCCTGGAGGCGCGCCACAGAAACGCAATGTCTGAGGCATGCGTGTCAGCCTCCTAGGTGGGCCCTCTATCCGAACGCATTATGCGGCATCATCTCTGAATGTTTGTGGTGCACAGCCTGTGTAGAGCTGGACTAGGCAGCATCCAAGTTGCTACTCAGCTGACTCAACGACCAGTGTCATGGTCATGGACCTTTGTGTGCATGTGCGGCAAGCAAACGTTGCGCCTTGCGCAGGGCCTGTCGCACAACTTCACGCAGCTGCTGATGGCGGTAATCTTTGCGTCGATCGGTGGCAGCATCCGCGCAACGCTCACCGTGTCGCTGGTGTCGGACCTGCTGCCGCCGCACATGGTCAGGTGAGGCTCCAGCAGCGCCGCCGTCAGGCCCAGGCATGTAGCAACGCGCTGGCACCGCGCCTAGCCCCTGCGTCCTGGGGTACAGAGGTCTATCGTCCATTTCTTTTCCCCATGTCTTGGCAACTTTGAGTGCAAGTGCTGATGCACTGCTACAGGACACGAAAGTCGCATGCACAAAGTGTTCCGTGCCCAGGTAATGCATTACCTGTTGAGGAAGGCTCGCTTCACGCTCGCTGTGGGCCTGGGCGTGCAGCATCGGGAGGCGGCGGTGTACTCGGGCGCCGCGGTCGCTGAGATTGCCGCCGGCAACCTCGCGTACACGGCCCACCAGTACGGCCTCAGCTGGTGCGCTTCAAACTCCCCCCGCGCTCTTCAAGTAACAAATGCAACCGTCGTATCACGAGGGCTGCTTCAGTGCATGACGGCAGCGCTAGGTTTCTGCTGCATGGCAATGTCGGTTTTTGAAAGCAGGCACATGCGCAACAGGATTTAGGCAGAGCTCTGCCAGCCCCTGCCGCAGGGTGTGACATCCCTGTCGAATCACAACGCTCTGGGGCTGTGCGCAGGCGGCTGATCCCGCTCTCGATGGGCATCGCGATGTTCGTGCTGGGCGTGGCCATTCCGGTGCTGATCCGCGAGCCCGCAAAGGGGCGCTACACGCCGCTCACCAAGGCGCGCTCAGACTACAGCTCATGGTGGACGGCTTGTATAGAAAATGTGCCGTGTCATGCTGCGGGTCACCGCATGCACTGTGCTGCATGCGCCTCCGCCTCAGTCCCGGTAGCAGGCTGGGGCGGCCAGGCTGCCGTGCGTTCCGCTGTCAGCCATGCCTGCCGCCAGGGCGCAGGCCGCGCTGCGCCAGGTGCACGAGCGAGCATGGCTGCCGCAGCGTATATGCCAATGACGCTGTGCGTCTCATGTCGTGATTTGAGCAGTCACTTGTACGCCCAGGCATCGGAGGCGGGGCTGCGCTTCCGCGTGTGGCCCGCGCTGCGCTACCTGATGACCATGCGCACGTTCTGGATCCTGACGCTCGCCGTGGGTGCGCAGCCTGCCGCTGTCCCCCCACGGCGTCACGATCGGGCTGACACAGGCTCCTGCAACAATATGCAGCACCTTGGTGACGGGCTTCTGTGAACAGCACTTGCGGCGCCTGGCGCCTGCTCCTGCGGCCGGCCGGCCGCGCACGCGGGTGGGCTGGGTCGGCGTCTAGCCCCCACCCACCAGCCCTGACCCTGACCGGCGATGCCAGGCGTGCGCGGCATGTCCGGGCACGTCATCATCGCCTTCCTGCCGCCCTACCTGCAGCGCGCCTTCCCCACGCACACCGACCTGGACGCCACATATGCGACCGTGGTGGGCGTGGCCGCGACGCTGTCCGCGGTCATCATCGGCGTCATCTGCGAGGCGCGCCCCCGGGCGCGCGCCGGACAGCGCCAGGCAGCGGGGTGGGTGCTACGGAGGAGCCGCAGGCGCATCGGTGCCATGCCTGGCTATGTGCTGGGTGCCAGCTTGCTCGCCGTCACATGTTAAACACACCTTTTATTCAACACACCAAGCAAGACGCGCTCCGCTGGGAGCGCCGAGGTAAACGCCAGGTTGTTTGGTGGCTTTAGTCAGCGTGCTGGACCAGGCCCGGACCAAGCACAGGGCGCGGGCAGGCGCTGACGAACGGCCGGCGGCGCCGCGCGCGCAGAAGCGCTTCCTGAGGACGCCGGCCATTAGCCTGTACACCGCCGTGGTGGGCGGCCTGCTCGGCGGCGCATGCTTCATGCTCGTGCTCTGGGCGCCCAAGCTGCTGGGCGCGGGGACCGCGGGGTGCGCCCGCGCGCGCCTGCCGAGGCTGCCCACGCGGCCAGGCCCATGCCGGCTGGTGACGAGTGAGCGCTGCTGTCTGCGCGGCGAGCCTGCGATACAGGCCAGGTCGCCCGTCTCGCAGTGGCTGTGATGCAGGGCGTGGATCAGGGCAGGCATCAGTCGGCACTGTGCTGCTGTGGAGCCAGCGCAGGTTGTCAGGCTGCATAGGGATAGGGTACGGTAGGGTATGGTCTCTCAGCAGGGCTGCCGCCGGCGCAGGTACGCGTTCATGCTGGCGATGATGGCGCTGGGCGCGCTGCTGGCGGTGGGCTCGGCCGGGCCCGTGCTCGCCATGGTGGCGCTCATGCTGCCGCCCGACTCCAAGAGCTTTGGCCTGAGCGTGTTCCACTGCGGCGTGTCCGTCATCGACCCCACCGCCTCCGTGGTGCTCGGCATTGTGCTGCAGGCGCGCGCCCGCGCCCGCGCTCATCGGGGCGCTCGGCATGATGCGCCCTGCTGCCCGCACTCTATGGTGGCCAGCAAGGTCGGCATGCTCGTGCCTGCACTGAACGACAGGCTCCGGTGGCCAGGCTGCAACATGATCCTGACCGCACTGGGCATGCAGTGCCAGGTAGAGCTCTGTTTTCTTAGGTGTGCATGCCTCTATACACTCACGCAGCATTGCAGAGTGCCTGCATTCAACAGCCGAGGCACGCAGCAGCTGTACATGTGCATACCCCTGCATATGGCGCGGGCGACATCGACACGGGCGGGGATGGTGCAAAGACGTTCACCCCTCGTCATTGGCCGATGGCGCCGCCGTCGTGCCGGGCGCAGCGAGCGCCGCTCTGACGCGGGCGCGCCGCCGCGCGCAGGTCCTGCAGCGGCGCGCGGCGGCGAAGGGGATCGACGCGGCGGCGGCCGCGCGCGACCCCGCCGCGCAGGCGCGCGCGCTGGGCATCGCGCGCGCGCTGATCGCCATCGCCATCGCGTTCGCGTGCGGCGTGTCGTCCGCGCTGTACGCCGCCGCCGTGCGCGGCGTGCGCCCGGACTTCCGGCTCTGCGCGTCGCCCGACGCGGGCGGCGCGCCGCCCGGGGATGCGCTGAGCGGCGGCGAGGGGGGCTCTGCAGCGGGCCGCAAGGCGCGCGCCGGGCCGTCGCGCCGGCGGCTGGCAGGGTTCGTCGTGGGCGTGCTGGTGCTGGGCGCGGGCGTGGCCGGCATCCTGGCGCTGTCGCTCATCGCGTGCTACGCGCCCCAGAAGTTTGGGCCGGGCACGCCGCCAGTGGTGGAGTCCACGGGCGCCGTCACCTGACGGCCTCGGCGGAGCCGCGGCGGGCGGCGGGCGGCGGGCAGACGTGCAGGGTCCCTGGCGGGCGTGCTGGGTGCGGGGCAAGCCGGCGGTGCCGCTGCATGCATGCTCGCAAAGTTTGGGCCGGGCACGCTGTGCGTGTGCAGCCCACCGTTGCTGTCACCCGACAGCCTAGGGCTGGGACTCCGGCTGCACAGTGAGCAGGCGTGCACTGCTCTGCCTTGCGCACGCTGGCGCTGGGCGCACATGCAGAGGCGCAGCCTGTGCACGCCCTGCTCTGCTCTGCGTGCCGCTCACGTGCGCTGGTGCGCGATGTGGTCGGGCTGCGTTTGAGTGTTGATCGGGCTTGCAGGGTGCAGTGTGAGCAGAAAAGCTGAGTTGTTGAGCCCCGTTGGGGCCCGTTGGACAGGACACCCTCCAACGACTAGGCAGAGCGTGTCCTGTAGGGCTGGCTGTTGGTCTGCTGATGAGGCTGACCCCTGCTCGCTGACCAGACCAAGGCAAGCAAGCAGTCTTGCCCCTTTCCAAGCTCTGTAGTGTCTTGGTCTCTGAGGTGATATGCGTTCGTCAGCCTTCGCATGTGGCTTCTGTGGGTAAGCAAGTATTCAGAGCAATGTGCTGCCTTGCAGGTCAGGTGACGGCCAGCCATGGCTGCACAAGCTGTGTGCTGTGAGCTAAGACACCGGTTAGCCAGTGCTTTCATGCACTCTTGCTGTGTTTGCCTCCCAGTTGTTGCGTCCCAATGCTAGTGCTGCTTGTACCCTTACATGCTGCGCTTACATGAGGCAAATGCTTTCCGGCATGGGTGTGGGGATGTGTGTTGACATGCATGATGTCCGTCAAAATGAACTTTGTCCGCTTGACTTTTGGAGTCGTCGTCGGGCCATGCCTGCACGGGCTTGGAGCGTTCAGTCCTGTCAAGCTGGTCATGCCTTCTGTTCGTTGTGCATTAAAGTGATGGCTTGGAAGACATGATGGCTGTAACGCAACTGTTCAAGCCGTGTGCCCCCACACGTCCCCAACATCTGTCCAGGCAAATATGTAATGTGGCCCCTGGAATGCATCCCCCCGAACGCTGCTCTTCTCGCTCTGCTTCTTCGGTCACCACTTTATCAGTTGGGTCCAGGCGCCGCGACACTAGTTTTCGTGGACAGTGTGCATGCAGTGTATGGCAAATGCACGGGCTGGCGTGCGCGGGCGCCGATAGCACTGGCGGGGCATGGCGCCCGGCGCGCGCAGCGCGTTGGACTCTCACCACAAGGCCGCCGCTGGCCGCAGCCGCGCGATCTTGGCGCTGGTCGCCGCCGCGACCGTGCTGTGCTCTGTGTCGTCTGTGCGCAACCTGGCAGGCGTGGTCGCGCAGCAACGCGAGGTGGTGTCTGGCGGGGCCGGCGGCGGGAGCGCGGCCGGCTGGATGGCTGCTGGGGGCGGGGCGGGGCAGGGGCCGGCGCGGCGGCGCGAGCTGCCCGAGGCGCAGGCTTCCCCCGGCGACGCTGGCCGCGCAGGTCTGCTGCACCACGTGCACTGCTGCTTGCGCTTTTGATAGGACCTTTGCAACACACACACGTATAGGAGCACGAGCTCGTGCGACACCGGGTGCCGTGTAACTGCTGCGCTTGCATCAAATTTCAGTGGCACAGCAGTTCAGCAGCTGCGCCCGTCTTTACAACAATATCTGGCTGTGCAGGGCCTGTGGCGCGGCAGCAGATACGGGCGGAGCGGGGACGGCCAGCGCGCATTGCGCTGCCGACCGGCACGCCCAAACCGGGCACCTGCAAGATCCTTAACAACACCGAGTGCGCTCTCCTGCCTGCCACACTGCCGCCCCAGCCTGGCACACGCAGCGCCGGACCTGATGACTATGTGCAAAAGCTAGTAACTACCGCACTGTGGCTGTGTGACAGGTCTGCCACACTGCGGCTGTGTGACAGGGCTGCCTGAGCAGAAAAGCTGCATTGCCAGCCAGGGCTGAGTGCTTCATGACATACAGCGGCAGACTCTGGGGGTAACTTCAGCCGTAAATATCACGTAGTTACGGGTATGCCGCTGTATATCGCAAAGAAGCACTCAGCCCTGGCTGGCAATGCAGCTTTTGTGCTGAGGCAGCCCTGGCAATGATGCCTCTGGCTGTGATCTTAGCCACAAGTAGTACAGTGATATACTCCCCGCAAAGCTAGAGGCAGTAGCTTGCGTCAAGCACAGTTGACAGGCTTGGTGCAGTGACAACTTCTGTGCCATGCTCAAGTGAGCCCGGCCCTAATATGCTGGAGCGCGGCATATAAACATGCTGGAGCAGTGTGCAAGCTGACGGCGCTGTGCACGGGGCGGCAGCTACTGGGGGGAGGCGGTCGTGTGGGGCACTGAGAACAAAGTGGACACGCCGGAACAGTGCTGCGCGCAGTGCGCCGCGTACAAGCCGCAGCACGAGGACGACATCTACTGCAATGGCGCGCCTTTCTCGGGAGTGCCTGCAACCCAGCGGCCGCTGGATAATTGTTTGCATGTCATGCACTGCATTGTTATCCGCATGTGCACCGGATGTTATTAACCCTGTCCCTGTGCAGCGGATGTAGGCACTGCAGTGGTGAGGCCCCACTGTGTCCAGTCCTCTTGTAAGCGTCCGTGTGCCCAGGCCTGTGTTCCAAGGCGCTGATGCTGGTCGGCACGCACAACGTGGACCTGCAGCTGCCCCTCTTAGCAGCAAATGCGCGCGTGCAGTGTGGGTGTTCTGCGGCGACCCGATACGCTGCCAGGCCTCCTTCCGCAACTGCTGGCTGAAGCACCTGGTGCGGCTGGCCTCCACCCCGGCCGCGGCCTGCCTGCAGGGCTTGCGCTCTGCCCTACGTTGCAAGCCTGAGACAGTGCCTGCGCGGCTGCTGCATGCGCCTGCGGCGCAAGCCCCACCCGCCCAGCGTCCGCATGTGCCTCTCGCTCCCGCACATGCGACCAAGGCCCTGTCCGGCCTCTGCTGCGCCCACATGTGCGGGACGGTGCCAGCGCGCCGCGGCGCCGGCCAGGCCGCCCGGCAGCGCGCACAGCCCCTGAGCTGCGGCGTGTGCGGGGCAGGCGCACCCGGAGGCCACCAACCCGACCGTGGGCCCGCATGTGCCCTGGACGTCGGGTGTCATTAGCGAGGTCGACCCGACTGAGGAGGACCCCAAGCAGGCGCGCATGCGCGCGCAACCGCTGGCAGCATGGCACACACCTCTCCTGGCTCGTTGGCGCTGCCATTTGTGTTTGCTACAGCGCAGTGCTGCGCTGGTGTCTGAAGGGGGACAGCAACCCCAACCGTGCTGAATGACTGAAAGGATGCGCGCGCCAGGTGGGGGGCGGCGAGCGGAAGTACCACGTCGTGATAACGGCGCAGGGCACCGCGGTGCACTGGCAGGCGCGCGTGCACTACTACTGGTACCGCAAGGCGCGCCCTGCTGGCGCCACGCCCTCCGTGTGTGAGCGCGCTTTGGCGTTGAGTAGTGCCTGCGCAGGGCGCAGATGCGCAGATTTGAGGGCACTGGTTGAACTAGCTGCTTGCGAGGCGGTGTGGGAATGAGTATCTGTAAGCGCCTCAAAAGCAAGGGCTTTGGAGCGAGGTAAGCTTGAACATGCGTTGAGGTGCGAGAAATTACGCGCAATACGAGGCAGAGGCGCGCGTGGTGCTGGCCTGTAACACGCTGTCGCCCGCCTGGCGCCGCGCGTGGCAGCGCACGGGCAGCAGCTGTGGCAGCGCATGCGCAGCGTCCACACAGGCGCACATGGCCGCGGTTCTCCGTGCAGCCACACACGGCAGCTGCCGCCAGAGCTGCCCGACGCGGTGCGGCGCGCGCGCAGGTGAAGGCGGCGTGCGAGGCGGCGCGCGGCAGGGACTGCCAGATGGGCGGCTTCACGCGCATCCTGCACTCGGGCCGGCCGGACGAGCTCATGGACGAGATCCCAACCGTGGTCGTGGACCCCCTGCCCGACAAGGAGAACAAGGGGTGCGGCCGCCGCGCTGCCTGGGCGCGGGGGACAATGTGGGCGCGGCCGCCCTGTTAGGGTCTGGGAAAGGATCCAGCAGGCCGGGGCGCCTGGTCAGCCAGGACCGCCTGGGCGTCGACGCCCATGAGGTCCCACTGGCGCTGCTTCTATTCAGCGCCGACGATTTGCATGCCACAGTGGAAGTGTTGTCTGCCAGACACCCGACCGCCTGGCTCAAAGTCACCTCCAACATGCGAGGTCGCCCTGGTTCCGGAAAGCCTCGCTGGCGCTCAGTCTCTTGTCAGCGGCAGCAGCACCGGGCCGCGCGTATGCGCACGCACGGCCCCACCACTCGGCACCCGCGCCACGGGCGCGCCCGTTGCCGTCGCGCAAGCGCCCGGCCCGACGGCGGCGCGCGCGCGCGCGCGCAGGTACGTCGTGCTCAACCGGCCCTTTGCGTTCGTGCAGTGGCTGGCCAAGGCGGACATCCCAGAGGCGTACGTGCTGATGTTGGAGCCGGACCACGTGTGGCTGCGCCCGATGCCCAACCTGATGGCCGGCGAGCGCGTGGCCGCCTTCCCCTTCTTCTACATCGAGCCGGCCAAGCCGGAGTTCAAGCACATCACCGAGAAGTTCACCGGGCCGCTCACGCGCCGGCAGGCCGAGGCGATCGCGCCCATGGGTACGCGGGTGCTGCATACGTGAAAGCATATACCCTACCCTGGCTGAGTTAAAAGGTCAGACCAGTGCTGATGCTGCGCGCGCGCGCGTCACTGGGCGTACCAGGAACACCTGCGCTGAGCCGCGGGCGCCGCCCGACGTCCTTGTCTCTGCCTGAGGGCGGGCACGACGCCCTGGCGAGTGCCCTGCTGTAACAGCGCGCCGGGCTGCACGCGCGCAGGCAATGCGCCGACGCTGATGTCCGTGCGCGACCTGCGCAAGGTGGCGCCGATGTGGGTCAACGTGTCGCACGCCATGTTTGACGACAAGGAGGCGCACAAGGCGCGCGCCCCTGTGTGCGGGCGCGCCGGGTGGCACGGGTCCGGCCCCGGTCCGCAGCGGCAGCGGTGGCCGCAGGCGCAGTTGCGGCGGCTGGGGGAGCTGATCTCAGTCCGCTCCGGCAGCGGCGGATGCAGGCGCGGCCGCCTGCCGGAATGTGGGGACAGCTCGACATGACGCGGTGCATTGACCTGTGCACTCTGCCAAGGCCCGCAGTCTGTCCCTGGGCGCCGGTGTGAGCTGGCCTCTCACGTCCGTGGCCAAAGGCCAGGCCTGGCGAGCGCCTCCAGCGTATGCATGGCCCTACCCTAATGCATCAGATCAAAGCGCAGCGCTGCGTGCGCCTTAAATGCTGCGGCACTTATTGCCACATCCGTGCCTGTGGGCCAGCCCCCCTATGCCGTGCGTCCTGACTGCGCGCGCGCGCCTCACGCGGCGCCACGCCGCGCAGAAGTGGGGCTGGGTGCTGGAGATGTACGGCTTCACGATTGCGTGCTACAACGCGGGCATCGCGCCGGCGACGCTGCACATCAAGATGATGAGCCAGCCGCCATGGGACACTAAGCTGTGGCCCTACTACCTGCTGCACTTCACCTACGGCGCGCCCTGCCCCCCGCCGACGGGGGCGCTGACCGGCGCATGCCGGCGGTTGACGCGGACCTGCCGGCGCTGCCATTGCGCTAAGCTGTTAGGGTTAGGTGAAGGGTTTAGCTAAAGTGTTTAAACCCTAACCTGTCCTGGCTGAGCCCCTGACGCGCCCGGCTGCAGGCATGGATTATACGCTGGAAGGGAAGTTCACGCCGGGCAAGATAGGCGCGTGGCGCTTTGACAAGCGCTCGTACGCGACCGGGCCGCCGCCGCGCGGGCTGGGCGAGCCGCCCAAGGGCATGACCAACGAGCTGGTGCGCACTGCGCACCGAACACATGCGCCGCTCGGCGAGTGCGGGCGGAGCTGTCCCGAGCTCTGATTGCAACATCCAGCAGCGCTTCTGGAATGCGAATGCGAGGTCGTACACCTGTGCTGCGTCTTGGTGTGGCTCCCCCGTGTGGTTGCAGAGTACCTGAGCGTTTGCTTTGTACGCTGCTGGGATCCCGATCCAGGTCTACGCGCGCCTGGCCGCGCGTGCCAGGGCGGCGTGTGCTCAGCTGACCTGTGCTGCCCCCCGCACGCAGACGCGCCACCTGATCCACGCGATCAACGAGGCGACGGAGGCCATCCCGGGCTGGGACGAGTATGTGGCCACCGGCAAAGCCACGCAGCTCTGGGACGGAAACGTCGCTGCAAAGCCCCGGTAGTGCGGCGGCACAGGTCGTCCAGTGCTCCTGTGCATGGCGTTCCTGGTGGCAAGCACCCATGGTACGTGAAGTTATCGGTGTGCGTCATACGCACATGCATGGCCTGGCGCCATCAGGGCTGTGGCACTGCGCGCCCGGCCGATCTTTTACCTAACTTGAACACAAACCCGCCGAAGACAGCGCGGGCCCCTTCCCGCCTACTTAGCTATGCTCTGTTGCGCAGTGCCAGCCACTGGGGTTTTTGCGCTGCCCAGCCGCTGCTCGGAACGCTAGCTACGAACCGCCACCAGCCCTCTGTGGCCTGTGTGCGCGGCTGCCTTGGGCGTCCTGTATGGCCGGTCGCGCCAACACCACGCTGTATTTTTGCGGTGTAAAGAGCGACGCATAGATACTGAGCATCAACGCGGAGTGGTCTCATGACATGCCCGCCTTGCATGGCCAGTGCATGCGGCCAGGCCCCAGCGGCCTTCAGCAAGTTTTGGGGTCCTGATTGTTTCTGAGGGTATGCTCCTGGCCGAAACCTGGGGTGCAGCTGCAGGCTCAGCAGCAGAGCGCTAGACAGGCATCATGCGCCTACGGCAGCACCGCAGGTCAGCGTGTGAGACGTGGCCGGGGCTGGGGGTAGACCTATGAACAGGCCAAATGCTGCCCAGGCTGCATGTCGTTTTCCTTGGCTCTAATTGTGAGTTTTGTGCAGTTGCTGTGTGTTGAACGAGCCCCTTCCTGCGAGCTGAGGCTGTGAGTTCAGTCCCTCGAGGTTCGCCATAAGTCATATGTGACCTATCAATGCGTGGATGTGCCACACAGTGTGCTTGCCTCTAAGTGGCCTAAGTAAGTGGCTAGACTTGCATGATGCTCCCATGCCATTGCGCCATGGCGCAAAGGCCCAGGTTGTTCACCCTTGACCTGTCTCAAACATAGAGCACCCTCCTGCAAGTGTCCAAAGCTGAGGAGCACGAGTCGTGTGCCTGCCCACTGGATAGTGCCCAAGTGATATAGATAGGTGCAAGCCACACAGCTGCATTCCTTGCGAGGTCCTAGCTTAGCGTGAGTCGAAGACCAGGCCGCAGTGTGGCCGCCGCACACAGAGCTCTGCTCGCTCAGGGGACTGGGAGTGACCAAGCTAGGTGCGCTACCAGCCAGAGCTGGCTTGGTGTGGCCAATGCACAAGGTCTGCAACAGGTCGCCACTAAGAGCTGGCAGTGCTATACCGGTCTCCCTGTGAAGCACAGGCTAGAACAGCGTTTCAAGCGCTCACAGCCACAGTCACAAGGCGTTTGCACCCTGCTGCTCACACCGCCAGTGCTCCCACGCACGTCAAGCAGAGTACCAAGCAGCGCCGCACTGCTCTCGGCAGGTGTCTTCCACTGAGGCACCATCAGGGGCGGCATCAGCACCGCACACGAGCCCTGGCCTTGGGCCGCCGCCGCTGCTGACAGCGCTGCCTGGTGCATGCTGCAATGCATGTTCAGCGCCTGCTCACCCCGTCACGCAGCCCGTGGATGCACCGGCACAGTGCGCTGCCGCGAAGCGGCCGCGGCCGGCTGCGCTGCGCTGCGGCGGCCCCCTTCCGCCCCTCGCCGCAGGCCGGCCTGCGCGCCACGCTCGGCGAGCGCCTGTGCGACGCGGCCGAGCTGCAGCCCGGCTTATTTGTGGTCGACCTGGCTTCCAACACAGGTGAGCCTCGCCGCCGCCGCCTGCCTGGCGGCGCCCCTGTCTAGCCGGCCCGCCCGGCCAGCCCCGGCTGGCTGGTGCGGGCTGCGCCGTCTCTCGTGCGAGTCACACGCGCGGCGCCCGAGCGCAGGCAACACCGCGCTGGAGGCGGCGCACCGCGTCGGCGCGGCCGGGCGCGTGGTCGGCGTGGACGTCGCGGACAGCATGCACGGCCGCGCGGAGCGCAAGGCGAGCGCGCAGGGGCTGGCCAACGTCGCGTTCCGGCAGGCGCGCGCCACCGCCCGCGCGCGGCGGCAAGGCAGGCAGTGCCCGTCTTGCTGACCCAGGCGACGCGGGACGCGCCCGGGCGCGCTGAGCAGCGCCTGGGCGCTGAGCGCGGCCTCGCTATAAATATCCCACAGCGTGGAGGGAGCAAGGGGCCAGCACTGAGCGCTGGGATGCGGCAAGGCGTCGCTTCTATTTGCCGCCGCACCTGCCCCTTCCAGTGACGCCCAGTCCAGCGACAGGCCGCAAGCAAGCACTTGGGCACTGCCTTCTGCATGTGCATGATCAGGGGTACCAGTCCCATACGAAGACGCATGACCATGGAGGCACGGGGCGCGCAGGAGGCCATCGAGGCGGTCGACTTCCCCGCGGCCAGCATCGACCGCGTAATCTGCAACAGCGGGCTCGCGTACCTGCAGGACACGCCGGCGGCGCTGCGGCGCTATCGGGGTTGGCTGCGCCCGGGCGGCAGGCGCGCGCCCTGCCTGGCGCGCGCGCCGCTCAGCGTTGGGCGCCGATTGCACAGTGTGCCTTCAGGCACAGTGGCCCGGGAAGCCTCGGGAGGCTGGAGCGCGTCGCACATGTGTGCGCATGCATGGAGCAGGCGCGCATCGGTCAGGCGGTGGGTATGACGCTCGCATGCAGGCTGTGCGAGGCAGCCATGTTTGGCGTGCTGTTGCTGCGCCTGTGGGACTTGCGCAGCCACTGTGCAGTAGTGTCGAAGTGACCTGTGCTGACGGCGCGGCAGCATGCGCTGCGCGGCAGGCTGTGCTTCAACGTCCAGCGCGTGCCGAGCGTGCCGCTGAGCGACGTGGCCTTTGAGCTGGCGGCCTCCATGTTTGGCGTGCGCATCGAGGACGTGGGCGCCGCGTTGGGCACCCCGCGCGTCATCAAGGCGGCGCTTGCGGCCGCTGGGTTTGCGGACATAAAGGCGTGCTCCTGAAAGCGCCCAAGTCTCATCATGCATCATGGTAACCACTTGTATACAAGCTCGGTTGTGCACAAAGCCGCTCTGTATCCTGCGACCTTGAACAACGGCCTTGAGTAGTTCACATGCTGCTTTACGTATTGGCATTACGATGCGAGCCAGCATTGGTGCAGAGTATTGGCATGAAGCGCATTTAGGTGGAGCATGGCAGCATGCATGACATCAAACGCATGTCTAAGAGATGCGAGGCTGGAAATGCAGCTGATTTACTTCTAAGGCTGCTTCAGACCCTTTGTCCAGACAGACTTCAGTCTAAATCATCTGTGATGTCTGTCGATTATAGTAATGTCTGTGCCGTGTGCTTACAGGTGCAGGAGACGGAGGAGGTGGCGGTGCTGCCAAATACCACCGCAGAGGGCTTTGCAGCCGACATGTTCGAGTACATAGAGGGCTACCCGCCCGCGCCGCTCGCCGACCGGCTGACCGACGCGCAGCTGGCGGCGCTGCAGCGCGAGTTTCTGCCCAGGGCGGCGGCCAGGGCCGAGCGCTGGGCGCAGGGGACGTCCCTCGTGCGGCCATATTTCATGCTGTGGGCTGTTGCCAAGGCGTGACTGTTGACGTAACTGTCTGCATGCCACGCTGTGTAGCTACAAGGCGGCTGCCTTGTGGAAATCGTACGACGATGCTGCTGTGTGGCTGTACTGAACTACTGAACGCCGGGACTCGATGAGTTTTGTTGACGTTGGCCAACGGCCAGGGCCATGTGGCCACCAAAATGGGGCGCCATTGTGCATGCCCTGCATGCCCTAAGGTGGCCCCTGCATGTTCAAACTCACCTGATGGCCTCAAGTGTCTGCATTTCGCAAGCATCTTCCGATTGCCGGATCACCGCCACACCGCCAGCAGCCGCCTCACTGACTTCCGTTGCCTGCCCACGCCAACAAGAGCACACAGAGGAGTTTGCAGCTTGATCAGGATGCAGGCCCGTGCATGCTTGCTGGCCGCGCTGGCGTGCCTGGCGCCGCTGGCGTGCCTCGCACAGCTTACTGAGGGCTTCCACGGCCCGGAGATCAAGCACGTCTTCGTGGTCAGGTGAGGGAGGAGCTAGGGCAGAGATTACTCGCTGCAGCTGCACTCTATCTCCACGTATTGGCAGCACAAGCACTGGTCTCCTGCTGCATAGCGCTCGTGGCCAGTGTGTGGGCTAGTGTGGAGGCCGCGCAGCTGGCCACCTGCGCGCTGGCAAGACTCTTCGCAACTAGCTGATCTCTTACCCAGTGTGCGCTGTGCGCATCAGCGTCGATGGCTTTCACGCGGTGGACCTGGCGTCCTTCACAGCAGATTTTCCTACATCCAACCTCGCTAAGCTGTCCGGCCAGGGCGTGCGCTCCTGATCCCCATGTTGCTGGTAGCCTGCGCACCAGTGGCACGCAGTGCGAGCAACAGTCTGTTCCACGTTTGCCTCGCTACGCTCTGGCCAGGACTGTGGGGGCCTGCAGGCAAGCTTGACACTGGCTGTGTCCGTGCAGGTGACCTACACAAACAATTATGTCAACCCGCCTACTGACTCCTTCCCTGGCGTGGTCAACCTTGTGTCCGGTGCGACCTGCCGCGCAGCACGGCCCTCAGCACCTGCTCCAGCCCCGCCGCCTGGGCGGCCAGGCCCTCGGCTGCCACCTTTACGGGCCATAGAGCGCGCTAGGAGTACAGTCTCACATGCGCATATGTGTGAGGCCTGCAAGCACGGAGTCACCAGGCAGCTAGTTCTGACTTGCACGCGTGCCCCTGCAGGCGGCTCCAGCAAGGTGTCTGGCATCTTCTACGGTGCGCGCGCTTCATTCATGTGCCTATCATGGTTTGCTTGCTTCAGCCTGCATAATTCCCGCCAGTGCATGGTTGCCTAAGGTTGCTGTGCGCCTTGCGGACCTCCATGCTGCTTTGTCATCAAGCGCCTGTAGGAGCCCGCTCTGTCGAGGCCCATAGCGCAAGCATGCCGTGCGGCTGCTGCTCCTGCCCGCTGGCGCTCGAGCTTCCATGCCCAGACCTGTGTCTCATATGCTGACTGGCGCCCCGGTGGTAACAGAGGGCTCCTACAGCCGCACGCTCTACCCGCCTGGCTCCAACTGCACGGGCACGCCGGGCACAGTCGTGGACTTCAGGTGGGCCCTTTGAGAAGGCCCGTGCCTGTGCCTCCGGCCATGCTGCAGCGGGCCTCCGTCACGCGTGCTCGTGAGAGCTTGCTTCTGCCAAAGAACCCGACCCCAACCCCCACCCTATAACCCCATATCGAGGCGCTCAGAGCTAGCTTCTGCCGCGTGCGTGCAGCGAGGCGCTGGACAGCCAGCCGGAGACGCTGTCGGGCGGCCTCATCGACACCACCAAGCTGCCCCGCGACGGCAGCAAGGGCTGCACGCCTGTGTACCCGCAGAAGTGCGCTCCCTTGAGCGCACGTGGCCTGCGAGGAAGAGATGCTATACGTGCAGCTGTGGAGCTCTCGTTCGCTTTGATGCTCAGTCAGACAGGCGTTGTGACGCTTGCATTGCCTAGCTCTACCCAGCTTTTGCAACCAACACCCTCAATCACTGCAGATGTGTGCGAGGCCATGCTCAGTGCATGCATGCGACTGCACTTCTGCACAAGCTGACCAGACATGCACAGCAGCACCGCTGCTGCACAGCATTCCCAATGCTAGCCAGGCATGCTTAAGGCTCTAAAACATGTGGCGCGCGCGCAGCTCCCTGAAGATCAACACCATGTTTGGCGTGGCCAAGGCTCACGGCCTCACCACCACCTGGTCCGACAAGGCCAGCGGCTACGTCGTGCGTGCCCCCCCAATACTGAACGAGCGTGCCTCACAAGTCAACCGCATAGTTCACACATGTGGCGCCTGCGTAGCTTCACTGCGTTGCACATGTTGCAAAAGCGCAACGACAGCCATCACCCCCATGCGCCATATTAGCCTAATAGGGTCCGCTGCGCGCGCAGATTGTCAACGGCCCTGGCCCGCAGAACGGTGCTGCTCCCTTTGGCGCAGTGCGGTGCTGCTCAGCTTGACAACTTTCCTCCAGCTCTGTGGGTCAGATTGGCAGAGCCATGTCTGCTGTTGCGGCTTCTTCTGTTGCGGCTTCTTCGAGCATTACCCCCGACACCTCCTCACATGGCCTTGCACAACAGCTGCATTTGACTCTGACACCATCACCCCAGGCTCCACCACAAACATGGACGACATCTACACGCCCGCGTACGACTACCTAGTGGCCAAGCTTGACATCACGCAGCTCATCCAGTGTGAACCCACGGCCCACAATATGTGATGTAGACAAAGTCAGTCTGCGCCTTTTTGCCTTCGAATGGTGTCCTGTGCAGCCCTGCGTTGCCAAGCCCACCTGTCTGCTCTCCGTCTTTGTCCATCCCTGTAATGGTGAGGAAATCATGCTTGTGTACATCCGGCCCAGCTCGGCGTTGAGCCCGCATCAGAGGCCCCCAGCAGGCCTGCGCGCTGCTGCATGCCACGCGCCCACATATCCTGGCAATCACCGGAGGCGCACGGACCGCGGACAGGTACGACGAGCTGCACATGAACGCGGTGGTCAACTGGACCAAGTCCATCAAGTCCGACGGCACCCCGCTGCCGGGCATCCCCGCCCTCATGGGCACCTCCCTGCAGGTGCGCAGAGCTCACCTTGCAATGCTTGCGTGACTCACCCTGGCCGCCTACTCATGATAGGACCTCGCGCCGGTCAAACCTCGTGGGACATGGGTAGGACTCTGTGCCCGTGCGTACCGTAGACAGTGACAGCTCGCTGCTGAGCGGCGCGCCGCGCGGCGCGTCAGTCCATCAACGGCGCCGCCAAGAGCAACAACAACGCCACGGCCAAGAACGCGGACCCCATCGCGGCGAACGAGATCATCCAGGCCGGCGACTACGCCGTTAAGACCGCCCCGGAGCAGCAGGCGGACGCGTCGGGCGTCGTGCGCAACACATACGTCAGCTCCCAGCTCAACGCGCGCGGCGACCCCTCGGCGCGCCCCGGCTCCCCTGGTCTCCAGCCCTGCACTGTGGGCACGCGGCAAGTCCGGCCGGGGTTGGCCGTCAGTGATGCAGTAGTGATGTTCTGTAACACAGCCAGCCAGGAGTGCTGAGTGCAGGCGCGCAAGGTGCGCGCCCAGCAACGCCACGGGAATGCAGCTTACAACACACATGTTCTCCCGCCCGCCTCGTCTCGCTTGCAGTGCGGCACAGGCGGGTACATGCCGGAGCTGCCGGCGGCGCCGCTGGCGCTGGACGGCCTGCCCGGCGCCGGTGCATGCGGCAGCCGCGAGTCACAAGAGACAGCAGGTGACGCGTCGGCGCGCGCGCAGGCGGAGCCGATGTCGGAGCTGTCGACGGCGCTGCTCGCGCTGGACGGCATGTTCGGCGTCATCCTGAACGCGCTGGATGAGGCCGGCATCCGCGAGAAGACCGTGCTCATCATCACCGCCAAGCACGGCAACTCGCCCATCAACCGGTCCATCCTGTCGCGCAAGTCTGTGTGCGTGCCCGCCTGCGCCCCGCTGCACTACCAAGCGGTGATGAAAAGAGCTCGGGCCCCACATGCTGTCTGCTTGGGAGGCACAGCCCGTCCAAGCACAAAGCAGGGCCTCACCCGTGCAGTCATGCATGCGCCGCTGCAGCCTTGCACGGCGGCCGCCCCAGTCTGGTTAGCGCTCTCCTTGTGACGCGAGCCCCTGCGTACCAACACCATTGTGACCTATCAGGATATGGCGCCTCTGAGAGCCGACAGTCCAGTCATGGCTCTGAAAGTCAGCCACACTTGTGCAGCCGCAAGCCCAAACTGCTCAGTGCGGCAAGCTCGTCCTGGCGCGCGCAGCTCGTCGCTCACCGCCCTCCTGGCGGGCACCAACCCGGTCGTCCAGACCGCCTCGGACACCGCCGCCTACGTCTGGCTCAAGTCCAACGCGACCGCCGACGTGCAGGCGCGCGCCCCGCGCCGCCCGGGGAGCCCTCCTCCGGCAGCGCCTTCCAGCCAGGGGTTCTCTGGGGCCCCTGCCTGCTCGCGCTCTTCGGCACACCCAGGCGCCTTCGGTTGTAAGGCTGCCTCTACATGCGGCGCCCGCATGCGCCAAGAAACCTGCACGGGGTCGTGCACAGGCGGGAGGACAAAATGCAGGCTCTGCACAAGATCCCCCTGCATGCTATACTGATATGCCAGCACACACGCGCAGGCCGCCGTCAGCGCGATCACCGCCAGCCCGGCCACACTGGCCGCTATCGGCGTCAGCAACCCGGCGACGGAGATCCTGTATGGCCCTTCGCTCGCGGCACTCTTCGGCACGCTCGTTGATGTTGTCCCGCAGATAGTTGTGGCCCCGGACGTCGGCACGCTGTACAGCGGCTCCAACAACAAGGTGTCCGACCACGGCGGGTGCGCCCTTAACCCATACCTTTTAGTTGCCATGATGACTTCCGTCACTGCAATGATGCAAGGCCTTCATCTTCCAAGTTGCCAGATACTTGCAGCGCCGTATAACAGTGCGGGGTGCCCCGCATACTCGACCAATGCAGCATCGGCTGCCTGTGTGGTGGTTCACAACTGTGCCAGGCCTCAGGCGTTCTAACGATCCACAGCAACATGCGTGCCCAAGAGCGTACAACAGCTCAGCTCGCGACTTGATCCTGATTGCCGCATGGAATGCGCGAGCATCACACGCACCTGCTAGCCCGCACCAGGCAGCGCCCCCGCACCAGGCATAGGCAGGAGCTCCAGCGCAAGGAAACCAAGGAAGGACAAGGACGGCAAGGAAGGCAAGGAAACCAAGTCGTTAGCTTGCACCACCCTCGTCGATAATGCGCCATGCTGTGCGCCGACCCGTTCTGGCACATCCCTCGCCGGCGTCCCACGCCGGCCACCATCAGTAAGGCGGCGCGCGTGCGCGCGCGCAGCCTGATGACCTCCGACGAGCACACCGCGCTGCTCGTGTCATTCCCCTGCCTGGTCCCGGGCGTGGTGACGCAGAACGTGACCTCCACCCAGGCGCGCGCGGGCCGGCGCCCGCCCCTCCCTGCCCTGCACCGCGGATTTTGCTCGACGACTGCGTGTAGCCCCGGCTGCATGTCAAGGGCGACCGGGCGCGGCGCGTGCCAGGGCCTGTGTTCGCTGCCTGCCTCCCGCGCGCATGCTCTGAACGGGAACGGCGTGCTGCTGCAGCACACTCGGGATGGTGAACGCAGGCGGCGGCCTGCGAGCCTGCCAGTGCATGACCGCACTGCCTCTCAGAGATTGCCAGGAGCTGCCAGGTGTGGCCGACGTGCGCTGGAGGCGACACCGCGCCCTCTGCCGGGCACTGGGGTCCAGCCCCACAGCAAGCATGGCAGGGCAAAGCCCCGTCCCTCGGGCCCCCGGCTCCCAGCCGGGCTTCCTGGGAAGGCGCGAGCTCGAGCGGGACAGGTTTCAAACCCTGGCATCATGTGGCTCAGCATGCGCGCGCCGCGCAGGTGGCGCCCACGGCGCTCAAGCTGCTCGGCCTCAACCCGGCCGAGCTCCAGGGCGTGCAGGCCGAGGGCACGCAGCCGCTGCCGGGCCTGTCCTTCGGCAAGTGCCACCACCTGCTCCCCGCGCTCGGCAGCCTGCCCGCCGCGCTGCCCTTCGCCGCGCAGGCGCCCATGAGTGCCCAGGCGCCGCGCGCCGCGCTCGCGCCGCGCGGCGGCATGTAGGTTGTGTGTTGGTGCTGAGCCCTCGTACAGAGGGTAGGGCCCTGGCGGCGGCGGCTGTGGCTCTCCTGCCAGCTTTGGGGCGGCTGGAATGCTGGTGCCCGGCAGAAGGAGGAGCGGAGGTAGGCTTTGGACGGCGCAGGCCAACATCCCTTTTTGGGCGACGTCGGCCGCGCCAGACTGCGCCTTCTGCGCCTGCGCGCAGAAGGCCGCCAAGGCCTTGCTGCTGTTGCTGTGCATGGCGGCCGGGGCGCTGCTGCTGGCGCCCTGGGGTTTGCTTGGTCCCAAGGGGGCGATGTGGTTTTACGCATCTAGCTGTCGCCGTCTGACAGGCGGCAGACTGTGCATGCGAGCGGTGCGAGTCCAGCAAGCGCTTTCTGGCAGTGTGCGCTGGAGCAACTTGGGCAGCTGCTGTTTTTCTGAAGCTAGATTGCAACTAGTGTCTGGCTTGGGGCCCGAGGATGACCTTGTGCGCATGCCGCTCTGCATTGTCATTACATCCTGGTTTTTGGCCTGTGCTGCAACCCCTGCAAGCTTGCTGCTCCCTGCTGGCACCAACCTGCAGCAGGTATTCAGAGCAGCTGGACAGCATAGGGAAATTTAGTGCACTCTGGACGCTCAGGGCCCCATCTCATGAGATAGATGCTGCCACCTGCCTGTCTTTTGCATGCCACTGCCGGCGATGTGTCTGGGGTTCCACAGGCTGGTCAGGACAGTGCGCACTGCTTGCAACCACTGATAGGGAGTATTTTGTGGCTGAGTTCTGTTGTGAGGCCAGTCCCAGGGCCATTGCCTGGTGCGTGCAGGGGGGTAGGAAAGCAGACCATGTGTGCTGTGGAAGTGATGCCTGCTGTAACTGATGTAACTACAACCGCCAAGAGAGCTCCAAGCTGTAGCACTTGCAGTGCGAGCCTCGCACTCTCACATGAGCCTCGTACTCTCATATCTTCGCAGAACAGTCTTGCTCGCATCATAGTGCATGGGCAAGTGGGGCTGGTGGCGCACCCCAGCGTGGGCCTGCCTGCCTACGCAGGGACATCATGCAGACAGCTCACGTGCCGCGGACGCCGCCAGGCGCCTGGGCGGGGCCGGGCGCGCGCAGAACGCGCGCAGCCGGGCCGAGGCTGGGGAGTGGCGCATGCGTTATGTGCGCCGCCCGCGCGCAGGTGGGATTTGAGTTGGGGTTAAGGGCTTTCTGAGGCCCACACCATGCCGCTGCACGGTGCTGGGCCGGGGAGGGCGCGCAGCGGCGACCACGGCCTGCTGCGGCCGCCGGGCACGCAGCGCACGACCCCGCTCGGCCGCTGGCGACTCTTATGCTGGGCCGTGCCCCAGCAGTGCCGCAGCCGCCGGCGCTTGCGCAGGGCAGCCACCCCCAGACCTGCTGCGGCGGAGGCCGGGCCGGGCGCTGCCCTTCTCATTGTGGGTGTCTGCAAATGGAGCACACGCGCGCACCGCACGGCTCAAGATACGGGGCACCCTTTCTCCGGAATTTTCTCGGACTGCTCCTAGACTTTTCTCGGACTGCTCCTAGACTTTTCTTGGACTGCTCCCGCACCAGCTCACTTTCCCAGCCTCTTAGCACTTGCCGAGCACCTGTCAACACACAGCTGGGTGGGCAGGCACTCACAAGAGGCCGCACACGACTCCAAGCGAGTCCTGGAAAGAATGTGCCACGCCCGGCGAAGTCAGCACGGAAGTGAAGATGCTGTCGCCCGACCGCGCACCCCGCCTACCTGTCGAGTGTTGCCGGCGTGTGCGCGCGCGCTGCGCCGGGGCCGGCCTGCCGGGGTTACAGCCACCCCAGCGGTCCGATGGCGCACGCCCTCCCCGGCAACCCTCAACAGAAGGCGGGGCGCGCGTCTGTCGGGTGACAGCGCAATCTTTACTTCCATGCTGACTGCGCCTGGTGTGGCAAACGGCTGGTCCTGGGACCCGCTAGGCGTTGTGCGCGGCTTCTTGTGCGCGCCTGCCCACCCAGCCCAGCGCCGCCGCATTCAGCGAGCGCTGCGCGCGGCGGACACGCGCGGCCGCAGCCGCGCCGCACCAGCAGCACTGCAAAGATGCCCCTGCCAGCGCGCCTGGCAAGGTAGCTGCTCAATGTGATCACCCTAGGAGGCAGCGCGACACGCCTGGAATGCGGCCCGCACCGGCTCTGCTCGCGCATCAGATATTGCATTTGCGCGACGCCAAGCCTGTAAGGCATGCAGCACATTTCCATTGAAGAGCCATGTGACATATGGTGCAACCGTGCAGGGGACCCACACAACTAGTGACGCGCGAGCTGGGTAGAGCGGGTTCCCAGGCATCTCCCGCTGCCTCCTAAGCGCTGGAGTTGATGCCATGCATGTCTTGGAGGCCTTATACATCAACCCCGTTGGCCCAAGCTCAGAGCCCAGTGCGTCAGGCGGGACGCTAGATGCCAAGAGGAGGTACAACAACCGCTCAGAGCAGACATGGTCGGTAGTCATGCAGCAAGCAACGAGAGGTGAGTGGCGCTGTAGCGTTCTGTGGCACGATTCTGTGGTACGTTTCTTTCGGTGTAATTGAACGGGCGCTTGCTCTGCCAAGACCAGGTATAAGGCATGCAGCAAGACAATACAGCAACACAGAAACACCCACAGACGCACATGATTACCATTTAAGCAACGCCACATGCGTTCATGCACCTGCGCATTGCTATTGTACCGCCAGTGATCACGCCCCTCCCTTCACGCCAAAACAGAAGTGGTGAACGGCAGGGTGTACTGCTGAGATTACCTACATCGAATGCGGCTCTCCCCACGGCCTAGCCCCCACTACCTAGCGATGCAAATGCTGGCCGATGACGTTCAAGAATACCTGGCGCGCAGCACAATGAAGTCAGAAGGGGCATGCATGCTACTCTGTGCTGCGCATCTGGCACAGATGCGCAGCAAGTGCCCTTGAGCAGCCTCGAAACGCAAGTGCTGCTACCACGCCACGACATCCAAGCGGCGTGGTAGCAGCGCTTGCCACCGACTGTGCAGGTGGCGCGCTGAGCGTGGGCTGTGACATGCCCTTGGAGGGCACTGTGCAGCCCTGCCCCACAGCTTTTTGCACAGGCACCACGCGCATGGAGCGCCCCCGGGTGCTGCTGAGGGAGCAGGAGCTGGTCCGCGGGCGCGCGCCTGCTCCAGCGTGGGCAGCGAGAGGCCGTACGCGGTGACGCCCAGCGCGGGCCCAGCTGCCTCGAGCGCGCGGAGCACGCGTGCGGGCGAACGCCCCGGCGCCAGCGGCAGCGCAAAGCGCGCGCGGCCCAGGTGCCGCGCCTGCGCAGGGGCGGCTTTTGAGCCGCGCGTCTGGAGGCGGGGTCCTTGGCACGGCTGAGCCTTGTGCATGGCGCCGGGGGTGCAGCCGCACACATCGCTGGAGATCCATTTCAACCCTCGTCATGGCAGACGTAATGCTTGCTTCAGGCAAAGCGCGCTCGTCTTATAAGCCAACAGAAAGCAAGATACATGGCTCGACATGAGCAGCCGCGGAGGCCATGCATGCCGTGCGCCCGGCGCTGCGCCGGGCCAGGCGCTGTCCTGTGCGCACTGCTTCGGCATGCGCACATCAACGCTCGGTCTTGTCCAAAGTGCAGTTCTGAGGGAATATAAGCATAAATTGGAAGAATGGGGCGCGCGCCTGCAGCTCGGCGCCCAGCTCCGCGGCGGCCCAGGCGGCCAGCGCGGCCTGCGCCGCGTCGCCCGCGCCGGCCTGCACCTCCAGGCACAGCGCGCCGCCGTAGCGCGCCTTGAGCCGCCCGGGCGAGCCCAGGCAGCGCAGGCGGCCCTGGCGCGGACGGCGCGGCGCGCACTCAGTCTCGCGAGTGTGTCACCTTGCGCCACCATAGATGACCACCGCTGCTGGCTATGTTGGGCGGCACGCGCATATAGTTCACAGTTTGGCTGCCCCGGATGCTGCTGGCGCGCCCACCTGCGCTCTGCACGACCGCGAAACACTGCAGGGGCAAATCAGCGGCGCCACTATGCAACACCGGATCACACGGCAGCACCACCGCTCCGGAGCTCTGGCGTCATTCGAAACCGGACGTGTGTACTTTAAGCATAAGAGAGGGCTGGCGTGTGTGCGTTGGGGTAAAGTAGGGTAGGGTATGGTAGGATAGGCGTGCGCGCGCCTGGTGCATGATGCCCACGCGCGCGCACAGCGCCTCGCACTCCTCCATGGAGTGCGTGGTCAGCACGACCGCGGCGCCGCCGCCGCCGCCGCCGCCGCCGCCGCCGCCGCCGCCGCCGCCGCCGCCGCCGCCGCCGCTGCCGCCGGACCCCGTCGCGGCTACGATGTAGCTCCACATCGCGCGCCGCGCGCCCGGGTCCTGCGCGTCCGCGGTCGCGTGACCAGTGCTCGTCCAGGGTGGCACTCGCTTGCCCAAGCCGGCACTGCCTGACCAGGCACGCTCAGGCCGCCAGCAGCCCCGCAGGCGCTCACGCAGGGGCCAGGAGGAGCGCTGGCAAAGCCGCAACCTGAGTGTATGCAACTTTTGTTGTCGAGAGAGTGCATCTAATAGATGCGCGCCAGGCTGGCACTGCTACAAGGCTATGCTTGTCATGAACACAACTTGGCTGTGGCCCATGGACAGGCGCCGGTGTTCAGACGGCGCGGCGGCGGGCGCGCGCCATGCCGGAGCTGGGCTCGTCCAGCAGCAGCGCGTCCGCGTCGCCGATGAGCGCGACGGCCAGGCACAGCTTGCGCCTGCTGCCGCCGCTGTACGTCTGCGCCGGCCGGGCCGCCATCTCCTGCGCGCGGCGACCCTACCCAAATCCTATCCAGCCCTCGCGGCCGCCGCCCTGCCTGCCCGGGCGCGGGCCGTGCACGCACACCCGCGGCTTGCATGTGCCCCTGGCAGCACATGGAGTGGGTGCATGGGCGCGGGCACTCGCGGAGCGCAGGGGGCAGTCAGCGGCAGCGCAACGTGGGCGGCACGGGTGAAGGGCCGGAGGCGCACCTGCGGCAGCGACACCCGCCGCAGCACATCCGCCACCTGCTCCGCCACAGCAGACTCCGGCACGCCCTGCAGCCTCAGGCGCGCCACTGTTGCTGCAGGCCTCGTCCATACCTCCACCTGCCTGCATCAGCCCGCTTTGTGATACCCACAGACGGATTCGCTTTCATGCATGCACTTTCATGACATTGCTCTGCGCCTGCGAGCAGCTGCACCAGCGTGTCCACTGACATACCTCGCCACCGTACAACGCACGAGCATAGCATGTATATACTTTCTTTTTTACAAGCCCTAACCCTACCCCACGCGCCTTCAGCCGCGCGTACAACGCCAACTGCTCCGCGCCGGTCAGCAGCTCCAGCAGCGCGTCCTGCTGCGGGCAGAAGCCCAGGCGCGCAGCGCCGCCGCGCACGACCGCGCCGCCGCCGCTCGGCTGCACGCGCCCGACCAGCATCTGCAGCGTCGTCGTCTTGCCCGCTGCGCGCGCGCGCCGGTCTGCCGTGAGCGCGCCGGGCGGGCCGGGCGCCCGCCCCTGCGCAGTTTGTCCATGTGGCCACACACACACATGCGCCGCTTTTTATTGAGCTGAGGCTGCACCGCTACCACGCTCGCTGCATGCGCAGAGTGCCAGCAATGGCCCGCGCGTGCGGGCTTCCGCGGCCCTTGCCGAGGCCCTACGCCCCATGGCAAAGCGCAGCGCACGCGACCGCTGGCGCTGCACGCCTGGCCGGCAGGCCAATGCGACGCACCGCCGTTGTCGCCGAGCAGGCCGAAGCGCTCGCCGGCGCGGACGCCCAGGCACAGGTCCGCCACCGCGACCTTGGGCTGGGGCCCCGGGTAGACCTGCCGCGGCACACGCAAGCGCCTGTTAAGGGTGTTGTTAAGGGTGTTGAACACAACGCTTAGGGTCAAACACCATAAACCTATCCCATCAGAGACTCCGGAACTCACCTGCGCGGCGCCAGAACGCCCCCTCCCACAAGCGGCAGCTGGGCAGCCCGCGGCAGCTGCGGGGCGCCGCAGCAGGGCGTGCAGGTCCGCGCGCAGCCCCTGCAGGGCACGCGCAGGTGCGCGCGCTGCAGGGCGCGCGCGGCGGGCACGCGCCTTGCGCAGGCCCACGAGCGCGATCGCGTCGCCGGCCGCGCCGCCGGCGAGCACGCGCGCGCGCTCCGCCGCCACATCCTCGTCCTCCTCCGCGGCCCGGCCGGACGGCGCCCCGCCGCCGGCCCCCGCCGCCGCTGCGCCGCCACCGCTCTCCAGGTCGCCGCTCGTCGCGCGCGTCGGGTGCGCATCAAACCCTCGCCCTAACCCTGCCCCCACCTCCAGGTCTGCCGGTAGCTCCGCCAGCTCCAGCTCCTGCTCGCGCTCACGCGCCGCAGCGGCGCCGTCGGGTGAGCCGTCCAGCGTCTCCACGCGCGGTGCCGGCATGCGCAGGCCTGCGCGCCGCAGCGCCGGCGCCGCGGCGTGCGCAGCGGCTCGCCACAGCCTGCGCAGCCCCGAAGACGCGCTATTGAGAGAGCCTCAGGCCTGACAACAGCTTGGTCAGGGGACAAGCCAAAAGGTGTGCCGACCCAAGCGGTGCTCCCGGGCTCGCCGTACCTCATGCAGACGGCATTGACAATAAGAGAGCAATAAGTTTCTAGTTGCAGACGGTCACACATAGGATCAGGCAGTCCGAGCGAGTCGGGGGCCAGGCGCGAGCGCGGCGCTGGGCAGCCCGCGCCTGTGCGCCGAGCGGCGGGCGGCGGCCCGGCAGCGCTCGACGGCATGGTGGCGGCTGTCCCAGTCCAGGCCCAGCGTCAGCGCTGACAGCGCGACCGCCTCCAGCAGCAGCAGTGCGACCGGGCGGCCCAGCGTGCCCCAAGCCCAGATGCCTGTATGCCCCACGAGCGCGTCAGCTGCCCGCCGCAACAGGGACAGACATCCTGCAAGCCAAGCAGACCTGCTGGGCCCTAGCATACAGCCGCACCAGCAAAGCCTGCAAACTGGCCCGAGGTGCGTCCCAGTAAGAATGGCAATATGCGCGATCATATCACCAAGCTGGCAGCGCAGACAATGCTGAAGGCACATTACTATTCGTCAAGCAGCGCCGCCATGTGCCTTGTCATGCAACACCGCTCCGTTCGCCGGCAGACTTTAGCAAGATTGCGCCGCACCATCGTCGGCCGGCAGCGCGGCGGAGGCCTGCGCCGCAGCCGCCGCCCGGCGCGCGCCCGCCAGATTGCTCATGTAGCTGAAACGCGTCAGCTCGAGCAGGCCCTCGCCCTGGGCGCGCGCCGCAGGCCGCGTCAGCGCACGGCCGCCTCGCCCAGCACGGCGCCGGCGTTGGCGCCTGAACAAGGCGCGGGCAGCAACGCACGGCTTGCAGACTATGCTGCCCTAGCGGGCATCTGTGCTGCCCTTGCGGGCGTCCGTGAAGGCCCGGGGTTGCCAACCGCAGACTAAAGCACCTGAAACTGGGTAGGGTACTACCGTAGAGGGGAAGGCACTACCCCAAACCGCAATGCCATGCATGCGTCCATCCAGCTGGCTCCAGGCCGGGGCGCGCGCCAGCAGGAACGGCGGCGCGACGCGGAAGAAGTGCACCAGCGCGCGCTGCGCGGCCTGGGTCTGCGGCAGCGCGGACATCATGTAGCTCGCCACCACCGCCACGAACCCGAACACAAAGGCCAGCGCCGCGATGGCGACCTGCCGCGCGCGGCCGCGCCTTCGCACAGCCCCCTCAAGAACATGAACATGAAGCGTGTGCGTCATGCAAGCCAAGGTCCGTTCAGGTCTCACGGTAAAGTTGCTTTCCACTCCAGGCAGCAACACAGCAGTGTGAAAATGCATGGAAGCGCATGAGCCGCTGCCGACATGCACCACGCCGGCATGCACACTGATGCCCACGACCCTGCGCGCGTGCGCTGCAGCGCGTCTGCGACAGCCGCACCTGGGCGGCGGACGCGCTCGTGAAGCCGCCAAAGCTGAGCGCGTACGCCATGGGTATGACCGCGGCGCCGTACGCCAGGAGCACGGAGGAGGTCCCCAGCACCTGTCCAGCACGTCCTGTTGAAGCAGGCATGACGCAGCCTGGGTATGTGTCCTGCCCTGTGCTGCTGCAGACATTTGCGCCAGCGCACCAGGCCAAGTTAATGCGTGCAAGTACAATGTGCCACACATGCACACAAGCTCTAGCCGCAGAGAGACAAGCGCACTGCAGATGTTGGATTGGAGATGTTAGGTGGGATGCACGGACTGCTCACATGCAGGTACACGCTCTCGTAATTAAAGGTGGAAGCAGCGTGATGGCCGCACCTGCAAGCTCGTGCCGACCGTTGCATTGTCCCCGTAGGCCGCAAACGCTGCCAGCGTGAGGAGGACAATGACGACATACATCGCATAATCCCACACCTGCAGGCACCCCGGACGCGTCAGCACGCACGCGCCACGCACTCCGAAGCAGCCCATGTGCGCGGGTGCGTCACGCTCAAAAACGGTAGCAGACATGCATGACCATATGTCCTCGCTCATGCAACCATCGGGGCGAGCTGCATACAAAGCACAGGTGATATGCTGACCACGCGCAGCTGCAGACAATTTCATTTGGCAGGCAGGTCGGCAGGGCAGGGTCGGGGCCGCACGAAGGAGCCCGCCCAGTACAGCGGCATGGGGCAGCCCGACAGCAGCTGGATGTGCGCGGCCTGGCTCTGGCGCTCGACCACGGGCGCCACTGCAAACGCGCCGGCCAGGTAGCAGAAGGGCACCAGCACGAGCACCGTCGCCAGCACCTACGTGCCCCCGGCTGATTAGGGTCAAGGTTAGGATTAGGGTTAGGGTGTGCAGCACGCCGGCCCGCGTGTCACACTTAGCCTAAAGCGTGCTCGTCTGGCTGGCCGCCGCGCCTGAGCACCGGCGCAGCCTCGCCTTAAACAGCCGCTGTTGCTGACCGGCCGCCCAATGCCCAAACAAGAGACGCACGCGCGCAGAAATGGGCTTTCAGACGCACACAGGACGGCTTTGGCAGGGATGACAGAAAGAGTGGCGCGCCTGCAGCACGCCGTCCTTGGCGAGAGTCTCGGCGGCGGTGAGCGGCAGCGGGTGCGTGCGCGCGGCGAAGCGCGGGCGGCCGGCGCCGCCGCGCGCGGCCACGGCGCCCAACGCCTCGTGCAGGCCGGACACCAACGCGGGCAGCGCGTGCGAGGACGAGGCATTGTGCAGCAGCATCACCGGCGGATACCTGCGCGATGCTCACTTTTTATATTCTTCTCAGGTCAGAGCTTTGGCTTGGGCAGGGCGCAGTAAGCTTACAAATATGACTGTGACTCGTGTTTAGGATTGGTACCTATTGCCATTCAGTAGCAGGGAAGCGGGTGGATGGCATCTGCACAAGCATGCTCTTCACGCAGTGCCTGGGTACAGGTCACGCGCCAAGCGAGGGCGCACCTGGCTGCAACACATAGTGAGCATGCGCACAGGCTCGGAAACATCATGAGAGCAGCCCTGGAGAGAGGAGCAGCGCATGCTGCACAGCAGTCCTCCAGCCACGCGCGGCGCCGCGCCGGGGCGGGCCGGCGCACGTCTGCATGCGCGCCAGGAAGCCGCTGGCCACGCGCGCCTCGGGCGACGCCAGCCACGCGACCGGCGCCAGGCCGGCGGCCAGCCCCAGGCCCAGGCTTTTCAGACCCCCGAACCCGCTGCCGCCGCCGCCCTGCGCGGCCGGCGCCGCGGCCGCGAGCAGCGGCAGCAGCGCCAGCAGCTGCGACGCGTCCACCCTGGACGCGTTGCCGATGCCGGCGAGCGCGGGGTCGTCAAAGACCACGGCCGCATACTGCGCCGGCCCGCCTGCGAGACATAGCGAGGCCATGGACCCTGCACGCATGAGCGCTGCAAGCGCCTTTGCTGCACACAGATCACTCCAGCGCCTGAGCGCAGCCGTGCATGTGTAATGGGCATCCTGACGCCTCAAACAGGCCACCAAGTCATTGCCAGGTGCGTGTGCGGCAGGACTGATAAACCCAAACATAACCTAAACATGTAACCCTAATTAATGGAGCGCGGCGCGCACCCGCGTACACCTCCCGCAGCAGCAGCTCCGACACCTCCCAGCTGTCGAGCGGCGCGCTGCCCGCACTCGCCTGCTCCGCAAATGCCAGCGCGCCCGCGCACACGCCGCCGGCCGGGCCCAGCACCCCGCTGCCGCGGTCCCATGCGCCGCGCGTCGCGGCGCCGCGGTGGTGGGTGGTGATGCAGGCGGCCAGGGCTTCGGGAGGGTTTGCCAGCATCAGCGGCCCCGCCTGCCCCAGCTCGGGCAGCTGCAGGAGCAGCTGCGGCGCGGTCGGGTCGATGTTGAGCTTGAGCACGGACAGCACGGCGGCCACCGCGGCCACCGGCAGCAGCAGCGTCAGCAGCGCGCCGCGCACGTCGCGGCCTGCGCGCGCAGCCGGCGCCGCTGTAGTGCCGCACCAGCAGACCCCTCGCTCTATGCAGGCCAAGCAGGCTGAGTGGGCCCGTGGACGCAGGCAGCGCAGAACACTGGCGAAGCCAGCAGCGCATTCAAGAGCGCGCGAAGCAGGCTCGCCCATGCAATAAGACAGGCAGGGATGACATTGAGCAGAGATGAAGGGCAGCAGCAGCGCGCCGACGCATTGGCAGCTCGGCACGCATGATGGCAGGCTCAGAAGCCCTGTGCAAGGCCGCTGTTGCACACCTGCGGTGATGGCGCGCTTGCGGATCATCTCTCGGAACGCCACCCACCACCGCCGCCCGCGCCGCCGCCGCCGCCACCGCCCGCACTCGCCGCTCTGGGTGCCAGCCCCATCGTCGCCAGCCGCCCCGAGCAGCGCCCCGCTAGGGTTACATGCAGCAGCGTCTGCGCCTGCATCCTCCAGGCTCACAGCCGTCCACTCCGCCTCGCCCCCGCGGCGCTCCCCAGGACCACCCCCCGCAGCAGGCCTGCTGGCAACAGGCGGCGCTGCGCTCTCGCCGCGAGGTTCATGCCCAGTCGTGTTCTGGCGCGGCGCGTCAGGGGTTGCCCCCTCTGTAGCCGCCGCTGTCTGCAGTGCCAGATCGGGCGCCAGGCCTGCAGGCCCTGCCAGGGTCTGCAGCTCCACACCACCGCTACCCTGAGGGTCCGAATCTGCGTGTGCACAATGCGCCCGCGCCGCAGCCGCAACGCCGTCCGGCGCCGTTTCCGGCGCTGCGCCCGACTCCCCTGTCGCACCCGCTGCCTGCGCGCCGCTATCCCTCCAGGGCGGCTCGCCGGCGCGCTCGAGCTGGGCCCTACCAGCCACGGCCGCGGCCGGTGGCTGCTCGCCGCCGTGCAGCCGCGTGCCGAGGCCCGCTGCCACCTCCCGGCGCCCCTCGGCCTCCGCCCCTTCCAACAAACCTTCCAGCCTGCCAGACGGCCCAGGGCCCTCTGCGTCTGCGCCACGCGCCACGACACCGCTTGCCCCTCCGTGCGCTGAAGCCCCGGCGCCTTGCGCAGCCACGCTCGGCCCGTCCAGCGCGCCCCCAGCAAGCCCAGCCAACGGCGCAGCCCCGTTTGCGAGGACCGCATGCGCGGGCCGGCCGGGCGCCGCCGCGTCCTTGCCGCCGGGCCCCGTCAGGCCTGTCGCGCTCGCCGCGGCGCCGGGCGCGGCGCGGCTCACTACGCAGCCTGCGTCCGCGGCAGCGCCGTCCTCGCCCACGTCCGCGTGGGCTGCGGCCGCCAGAAAGACCTCCTCCAGGGTCGGGCCGGACACGGCCAGATGGCCAATGCCCAGGCCGGGGCCCGCGGCCTCCAGGGCGTCCAGCAGGTCAGCAACAGCGGCGCCGCCGCCGCCGCCGCTACCGCCACTGGCGGGCAGCTGGTACACCTGCGGCGGGCGGCCGCCGTGAGCGCGGCGCGCTACGGGCACGCGGCGAGCGGGCCCCGGGCGTGGCAAGGCCAGCCCCGTCTTGGCCTGGACTACTGAACTGGACACGAGGACAGCAGCGGTATGGGCAGGCTGCACGATCGACCATGGCGCCGCCAGTGCTGGCCTGGGAGGCACACCAACATGATGCGTGTGATGCATACACCCTACCCCTATCCCTAAACACAATCACAGCATGTGCGCGCACCAGCTCGGCGCCCGACCAGCGCAGGCGGCGCGCGCCCGGCGCGTGCGCCGCGACCAGCCGCTCCAGGCCGGGCACGTCGGTCGGCGCGCCCGCCAGCGCGGTCGTCACCGTCAGCGTCATCCTGGCCAAGCGGGGCGGGTCAGCAGCCGGGACAGGGCCAGGGTCAGGGTCAGGGCCAGGCGGGGCGGGGTAAGCGAGAGGCGCCGGCGGGCGTTATTGGCCGTGCATGCGCCCGCGCTTGCGGGACCGTGCAGGTGATGCCCCTGGAGCCTGAGTGCTTCACACGATAGCGTTTCGTCTCAGGGGCGTCAGCCTGGGCCAAGCTCGCAGCGTGCATGGAGGCGGGTACCAAAGGATGTGTCATCCAAACGAGCAGAGTCTCCGCGCAGCAACCCCAGCCGATGTGCAGGATCCCTTAAGAGGGCGCCTGTCGGCGGGCAAACGGCGGCGCGCGCTCGGGGGCGGCCGCGCACCCGTCACAGAAGCGCGCCTTGAGCGCGAGCGCGGAGCCGGCGGCCGCCAGGCGGCCCTCGCGCAGGATGGCCACGCGGTCGGCCAACGCGTCGGCCTCGTCCAGGAAGTGCGTGGTCAGCAGCAGCGCGCGGCGCGCCTTGCTGGCCAGCAGGATGGCCCATAGCGCCTGCCGCGACGCGGGGTCCACGCCTGCGGCCGCGCACAGGGTGGGGTATAGGGTGGCATGTCGATGTAGGGAAGGGGTAGGGTTAGGGTAGCCAGCGCCAACGCGCACGCGCGGCGCGTCGGCCCGCGCGGGGGTGTCCGCAACCGGGCGCCGGTGCGCCATGCCGGCGCACTGTGCCGGTGAGCGGCCGTCCGGGCCCGCTGGAGCGCAGCACCAATGGGAAGCGCTACAAGGGAGGCAGTGTGGTGTTCGACGGCCTTTCACGCCTGGTGAGGCGGCGCGGCTACACCTCTGCAGGCCACCAGAGCTGCATGCCCAGGGCCCCGAAGCTGAGGCCCCAGCCCGCTGCCCGGGCGCTGCGCGGGCGCCGGGCCGCACCGGACGAGGGCTCGTCCAGGAGCACCACGTGCGAGTCGGCCAGCAGGGCAATGCCGACCTGCAGCTTGCGTTTGCTGCCGCCCGACAGCGTGCCCGCCCGGCAGTCCGCCTTCTCCTCCAGGCCCACCGCCTGACGCAGGCCGCGCGCGCAGCCCCGGTCAGCCCGCACGCGGCGTGCCCGGCCTGCGCTTGCCTCCCACGGCCCGGCCCAGAACGGCGCACAGTGCGCGGAGCCTTGCCTGCGGGCGCTGCGTGTCCGCCGACGGGACGTACTGCCGGCCGATCGCTCAGCAAGGCAGGGCCTGCGCGGCAAGGCAGGGCCTGCGTGCCGGCGCGCTCTAGCGCCATGAGCTAGCGTGGATAGTTCCAGGCTGTTGGCCTGCATGCAAGTGCGACAGTCAGCGCATGCCGCCTGCGGCCCGGCCCGGCAGGTCAAACAACACATCCCAGACTGGAAGCCGCACCTGGAGCATGGAGGCCGCCGCCTCGGCCCGCGCCGCCCTGCTCGCCAGGCCCTTGACGGCGCCGAACAGCGCGAGGTGCTCGCGCGGCGTGAGCGCGTCGAACAGCACGTTGCTCTGCGGGCAGTAGCCGATGTGCGCGCGCGCGGCGGCCGGCGCGGCGGCCAGGCTGTGGCCCATCACGAAGCACTCGCCCGCGCTCGGCCTGATCAGGCCGGTCAGCATGCCCAGCGCGCTCGTCTTGCCTGTTGCGCGCGCGCGCACGCTGCACGTCGGCCGATGCGCACCCACAGTTGCAGTTACCATGCGCCCCAAACCCTACCCATGTTTAGCCAAAGAGGGCATAAAGAGTGTAAAGGCGTGACTGCACTACCCCATAGCATCCTCACCATGAGCCGCAAGTACACTGGACGCCCTGCCGATGCACAGATTGCCTGTCGAGCCCGGACACATGCCCGCCTTTTCATAGTGCGATGTCGTCGTTTCAGAGGGGCGCGCCTGCGCCGTTGTGGCCGAGCAGCGCCAGGATCTCGCCCTGGCGCAGCTCGAGCGACAGGTCCCGCACGGCAGTCTTCTTCCCGTACACCTGCGCGCGGGGGAGGCGGTCCATGCTAACAGCAAGTCTGGCCCAACCTCCGATCTGATAAAAACAGTGAATGATGTGCGCACGCTCCCCCTTCGCCTCCTGCTTGAGGCAGGACAGCACCTGCACGCGCTCCACGCCCCTGCTGCTGGCAGCCCCTGCGCTGTATCTCGTGCCTGGGGGCGCATCGGCATGAAAACAACATCCGCTGTCAGCTGTGTGCGCGCTTGGCTCACGGGCTGACGGCGGGCGCGCCTTCCACAGGGAGCTGAGGCGCGCGGCAACGGGCGCGGCCTCCTCATCCTCAGACCCGTCATGAGCGCATGCGCCGTCGTGCCGCGCCTCGAGCCCATCCCGCTCCACCCTGCTCGTGCTCTCTGCTGTTGCCTCGCCCGGCAGCCCCAGCCGCGCATACGCAGGCCCGCCGCCCAAGCGCGCGCGCAGCGGCAGCCGCAGCGCGGCGCGGGCGCAGGCGGCTAGGGTTTCCAGCAGCCCAGAGCCGCCGGGCGCCCCGCGCTCGAGGTACCTGTCGACAATGGCGCACATTACGGCAAGCAGCGGCTGCGCACGCACATGATGTTTCGCCTGATGCCACATGCATCGCTGCAGTGCAAGGCGGCAGCAAAGCGCTGAATTCGTACGAATAAATTGTGTAACGCAGCCTGCACTGTGCTCCAAATTGGGTAAGGCTTGGCGCACCAGGCCAGTATGCCGTAGAGCGCGGCGTCGGCGAGCAGCATGCACAGCGCGGCGCCCGGCGGGAAGGCGCCCGCCCAGAGGTCCGCCCAGCGCAGGCCCGCGCCCGCGCCCTCAGCCGTGCCGGCCAGGTCCGCCACAAATGTGAACGCGGTCGGCGCCAGCAGCGAGGCCGCCAGCTTGCCGCCCACCGCCTGCCGCGCCCCGCGGCTCAGCGCTGAGGTGCGCTGGTGTGTGCCGGTGCCATGCTGGTGCTCGCTGGTGCTTCACGCCGGCAGCAGGGCGCAGGCAACAGCACTAGAGCGGCCTTCCGGCGTGCGTCAGTGAGGCAACGAATCACCGACGCTCCCCGCAACGCTGCTGCTTTGCCACAAATCGGCAAGCAGCAGAGTGGCACAACCACCAGCAAACTCAGGCTGTCACACATGCCTCATGTCACGGCAGGTCCCAGATGTGCCTGTTTTTACACTGTGAGAACACTGTGATGAAGTTTGAGCGCACGCACGTTGCTCGCATGAGCACTGAATCACAGGCGACGCTCCGCCCTGTCAGGAACCAGTGGCCGCCGCGCAGTGGTTGGGTGCGGGGCAGGGGTGGGTACGGGGTAGGGTAGGGGGCAGGGGCTCCACCTGCGCCTCGCCGGTGCGGAAGAACAGGTAGCGCGGCAGCAGGCACACAAAGTGCGCGGCCGGCGCCAGCACGCCCGCCACCTTGGCGTTGCCCAGCGGCGCGGCCAGCAGCGCGCCGAACGCCAGCTGCGCCGCCGCGAACGCCGCCAGCAGCGCGAACAGCAGCGACGGCGCGGTGGTGGGCAGGAAGGAGGCGGCGCAGACGGCGGTCACGCCCAGGCAGGCCTGCCGGGCGGCCGCGGCGCCGCCGGCGGTCAGCGGGCTGAGGCCCGTGTGCGCGCAGCTGCCCGTGACATGGCAGCAGATGTGCGAGGGTCGCGACATGGCTGCTCCGCGCTCCGAGCACGCACTGCCCTTCACCGTCCTTGCCTGCAAGGCGGGGCACGAGCAGGCGGGCCGCGAGCAGAGTCGGCAGGCTGGCCGGGCGGGGCGCACCACCAGGAACATCGCGGCGTAGGTGAGGATCCAGGCGGTGGGCGCTACCCAGTCATGCAGGCCCATGATCTTCCTGCAGGGCAAGCGCAGCCCCTTGTAATGAGCCACAGGGTTCACGATAGTTATTGGCAACGTGCCTGCCCTCACTCAGCACGCTGCACACACATGTGCAAACACGTCTGGAGTCTGGCATTCGACGCGCGTGCCTTCCATGCCCGCGCTCTTCCAAAAATGGTGAAGCATGGAGCGCTGGGCAAAGGGCGGGGTTGGGGGAGCGCACATGGTCTCGCGCATGCGCGTCTCCTTCTCCTCGACCATGCCGCGCACGAGGCACGAGGACGGGTACACCAGCGCCAGGCACAGAAGCAGCCCAAACATGCCGTTCCCGACGGCATCCTGCACGCGGCGGCAGCCCGTTCGGACATGCCAGGCCTGAACAGCAAGTGCAGCGGTACTGTCACGTGTGCACAAGCCCTGCACAGGTTGCAGCATGACTGGCAGGGATTGCTTGAAAGCGAGCTCTGGTCGCCACATTGACATACGAGCAACCGCACGTGATAGTAAGCGCCCAGCAAAATGCACACCACACGGTGAATAGGTAACCCAACTCGGTTGCAATTGCATGTCCCTGCAAAGCTTGCGGACTGGGCGCAGACAGGGCCGCGCACATAGAAGTCGTTGTGGGTGTAAGCAGACGTCGGCATGACCACGCCCCACTGCGTCCACGCAGCCAGGCCGGCCAGCCCCGCCGGGTCGCGCCCGAACCCTTCCGTGGGCGCGCCAACGCGCGCGCTGCCATTGGCGCCCGGCGGAGCAATGAGGCTGGTGTCCAGCGCCGCAGGCAGCCGCAGGCCCAGCGCGTACATGTCCACGGCCCCCTGGAGGCTTAAGAAACCCGAGGTATAGTATTCCTGCGAGCCGCACGCCGCCGCTGAAAGTCCAGCTGCTTCCTGCCAGCCCGCTGCACTGCAAGGTGCGCGCCTTTCAATGCATGACAGGCCCTGCATCACGTAAGAAGAACCTGTGCGCCTTAGCACATCGGGCATTGTTGCCGAGAGGCCAGCGACATGTTTGTACGAACGCTGCTGAACGCATGCAGGGAGTGAGGCGCGCGCCTTGTAGTGCACGGGGATGCGGTGCGTCCACTTGCGCACTTTCTCCCACGTCCGCGGCACCGTCGTGAAGTTCATGCGTATGGTGTAGTCTGCGCGGACGCGCTGGCTCACAGTCAATGGCAGCTCTGCACAGAGGTATGTGGGACATTTGATCTGTGTTGCAAACGCATTGAAGTCCAGGACAAGCAGTCCCAGCAGACACGGCACGCCCCTTCCTTGCAGCAACGCAGCCTCCAACAAAAGAATGCCACAACAGACCTTGTGTCGAAAGTCATTCTTGCAGTGAAGGCTGCTGCTGTGGTTTCGGGCAGACAGGTCAGCCAGTGGCGCGCCGCACCTGCACCAGCTGCTGACGGCCCCTGCATACCCCGCGCCACCAAATTGTCAGATCACTGCGCACGTTCCAGAGTCGCAACGGCGCTGACATGCGGATGCCTTGCACGTATGCAGTGCAATTGCCTGTGCTGCACCTGGCGGACACACCACAAAGACAGTCCGGTACACACACACAGCCGGCGGAAAGCGCCAGGCGCGCGCCTGATTAAACACGACGATCGCCCACGTGCGCTTGCCGGACGTCAGCGCATAGTTCTGCGAGCAGGCGCAGGCTGTCAGCAGTCGACGATGCATGTTTTCGCCGTTAAACAGCCGCTCCAACAATGTGCTGGCTTGCGCCGCTCCGCCTGTGCAAAGCTGCCCACATGGCTGCATTCCCTCAAGCAAGCTCATGACCATACATCACACCCTTCCCACACAGACAGAGTGCTGCGGCATGCGGCAGCGCGGCGCGGCGCGCCTCTGCCTCCGACTCGCTCTCAAACACGCCGGCAAACGCTCCCTTGAAGAGCAGGTGCGTGGCCTCCAGGTGCGCCGTGAAACGCAGCACGTCCTCCGAGGCCGGCGCAAAGGCCAGGCCGCCCATGTCGATTAGGTTGCCTGCGCGGGCGCCACAAGGTAATCAGGCTCAAGAGTCCCGCTGTGTCAGTGCCAGCCGCAGCAGGCTGCCATGCGCAGGTCCAAAAGGCACGGCCATCCCGCTGCAGCCAAAATCTACCACGTGTTTTCGTTCGCAAGCAATGCGCCAATGCCAAGAACACATGGAAGTGTCCATGTCCGCTCATGCTCTGCTCGCACTTCCTTTGAGCAACACAAAAGACACGCCTTCGTGCGTGTGATTCACAAGCAACGGACGACATGCTGCAGCTATGCGGCATGCGTCCGGCCTCTTGGACTCGGATGCGCGGGGCGCGCGCTGCCCCGCCAAGCCCGCGCAAAGGAGGTGGCCGGGCGCGCGCCGAGCACGTTCCAGCCAAAGGCGCGGCGCGCGCCGTCCACCATGCTCAGAATGTCCGGGTGCGCGCTCACGGCGGCATGCACCACGCGGTGCAGCAGGATGAACTCGTCCAGCGTGGGGATGGGGATCGGCCTGCGGCGCCCGCGCGCGTCAGCAGCGCCCGCGCGGGCTGTCACAACGATGCGCGTGGTGCTCACCCCCAGGCGCGTCGCGTAACGCCGCAACAGTTGCATGCGGCCGGTCATGAACGCTGCTACCGGGGAGCAACCTGCTTTGCGCCCGAATCATGAGCGCCGCTGTGCAACAGGCATGCAGGGGCTGCATTCACGCGACAGCCTCACGGCTGCCAGCAGCCATGCAGGCCATGCCTCTCGGGGGAGGACGGAGCGTGCCCACTCATGCATGCGAACGCACAGGGTGCAAGGCACACGCTGCCAACATCTGACAGTGCCCGCATGGCAGCTCGGCATAAAGCTACGCAGGCGCAGACCGGCCACGAGCCCTCCCTGGCGTGCGGGAGTATGGGCAGAGGAACGCGCCCGTTCAGGTCAACAAACGCCTGCAGCAGCTGGACGGCAAGCCGCGCCGTTGCGACGGCTGTCTCATTGGCCTGCGCCGCGCACGCGGCGGTCGCCTCTGCCAGCGCGCCAGGCGCCCACGCGGCCGGGCCCGTCGCCGGCGCAGGCCCCGCCCCCACCGGGCTGCTGCTGCTGGCGTTGGCGGTCAGCGCAGACAGCAGGTCGGCGCAGGGCAGGCCGGCCGCAGTCGCGCTGCTGTTGGCCAGCGCAACCAGCTGCGCGCTCGTGTCCCGCACATATATGCGCTCGGCAAAGCGGTCCGGCTCCACCAGCGCATATGCCAGCACCTGCGGCGTACCAGCACAGCAAGCTATGTACCCTGCAAGTGTTCATACCAACTGCAACATACCTTGGTGCTGCAGGCTCTCTGCAGCAGAGCGCATGCAGCAAGCACCTGCACGGAGTAGTACTCTATATAAGGCCAACTGTATGCAGGGCGGGGCCGCACGAGCACCGAGACGAGGAGCACGGGGCTGAGGACCTCCACGGCAGTGCCGACGGGCCGGCGAGCTTTGCGCTTGGCGTGCGAAAGCAGCAGCGCGCCCAGCTGCCTGCCAGCCAGAGCCATCGCCCTGGCCACTTACACCGTGCAGCTACCTGACACTGCGTAAAGCAGCGCAGCAGGCGCTGGCAGACCCGCTGCGCCACATCATCTTCAGCACCACACGCTCATCCACTGCACTCTGGCCACGCAGGCCCGCCAGGTGCGATGACAGGGCACAATACGCACAGGACCTTGATAGCAAGTCGTCAAGCTGCTGTGCACTCAGCACCTACCTTGTAGCCTTTGCTAGTTCCAAGGTGAACCCTTTCTTTGCACAGGTTGAGCAGTCTTTATCAACCTGCACCACAGCACTCTACAGCCTGCTTGTTTGTGGTGCTGATAATAGGCTGGCGTGCTTTGTGCAGGGACGGGCCGCAGACGCAGCATGCTGCTGCGGACACAGGGGAGGCGGCCCCTGCACGCCTGTGCTGCCTGTCTGCGCCGCTTTGCAAACGCAGGATATGGTACGTTTCTTGTGCTGCACTTCCGCAGACTGTGGAAAGTGGTTCAGTGCATGGACACGAAACGCTCGTCAACGGACGCGCAGCAACCCCGTTGAGTGCTGCGCGCTGCAGACTTTCGGGACGAGGAGGACGCGGCGGCGGGCACGTCAGTGCTGACAGCGTGGCCCCCGCCGGCGCATGCACAAGACAGCTTCTTGAAGCGCAGCCTGGACGCCGAGCGGCGGCGGCTGCGTGCAGCAGAGCGCGCCGCGCATGTCGCGCGGCTCATTGCCGCGGAGCAGGCGCGCAGCCGCGACAGCGCTCTGGCGCAGCGGCGGCGCGAGGCAGGCGAGTCTGCGGCGGTGCAGTCAGCGCCGACGCAGCCTGCGGGGCCTCCCGCGGCTCCCGCGCAAGCGCCGGGCGCGGCGCCGCCGCAGGCGTCTGCCGAGGGGGCACGATCCGTGGACACGCACAGGCCGCTCGGCGCGGCTGTGAGCAGCGACGCGCCGGAGCTCGCGCGCAGCAGCGGGCCGCTCAACGCGGCGGCGGCGCAGGTGCTGGCAGCACGGGGAAGGCGGGTCTCGCCCGTCCCCGTGACACGGCTGCGCACCCTCACCGAGCTGAAGGTGCGCTTGTGGGGGGGGGGGGCAGCAAGCAGTGAAGGCAGCAAAGCACCCTGCGGAGTGGAGTGCTCCTGGGCTTGGCTGCGCCTGTCCAGCAGCAAGCTCCTGGACGCTCACGCCTGGCATCGTGGCAGGGGTGGTGCCCTGTTTTCACAGAGGCGCTTGCTCTGTTGCAAACAGCTGTGTCTGGAACACGTGCTGCAGGTACTTGACCCTGGTCACCTGGCAGCCAGTGCTGTCGCTGCACAGAGAGTGTGTAAAGAGAGGCTGCTGTGCTTGCAGCTGGAGGACCTGCGGGCCCTGGCGTCCCGTGCCGGGCTGGAGGTGGAGGGCAAGGGGAGCAAGACAGCCCTGGCAGAGCGCCTGTGGAGCGCGCTGCTGGACGAGGGCGGCGGCATGAGCAGCACCGGCCCCCCTCGGTGAGTCACATTCTCCCAACCCAATCTGTCACAATTGTGTGAAAGCACTTGACAGTCGCTCTTGACGGATGGAATAGCCCCAACATGCACTAATATTCTCTTTGTTATGATTTTGCTTTGCATGGGGGCTCAGGGAAGTGATTCCCGGAGCTGGGAGCGCACGCGCCGCGGATGCGGGTCCCACAACAAGCTCTCCACATGGTCAGCGCGAGGCCGGAGGCGAGGGAGCTGGTGCAGGAGCAGCTGCGGCACTGGAGAGCCAGGCAGAGGGCGGCAGCCCTGCCGCGCCGGCTGACAGCGCCTTTGGCCAGCCGCATGAGCCGACGAGCAGAACGCAGGGGGCTGAGGAGGGGTACTTGGAGGAAGAGGGCACGCAGGCCTCGGCCTACGCGCGCGTGGTCACGCCGCAGGAGGCGCGCTGGCCCCGGTCGCGTGAGACTAAATGCGAAGGATGGTCCGCAAGGCGGGGTGTGTGACGTGTGAGGGTCGTACATGCTGATTACGGCTTATTGTCCTACTGTCATCAACAGAAATGGCTGGCGGGAGCTGCGTTCATTAGTATGCATCGTCCGCTGAAAGCCCACGCGTTACACTATTCATGCGCACATGCTGGGGATGCTGTGCTGATGCTAAGGGCATTAGCTCCATGTGGGCGCGTACAGCCAGCGGCCACTGAGACAGGACGGCGCTCGGCAGGTGGCAGGGCTGCTGAGCGAGGCGCGCTGCGACGATGTTGCAGTCCTGGACGTGCGCCCGCGCGAGTGCAGCTTCACAGACTTCTTCGTGCTGGCCACTGGGCGCAGCCACCAGCACGTATTCACCGCTGCGCACGCGGTCAGATATGCGGTGCGTGCAGCGCAAGCTGGTCCTCGCGTTGCCTGCTGTCATGCTGTTGCTGTCCCTGGCTTTGACAAGGGTGGCTGGGGCGCAGCTGAAACAGCGCTGCACGGAGGTGGCGCCGGGCGTGCCGCCGCGCGTGGAGGGCACCAACGGCAGCGACTGGCTCGTTGTGGACTGCGGCGGCACCGTGGTGCATGTGCGCTGGCCCTTTATACCAGCGCTGTCACAGATCCATTGTGCTCTGCTAAGCACCAGCCATGATCAGTCGTCATTGTCGTGCTCGACGTGTTGTGCACAGTCGTGCTCGAGTCTTTTTAGGCGCCACTTGCATGTGTGACTCTTCCTTGCCACAACTTATGGTGTGTTGGACACTTGGGTGTGCAGGTGATGACAGAGGATGCGCGGCTGGAGTACGATCTAGAGGGCCTGTGGGCTGCAAACCAGCCTGAAGCCGTTAAAGAGGACGACAGCGCTCATGAAGAGGACATTGTGCTTTCCACGGACTTTGAGTGGGACGAGCGGCCTGTGCGCAAGCGCATAAGCGGGTGATGCCGGCGGATAGCAGAGTATGTGTTGTTTACGCTTACAGCGTCCATGAATGTAGTGGTCTTTGTCAGTGTCCAGTGCAACCTTGCTCACACTGTGAAAAGATGGAGCACACGGCAGGCCCACAATGCGGGTGCTGCAGCTCAAGCTCATCAGCCAAAGTGCCGACCAAAGGACTCTGCAAAACTCCCGTTCTCCGTTGCCTAGCACAACAGCGTTCTGTCAAATGTTCCGACCCATGGCAAAAAGCAACACACACATGAGCATGTCGCCCTACAACTTCGCGCTGAGCACCCACATGTCCCCCTCACTTCCGTTTGCCAGCCTTTATCCGCGGCGTTGTACCCTCCAACCTGATGCCCTTGCCCTTGTACACAGACGGCGGCCGGACCTGAATAATCTTTGCCGCGGCCTGAGTCACCTGCACACGCGCACCAAGTCACTACCATACTGCACTACAAAGATGACAAGTTACAGCATAACACCAGGTCAAGCTGGGGCAACACTGCCTTACGGAACCTGAGCACAAATTCCAGCCAGCCTGCACCATGGGACGCTCTTGCAAGGCGCTTAAGGACAATTGCATAGGTGCTCACAGGCGGTTTACAGCAAGCCAAACGCGCCATGCATGAAGTATTTGCATGCGCAAGCGCACACCTGGTTCTTATCTATGCCGTACAAGCCGATCAGCGTGGGCTCTGGCAGGAAGGCTCGCAACGCGTCTGGCAGCGTGTAGCGCACGTCGTGGCTGAAGCCCACCTTCAGAGTAACGACCTGTGGACGCGGCATGCCGCGTCCTCACAAGTGCATCAACCTTGGGCAATTGTAAATGGGGACTCAGTCCGATACAGCGCAGCATGCACATAGCGCAGCATAGACACAAGGCAGCAACGCACACTAGCGATGGATTAGCCCAGGCCAGAGCGAGCAGCCAGGGCGCACACACGCTTTTGACTATGTCTCATGTCAGAAGCGCTGAACAGGCAGCAGGATGCAGGAGGCAAGCGTGTGTGCACCTGGCCCTGCACAGAGGCGCGGTAGCCAATCCCCACCATGCGCAGGTAGATTAGGTAACCGCGCGTCACGCCTTGTATCTTGTTCTTTATCAGGCTCTGCGTATGCACAGGCGCAGTCGTCATCCGAGCGCCTGATGCGTTTGCGAGCTTATGGCAGGCAGTCCCCACACACTGCAGACTAGTGCAGGCAGTCCATACGCACAGCAGAACGCCAAGGGCATGGCCAATATGGCGACGCTGCATGGCAGGTAACAGTCAGGCAAGCGCAAAGCAGCGTTCTGCCTTTGCTTGTTTGGCACCGCTGAACGCTTGAAAGGAGGAGCAGACACAAGTGCTATAGGATGCAGGGCGCTAGGCTACGCAAGCAAGCCAACGCCGGTCAGGAATGAGCCCCCCCAGTGAGGGGCGCTGCCTGGATTGTGCCAAAGAACGCCTTGTCGGAGGAGCAAATGTCTATGCTGCGCGACTCTGGAGCCAGGCGCACAGCCGCCACACCCAGGCTGTCCAGCTTGCTGAGGCACGTGCGGTTGGTCCCAAGCGGACCGCTGATAACGAGCTGGTCCGCCTGCTTGGCAACATGCACGTTTGGCGGCACAGCAATGCTCGCCTGCTGCACCGCCTTTCGCAGCACGTTCGCTGCGCCGCGCAGCGCGCTCATCGCGGGGCAGCTGCAGGGCTGGGCATGCAAGGACACACAGCAGGGGCAGTGGCTGGTTGTCTCGTATGTGTCAAGTGCTGTGGACCCTTCAGCAGTCAAAGCTTCTATAAGCACGCACCTTTGGAGTAAACAGCAGCCAAGAAAACGACCAGAGTCCAAACAAGACCTATCTGACATACACAGGTTGTCAGGCGCCAGCGTATGGCCGTCTACTTGGGCTGGTCTCTGGCCTTGCCTTGCGCCCTAAGCAGCCAAATATATGTGTGTAGTCACCAACGTGCTTTGGCGCTTGGCCGCACAAGCTGTGCTTGCACATCGCTTGCTTTCCCAATAGAAGACGGTGTGTGTCGTTATAAGCTATACGTTGCCAGGATGTAGGCCGACCAGCAACACTGTCTTGTAGCATGGGCTGCAACGGTGTATGCCTGGGTCAGCGCTATAGCTTTGCAAGTCTTGGCGAACGCCACAGATAGGGGACATGTTATCGCAGACCAGTGCAGTCACAGATATGAGCCAGCTGCGAGCGCTGCCAATGCTGGCAGCGCTGGCAAGGAGTTGCATGGCAAGGAGTAGCTATGCCGGCACGAGCACACTGCTCACCAGGTACATCCGCAGCATCCTGGTCCACGAAGGCTCATAGGCACTGTCCTGCCTGCTCTGTCTCTCTGAGCACAGCAAGCAGTTGCCGCTGTGCTTGCACGAGTCACCGTTGCTTGGGCACGCCCTGGCATGCGTGAAGAATTTGTTGCTGAGCTGAGCCTTGCACACCATTTCTATCCTCATGCGTCTTGTTGTGTGCAGGCGCTGCTTGGCGAGCTCGCACAGGGGCTGGACAGTGCGTCCCAGCGCCAGGCGCACGCTGGGAGGGCTGAGCGGCAAGGTCGCCGTGCACCAGACGACACAGGTATGACACTCGGGGGTGGCTGCTGAGTAAGATGATGTCTGATAGTCAATTTAGCGGTATGCCCAGGCACTCAGGCAATCAAGTTTACACATGCTTATACATGCTGATTGTACAATCTCAGTCAATGCATGCATGATCCATGTATAGAGTTGGCAAAGCTGCGCACTAAACAGCCACACATCATGGGTTGCTTACTGATATTTGCACAGCATGCTAAGTGAGAAACAAGCATGCCCTTCTGTGCATATCACATGTGATTCACATGTAAACTGCTCAACTCCCCATGCGTCTTAATCACTCCCTACTGTGTATGCCCATGTCTTCCAAGCAGATGTTCTGCCATACAATCATTTTGAACGTCAGCGCTGACAGGCGTGCTGTCACCTTGGGCAACGTGTGGGCTGACAACGGCGTGCAGATGTGCTTGGCTTGTTGGGACCCTGACTTATCCTGCGCATGCGCACGCAGGAGACGCAGGACTTCTGGCGGCAGGTCCTGGAGCGCGTGGACCGGCCGTCGGCGAAGAAGCTCGCCGACGGCCTGGACCTGAGCCAGCCGCTGGGCTACGCGGTGGGCAGCAAGGACGGCAAGGGCGGCTCGGCGCTGGTCCGCTTCATGGTGAGCGTCAAGCGCACGCACCCGACCAAGGTGCTGCTCGTGCGGGTGCGCGCCCGCCCAGCCTGCTGCAGCCTCACACGGTGGGCTGCTGGAGCTGCGAGGGATGTGCAGCCTGTGCCGGGGGGGTGCGCAGGTAGTATGCATACGCGCACAGGGTGCAGATGCAAGAGATGCTAGCCATGTCTTCCTGTGACCATGCTATGGGCGTGGCTGTGGGACTGCAGGCGGGCGGCTCTTGCACAACGCTGGTTGTCGCTGTGGGAGCAGCCAGGGTCTGCTGTGCAGCTAGCGGGAACGCGAGGCCCCTACGCGGCGGCGGGCGCGCGCAGGTGGGCGAGTTCTACGAGGCGCAGGGCACGGATGCGGTCATGCTGGTGCAGTGGGCGTCGCTGAACCCCATGGGCCGGAAGCCGCCGCCGCGCGCCGGGGCGCCCGTCGTCAACCTGCGCCGCACGCTGGACGACATCCTGCAGGGTAGCGGGCTGTCCATAGTGCGCTCACGCTGCCCTGCTTATGGGTGCAGGGCTGGGCATGGGTGCTGGGACCCGCGCCTCACGCAGATGGCAGGCTGGAACAGTCCATAATGCGCTCAAGGCTGCCCAGCTTATGGAATGTGGGGGGTAGGCTGTTGCAGCTGCTCTTCCAGCGGGCCACGCGACCATGCGCGATGTCCTGGGCAAGGCGCGCCGGTTGCGGCTCGTGACTTTTCCAAAGCAGGGCATCCATGAGCGCACTCCGGCCTGTGTTCCAGCCTGTCGGCTGGGTGAAGCGCAACTTTGTAGGCGCAGCTTTTGAGACAGGCTCATGGCACAGATGAGCACTGATGGCATTGCTAGATGTTACACAGCATGTCAAACCAACAGTCAGGTAGGCTGAGAGTGCCTGATCATACTCCGTACTTTGTCTGCTAGCATTGCATCCATAGAGTCTGTTGAGCAGGACGCTGCTGCTACATGCGGGTGCGCCTGCGATCTGCGTTAATGTGTTTGAACTCATGGCTGTGTGCAAAGCTAGAGGGGGCGAGCATCATCCAGGCAGGGTTCAAGCAAAGGAGTACTGTATGCTTCGTGGCATGGCCTGGCAGGTGGTGTGCGAGGAGACGCCCGAGCCATACGCATACGGCTCGCGCTCCAAGCCCAAGGAGCGCTACGTGGGCGGCATCGTCACGCCCGCGTCGCCAAACTACGTGCATGGCCTGGTCGACATAACGGGCGCCGCGCCACTGGCAACGCCGCCGCCGCTTCTCGGCATCGCCGCGTCCGTCACTGGCTACCAGGCACGTTTGTGCATGCATGTTCAGTCATGCATTGGTGTGTCTTTTAGGCAGTGTTGTGCTGCGTTGGTCGTCCCCGCTCTGCAGCCATGTGTTGTTGGGTACTACAGGCTGCACGCACCCCTCATCAAATGCATCAGCTGTGCAGCAGCCTTACACCACACGACCTGGTGAAGACTCTTGCTCATATGCTCTTCAACATGCAAGACCACTAGCTGTCTCTGCTGCTCCAAGACAGCTCACGCAGCAGATCTGTGACCTGTGGCCTGACGGCGGGGTCTGCACAGGTCATGGAGGTCAGCCCGGACACGCTGCAGGTCATGATCACGGAAGGCCTCACCGAGGACGCCGTCTCTGCGCGCATTCACAAAGGTGCCTCCTGAAGGCTCCTGCTGCTGGTGTATCCCGCTCGTGCAGCCTGCTGACGCGTTTCAGAGATTTTGCCTCTGTCAAGTGCTGAAAGCCTAACAGTCCTGCGGGCCACTTAGTGTTTGGCACCCACATGAACCTGCCGACCGCCATTCTGCTGAGCTTCTAAAGGACGGGAGACATTGTTTTGCGAGACGGATGCACGCTAGAAGTGAGTCATGTGCTGCTTGCAGGTGGCTTGGTACCGCCGCTGTACCTGCACTCCTCGCTGCACACCACCCCGCGCGGCCGGCTGTCTGAGAGCGGGCCCGAGATGGAGTGGGAGCATCGCATGGCGCAGGTCTCCCGCAACCAGGTGCGCGCCGCTCTGGCCCTGGCCAGACCCTGCACATTTTGTAGTTCGGAGGCTTGAAGCCTGCTAGGCGCAGGTCGCGCACACTCAGGATCGCATGGCCGGATCCCTCTCGCCCAGTGCATGTATGTCCCAAGAGCTTTGGAACTGCGGATACCCAACAATGTGCAGATCGTCATGCGTCACCGCACCGACAAAGAGACGTTCCGCGGGCAGTGCGGCAGCTTCATCCCAGGGCTTGTAAATGGCGTGCATGGGCAGGCGGAGTAGTTGGCAGGATGTCAGATGAATGGTCTTGACTTCTGTCGCGCAGGTCGGCATGGTGCGGCCGTACAGCACGCCCGACGCGCTGGAGGGCCTGCTGCAGCTGGTGCGGACCGACCACAACATCGCGCCCACCCAGGAGTTCCGCCGCCTCATCAACCTGCCCGGCAACAGGCGCGCCGCTGCAACCAGGTGTTGTGGTCCATGCTGATCTGGCTTTCCTGCCTGGCTTCTGGCTTGTGCGCATGCACTGGCCCTGTATTCATGCACTTCGCATGCATGCATGCAGTCTGTTCCTTGCACCAATCGGCGTCGCTGCGCGTAAGATATTCAGGCTGTGGTTGAGCATGACAAGATGAGTGTCTCCGCAAAGCGTTTAGTATGCACCCTATGCCGGCTGCCTCACAGGTTTGCTTCATGTTGCCCAGGTCATAGGGCGGCTGATGCGTATCACAGCGCGCACGCTCAAGCCTACCGGCAGCGCGCGGCAGGCCCAAGCCCGTGTACATGTGCACGGCGATGCAGCTGGGCATCCACGCGGGCGCGCGCGGCGTGCCCAGCCTGCTGGACGCCGCGCTGCCGCGCGAGGCAACGCTGCTGGCGCTGCGCTGGGCGCGCCGCACGCTGCTGCACCCGCCGCCGCCCGACGTGGGCGCCGCGCTGCGCACCGCCTGCCGCCTGCTCTCTGGCGCGCCCTCAGCTCCCTGTAGGCCGTCAGGCTGCAAGCACGTCAGTGCACCTGCCACGGCCATGGCCTCATCGTGAATTGCAAGCAGCTGTGCAAGGAGCTTGTGTGGTTGCTTCTCGAAGCGCTCGCGGCCCGCCTCGCCCCGCGTCTTCGCTCGCACCGGTGCGGGCTGCTGGCAACCCTGCTGTGCCTGGCGCGCAGAGGTCACAGAGCCACTGCCTGAGTGGGTGGCCCTCGCGGCGAGCGACATCGCGGTCAAGATCCGGAAGCGTCAGGGCAACGCGCCCTTCTTCAAGGAGCTGGCGGCCGTGCTGGGTGCTGTGCAGCATGTGGCGGAGGCCCCAGGCGCGCCGCTCAGGGGCTGACCAAAGGAGACAGGCTGCTGGGCCATCGGGGCTCCAGCCTCATGGTGCACGAGTGCAGTGTGTTGCAGTGGTTTTGCAGGGCCCGGGACTGCTGACCATGCTGTTGCGGGTCCCTGTGGAGCTGCAGGGTGCCGGTGCTAGGGCGCTAAATGCGTCGACTCAGCTTCACGGCTGCTTGCTGTGCTCACTTCTGGAGCAGCAAAGAAGGCTGCATGGCTGATGATGGGCAGGTCTGCGTGCTCTGGGGGAGGCGCTCTTGCCCGCAACCCAGCTGGAGATTGGCACCAAGCTGCTCCTGGACGACCTCGCTGCCGCCTGCCGGTGTGGGCACGGATTTGACGTGGTGTTGTGAGCCCTGTGGCGCAGAGAAGCGGATTTTAATTGCTGAGTTGCATCAATGATTGAGTTAATAAGTTGCATACCTGGCCTGCACAGGGTAATGGTGCTGCGGACGGCCAGAATGTTGATGGCAAGACATTCACACTGCCTTGGCCATGGCTGAAAGTGCAGAGCCTGAAAGCGTTAAGTCGTGTCTGACTGCGCTCTTGCTCCCATGCAAGGCGGACAGTGACTGCGTGTAACACATGGCCTGCTCCTCGCAGGGAGGCCGTCGGGAGGATACGCGTCGTGGTGGATGACTCGGCAGAGTCAGATGGCGATGACGAGGAGGAGGAGGAGGATGTGGAGCGGGTGCGGCTGCTCTTCGCATTACCCTTTTCTGGCCCGTTCTGGCTTGAAGTCTCACGCTCTGCGCTTCCACGAGAGCAGGTACTGGCACGTGGCTGCAAGGTTTGGGAGCCTGTAAGTGCGCGCGTAATTGCAGCAACAGCGAGGCCGTGCCACATGCACGAGAGTGCATGCAGCACTTTTCACGGCGTTGCAAAGCGCAGCATGAGCGCACCGCCCGTATGTTATCGCCCCTCGGACTTGCCAGCTGTGCGATCATGCCACGCCACCGCGCTGGCAGCCGTGAGCCGCAGCGCTACGCGCAGACGGGGGGCGTGGAGGTCGTGCGGCGCCTGTTCCTGGACAATGAGACCTTCCGCGGGCGCGTCCGCCCGGAGCTCATGCGCGTGCAGGTCGACGCGGTGCGGCCCGTCTCCCGCGGCCGCGCTCCATCAGTCCATTGATCCGTGGCCGTGGCACGAGTACAAGGCTGGGATGCGCACTGCGCAATGCAATGCTGTGCGCTGCGTAGCAGGGCATGAGCGCAGGGTGCTCAAGCGCCCCTGCATGGCCTGGCCTGTTGCGATGGCGGCCACCAGGGGTCTGTGCGCAGGTGGAGGCGGCGGGCGCGGCCGTGGTCGCGGCGGTCAGCAGCGTGCTGGATGCGCTGCTGGCGCGCAGCCGGCAGCGCGACATGCCGAAAGTGGGCCCGTGCGTCGTGCACGACAGGCACAACAACGCCGTGTGGCTGCACGTGTTCAAGGGCTCGCATGTATGCCCCCTTCCCTGTGCTGATTCACAACCCTCCTCACCCCATGCCATGAGCTAGTGCAGATTCAGGATCATGCGTGCGTGCATGTATCAGCTTTGTGCAGCTGTGACATGGCTCTAAATCTACACTGAGACAGTCGAGCTACACGCCTTGGCACAGTGCCCTTCGACGCACGACGCACGACCCTTAGACGCACGACCTTGCTGGCGTGCCCGCATGCATTATGTCATATGACACCTTTATAGTGCCATAAGAAGCATCGCTGTTACAGGCGGCGACGGCGCTCAAGGAGCTGGGCCTGGACAACCCGCGCGACCGCAACGGGAAGGTCATCAGGGAGAAGTATGCGACGCCAGTGCTGGAGGCCGCGCTGGAGAGCTACCGCGCCGCGTGCGTCAACGCGCACGACGCCGTGCGCGAGCAGCTGGTGCTGCTGGCCGAGCAGCTCGAGGTGGGCGACGGCGCCGAGAGAGCTGTTGATGCACAGTAGGTTGACAGCTGTAGGTTGAACATGCGATCAATACGTGAAGTACAGCTGGCTGCACATCGCGTCCTGGCGCTGCGTCAACTCTCCGACCTGGCTGTACAGGCGTATGGCGCATCCATATGGTGCACCGCCCTCTAGCAGCGCGAGGTTGCACCAAGTCATTCATTCCTCTATCGCACGCACGCGTGCACTGCTTCGCGCCGGGGGTGACGGCTCCTCTGGCGGCGCGCGCAGCCGGCGCTGCCGCAAATGACGGCGGCCGCGTCGCTGGCGGTGGTGGCGAGCGCGCTGGAGGCGCACGTGCGCGAGGCCGCGCGCCGCGGGTGGGCGCAGCCGGAGCAGCTGCCGCGCGGGGAGCCCGCGGCCATGCAGGCGTGCGCCGCTCCTGCTTCCTCTCCGGCGCCGCCATGCCCGTAGTCCGCCAAGCAGCCTAACTTCGCCCATCGGGCCTTGGCCGCGGAGCAGACATGCAGCGCTGTGTGTGCGGAGCCCAGGGCGACAGCGTCACCGTGAAGGGCTGCGCGGCAGGTGGACGGCATGTGGCCGTACTGGCTGGACGGGCGCGCAGCGGGCACTGTGCGCAACTCCTTTGCGCTGGGCTCCATGGCGCTGCTCACAGGCGCGCCCCAGGCTGCCAGACCGCTGGCTGCGATGCACGCGGGTCAACAGCCTTCGCACAGTGCTCTGGCTGCTCAAGGGCGCTGTGTCCAGCCTGCTGGACAAGCAAAGGCTGTGTTACCTACCCTACCCTCACAACATGCTTGGCTGCACCCGACCAGGAATGGCCCTCTGCAACGAGTTGTGGGCTTGCTGAGAGCTGGCAGCCGTGCGACAGGGCCCAACATGGCGGGCAAGAGCACCGTGCTGCGCTCCACGGTGGCCGTGGCGCTGTTGGCCGCCTGCGGCTTCTACGCGCCTGTCGCGTCCGCCAGGGTGAGGCGCAGCTCCCCTGGTTGCCCGGCTGCACGCACTTCAGGCTGACAAACATTGCGTACATGCCAGGCAGTGTACAGCGTGGCGCTTTTCTGCATGGCTAAGCGTGAATACTGTGTGCGAGCTTGATGCTGCCGTCGCTGCTTTACATGGAGCTTCAGACAATCCAGGAGCTACAGTTGCCCTGCGTGAGCCCCGCACATGCTCACGAAGGTCATACCGGTGGGTGTGAGCTGTTGCGCGCTCTGGCGGCGCAGGTTCCGTACACGGATGCTTTCATGCTGCGCACGTTTAGCGCGGATGCGCCGCTGGAGGGCCGCTCATCCTTTGCGGTTGAGATGCAGGAAATGAGGTCCGTGCTACCATGAAAATGCCCTGCTATACTTCGTCTTTGATGCTGCCCCACCCACCCTGTTTTGAGGCTTGCATTTTTTCATGCAAGGCAGTCCTGATGATGGACAGATGTACAGCGCTCGCGCCTGTTCTGCATACAATATGTGCACATGCACCCGGCATACCACCGTGGCTGTGAAGGCCTGCAGCTATTCTTAGTAAGGCTGAGATGCGGCAGTGGGTGCTGCCTCAGGATGTGAGCTAAGCTTCCTCATCCCAGTGGGTGCCAAACAACCGTGGGTGGGCATGTCGTGGCGCAGCGCAGCGTGTCCTCGCCCTGTGGGAGGCGCACTCACGTGCGGCGCGCGGACGCCGTTCGCGCGTCCCAATATGCCGGGCGAGCCTGTTCAGGCTCGAGCGAGCGCAGGCTTCCGCCTCTGCGTGCTGGAAGGCGCCCGAAGCGCGCGCCAGCCCCAACCCTGCGCCACCCTGGCTCAGGTATGTCCTGGAGGATGCGGGCGGGGACGCGCTCGTGCTGGTGGACGAGCTGGGCAAGGGCACAGAGGCGCGCGCGGGCACCGCGCTGGCGGCCGCGCTGCTTGAGCACCTGGCGCGCACGGGCGCGCGCGGCATCTTCGCCACGTGCGCGCCGTGGGCGCCGCGGCACACCCCGGCTTCCTCTGTCGAGTCAGACATGGCATTTCTCACTGGGGTCTGCCCCACAGTGAGGGCTGTGCTTCTTCAGCACCGGGCGCCTCCGACCATGTGCCCACATCTGAAACATACTCCATTTTGTGTTGTGTGTTTCGGGCGTGCGCTTGTACGCATGGTGTGTGATGTGAAGTGGTCATGAAAGAGCTATGCTGTGCGGGCGCATGGGTCGACACGCAGATCGCGCATGCCAGGCACCTGCACCAGCTGCTGGAGCTGCCGCTGGACGCGCCGGGACTGGTGTTCAAGTGCATGGAGACGCGCACAGCTGGGGGCGGAGCCGGCGGGGCAGAGCATGGCGGCGCTGGGCCGGGTGCGCCCAAGGATGCGCTTCCAGGCGCGCTCTGGAGCGCAGTGCATTGCCATGCGGACGTGCTGCAAGGTCTTGTGATTATGCTCAAAGTCTGTTATGCAATGCTCTTGAGACAGCACGCTGGCGCTTTGTGGGTTGGTGCCTGGTTTGGTATGAACGGCAGGTTACAGGTACTGCATTGAGACCTTTTCGCTATCTGCGAAGTTGGCACAAAACCCAATGCTTTGCTTGTCAGAGTGGTATTGCAGAACGGCATGCAGTTTCTGGCCGTCTCAGTACCCCCTTCATACGTCATTTTCCTTGTTTGCTTAGCCTTGCTGGCTAGCTTGCTGGTGCCGACTCTGGATGGGCCTGCAGGCACGCGGGAGGCCACCTGGCGCATGGTGGACGGGACGTGCGTCGAGAGCATGGCGCTGGAGGTGGCGCGCCAGCATAAGCTGCCGCCCGGCATTCTGCGGCGAGCCAGCCTGCTCTACCAGGTGCGCTTCTGCCTGACCACACGAGCAGCAACGTATGATCAACCTGTGCTGTGCTGGTAGTGCGGAGCGGCTAGGCGCGGCCTGGCCGCAGCACCAGCGCTGCGCATGTTAGCTGGCGCCCGTGGTATGGAAGCATGCAGAGCTTGTGCGGATGGCTTTCCCAGCGCGCGTGCGGGCTCACGATGTGATGCTAAGGGATAACCAGTGTGTTAATGACGTAGAGAAGACAAGAAAGCTTTGAAGTAGTGAGGTGAAATGGAATGTCCTTTTCAAGTCCGCATCCACATCTGGGCTGCTATCTGCATGCATGTGGCTCGTGCCCTACTACTCACAGAGCCTTAAAGGCTCAATCAATTGCCTGCCAGCTTGGCAGTCCAGGCATGTGGCGCAGGCTGCAATCCATATCCCACCCAATTACCTTCCCTACCCAGCACCAAGCGCATCTTATGGCTGACCGGCAGGAGCTGCTGAGGCACCCACCCGCTGGTCAGCCGGCAGCCGGACCGGCCTCGCCGGAGCCGGGCGCTGATAGCTCGGAACGCAGCGCCGGGTACGCAGCGGTTGCGCGCAGGCTGCGCGATAGCGACAACAGCGATGCGGACGTCGGGGAGGCCGGCAACGGTGCCGGGTGTGCGGCTGAACCCGCCACTGAAGTGCAGGACTCACATGAGATGCCTGCCATGTGTGCCTGCTTGTACCAGAGGATGCATAGCTGATCGGCAGACGTACATTCATGTGCTGCTGTTTTACCACAACAGCCATTGCCGCACGCAGGCATGCCTGGGCAGAACTGACACCTGCGGTCTCACAAAGAAGGCAATTGCAGAAAGCAGGCTGCATCACACGTGCAAAGTCTGGAACGCAGCAGAGTGTACTGTGACGTTGACCATCAAATTGCTAAAGTGACACGTCTGTGCGTCGCAGGCTGCGGCAGACCATTGAGGCCGCCGCGAGCGTGCTGCTTACCGCGGCTGCCGCCGTGCTGGCAGGCCCAGCGCAGGGCCTGAGCGCCGAGCCTGATCAGGCAAATGGCCGCCGCGCCTTTGACTGGGCGGCTGCGGGCGGCAACGGGCATGTGAATGGGAATGGTGCTGCGCCCGGCGCTGGAGGCGGCGGGGCGGGCACGAGCGGCGCAGCGGACGCGCCGCCGGACCTGGTGCTGCCAGTGCAGGCGCGCCAGGCTGCCGCTCTGCTGACCCTACTGCTGCATACGCGCCTGCCCTGTCATGCGGCGTGGACAGGTAAGACCTGGCCGTCAGGGCTGCAGGCATGCTTCCGCTGCTTCATATGTTCCTCCTCAGCCTGTCTTCTTCCATGTTCTTCATCGTGAGTTCTTTCCGATGCTGAAACACGTCGCTAGGATTCCAAATGGGGCGGGCAGGAGTTCGCCTGGACCATCCTGAGGACAGGGTCCAGCGCACAGTCAAATCAACGTTTCCTGCTCTCCTCTCTAGCTTTCATTCGCTGACACCGGCCTGGACCGCAGGTGGTGCGCGCGGGCCAGGTGCCCCCGCCGGCGACCGTGGGGCACAGCTGCGTGTATGTTGTGCGCCGGCTGGACGGCGCGTTCTACTGCGGCGAGACGGACGACCTGAAACGCGCGCCCTCCTGTTTGCACATGTTCATGCGCAGGGTTGCGCAGGCAGTGTGGATGCCATAGGAACTGCTTCGTAGGTGTGCAGGCATGCACGGGGGTGGACGCGCCCCTGACGTGTGCCGTTGCAATGCCGCAGGGCGCCTGGCGACGCACCGGCAGCTGCGCGGCGCGGTGCGCGGCGGGCCGCGCATGGAGGCCGCCTACATCGTGCTGCCGCCCGGCGCAGGCGGCAAGAGCATGGCGGTCGCCATCGAGAAGCAGGCCATCCTCGCGCTGCAGGCGCGCACCACGCGCCTCTGTCTGAAGGAGATAGCTTGCTTTCGTTCACGCCCACGTTTATTGCGTGCACCCATGCGTGTGCCATGGTGCCAGACGCAAATTGCGAGTAAATGTAGCAGCACCTTGCAGGCAGGGGCTGTGCATGCCAGGCTGCTGCCCAGTGGTGTGCTTGGCAATCCTGCTACGTGTGTCCGACGCCGGGACTGACCTGGTCGGCGGGCTGGCAGGCGGCAAGATTCCCGCTGATCGCTGCGGGCGACGCCCGGCGGCGCCAGGCGCCACGGCAGGCCTTTGCCGCATAGCAGCGGGCCGCTTCAACGGCGCGCCTCGACAGCGCGCATTTTCGCGCTTGGCCCATTTTTGGCAGCAGTGCTTTCATGCCGTGCGTGTTCTCAGAGGTGTGGCAGCATGTCAGCCTCAGTGTGCAGCTCGTGTGCTCCACTCGGGGAAGGTGCTCTGCAGTGATCTGCATGTGGCTTGTCCCCTTCGGTTTGTGCCAGTATAGCCAGACACAGCGCTACCTTGCAGCCGGCTCTGGGTTGCAGGGGAATCGGGGACAACAGGGGGATGAGCTAGGTCGCCTGGGGCAGGATATTGAAAGGGCCGGCGGGGCAATGATGCATCATGAACAACAGACTCTCGGCATGTTGTGGCGGCTAGTCGTTTATTGCTGGGTGCGTAGCGGACAGCATGCCCTGGTGCCAAAAGGTCTTTTACAATACACTAGAGGGACATGCCTTGCCCGCCGGTGGGGAATAGCTCAGCAACCGCATCATGAAGTCTGCGAAATCAGCCCCATCTAGCCTGTCCTTGCATTCTGCAAAATGCGTCGCAGGAGAGCAGCTCTCAAGTCAGCCATGCTGGCAATATGCCACACGGACGTGAAAGCTGGCTTGCTGGAGGCACCCCAGAGACGACCCCGTAAGCTGCAAGAACCATCGCACAACGAGACAACAACCCATATGCACGAGGCTCACTCAGGACGCCCCGACTATGGACATCAGCAAAAGTGGCTGCATCATAAGTCACCCGCTGTATGCCGCAGCACGCCTGGTGTGTATGCCAGGCAAATCTTTTTTGAAAGAACACAGAGTGCTTAAACACGTTTATTGCGGCTAGTGCCGCTTGGGCCACCCAAAAAGCTGGGATGTCTGCTGGAAAGGCTATGTGCACAAGCCCGCTATGAGAATACCCACACAGCTTATACGCCGCCAATGTGGCTTTGCGGGTCACCATACATTCAACCAGGCTGGCTGAGTGTTAGTACAGCACCCAAAAAGGCCTGCCTCCCGTGGTCACCCGAAAAAGGCCTGCCTCTCATCCTGGATAGCTAGTAGGTCAGCCCTGAGCCATGCCCAATGCAGCACCTCCCGTAAGCCGCACTCCATGTCCACACAGAAAGGGCCACCATTGACCACACCCTGAAAGTGCCGTTCAGCGCCCAGGGCCTAAAAGGTGCCGTTTAGCGCCCACTGCCATGAAGTGTCGGTTACGGTCGCTTCGTCAAAATCCCGGAAGCCGAACTGGTTGAGCACATGCAGCATGAAGCCACAGTCGTTGTTCAGGCGGAGCGGATTGCTGTCGTCCTCAACAAAGCCGACGCCGTTGTGCACCTGCCGCGCGCGCACATGCTTTGTGCGAGCGCCTCGAGCCAGGTCCAAGTGGAAGCACCTTATGAACTTGAAAGCTGGCTGGTTCCGCGCTGTATGGCTTCCTCTGAGACACAGCTCGTCATATCGCGCATCTGCAGGCGCTACATGCACCTCGACATGCATGCATGATCAGTACCGACACTACATGTCCTGATTGTAACCCTGAGCGCATGCGTGTTATAAACGAGGCCACGCGGGAGAGTTTAGGTTGAGACACGCTCTTGAGCGAAGAACAGGCAGCTATTGGTATCAACGCCTCAGTTATGGTGGCAGAAGACAAGTTGTAGATGCAAGAAATGTGCACTGCGGACCATGCACATTGTGGTGGTTCGAGTGCTTGGCAGTGACTGCTTTGCAGCTTCGACAGGAAGCAGCTCATGAGGTTTATCATGAAAGGCCTTGCAGGCAGCCCAGTATTCCGCTGCGGAGGGTGAGGGGCATCGCCGAGCTTGGCATCTGTGTATGCAACCGTGCCACAGCCATGGCATCAGGCACATGCTCTGTGACCAGGCTCGTCACCTCATAAGTCGCCAGGCGGTCCGGGTCCGCAAAGGTCTTGCCGAGTGCGATGGCCTCGACGCTGCGGCGGCTGTAGGAGAGCAGCGGGTGCGCGCTCGAATTGCGCATCCATGCAGCCATGTCGCCCTGCCTCCCGCAGTCCTTGGCGTCGCAGTAGGCGTTGTAGCGTATGGCTGTCACCTGCATGCGCGCGGCGCCATGAGTGTGAGCGCACCCGCACTCACGGACAGGCAGAGGCTGTTCATAAGTGGTCACCATGTGAGCGTGCCCCTTTCCGCAACCCTGTCCTTGCAGCTGCAGCAGCAGCACCACCGGCTCTCGCCTGCTGGTTCCCGCGACCGGCACCCAACACGCGCGCGGCCGCGCAGACCCCAGGAAGCCAGGCCGATCGCAGGCTGGCATGCATGCACAGGGACGCGGCGCGGCCCAGGGCATGTGTGCGGTGGCGTGGCAGGCGGCCGCTGGTTCCCGGATCAAAGGCGCCGCCGGGCGAGCGTGCACGCGCAAGCGCACTCAGGTGCGGGGAGCAGCGCAAGCGCGCTGCGCAGCAGGGAGCGCGGGGCGCGCAGCCGGGAGCGCGGGCCGCGCGCGCCTGCGCGGCGTCGCTGGTGCACCAGCGCAGCACGTCGCCGACGCTGCCGACCGCGGCCTGGTTGGGGAACACCAGGTACTCGTCCGGGTCGGCGTAGAGCAGGTACGCGGTGCCGGAGCCCCAGGCGTCCAGCGCCGCGTGGCTGTACACCATCGTCTGCCAGCACTTGATGTGCGGCGGCCCCGCGCACTCGGCCAGGTCGGTCCACGGCTGCAGCATCAGGTGCCCCGCGCGCACGTACGCCATGATGCGCTCATCCGCGTAGAAGCCGCGCAGGTAGGTCACCTGGCCGCCGCCGGCCGCCCCCGCCGTGAGCGCCGCCCCGCGCGCGGCCGACAGCCCGCGCGCCCGGCGCGCCGGCAGCGGGCAGCCCCTCTGCGGACGGCGCACAACCACAGGCCCCAGCAGGCCTGCGGACCACAGGGCCGCCGGCGGGAGCTGCCACGCGCGGGCACGCAGGGCTGCGGGCTGGGGGCGGCGGCACAGCTCGCCGTCCTTGCATATCTAACTTACATTTGCTAGGACGAGCGACGCTTCTGGCGCAGCGCGCGCGCCTGCGTGTACTGCACCACTTGCGCAAAGCCGATGCGGATGTGGTAGGACACGTAGTGCAGCAGGATGCGGTTAACGACCGCCTGCGGCGTCGGGTGCAGGAACGGGTGCACCACCGCAGCCACGCGCGGGCCCGGCGCGTACTCGGGGTGCTTCGGCCGCGGCGCCGCGCGCATCGCCCTGCCTGCGCGCGGGCTGGGGGCCGCGTGGGCACTCTCCGGGTCCTTCCGGCGCGCCCTTCTTCAAGCTTTTTTTATTTCCTTTGATTTCCTTTCTAGTAGGGCGCCCTACTCGAGCAGAGTGCGATAGAAAGAGCAGGGATGGATAGCGCGCGAAGGCAGGCCGCAACCCGGCCGGCGCGCGCGGCCGCGCGCGCGCGGGCAGCACCCGGCGCATACAGCGCGTAGGCGTCAAAGCCCGCGACGCGCAGCTGGAAGTCGCGCGTGGCGTCCTCCTCCGTCAGCGTGCCCTCGAACGGCACCGGCGTGCATATCCGCCTGCGCGCCGGCCGGCGCGTCGCGGCCGCTCCGAGGCGCGCGCGGCGCGGTCTGGTAGAGTTATGGCAGCCACGCAGGTTGCTCCTGGTTGCATGCTTGTCTTGCTGCGGGAGCGCTTTGCACAGCGCTCTCCGGCGGCGCCCCAGGGCGTCTGTTGCCAGCCAGAGGCGGCGCGCCGGTGGCACGCGGCTGCATGCAGAACGCCTGACGCCAGGCACAGGCGGTCATGTCCAGGCACACCGGCGCTCGCTGGTACCCTCGGCTGGTTCGTCGGTCTCGTGCATGTCCAGATTATCCGCGTAGGTCACCAGCTGCCAATCCCGCGCGTCCTGGCCCGCGCCCGTAATCTCCCTGCGCGGGCTCCCATGGTCAGCTTGGAGGCCCTCCGCAAGCAACCCCCGCTCGTACAGCAGGTGCGCCAACGCCGTGCAGGGGCGAGCGCCTGCGCCCGAAGGCAGCTTGCTGGCTGTTATGGGCGCAGGCGGTGCATGGGTGGTGCCTGGGCGGCGCAGGCCGCACCTCAGGGAGACGCCAGGGTACGCGTGCTTGTCGAAGAACGGCTGGCACATGTATGTGTCCTTCAGGCTGTACCACTTGCGCTCCACGCTCGCCGCAAACATCAACCCTGCCGGCACGCAGGGCATGTCAGGAGCCCTGTGCGCCTGAAGGGCGCCTGGTGCCTGGCCTCATGCCGCACGCAGCACGCTGCAGATGCGCGGATCCGCAGCGGGGCTGGTGCGACAGCCGCTCAGTTCGCCACTGTTGCGGCGCCAAGCATCCGCGCCCGACTCGCATGAGCAGCACACCGGGCAGCAGCTGCTAGACAGTGACACGCAGGGCGCGGGAGCGCGCGCACCGCGGAACGTGATCCCGTCGTCTGTCTGCAGCGCCTTGATGACGTGGGCCGAAGCGGCGCTCTCGGGCCGAGGACCTGTCCTCGCGCAGGCACGGGGACAGCGGGAAGCGCGGTGCGCCCCGCAGCGTGTCCCACGTGCACCTGCGGCGCCGGTTCAGGACCAGCTGAGGCGGCCGCAGTCCAGCACATCCCGCTGCGAAGGAGGTACCTGAAAACACTTCCTGGCGTACACACGGCCCCGTCCCGCTTATGTCCTGCCAGTGCCCCCATGTCACTCCTCTCCGCTGAGCAGCGCCCGGCGCCGCCGCACGCGCCAGGCATCGTCCGCCACTTCCAGCTGCCCGGCCAATTCCCGGCCGCGCACGCGCCGGAGCACGTCATCATGCACGTGGCCCAATTGCTTTGGCAGCGGCCTGCCGCGGCGTGCTGCATCAGCGCGGTGTGGCGCATCCCGACCCTGGCGCTCAGGGCGCACAGCCCCTGCAGAGCGCACTCGATTGGCACAGACGCGCTTCCATGTTGCTGAGACACGCCGAGAGCTGACAAGGCCATTAGAGAACCTGAGTCCACATACTGCAGGGCGCACCTCCTCCTTCGATGCTAATATCACAGGCGGCTTATGCGCTCCGCGGCCCCTGCTGGCTAAACTACCTCGTGACGCTGCGCTCTGCGTGTGCGCACAGCAGAACGTGGGCGCCGTGCATGCGAGGGCCTGTATTCGTAATCCACTGCTCGCGGTAGAAAGTGCTGTAACTACATGGACAGCAAACAGCACTGATTGCGACTGCGAGCAGAAGCGGGCCTTGACGCAGCAGCGTTGCTGCGCTGTTACAGTGAGCCTGCGCACCTGCGGCGAGGCGGTTTCCTCGCGCAGCCGCACCCTTGGATCGGAGTGCGGCTCTGACTCGCTCAGTCCCGCCGCCTCCTCTGCAAGCTGCCCCCCGCTTCCCAGCGCCTGGCCATACACTGCTCCATTGGCTGACGCCAGCAGGACCGGCAGCAGATATGCTGCGCATATTGCCGCCGCGCTGCATGTGGAGCGCCCGCAGCGCGCCCTGAACATCCTGCTGGAGCGGGAGCGAGCGGGGTGCAGCCTCGCTCCTTTCCAGGGCGCCTAATCCATCACCAGTCCTCGTGGGTCTCACTGATTTGCGCGCACTACGAGGCCAAACCCATGATCATCAGGAACTCTTCTTCGGCAGCTCCATCGCAAAATCAAAATGGGCATGACATAATCACGCACACATCGAAGAAACAGCTTCCCAAGGAACCTGTTTACAGACACCATCCAAACTCTCATGCTCTCTCCTGTCCTAGACATCCGCACTGCGCATCAGGCGCTGGGCAGCAAATCTGCAGCGCTGTTGAAGGGCGCTGCGCTAGCCTGCTCGCACGAGGGGGCCGACTGAACAGGACCAAGACACACACTGCAAGCTCGAATACTTCGACATGGCACCCTACGACTCTCCTGGCCACAGAAGACTGTTTTATGGCATGCCCAGCCAGACTCCGAGTCTGAGACTTGCCAAACCAGGCACAATTAAGCTGGTGCACCAGCGGACATGGAGGGCCTTCTCAGCCGGCCTTCTTCAAGGACCGGTCAAATACAGAAACAACAGCCCCAGACTGGCACAGACAGCAGCAGGCGCCCTGGTGCTCGCAAGCGTGCGCATGCATGCAAGGCCAACTGGGTCCCGCCCGACACGGGCGCGGGCAAAACGGCAGCTGCTGATGGTCAAGAGGCGCACTCCACGGTCTATTCCGCAGCCCGTCCGGCCCTCAGTCATCGAGGCTCAATGCAAAGCCCGCACGGCAGAACCATGCCACACTGGCCACTCCCTCTCAGGTGCCACATTCCAGGCGCCAGAGCGCCCAGTGCTGCATATCAGTTCAACACGGTGATGCGCCCATGGCCCTGCCATGACGCGCATGACAGCCTGCCCGCCCCCGCCGCACGGAGCTGCGCAGCACCACCCTACCACACCCCGCTTCACTAGGCCAGGAAACCCCCAGCAGCCTGCGACATTAGCGGAGGGGGTAAAAACCGAAAGCTTGCCACGGCGCTGAGCAGCCCCCGGCGCCGCGGAGAGGCGCCGCGAGAAGGGCGCGCAGGCTCGGCGCGCGCTCAGGCGGGCTTTGGCGCCGCGGCGGCCGGCCGCTGCGTCGCGCCGCCGCGGCCGCCGGAGCGCGGCAGGCGCGCAATGAGGTCGACGACCTCGGGCGCGCTCGGCCGCTCGCCCGGCGCGTGGCTGAGGCAGCGCAGGTAAAGGTCGGCCGCCTCCTGCGGGCACTCGCGCGGCACCCTACCGGACAGGGCCTTGTCAGGGCTATCATCAACCCTGACCACTAGGGGACCAGCACCGGTCGCCGCCGCAGAATGGACTAGTGGGACACCACCACACTCTATACATGCAGGGGCCGATGAGCGCGATACGTGACAACGCCCATGCAAACAGGGTGGGGCGGTCAGGGCGGGGGTCGCACTCGGGCGCGCGCAGGCCGCGCATCTTATCGGGCTTCTCGCCGGTCATGATCTCCCAGAGCACCACGCCGTAGCTGTAGATGTCGGCCGCGCTGCCGACCATGGGCCGCCGGTAATCGTGCACCTCTGCGCGGCAGGACAGACCGGTGCGCGCCCGGCCACGAGCAGCCCGCCGTCTCACGCGGGCGTGGCACTGGGGGCCTGGGTGCAGCGCAATAGCACAATGGCATTAGGCAGGCACTGTGTCCAGCCACACTCGCAGGCCACGCAGGCCATCAGGGAGGCGGGGACAGGCGGGAGGCAGCAGGGGTGCGCCGCGAGCCACACGCCACACTCAGGGGCAGGGGCCTCGGGCCGCACCCGGCGCCATGTACGCCCACGACCCGCGCGCCTGCCGGCGCACAGACCAACAGCGTCAGCCTCCTCACACTCCGTCAGCCCGCGGGCCTGTATCTACGCCATGAGGCTGAGGCCGCCCGGCCCATGACCATCCCCAATTGCGCCATGCAGCCCGCAACTTGCCTGCCGCTGCCAAAACCCCACCGAGCCGGCTCATTGCAAGACCGCGCAGTCCCCCTGCACGTCGCGCGTGTCACAGGCAATATGCGATGGGCCTGCAGAGCTGCGCGTCTGCCCCTGCAGCCGCAGGCGCCTGGCCGGGAGGGCGGCGCGCCTGGGTGAACGCGATGCCTTTGCGGCCGCGGTTATAAGGTAGGGTGGGGTTGGGAAGGCAGGAAGGCGCCGCGCCTGCGTGAGCGCGATGCCCTCGCCGGACTGCATGGCCTTGGCGATGCCCACGTCGGAGATCTTGGCGCTCAGCGTCTTGGTCAGCAGCACGTTGGCGCTCTTGATGTCCAGGTGCAGGATCTGCGCAGGCCGCGCGCGCGCTGTCAGCGCCCGCCGGCATCCCAGAGGCGCGCCGTTGTAACCTGGGCGCATTGCGCCAGGCCATGGCTGCATGCGTGCAATGTGTCTGTGCCGCAGCAAGCTTCTGGCGCCACGTCAGCATTTAGCACAAGCAGGCGCGTCTCTCCCACTGCATCTGGCGGGTCCGGCACCTGAGTGACTCCGTGCCCTGAGCCGGATAAACACGCCCTGGGGACCCGGGCGCGCGGCCGCGCGGCCGCGCCTTGTGCGTGTGCAGGAAGGCGAGCCCGCGCGCGATGTCCAGCGCGACGGCGCGCCCGTGCAGGTGCCAGCCCAGCAGGCGCGGCTTGTCCTTGCGGTCGCGGTCCTTGCGGATGGCCACCTCCAGGTTGCCGTTGGGCAGGTACTCCGACACGCACAGCATCTGCGCGCGCGCGCGTCCTGGCTCTCAGCCCTGCCGGCCGGCCGCTCTGCCGGGCTGCCGCTGGGCAGGGGTTCCGAAAATTTAGCGGCATCTGCGCGAGCGCACACTCCTCGCCTCCTGCCCCGCCGTGCTGCGCTTGTGTGCGGGTCAGCATGGCGGACGCAGCGTGGTCCATGCTGAGATGCAGGAGCGGGCCCAGCACCCACGCGCGCGCGCGGGGCCTCGCTTTCAGACCAGCATGTGGCGCGCCTGTGCCCATGATCAGCCACGCTGCGCATGGGAAACAGAAAGAGGCTCGGCCTCTCCTAGCAGCAAGCGCGATGTGCCATGATGTGCCCTACCCTGACCTTAGAAGTATGCCCTGGCCCCGCACCCGGCCGGGCTCCAGGCAGGCGCCAAGGAAGGAGACGATGTTGGGGTGGCGCAGCGCCTGCAGCAGCTCGGCCTCGCGCACAAACGCCTGCTCACGCCGCTCGTCCGCCTCAATGAGCTGCTTGACGGCCACCAGGCCATGCCAGCGCCAGCGGCCCAGGTACACCTGCGCGCGCCAGCCCCAACATTGCCATAAGGAACCCTAACCCTGTCCCCTACCCTGCGGCCCAGGTACACCTGCGCGCGCCAGCCTTTAGGGACGGTCTGACCGGCCAGCCTCTGCGCGCCACAGCCACGCCGGCCTTTGCCTCAGGGCACAGCACGTCGTAGCAGCGACGGCCAGGAGCATGGCAGGACTGCGAGGCTGCTAGGACGCAGCGCATGTCGGCCCTTCCTCCTCCCTTTCTCCCCCCTGGCCAGCAGCACGCTGGATGTGCTACCCTGCAACCTGGCGGCGCCGGGGCAAGCAGCGCCGCGGCAGGCCAGAGGCGGGGAGCGGCGCCGCGACAGGCCGGAGGCGGGTGGCAGCAAGCTGCCGGCGCAGCGCGCGGCGCGCACCTTGCCGTACGTGCCCGCGCCGAGCACCTTCAGGCTGCCGTCGTCGCGCGTCTCCAGCCGGATGTCGTTCGGGTCCACCTGCAGCCACCACGACAATCTGAGAATGCGCAGGCGCGGCGCCGCTGCCTCTGTCGGTTGCATTGGGACTTGGCAGACAGCGCGCGCTCGCTGGGCATGCAAGGTGGCAGGCGAGCGACCTCCTCTACTTATCCTCCTGCGGCCCCATCCTGGGCAAGGACGCAAGCCCAGGTTACCCTAACCCTACCCTGTCCGGGCGCACACGTTGGACAGCACAGCGCGGCAGTTGGAGGGCGGCCCGAGGCCGTCCGACAGCGTGGTGGTGCCGCCCAGGCCGCGCCGGGCGGCCCCGCCGCCGCCGCCCGAGTCGGGCCCGCCGGTGGAGCCGTTGCTGACCGACCAGCCGGCGTGCGTGCCGCTGTTGGGCGCCGTGCCCGACGACTGCGGCCCCTCCGTGGACAGCTTGGCGTCCTTGGCGCCCTGCGCTGGGCGGGATAGGGTTAGGGTGTAGGGGGAATAGGAAGATATCCCCGTCACAGTGAGAGGCGACGGGGGCGCTGCGCATGGCCGCCCTGCGCGCGCTCTCGAGCGCCGAGTCCAGTCCGACGGCCGAGCGGTGTCAGCATCAGATCTAGCCAGGCGCGAGGCCTTGCACGCGGGGCATGCACCCTGCACCGCATCGGACCTCGCTCAGCAGCCCCTGCCCCCCATGAGCGGCCACGACTCAGCCCGATGCACCTGGCAGGTGAGCGCGACGGACGCAAACCCTGCTCCGACTGTGACGGACGCTGACGGGGAGGGCGTGCCAAGATTAGCACTCATGCCAAGATCAGCATGCGCTGGACGCCTGCGGGCCTGCGGCGCTCCGGCGCACCCCAGAGTGCGTGCCGCCGTTCGCGAATAGGGTTGCGCCAGTGGGCTGCCTGCGCCGGCGGCGCCGCGCGAGCAGCGCCCATGCCGCCGCCAGCACGCCCAGCACGCCTGCCAGCGTCGCGGCCACCGCGATGCCAATCTGCGCCGCCACGGGCAGCCCTGCGCCCGCACATAAAGCGTTAGGGTTAAGTTAGGGTTAGGCTTACTCCCACGGGCGCCCGGCATGCTGAACCTGGCGGACTGGCACCGGCCGCACAGGCGCCCGAAGAAGCGTCGCTGCTGCGCCCGCCGGCGCCGAGCGGCCGTGCTGGCGCCAGCCGCCCCTGCTTGCGCAGCCCGGCAGGCGACAGGCGCACAGATGGCGGCTGACAGGACAGCCCCAGCATGTCACCAGTACGCCCAGGCTGTTCCTGGTCACTCATCTCTGCTCGCAGCCTGCCTGCCAGCGCCCGCAAGGGGGCTGCGCAGTGAAGCGCTTCCAAGTGCTTCACTGCGCAGCTGCGCGCGACGAGGGCGCAGAGCGCCCGCACCGCTACTGCTCGGGCTGGGGACGGCGACGGTGGGCGCAGGCGCGGGCGCGGGCGCGAGCGGCAGCGCGGCCTGCCCGGTCACGTACAGCAGGCGCACGGCGTTGACGGGCGCGGGCAGGTCGCTGTTCAGGTCGCCCAGGGCCGCCAGCAGCAGCGCGGTCGAGTTGAGAATAATCTTGGCCTGCGCTCGCGCGCGGCAAGGTTTGACGATGACTTGGCAGGGAATTGACGGTGAGTCAGCAGCGCTGCAGCTGCGGCGGGCCGGGCAGGCACCACGACGCATAAAACTGGGGCAAGCGACTGGGTGAAGCGAACGCGCCGCCCAAGTCAGGATTAGGGCATGCATTGCAGCGCGCACCCCCGCCGTCACGGTCTCGTCCACGAGGGTCATCGTGAGCACGATCAGCGATGTGTTGACCACCGGCGCGCCGGCCGCGGCCGCGTCGGGCGCGAGCGCGGGCGCAAGCACGGGCGCGGCCATCAGCCGCCGTGCGGGCGGGGTGCCCGCCGGCGCGGCGGGGGGCGCACGCGCGCCGGGTCCCCCCGCTGGCGGCGCCCGCCCTGCGGCTCCGCCTGAGGCCGGGCCCACGGGCGGCGCCGCACGCTGCGCGAGCGGCGCTCCGGCCGGGGGCGCCGCCGACGGGGCGACAGGGACCCTCGCAGCGGGCGCGCCCGGGGCCGCCGCAGCCGTCGGGCCGGCGGCCGGCGCGGGCGGCCCCGCGTCCGCGGCGTCCAACGGCGCGGGCCGCGCGCGCGCCTGGCTGGCCGACGCCTGGCGCAGCACGCAGCGCCAGGCGCCGGCCAGCCCCAGGTTTGAGACCAGCGAGCGCTGCAGCGACTCGCCGACGGCCGCCGGCGCGCCCGTCGCGTTGTTCACGCTGAACACGGCCGCCAGCTGCGTCTTGTTAAGCGCCTGCACAGGCGGCGCCGCGTCAGCGCCCTGACCCCGTCCCCGCACTGCGACGCGGTCCGGGCGGGCGCGTCGGGGAGGGGCTAGGGCGCACGCTGGGCTTGGTGGCGCTGGCGGCCGGCGACGCCTCCAGCAGCGGCGCAAACCTGGCCCCGCGCGCATGTCAGCGCCGGCTCGCGGCCCACCAAGGCGCGGCCGCTGGAGCGCTTTGCGGCGCGCCAGAGCGCGAAGGCGCTGCTGTGTGCGCCGGCGATGCTCAAGGGCATCACCCATTACTCATAGGCTGTCGACCAGCAGGCGCCGCAAGCACTTCATAGTTGTCAGACAGGCAGACCCCACAAAAACGGACATCTGCTTTGCTTTGCAGAGGTTGCACTTGTGCCTCGCCCGCTCACAAGCGCCGCGTCCCAGCTACCATGGATCCGGACCGGGGCGGGGTAGGGCACCCTGACCCTAAGCAAGCGCACTTGAAGTACGCGACCGCGAGCGGGTTGAACGAGTTGTACGGGAGGCTGGTCAGGTCCACGATGTCGTTGGGCACGGTGCTGCGCGGGCGTGCAGATCCTGTTAGGGTTCCTGCCAGGCAGAACGCTGCTGTCGGGCTTCCTTGCTCCCAGCAGCGCACGACGCCGCTAGCGGGCGCGCATGTGGCCGCCGCAGCGGAGCGGGGGCGCCGCAGCGGCGTGGCTGCTCGCGGCTGACCGCGGCCCTGCGCCCACGGCTTCCTGGCGCCTGCGGTGCGCCCAGACATGCCCCGACACCACCGCACATGCCCGCCTTCGCGCATGCCCGCCTCCCCGTATACGCCAGCCGACCCGCGCGCCCCCCCCAGCCAAAGAGTGCGCTGCTGCAGCGCTGGGGGGCTGCGCGCAGGGCGGCCGGGGAGCGCGCCGCGGCCGCTGGCGCGCGCCTGCGGTTTGCCGGGTTGCGCGCGGTCTTCAGGAACGCGGAGGGGCGGTAGCGCGGGCTGTTGTCCAGCGACATGCCCAGCGGGAAGTGCACGAACAGGTCGCACTCGGCGATGTCGGCGCACGCCGCCGCGGCGCCCTGCGCGGCGCGCGCGCGCGACCGCGTTGGAGCGACGACCTCGCGCGTTCACACTGCGCCGCGCCATGCTGTGTGCCCGACAAGCGGCGGCGGAGGGAGGGCGGGGGGCGGCTGCGCGCACGCGGCGGTGCGGCGCGGGGGCGCACCGCGAGCGCGCCGCTGACCCAGCAGAACCCTGAGCCAGGGTTGACGGAGAGGCTGTAGTTTGCATAGTTGATGTACGGCGGGCAGCCGCTGGCCGACGTGTTGCCCGCGGGGCCCTGGAAGTCGTACGCCGCATAGTCCAGGCCCGGGTAGCGCACAAAGCCCGGCAGGTCCGGCGCGTCATCGTGCGTGAACTGCAGCGGCGCGCCTGCGCGGCGCGCCGCGCGCGCCTAGATTCAGGGGCTAGGGTGGGACATCGACAGGCGTGTCGGGGCGCCGCGGGCGCCCCGCCACGCCGCTTCGCCGGGTGCTGCGGCGCGGGCCGTGCGATGGCTGGCCCGTCATGAGCTGCGGGCCTCGAGTCTGCATATGGCTTCCTCACGCAAGGTCCGCCCGGCCCCGCTTCCATCTAGCTGAAAGCAGCACCCATCCCCCAGAGCTGTCTGCCAGCTGGCACCACAAGCAGTTCAGGCTTGGTAGAGAGGCCGACCCCACACAGCGCATGCCCGCTTTGCAGAGGCCGCGGTTGCGCCCGGGCGCACGCCCGCGCGCGAGCGCCGCGTCCCCGCAGCCACGGGGCCAGAGCGGGGCGGGCGGCGGGCGCGCGCCGAGCAGCGCGTTGGTGACCTGCTGCGCCTGGCTGCCCAGCTTGGAGAACGGGCCCTGCGCGAAGCCGCGGTCCAGCTTGAAGAAACTCTGCAGCTGGCACGCGCGCGGCGCGAGCGCGCTGAACGGCGTGGTGCTGTTGCTCGGGCAGCCGCCCGGCGCGTCCGGGCAGAAGCGCCACATCGTGCAGTTGACCGCCCGGCCGTTTGCCTGCGGCCAGCCCATGCCACTCATGCACGAAGCAATCCAGGCGCCAACAGACTGTGAGTCGTTGCCTGCCGGCGTCGCTGACTCGCCCAAGGGCACCCCGGAGGCAGCCGCGCCCGCGGCCTGCGGACAACCCGCACCTCGCCCGCGGCAGGCCGCGGCAGGCAGGCAGGGCGGAGCACACTTGCCAGCTTGCCGCACGCTGCGGGCAGCCCGCCCCATTCCTGCACGCTGGTGCAGGCAGGGCGGCCGCGCCAGCAGGGTCAGCGCGGCCCCCGGGCGCGGGGGCGGGGCGGGGAGCCCGCGGCGTGGCGCCGCGCCTGCGGGTAGCTCGCGTCCCGCTTGTCGGCCAGGCACAGCTGGCTGCAGGCGGCCGGGCTGTCGGCCGACAGCTGCTTGATGTAGAGCGGGTCCTGGCTGTCCGGCAGCGCCGCGTCCGTCGCGAATGTGATGCTGCGCAGGTACACGTAGCGCTCGTCTGCGCGCCGCGGCCGGCGCCCGGCCCGCGTCAGCGTCGCTCCGCTGTGCGCCGCCTTGGCAACCCTGTTATATGCCTTGGCAGGCACCGCATGCCACGTCGCGCTGCCCCGCGAGTCGATACACGTGCAGATGCTGCGCCCGCCCCGCCGTGCGCCAGGTCGGTCTCACGGACGTCTGCTGCGCCTGTACTCGGGGGAAAGCCGCTGCTGAGCGACTGCTGCAGGAGCCGGCTGGCAAAGGTGGCCTGCAGCTGCACAGCACGAGGAGGCACCGGCCAGGCGCGTTCCGAGCCCGGGGATGGTCCATTAGAAAAGGTCGGGGAGCGGTGCCCAGGCGGTGCAGGCGGGGCACCGAGGTTGACGTATATCACGCTGGTGGGCTGCAGCGGCGAGGGGATGATGCGCGGGTTGAGCGCGGGCTGCGGCGCGGCCTGCGCGGGCGCCGGTGCGGGCGCGGGCGGCACCTGCGCGGCCGCCTGCGGCAAAACAGGCAGAGCTCACAGCCTCTGCTGGTGCAGGAGCGCAATACGTTTGGCGACGGCAACAGGCGGAGGCGCTGCAGTTCGGTCCGTGACGGGCGGCGCACCATGCATAGCGCGGTCAGGCCCAGGCAGGCCAGCAGCCACGGCGTGCACGTCGTGGCTGCCATGCCCGGCGGCTATCGCAGCCCCGCTTCCCGCCAGTCCTCGCCCGGCACGAAACGCATCGCCCGCGCGAGCTGCCCAAGGGCCAGCGCTTCAATTGCTGATGCCCAAGCCTGTCGTCCTTGTAAACCTGCCTGTAGGACGCTCGCAATCGAGGGGAAACCTGCTGTGGTCTGTCTACTGTCGCTGCTCCTGGACCTGCTTTGTATATTTCAGAAAAGAAAGTAGACCCTGGGTGGGGTGTATATGTGAATCGCTCGACTGTCTGCACCTTCATAATCTCCAGCTCTTGCCCTTGCAAGCGCCTTCCTCCTGCCTGCCCCTCGCAGAACTGTGAAGGGTGGCTCTGGAGCGCCCTGAGAGCAAAGGCTAGGCGGCGGGAGGCCGCCGGGGGGCAGCGGAGACAAGACGCCACTTACACAGCTACTTGCATGTTGCCAGCCTGCCTCCACTTCTTGATGCGCGTTATGCACTCCAGTGTACCACCAGCTCCGGTCTGACCCGCATGGCTGCCGGCAGGTGCAGCATAGTGTACAGGCGGCCCCGCCCCCCCAGCTGACAACAACAGCGCCGCCCAGCAACCCGTGGGCACGCACACATGCAAGAAAATTGCAAAACACACGACACAGGGCAGCCCCGGCGAAGGCCGGGGCGCCTGCGCGCCGCGCATGCCCGCCGCCTCAGGGCACGCGCTGCAGCACGTGCCCGACGCGGTGCACCGCACACCGTAGCCCCTAATCAGCCTTAGTCTCAAAAATATCCCCTCGTCAGCAGCCCCTCAGCAGACAAGCTGGACCTGCATGCACACAAGAGCTGCCGGGCCATACCATGCTGCGTGCGCGCCACACTCGTGCACCTCCTGACTCACTGCCGCCACAGTGCTGCCGAACGCGTTCGTGCCCGCCGGCAGATGCCGGGTCGGGCGGCGGCCCGCTGAACCAGCGGCCCCCGGCAAGCGGCACTTGCAGACCCGAAACAGGGCGCCCTCCCGCGCCCGCGCCCACGCGCGCGGCGCCGCGCCCCCCAAAACTCAGCGCGCACCTGCCCGCGGCCGCGACAGTCGCGGCACAGGCACGGCAGCCTCGCTTCTCTTCGTCCGCCCCGCGTCGGCCCCGCCACTGCGCCTGGGCTGCCGCGCGGGGCGCTGCCAGGGCGCAGCGCCGGGCCGGCCGCATGCGTGCAATAAGCAGAAGAGTAACCAAACAGGGGTGGGCAAAGGGGAGGGGGGGAGGTGGGAGGGGGGGTTGGACTCTAGCAGAGCGTGCGTCTTGCTTTCCCGTGTCGTCGCCCCTCCCGAGCACTGCCAGCTCCGCATGCAGGCGCGGCCCGGCTGGTGCTCCGTCTTGCCTGCATCGGTGGGCAGCAGCGCCTAGTACCCGCCCTGGTTGTAGCCGCCGCCGCCGCCGCCTGCCCCCAGCCACAAGTCAGTGTCAGACACGTGGCCAACTTGCTCTTTCCTTCCGCTCACAACTGAGAAGCAGGTTTGCCACTCGCGCAAAGGCACAGAGTCCTCAGCTTTCCCGCACCGCGCCTTGACGCAACAAAGCGGAGCAAGGTTGCAAGGGCCCGGCAGCGCGGCACAGGCACAGGCAGGCATGCACGACACGCGGCGCACAGCACACAGGGCGCGAGCAAGGGCGCACCGTAGCCGCCGCCGCCGCCGCCCTGGCCGCCGTAGCCGCCGCCGCCTGCGAGCACGACAGCGAAGTGATCGGACAGGGGTCCCAAAACACGCAAGTCAAGCCTTGGCGGGTGCCTCCGCGTTTCGACGCCGCCCTCCCGGACTCTGTTCGCTCCGCCCTCTACACTTGCCAGCGGCCCGCACAGCGTGGTTCAAATTGTTCCAACCAAAGAGTGCAAGCGCCGCAGCTCTTGGATGAGAGAGTCGAGAGTCGCGCGGCAAAGCAGGGCGTGCAACCCTCGAGGAGTGTCAGCGCTCGAGCACAGTGCGGCAGCTGAGGCGCACCGTAGTTTCCGCCGCCGCCATAGCCCCCTCCACCATACCCGCCGCCGCCTGCCATGCAATACTGCGTCTAGGCCAGCTGCCATGTATATCCAGGGTGATGCCAAGGCCAGGCACCCAAGGCAGGGCACAGGCGCCTGCTGCAGGCCACACTCTGCACAACGCTCCCGGAAGATTGTTAAAATTGGCAACGCCAAAGCGCAGTGGCCCACCGTAGCCGCCACCGCCACGGCCGCCGCCGCCGTAGGACCCACCACCGCGGCCGCCGCCGCCGAAGCCGCGGCCACCGCCGCCGCCGCCGCCGTAGTCCTCGCGCGGGGTGCCTGCACCCAGCCCATAAAGGTTCAAGTGTGCCCGGAACAGCCTGCACTGACTTGCAAGCTGACTGCCCGCGCGCGTGCAGCTGCGGTGAAAATCAGGGCTCCCTACACGTCAGGCGCCTGCTTCCACAACTGGTTGCTTGCTATCACACGAGCGGCACAGTAGCTTAGCACTGTTTTTCTCTGCTGCAGTGTGGGCCGGCCTGCCAAAGCGCGGGCACTCGCCAAGTGTGCAGCCAAGTGTGCTATCAGCGCGGTGGGGCCTGCTCGCACCCTGCGGCGGTGCGCCGCCGGGCCCGGTCACTTGCACGGCCTTGGTGCGGCCGTCGTCGCCGGACTCGACGTAGAACTCCACCTGCTCGCCATCCGCCAGGCTGCGGAATCCGTCGGTGACGATGCTCGTCTGCGCGGGCGGCAGGCTGGTCAGACGCACCCACTAATACTGTCTTGTTGCAAGGGAGGGCCACACTGGCTGACGCCGGAGAGCAGGACGCCGTCCGTTGGCCCGGCTCTGACATGGCCGGCAGCCACCTGTGGACGATCGGCACAGGCCGCACCTGGTGGACGAACAGGTCCTCACCGCCGTCGTCGGGGGTGATGAACCTGCGCGCGGGGCGGCCAAAATCTGTCCGGGTTGCACTGCACATGGCCGGCAATGCAGGAGCGCACATTGGGCCAGGCAGGGCGAGATCAGGCACTGCCGGGGCCGCACCCGAAGCCCTTGGTGGCGTTGAACCTGTAGAGGCGGCAGCCAGGTGTCAGAGCCAACTTCAATCACAGCATGGTTGCATCAGGAGCTGGTACTGGTCAGCGCGCAGCCCGGGACAACAATCGCGCGCGGCGAGGCAGGGGCACGCGGCAGGAACAACGCCAGGACCCGCCCCGCTGTGAGCGCCCAAACCAGGCCCAGTCCAAAGAGCACACCACTTCACGGTCCCGGTGCTCTTCTGGCCTGCCATGGTACGAGCTGCGTACGACTTGGTGCTGAGGAGGGCCCCACTGAAGTCTGGTGAGGCAGAAGGGATGCAACTGTCCGAGATACTTTGCCAGCCGCCTTTGGAGCTGGAGCAGCACCGGTGAGGTTACCAGGGTAGGGCTGCTGCTTGCAAGCCGCCTGCCAGTGCAGTGTGCAACACCACGGGGAGACCGCGCACGTCCCTGGCAGGTGCAGCCCCTGCTGTGCCTAGTTAGTTGCTGAGCCTGAGTTTCACTAGGGGCACGCTTGTGGGGGCACTGGCTGGTGCTCTTGCTGCGCGCGGTGCAGCGCTTGAGTACCTGGCTGTCCACGGCCGGCGTAACGTGTGCTGGGAGCGTCGACGCAGGAGCGCGCGCCACGCCGCGATGGCCAAGTCCAAGAACCACACGGCGCACAACCAGAGCTACAAGGCGCACAGGAACGGCATCAAGAAGGTCAAGAAGCAGAAGTACTCGTCGCGCAAGGGGGTGCGTGCACGGAGCGTGTTCACACCGGCGTGCGCTGCGAGCTGGAGCGACCCTGTCTGCCATGCCGCAGAGCTGAGGCGCTTCTTATCTATGTGCTGCGGTGTGCCTGTTAGCTGACGTGCCTCTCGTGCGCGCCGCAGATGGATCCCAAGTTTCTGCGGAACCAGGTGCGCAGCATGTCCAGGCTGCTGCCTGCCTCTTCGCACTGATGTCCAAGCGAGTGCCTGACGGTGGCCTCGTGCGCGCAGCGGTATGCCAAGAAGCACAACGCCAAAAACGACGCGTGATGCCTGCAGCCGCAGGCGCAGCGCGGCGCAGCCTGCTGTACTTACACGGGTCACAGTCAAACTGCCGGAGCGGATGTAACGACGTACGCCTGAAACCACTGCTCTACACCCTGCAAACAACAGAACGCTCAAACCAGCGGCCTGCGCTGTCACGCACGCACAAGCTGCCCTCCCTACGACTAACACGGAAAGAGCACACCTGCTAATGGCACACGCCTAGCAGTGTGCCATCACAGGCGACGCCCCCGGCACATACTGCTTCCAACACTGGCCGGGTGGCCGCTGCGCTGCCGCTGAGAGGGCGCCTCATCACTCGCTCAGCTCAAAGTCGCTGTCGGCGTCGCCGGGGTCGCTGGCGTCGTCGCTGAGCTCCACGTAGACGGCCTGCTTGGTCGCGGCGGCGCGGCGCGGCACGCGCGCGGCCGGCGCGGACGCCGCCGCCTCCTCCACATCCTGGCGCGGGCGGCCCCCGTCTCAAGCTACTGGCATGCAATTGCAGCAAGGCGGCCTGACGTGTGCATGGAGATGCGGCATACGGTGGCACCCGCCGCTCCCGCATGCAACTGGGCCAGGGCTGCCCCAGAGCCATCAAGCTTGGTCACAATCAAGCACCCAGGCAGGAACACAGCGGCTGCTGGCACCTAGTTTTGCAGACGGCATTGGGCCAGGGGCTGCCTTAGCGCCCTTGGCGCCCAAATCATGCAGGGCACAGGCTGGACAGTGGTCCAGGGATGCAGGGCCGCGCAAACCCACCTCGTCCGAGTCGTCGGCCTCCGACAGCGTGACCATGCGCTGCGGCGCCGCCGCCGCGCCCGGCTTGGCCGCCGCGGCGCCCTGCTTGGCCGCGCCCGAGCCCTTGTTAAAGGGCGAGGGGCGCATGCGCCGTACCTTGCCCTGCCGCGCTGCGACCCAGTGTCTGGCCCAGAGATATGTGCATTGCAAGTCTCTGCTGACCGCATGCATCTGCCTCAGTGTGCCGGCTGGGCGCAAGGCCAGCCACATCACTGCTTCCCAATTCGTCAGTCATTGGCAAGGCGCCGCGTGGCTGCCCATTGTCTCAATAGACCGTTTGTTAGTCGGGCACTGGCCCAGGCGTTGCTGAGGTCCAGAAGGAAGATATGAAAAAGCAGGCGTTGCTGAGGTCCAGAAGGAAGGTATGAAAAAGCTGCGGGCGGTCGCCATCGTCGTTCAATGGCTTTCCCGCATGCCAGGCCAGGCTGGGGCCTGCTGGACAGCGCCAGGGCGCGCGCCTGCGGCACAACCAGCGGCGAGTCCGCGCTCGCCTCCGGCTCGCGCACCGCCTTGGCCGCCGGCTTGCGCTTCGGCCCCGGCTTGACAGCAGGCTCCGCCGCCGCAGCCGCCGCCGACGTCGCCGCGCCGCCGCCCTTTGCAGCGGGCGCGGCCGCTGTCCCCCTGCCAGGCCCTTTGGCCGCGCCCGCCGCCGCCGTTGCCGCCAGTTTGCCCTTGCCGGCCTTGGCTGGCGCGCGGCGCGCGGGCACCTGCACCCGCCAATAGCACAATGAAGTGTTGTCCTTAGTCAGGCCGCGCACAATTTTCGTTCTGGTGCAACTACGCAGTCGCATGCAGGAGCAATTGTTTGCATGTCTGCTGCAAGTGTGCACTGGGACACAGCGTGGAGAATGTTGCATGAGGCGAGCGGGCGGGCACCGGGGTGTCGGGGTCGCTGCCAGGGTCGCTGGCGGGCTCGCTCTCCGGCTCGCTCGCGCTCTCCGGGTCGCTCTCAGGGTCGCTGCCGCTCTCCGGCACGGCGCGCAGCGCGGCCGCGGCGGCCGCCGCCGCTGGCCGCTTGGCCTTCTGCTCCACCGACAGCTGGCCCAGGCGCCCTGGCACGGGGCACGCGCTGGGTGACATATGTCCACAGCGTTGCCTGCTTGAGGTCACTCTACAGGTGCATGGGCAGGCAGTCCTTGCTTGGGCTCTGCGCTGCACGGCATGCAGCAGCACCAGGCCAGCAGCGCAGTCATATCTAGCTACCCTCGCATTTTGCCGTGGGCGAGGGCCAGCTGCGCCATTACTTCGCCGCTGGCCTGGCGCTCCCGAGCACCACAAAGCCATTCGCGACACAGCGCAAGCAGCCAAGCCTCTTGGACAAGGCCTCCTCGCTCACACCTGTGGCCAGCTGTACTGACAGCCCTGCACCAAACAGGGCTCTCTGTGCCTGCAGCTCCCATGCTCGTCCCCACGCACGTCACCCAGCCCCATGCAGCAGCACGCGCTGCACCGCACCCGCCAGGCGGTCCAACAGGCCGACGGCGTGCGCGTCCTCGCTCGGCCCCGCAGCGGACGCGGGCTCGGCCTCCTCCGCCTTCACCGCGGCAGAAAGCAACGCGGGCTCGGCGGCAGCCTGCGCGATCACAAATGGCCGGCCTGGGCGGGCCGGAGCGACATTGCATGCAATGGTGCACTCGAGCTGTTATATGAGGTGCAGGGTGCAGCTCGCAGCTGAGCGCTGATGCAGCGCCTTGTCAGACAGCGGGGCTGCGCTCATGCTGCTGACATGCTGCTGAATGAGTGACAGCAGTGCTTCTTTGGCCTGCATTGGTTGAGCGGGCCTCACCTTGCCCGCCGCCTTGCCGCCTGCCCTGTTCAGCTGCTGCTTCCCGCCGGCGGCCGGCGCAGCCTTGGCGCTGGGCGCCCGCTCGGCGGCAGGCGCGCTGGCGCGCGCGCGCAGGTCATGCGCTATTACCAGCCGCTGTGTGCTACTACTCTTGCGCCTGATGAGGTGCATGATCAAGCTCATGCCTTGCCTAGTGTGCCGCCACAGCAGCGTGCGAGGTTCTCGCTGACAAGGGTTGAGCAGCTACCAGAAGTGTGTGCCGCGCGGTGCACATGCAACTGCAGGACAATCGTGAGAGAGGCACAGGGTTCACAGAGATGCCGAATCAAACATACCTGGACGCTGCTGCGGCAGGAGCGGAGACGGGCGCCCTGGCGCCCGGGGCGGCAGCCGCGGCCTTGGGCGCCGCCGGCGCCGCAGCCTTCTTTGGCGCCGCGCGCGCCTGGCGCAAGGCAGCCTGCTGTGAGCTCTCCAGCCTCACCCGCACAAGGTGCCGCACGTGGTGAGACCTGTGATTGACACGCAGGAGAGAAAGAGAGGGATGCGCGCCAGCAACCTGGAGCTGCTCAGCACACCTGTCTGCTATGCGGGCATGGGCGATCAGATGCTTCATGCCACGATTCTGGCGTCGGCCCGCAGGAACCCAGAGCACGAGCACGCCGGACTGTTGTCGGACACAGGTGTGATGCAGCAGCAGCAGCAGTTCCTACAGGCCGTCCCCGAGCTCAGCGCGCGCGCCTTGGGCTTGGCGGGCTGCGCCCACTCGCCGTCGCTCGCGTCGTCAAAGACGCCCATGTCCTCCTCGCTGTCAGAGCCCGCGGCCTTCTTCACCGCCTTCTTCGCCTTAGCCTGCAGCCAAGTGCGCTATTAGGGTATAGCCCTATCCTGCCGACTTGGCTTGCGCCATTGCAGCTTCGCCCTGTGGGCAACCGGCCGCACGGGCGGGGGGTGGGCAGGGGGTGGCGGGCTGGGCGCGCCTTGGCGCGCGGCGCGCCGGCCTTGGCGCCGCCCTTGCCGGCGCGGCGGCGCTGCGCGGCGAGCGTGGCCGCGCGCGCCGCGTCGTCGGCGTCGCGCGCGTCCAGCGCGTCGCAGAACGCGGCGAGGTCGTCCGCGTACAGCTGCGCGGGCGTGGTGGCGCGCATGCGCGCGACCTCCGCCGCCTGCCGCGCATCCTCCTCCTGCAGCGCCGCCACCTGAGCGCGCGCGCCCCTCCGCGTCAGCGCATCTCAAGCCATGGGAGGCAGGCCAGGCGCACAGCGCTGCGAGGGCGGCAGCGGGCGCTGCTGCGCAGCTCACGCCGGCCGCTGCAAGCTGTCCACGCGCAGCGCTGCCGGCGCGCGCGCGCGCGCTCCAGCTCTATAGCCACTTCCGAGGAGAGCCGGGCAGCGGGCCGAGCTGTCGGGCGTTGTGAAAATGAGCTGTTGGCGCGATTGCTCGCGCCTCTCATACCTGTCGCGCTTCGCCTGGCGGCGGCACCGCCTGGCTGATTGCCGCCCGCGCTGTTGCTGCCAGAGCAGCTTCGTGCGGCTGCGGGGCAAGAATGCGCGACTACATGTGGCCGCTCTTCCAGACATGCGCAAACGCGCCGCGCGCCTTCTCCGCTGTCAGGCTGGCGATGGGCATTGACAGCAGGTAGTCGTATGTGACCTCACGCGCCTCCGTTGCGGCCTCCTCGCCCTCCTCCTCGGTCGGCAGCGCGACCTGCTGCGCCTGCACCGCGCGGAGCCGGAGCGCTTCGGCGGGCAGGCGTGAGCGGCCCGTGTGCGAGTGCATGCTGCACAACCCACTCTCCTGGGAGGCCAGCCACATGGGAGTGCGCTCAGACATGCACACACACATGTGCTGGGTAGCGGCCATGCAGCATCGGATGCGCATGCGGTGCGCAGGTGCCTGCAACAGGTGCTGTGGCGTGTGGCATCTTAAGCAAGACATGTCCGTCACTTGTCGGGTAAAAATGTGTCGCACAGAAACGGCCACGCACAGCCGTGCACGCTGCCGCAGCACCGCAGACCACCGATTAGGAGTTGCGCGCAGGCGCAGTCAGTGCCGGGCTCCAGATGCAGTCCATGCAGGGCCTTGCCTTGCGCGTGGGGGCCAGCCGGTCAAAGCCAGTGGCCTCCAGGTCGGCCTCCACCAACCCTAAACATTAACCCTATCCATGCAGGGCTTTGCCTTGCGCGTGGGCGCCAGCCGGTCAAAGCCGGCGGCCTCCAGGTCGGCCTCCACGTCGGCCTTCCGGCGGCCGCTGACGCGCAGCTCGCCAGCGACCACTGCCAGGATGAAGCGCATCTTGTTGCCGATCTTGCACATCTCTGCCTCAGCAGCCTGCGCTGGGCGCGCGCGAGTGAGCGGAGGTGCCGGCTGTGCGAGCCGTTGCGGCCCACCCGCATCCCGGCTCTAGAATTCGTTCAGTTGTCGTTGCCTACACGTCCGTAGCCCAGCTTAGAGTCGCGCCTCAGCTGTCGCACGCACAGCCCGAGGCGTGCCATCCCAGGTAACAGCAGCAGACTTATGACGGCTGGCTTGCACAGGTTCCCCCGGCGTTGCACGTCCGTGCAGCCCCGCCGAGCGAACGGCGTGCGGGGGCACCTGGATGAGGCTGACGCGCCGCCGCGCGTAAAAGTCCAGGCGCAGATGGAAGAACTCCTCCAGGATGTGCTCGGCGCTGGCGTACCGCTTGATCAGGCCGTCCTTGTCGAACAGCACCATGTTGCCTGCGCCGGGCCTGCGCCGCGTCAGCGCTGCGGGCTGCTCGTGCCCCCTGGCGCTGTTCTTTGAGCGGCGCATGCACCACCACTGCTGTCCACTGCATGCGCTGCTTCTGTCCTGCATGTCAGCAGAAGCACTCTCCCCAAAGGTTTGCTGCATGCCTGGGGCCGGACGCCCGCTCCTCGACCAGTCATTGTGCTGGTTGCAATGTAGGAAAGCAGGCAGTAAGCGGAAAAATCGAGCGTTGCTGCAGCGAGTGTTGGGGCTAGTGAGCAGGTGCGCAGAGGCCCGCGCCGATGGAGATCTTGGAGGCCAGCTTGAAGCGCGCGAGCAGGCCGGCCGCGAGCGCGGGCGCCATCTGGCCCTCGGCCAGCTGCAGCGAGAAGTGCACGTCCATGTCGGTGTGGTGCTCGCGGTAGTCAGCCAGCACCGCGGGCGCGCCCTGCATTATGTCTATGGTTGGGGCCAGGCTGGGGTACGCACCAAGCTACTCTGTAGGTTTGCATTGCGTGCGCTGCCTTGGCCAGCCTGCTGCAGCGCTCGCACAGACGCGCCATGTGGCGTGACCGCTTTACCAGTCAGTTTCGCATGTGCATTCTAGGTGCAGGTATGCTACAAGCAGACGCTTCAGAGTCAAAGTCCTTCCGAGGGCAGCAGTCATAAGGAGGACAGCAGTCGGGTGCATTGCCATGTTGCACACATGGTGCAGGCTGACTGCGGCGGCGCTTCCGGGGTCACCTTGTCCTCGGGCTTGATGAGCGTCTCCAGGTATTCCTTGTAGTCCTGCGTCCACTTGCGCACAGGCAGCTCTGTGACGTCCAGCGTGTTGTCATCGACCTGCGCGCATCTGGCGGCACTGCTGAAATAACACTGCTCCTCTTATTCAGATATTTTGCTTTTGTACCGGCGCACGAAAGGACTTGTATTGCCTGCAGAGATACGCATTGACCAGGCACGACGTCACTTCCACTTCCCGGCAAAATGGAACATAATCACAGTACCACCCAATGATGATTGCCAACACGACACGCATGGCGCGCACCTGGCTGATGATGCCGTTGAGCGTGTAGGACTTGCCGGCGGTCTTGGTCGGCACCTCCTGGATGGCGCCCTTGAAGCCCTTGTACCAGGGCTGCATGGGCGCCTGCGGCTCGCCGGCCAGCAGGCGCCGCAGGTTGGCCACGATGTCGCGCGGGTTGTAGTTGGGGATAAAAGTGCTCCAGCCCGTGCCGATGCCCTCCGCGCCGTTCACCAGCACCATGGGCAGCACGGGCATGTACCTGCGCGCGCGGGCCGCCCGTGACGAGCAGCCTGCTGACGCTCACTTGCCTGCTGGCAGAGCTGCCCACTGATGCTGCCACTGTACTTCTTGACAGCTTGCTTTGCCGTTGTGCATGGAGCGCCAGCACAATGCTGTAGAGGCACACGTACAGCCAGGCGCGGACATGTCATGCGCCCAGGACAGGAGGGCGCGCGCACCACTGCGGCTCGATGCTCTGGCCCTCCTCGCTGAGGTAGGCGAGCAGCTTGTCGTCGGCCTCGTGGAACAGCACGCGCGTGATGGGCTCCAGGCGCGTGAAGATGTACCGCGCGCTCGCGGCGTCCTTGCCGCCCTGCAGCCGCGTGCCGAATTGGCCTGCGCGCGCGGCGCCCCGCTTGCTCCTCAGTCTGCGTGTCCTTGTTCTCATTATGCATAGGTGGGTTGCCAGTGTGTTGCGTATTGGGTCGCCAGCCGCACCAGACATGCATGCTCAAAAAGATACAGTCTCAGCAAAGCGCTCAGCCCTGACTGCTGTCAGCTGCCTTCTGCCTCACTTGAGCGTCGACAATGCCGCGCTGCAGTGCACGCCGGCCGCTGAGGGGAGGGGCCGGACCCTGCGGCACGAGCAGGTTGATGTTGTTGCTGCCGACAAAGTTCTGCGCCATGCCCACGATCGTGCTCTGCAGGCTCTGCTCGCCGTGGTGGTAGGCCGAGTGCTCCGATACGTACCCTGACAGCTGGCCGACCTGCGCGCGGGCGCGTTCGCGGCCTCAGCTGCATTCCCCATTCAGTTGCGCACATGCCGTGCTCATGCGCACCAAGTAGTCATGCAGGTACCATTTCAGCTGCCCAGACATCAATGCGGCTCTGACCATGTTGGGACAACGGCGCGCTCACTGTGCAAGGCGCCATGGAGCATGCATGTGCAATGCCATACAAACAACTGCGCATGCTGGGCTGGCCGGCATGCCTTGATGTCCTTCTTGAGGTTGCGCTTGAAGCAGCAGTACAGGATCTTGCGCTGGCCGGTCTTCAGGCCGTCCACCATGCACGGGATGGAGCGCTCCAGGTCCACGCGCGAGAACAGGATCAGCTCCTGCGCCGCATGCGCTGGCCTTCAGTCCTTGAGGTGGGGCTGCATGCACGGCTGGAGCGCTTCTTCTGCATCCAAGAGCAACATCAGCTCCCTGCACCACGTCGCTGATGTATGGGCTGCATGCAGGGCCTTATTGCACCCCTGAAAGACGGCAGATTGCTGCTGTGGTGTCATGCAGTTATGTGTCTATTGGCACTGAGGTACGAGCTTGCACCCAGCCTGTCGGTCATTCCTCACTGCGGGAGGCCTCGACCGCCCGCAGCAGATTCATAGGTCTGCCACTGGTCAGACTGGCCTTTGTGATTGGTGTGTGCACATAGCAAAATAGGTGGACCAAGGTCGTAAAGCACAAAGGGCACCTTGTTGACAAAGTCGGAGTAAGTGATCTGGTCCACGCTCTGGTCCAGGAAGGTGCCCGGCACAAAGCTGGCCAGCCACAGCTTGCGGTCCTCGATCTTTTTCTTCGAGAACGCCAGCTCGATTGCGGCGTGGTCCTCCTCGCCTGGGCGGCCGACAGCGCCACCTCTCCGCACGGGCTAGCAGACGCGCAGTGGGCCCCAGTCCATCTCACACTCCCACAGGAGTGAACACGGCTGCAGCATTGCTCTTGCACTGACTCCATGGGATCATTTGCCGCTGCACATACCAAGCGATCTTTTGAGCCGCACCCGAGCCTCTGTCACAGCAGCCAAAGCCTGTTACTCGATCAGCTCGGCATGCGGCGCCGGGCGCAGGCGCACCCTGCCAGATGAACTCCTTGCGGTGGCTGTCAATGTCGGCAAAATAGTCCTTGGCCTCCGCCTCGGTGGACGTGCCCAGGCCCTTGTAGTACTTGATGCTCCAGCCAGCGCCCGCGGCCTCGCGCCACGCATCATACTCCGGCATGGAATAGAACGCCAGCGTCTGCCGCCCCTTGGTGGCCTGGCGCCCGCGCGCACGCGCTGTGCGCCGCGCGCCTGGGCCGCGTCTGGCCGCCCAGCTGCCTAGCCACTTCCCTTAACATCTTCCATGGCATTCTACCATCTCTGTCACCTGTGGGTTATATTAACCATGAAACTGAGCTATTTTATGCATGCGCGCAGCAGTTACTCACGACGCAGATTGGTAGACCGTGAGTGAGACAGGAGGGGCGGCGGCCGCGCGCGCGGCGCGCCTTGACGATGGGCGTGATGAACTCCAGCAGGAAGCCCGGCACGCGGAGCAGGGTGGGGTAGAAGTGGTGGAAGAAGTTCATGATGAGGCCCTTGATGTGCGAGCCGTCGTGGTCCTGGTCGGTCATGATCATGAGGTGGCCGTAACGCAGCTGCCGCGCGCTGTCGTACACCTGCGGGGCCCGAGTACGGTCAGGGTCAGGGCTCTCATACATCTGCGCTCGCGCTCGGGGCGGCGCCGCTCTGCGCGCGCCGGCGCGGCGGGCCGTGCGCGACGCGGGGAGGCTGCGAGGGGGTGGCCGCCCGGGGGGGGGCCGCCGGCGCCGCGCGCGGCGCCGGCGGCTGTGCAAGCATGCGCTAGCTCCACCCGCAACCCCGCCGGCAAGGCCCTCGGGCGCATGTGCGCACCTTCCCGAGCTGCAGCGCACGATCAGCCCACAATCTGCAGCCACTCACCAGCATGCAACACGCACATCGACGCGCACTACCGGGCAGCGAGGCCCAGGGGCGCATGTGCGCACCTTGCCGTGCTGCAGACCCATGATCTGCTTGATGTTCTGGATCTCAGCGTTGCCGGTCACCTGCGTGAGGCTGGCGTCCCGCACGTTCAGCAGCTTGCCCCTGCGCGCGCGCACCAACGCCCAGGTTGCGTGCAAGCACGACACGAATTCGCTGAGCATGTCACAACACCATTGAGCAGAGCGTTGCTTCAGTACGCAGCATGTCATGTGATGCAATATGCCCGTATCAAATGTACTGAAACGAGCCAGCGCATGCTCAGTTTGCCGTCGCACAACCCTGAGCAGGCCAGACGGCATGTGCTACATGCCAGGCAGGCATGGACGGCGAGGCCGCGCGCACCGCAGCGGGAAGACGCCAAAGCGGTCGCGGCCGGCCACGCTGAGGCCGCCCACCACCAGCGACTTGGCGGAGTCGCCCTCGGTCAGGATCAGCGTGCAGTGCTCCGAGTTGCGCCCGCCCGCATCGTTGGCGTCCATGAGCTTGGGCAGCCCTGCCCTCGGTGTCACTTAGATGCTCAGAGCCACAGTCTCCACACTAGCATTGCATGATCCTGCACAGCATGCTGCAAGCACATACGCATGGAAAATCATTGTGAACGAGTCAGCATAGAGCAGAAAGCATGGGCATAGCTGCTCGTTTGCAAGCGACTCCATGCCTTCATGGTAAAGCTGCCATGTGTCCTGCCCAGCAAACTCACTCTCCCTTGGTGCGTCAGCAGGCAGGCAGGGCGGCACCAGTGATGCGCTGGCGCTTGGCGCCATCCGTCTTCTTCATGTCCTTGTTCTGCTTGAATGTGGCGAAAGAAAGCACGCCGTCGGCCACGCCGCTGTCGGCGACCTTCTTGATGAACTTGTCGGACAGCTCGCACTTGGACCCGAAGCTGGTGGCGCGCAGCGACAGCGTCTCCTTCGTCTGCGCGCCGGTGGCATAGGTAGGCAATGGGAGCACACACCAAGAGGAGACACCTGCATTGAGCAGCAAGGCATTGCATGGGAGCACAGCTGCACTACAAAAGCTGTCTTCCATTCGGAGAGCACGCCTGCGACTCAAAGGCGGGGTTCTCGATCATGCAGTTGATGAACACGGAGAGGTAGTTCTTGACCATGAAGGGCTTGATGTTGGCGCCCTTGTTCTTCTTGTTGAGCGTCTCCACCAGCGCCCTGTGCGTGCCGCAGCATCAGCTCAGCTTAGGCGCGTGTTTTGCAAACGCAAGCCGATGCATGGCAACACGCTCAAGCCACCATGCATACACGGAATTTTGACTGTGTTGACCAGCAGCATGAAAGCATGCGTACAGTATGACACCCTAAGCGCACTTGCTGATCTGGTTGACGATGTAGTCCACATGCGTGCCGCCCTTCACCGTGCAGATGGAGTTCACAAAGCTCACCTGCGCCAGCACGGCCACTGGCGCTGCCTTAGACAACCCTCTGCATGATCAGGAGGATACATCCCCACTTAATCAACACCGCATGCATACAGGTTTTGCACAATTGGCCGGGATACAGGCAGTGCCAGGGGCGTAATCAGGCATGCTGCTAGGTTCCCTGTAGGATGTTCCACAAATGGCTCAACATAAGTGTCTTATTCGTGAATGTCTGTAGCCCCGGGGCGCATGCCTGATGGAACTGCCCCTCAGAAGCAAGCACGCAGACCTCCCAGCGGTCATTGACGCGCTCGTACACGCGCGGTGCGTCCTTGTTGCCAATGTACAGGCCCACGTACTCCTGGAACGTCTTGATGGGCAGCCGCTCGCCGTTCAGGAACACCTGCCGCCCACACGTGTGCTTCACAGGCTTCCTATGCAGTGCAAACAGATCACTCCCAATGCGAGAGTACGGATGCGTGCAAGCATGTCATTGGTCTGTGCCACTCAAGGACACTGTTCAGTCATCACACGCTATTCAGGAACACAATAAGCACACTGCATGTGTATGGCGCTCAGGGCAGAGGCACCTTGACGGACTTGCCGAGCACGCCCGACAGGTCGTATACGCGCTTGCGCATCAGCGCCACCACGTCCTCCTCCAGCTCCTCCATGCCTGCTCACAGACAGTGTTTTGCCGCCACAGCGGCCATGCGCCAAGTGCATCTCTCCTGCCAAGGCAGTACCAGATCACTTCTGCTCGTGACTAATTTGTCCCCGCATGTACGCATATGCACCGCAGGCATCGTTGCGCTTCATAGACCAGGCCACTCTGCACCTTTGTCGCACCAACACCATGTGGGGCAGGCGTGACATGCAGCGTATTGATAGGCGGGCCAGATCAGGATGAGAAACATGCCAGGTTGCTGTCGTGCGTGCGGGGGACACCGCGCCCAGCCGCACCAAACTTGGCCAGGTCGGGGCAGAACGTGACGCAGGTCCAGTTCTCGCTGGCCTTGCAGGCCCGGATGGCCGGCGCGTCCTTCTGCGTCATGTTGGCGCGGAAGACCTGGCGGTAGCGCCGCTGGCGCTGGCCGTCGCACGTCTCGATGACAAACTCCTTGGAGAAGATGTTGGCCAGCTTCGCGCCGTAGCCGTTCCGGCCGCCGGTCACCTGGTGTGCGCCAGGCTCAGCATCTCCTCTGAATGTCACAGCTGTGTCCGGTGGTGCCACCGCACTGAGTCAGCCGCGCTTGCCCCTGGGTCCCGCACTTATGAGCAAGCAAATTGCGGGACATGCTCCACAAGAGGCACACGAGCACGCATGTGTGCTGTGCTGCCAGTGATACAATGCACACGACGCCTCCAGGGGTGTTACATGCATGCACATGCAGCTACATCACCCACTGCTCCAGAGGCGCCAGGCAGGCAGGGTGGTGCGGCGCGCCCCGCAGGTGAGCGCGCGCCTTCTTCTCGTTGTCGTTGTAGTTGCTGCTGGTCAGCAGGTGGCCGAAGATCATCTCAGGCACGTACACCTTCTCCTCCTTGTGTACCTCCACCGGAACGCCGTCGCCGTTGTTCCAGACGGTGATGGTGTTGCTCCCCTGCCAGCAGCGCGCCGAGCGCTTGCTCGCCTGTGCTCTGGTGGCGCACAGGCTGGCCAAGCAGGCTGCACCGTGCACAGAGCCTGCTGCTCCTGTGACAAAAAAAGGGGATGTGCTGGAGTACACAGGTGAAGAGCTCGTGTGTAAGAGGGAGAGAGGCCTTGACAAGCTGTGTGTGCCCTCCACAGGCGCTAGAAAGGTCTGAGCGTGGCGCCCTTGAGTCAAATATGAAAGGTGCGCACCGCGTCAATGTCCACACGCAGCGTGTCCATCTTGGGGTCGCGCACTTTGTTGTCCGCGGCGTTGACCAGGATCTCGTCAAAGATCTTGTACAAGCCCGGCACATAGGACACATCGCGGAACACAAGCGCCTGGCCGTCATGCACCCAGAGCTTCTGCTGCTGCGCCTCCGTGCTGCCAATGTACGTGTCAGGGCGCAGCAGGATGTGGTCCAGCTGCGTGAGCTTCTGGTACGTGTCCTCTATCGTCTTCTCGCCGCCCTGGCTCTGCGCGTTCAGGTGCGCGGGCTGCAGCACGCTGGCGCCAGCCTTGGCGGCCTTCGCCTTGGTTCCGGCCTGCGGTGCACGCAGCAGCCTGGCGGACAGGTGCAGCAGTGTGCGCGCCGCAGTGCCGCGCCGGTGCGCTCGGCCAGCAAAGCATGCTAGGCCATGGTGATTTGCCACAGGCATGCCAAGCGCACCAGGCGCTCTCACCTTCTTCACTGGGGCGACCGCCAGATTTTCCAGAGGCAGGTCCTCTGGCAGTTGCTCCATTGCGGTCTGCGCGTGAGTTCCACTGTGCTAGCTCCAGCACCACTCTTCAGTGTGCCGCTAACAGGCTGACAGTTGAAATGTGTAGAAGTCAAAGAACCAACGTATGGATGTCTCAGGCCATCAGTAGCTGTCCTGCAGCCTTTAAACACCCAAAATAACCCTGCACAGGGCCTGGTAAGCGGCATGGCCTGCAGCATCGAACCTGGCAGCTGGTCGACCCACCTTCATCTCTGGAGCAGCCTGAATAGATCACGGAGGTTCGCAGCCAGTGCTTGCTCGCGCCACACGGAGTCTGGACGACTTTCACATTGTATATAAGCTGCGCTATTCAGATGTAAAGCTGTGCAGGATGCAGCGCGCTATACGCCGTATGTGAGCCAGCATGCGTGCTTTCATCCTCGATAGCGATGAGGAAGAAGAGGTGCCACGACCACATCGGCCTGTGAAGAGCAGGTGCGCGGCAGTGGGCTTTCCTTCTTGCTGGCCCGCTCCACTGTCTCGCTGCACCTTCAAGTATCTTGTAAACTTGTGTAGGCACCCCTGCTCCCGGAACTGTTACAAAAGCGGAGGCGCACCGACACTCTGATACTCTGACACTCTGACGCGTGCTGCTTTAGTTGCAGGCGCAAGCGCCAGGCCGATGAGGTCACAGACTGTAGCCTTCAGAGCTGTGTCAGCGTCGTCGCTGCGCCTGTGGAGCATGGCGCACCTGCTACGGCCGCGCGCGAGCGACAGACTACCCCCTCGGCCACCTTGCGCCACCTCACCGGCAACACAGACGGTGTGAGGCAGTCCCAGTCCCTGCGCTTACCACTGGCCTGCTAGGACCACTGTTGGTCAACTTGCAAGACTTGCTGAACCTGAGAGGCGCAGACAGGCAAGCAGTCCTAACAAACCTTGGTGCTCGGCAGGCCCGGTGCTGAAGAAGGCACGCAGCGGGCCGCCAGCGGCTGCAAGTGCAGCGCCGTTGGCTGCAGGCGTGCCAGCCGTGCCTTCCAAAAACAGCGGTCGGAGGAAGCAGGCCTGCACGCCGCAGGAGGTCGGCGGCTTGGCAGGGGCAGGCGGGGATGGCCAGCCCAGCCGGAGACTGCGCGCCAATGGTCTGCCTGGAGGCCGGACAGCAGAAGCGCCAGCAGTGGCGGCCGAGGCACCTGGAGAGGGCAAGCCTCCAAAGCCCGGACAGGGTGCAGGCAGCGGGAGGGCGGGGGCCGCTGGAGACGGAGGGACTGCGAGCATGGGGCCCAAGCTGCCGCCGCACGATTTCTTCCTGAAGGCGTCGCAGAAGCGGGCGCGGCGCGAGGCAGACGCCGCAGCAGCGCGGGAGACTGCTAGGCTGGCTGCTGTGGATCAGCAGCGGCAGCATGTGGAGGTGCGAGCTTCGAGCATACTCGTGGCCTTCTGTGCTTCGTGTGACATCAGAAGGGATGCTGTACTGAGCGCTGTGCACCTTATAAGGGTTTGCATACATTTTAGCGGTGTGCACCTTATGAAGGTTTTGCATACGTTTTAGTACCATCCCTACCCACGAGTGTTGGGGCTTATGTTTGAGTCGTGCATGCCTACAATGCTTTCACAGCGCAGAGGGAAGTTGCTGTAATGGCGATGAGGCTTGCTTCGGCTGTTGGTTACGTATGCGCATGCATGAGAGTCGGCAGCCACCGTAAGCAGTGTTGCCTGCCACACCTGCCACTCATGTATGAGGCCTTGCCATCGCCTGCAGGCCAAGGCGCGGCTGGCGAATGGTCTGCAGCCGCACCCGTTCCTGGCGCCGCGGAGCAGGGCCGCCGCGGGCGCGTGCGCGGCGCGGGAGGGCGGCGCGGGCGCCTGCATGGCGCGGGAGGGCGGCACGGGCGTCAGCGTGCCCCTGCCGCCCGCGCTGCCAGCCATACACGTCCTGCAGGTGCCGCGCGCACGTTTGCTACTTTGAACAGCCTGACGAGAGACACACTTTACGTGCGATGAGCGTCATTTGATGCAAGTGACGCAGGTTTGATGCAAACATGCTGAGCAGGTGCAGAGGGCTTTGCAATGTTTCTGTTTGCAATGCATCTGCACATTGCCTAGTACTGACTGCACATGTGCTTCATGGCAGAGCAGCGTTTCCAAGTCCTCAGGCTGCTTGAAGGGCCGATGAGTTGCAATGCAGCTGCTGCGGTAACCCCTGCGTGACGCCCTTGAAGTGATAGCAAGCGTTGGAGCGTTGGCATGAGCAGGGAGATAGGCAGGTTGGCAGCATGCGAAGGGCATGAGCAATATACCGCGTCTGCTTGTCGTCAGGGGCAGGCATGCGAGCACGGCGGGGCGCATGCGGGCTGGGCGCATCGGCGTCCGGCCACACCGCCTGCCTGCTCCACGCTGGCCAGCCTTCGGGAGGACGTGCGGGGGCTGGAGGAGCCGGTGGCGGGCGTCTTCATGGCTCGGCCACGTGCGCTTGATGAGCGTCCACTCAGGGCTTGCATTTACCAAGGGCTTGCCTGGGTTGTGGACATGGTTTCGCTCTAACACCACTTTGCGACTGGCCAGACATGTAATCTGCTGCTCTGACCGTGAATATCTCACAGCAGGTAAGGTAGTGTCCGCTTAGATTGTCCAATCTGCATGTGGCCACTTTCACAACAGAAGCCCTTGGTGCCAATGACCAGCTTGCTCATCAGTGCGCCAGCTTCCAGGTCCGCGGCCGGCTGCGCCGCGTGACGCTTCCAGCCACCCGATACCTGACGTCGAGGATGCTGTGCCTGCCGAGCGCGCTGATGCACCCGCCAACGCGCTGTGGACGGACAAGTATCGGCCCTTGCGCGCATCCACGGTGAGTCTGTTTGAGCTGCCTCTGAGTTTTTGTGAGTGTGTATGCCAGAAGGCACGTCTGCATACCTGAGAAGGTCACATCATACTGCTGTGTTATGCTCGCACCGGTTTATGGGCATGCCGTTAGTAAGCTAATACTTCTTCAAGCGTGAATGCAGATTTTAATGGCGACAGGTATGCGGCAACCAGCGGAGCGCAGCGGAGCTGCGGACCTGGCTGCTGGAGTGGCGGCCGCGGCGGGTCCAGGCTGCAGGCAAGGCCGTGCCCGTAGGCTCGGACAGTGACGGCGAGTGGCGCCAGGTGATACTAGCATGCTCTTCTCAGCATCATCACCGAATATACCTGTGCATGCATTGCTGCTATTGGTACTGTGTTGCTGACGTGTTGCTCATGTGCTTAGCTGATGCTGTCAGGTTGCCGCTGTGCGGCTGCATCCGGCCCAAGCGTCGCCTCAGTGCAAGGGGCATGCTGCAACACACCGGGCGACCTGCTGATTGTGTATTTACATAATGCCCGAGGTTGAGGCGGTCTGGCTGCAGGACTCTCAGGAGCTGGACTCCGACGAGGAGGCGTGCGGCCTGGGCGGCGGCGCCGCTTGGATCTCCGGCCCAGTGGGCTCTGGCAAGACGGCGGCCGTGGCGGCAGTCGCCAATGAGTTGGGGCTGCAGGTTCGGTCCCGGTAGGACATGTCGATGCTCGTAGTCCTTGCGAGCGTTGTATGAGCGTGGCCAGGCAGTCCCACGCGCCAGGGTCCCTTTTGTGCCTCACAGGCCTGCGTGCGCTGCAGGTGCTGGAGGTGAACCCCGGCTCAGAGCGCACGGGCGCGCTGCTGACCAGGGCCGTGGGCGAGGCCACGCAGTCGCGCCGCCTCGCGCAGGTGCCTCTGTTCTGGCTCGCAGCAGCATGGGTTGGCTGCTGCTGTCTGGTGCATGACCTGTGCTCCTGTGGTGCAAGCCTTCCTCTCGGTGTGTCACATGGATGGTGATTTGTTTGCCTGGACAGGTGATAGCCAGGCACGCTTCCCTGCAAAGAACCTGATGTCTGTGTCGAAAACAGTACTTTTGGCTGGCAGTTATGCTTGCTGGCGCGCTTTTGCATGCAAGAGCAAATTCGGCAGTGAGTGCACGATGGTGTGTCGCTGAGGGAGCCTGCAAGCTGTGGGGCAACCGTTGCGTGTTCAGCGGTGCAGCACCCAAACCCCCTGCTGTTTGGTCGAGGAGTTTCAGGATTGCTGTTGAAGGCCTGCGGCCGCGCGCAGGCCAGCGCGGAGGCCGGCGCGCGCACGGTGGTCGTCTTCGAGGAGGTGGACAACCTGGCGGACGCCGACCGCGGCTTCCTGAGCGCGCTCGCCGCGCTCATTGCGGAGTCCAAGGCGCGCGGCCCGGCAGGCCGCCGCAGCCGCTGCCGGGCTGCACCCCTCACCCCCGCCACAGCCGGCATGCCTCATGCATGCTGCCGCAGGCGCCTCGCGCGCTGAGGCGCCGAGCGTCGCGCGCAGCGGCCCATCGTGCTCGTCACCAACGAGGCGGCGCTGCCCGAGGCGCTGGCCAGGGCGGCCCTACGGCACCTGCCATTCCGCCGCCCGGCGCCGCCGGCGGCCGCCGCCCTGCTCGCGCGCGTTTGCGCGGCCGAGGGCGTCGCCGCGCGGCCTGCCGCGCTGCGCGCGCTGGTGGCCGCCTGCCGCTGCGACCTCAGGTCTGCCGCTTTCTCAGCAGCTCCATGTTGAGTGGATGTGGTCAGCCGCATTGAAAAGCTCTTGCCTGTGGACTGCTCCTCCAATGACCGGGCTCGCTGCGTGGCCTGTGCAGTGCCGCATTGTCTGTCGGCGCCTGGCAGCTGTGACTGCTCGGGAGACGCTGCAGGCCGCAGCACACATGTGAGAGCTCAGAGGGGCGGGTATGCTCTGTACACGTGCATCTAACAATTGTGCTGCGCATGCGGGTGGAGCCTGCATGGGCTTATGGCTGGCTTATGGTAGGGGCTGGGTAATATGTGCACACGCATGTTTAAAATTGTGTGCTCTGCGCGCAGGCAGAGCCTGCTGCAGGCGCAGGTGCACCTGCGCGGCGCGCGCCCGCCGCCCGCCGCCGCCGAGCCTTACGCCGCGCTGCGCGCTTTGCACCAGGCCATGGGCGCGTCCGCCGCGGGCTCCGCGCCGACTCAGCCGGCCGCGCCTGCACACCCTGCGCAACCAGACAGCCCAGAGAATGGCTGGCAGGCCGTGCGGCAGGGCAGCGGCGCGGCGGCGGAGTCGCCGCGCAGCGCACCAGCTGCTCGCGCGGGGCAGCGCCGCGATGCAGCAGACGGCCAGGAGCCAGAGAGCAGCGGCGCTGCGGCGGTGCAGTCGAGCCGCACGCAAGCGGACGCGGCAGGCAGCGGGGATGCGGGCGGCGGCCTGCGTGGCAGGGCGCAGGACAGCGGCGCTGCAGCGGGGCCAGCGGGCGCAGCCGAGCCCGGTGCTACTGGCACTGCCTGTACTGACGCGCGCGCTGGCGGGGCGGAGCGCGGCGCCCCAGACCTGTGCGCGCTCGCGGTGTGGGCGGCCGTGAACTCCGCAGCCGCCGCGGATGTGCTGCTTCGAGCCGCAGGTGACCTGCTGCCCTTGGCCTGTGTCCACTGCGTTTGTTCGCTTGTACTTCGGCACCACTTGAGGAGCCCGGTGCAGGCCTTGATGCTTGCTGCCTCGTGTGGCTAGCGTGCTGGCTGCTGAGCCTGTAATGCCTACTCGTGCTGACACCTACCGCCGCCTCGAAAATACTGCTTGCTGTGCTTCTGATGAACTCATAGCACCAGGCCTGCATGTTGTTGCATGCGTTCCTTGGGTTGCCTAAACTCTGTTTGCGGCTCTGCGGCTCCACAGCGCTCGTCTGCCTCGGGCAGGGGCCGCGGAGGCGAGGGCCGACCAGGATGCCGCAAGCCTCGCTGCGCTTAGCTGCGCCCCGTCAGGCGGCGTTCTCTCGGCCGCCGCCTCAGCGCTGCTGGACGCGGACTGCGCCACTATGTGCACACGGCCTGGCAGGTCCTGCGCGCGGCCCAGCTGCGGGCGCCGCTCCGTGCCCAGAGCGGCCGACGAGGCTGCTGCTTTGCTTGCAGACGGGGTTGCGGCGTTGCGCGGAATGTGGGTGGACCCTGGCCCTGCCCTGGCTCTAGACGGCACGTCTGTGGCCGCCGAGGCGGCGGCGGCCGCCGAGGCAGCCTGGGCGGCAGCCGGCGGCGGTGCGGCGGCGGGGCGCCTGGCCCGCGGGGAGCGCCTGCATGCGGCCGCGCGCATGGCCTACCTGGAGCGTGTCCGCGAGGGCGCCGGTGCGCTTGCTGAGGCCTGATCACCTTGCAAACGCCAGAGCGGGCCATTGCACACCTTGTCTGCGTGCGGCCGCACGCATGGCGCAGCTCAGGCGTGGACGGGGGCCGCGCGTGCCGCAGCCCGCATCCTGGATCGCTGCAGCGCGCATGCTTGCAGTCATGATCCCGCTCAATGCTGCGCTGCTTTCAAGGGCGCATGAAGCGCTGGCTGTCTGTGTATAACTCGACCCTTTGCTATTTGCCCGTCACCACGGACCCGTAGCATCGGCGTACACTCTGCGCTGTCTGCTCGCAGATTCATGCACGGCGGGCGGCCGCGTGCGGCGCAAGCGCGGGTTCCGGAGCTATGTTGCGGCCACGCTGGCGCTGCCGGTCGATGCTGTGGCTGGCCTCACGGCGGTGGGCAGCAGCCTAGCCGTGCCTGAGGCGCTGGCTTGGGCATGGGGTAAGGAGCCCTACTGATCAGGGCCATCGGATCGGCCACAAGGTGCTGGTGAAACATTAGGCATGAACAACCCTGAAGTGCATGCTAGAACGGAACTCGATAGGCAAGCTGGAGTGCGGAGAATCTTAAGCAGCGTAGGATGGCTACAAAACTCAGCTATCGAACATGTAGAGGGGTGTATATGCAGCCTGGGCATTGAGGCTGATTGGCGGACGCGCACTCATTATTTTCCTGAATCGCTTTGACATTAAAATGGAGTATATTAGTGCGTCATTTGCCTAGATTTGCCTTGTAGTATCCCCACCAGCACTGTCTTCGTGTCATACGATGTGATTGTGGACTGCATGCGTGCTGCGACGGCCGTCTGTTAATTAAAAGTGTGCTGATAAAGCTATATATATAGCGATTAAAACCGTCAAAAGTGCTCAACATTGTTTACGTACCCTACTGTGAAGGGCTGAAGTTTTCTGGAGGAAGCGAGCCTTGAGCGATGCGCACTACGTTTGTCGATTAGACTGCTCGGTGTCTCCCTGCACTTGCGTGAGGTGTACGCGTGCGCGATACACTGTGCCGATGCAGCGGTGCACGCAAACAAGGTGAGGCCGGGGCAGCGACAAGAGCCGGGCCGGCGGCGGGGCACGTGGAGCGCGCGCGGCGGTGCAGCATGCGGGGAGACGGCGACGTGCAGATGCGCAAGCTGCACGTGGACATCTCGCGTAACCATGATTCCGAACACAGAGGCGGAAAGAACGTGCTGCTGACGGCGGACACCCCGCACCCGGCGGCACGGGGTGCGCCGCCTCCGTTGACACACTGTTACATACAGTGCGGGGGGTTGGCGGCTTTGCCTTGTTGCGGCGTGGAGCAGGCAGCGGGCAAGGTTGCACACTGCCAAGTGCTAGGCCATGCCTCTGTAGTACAGGATGCTTGCGTCTTCTTGGCAACCCTGTCGCTGGGGGTGGCACGCCACTGCGGCGCGCGTGCACCACTGCGGGGTGTCACTCCTGGTCACTGTGACAGGCTCGCAGTGGCAGGAGTGCTTTCTTGGCGTTGAAAGGGACACTCCGCCTGACCTGTTGCAAGTGTGGGACATCTTCTGTCAACAACGCGTGTTCTCCTCGGCGCTCAACTTTTTTTTTGTGGACTGTCCTACTGACCTGTCGGCGCTCGTAGAGTCTGTCTGGCGTGTATGCACGGCCAAGGAAGGCTCAGCTGGCCTTGTGCAGAGTCGCCCATCTGCAGCTTGCAGCGCCTCGTTGCATGTTGTCTGAGAAAGCGGCGGCGCTGCAGCGGCAGGCAGCTTCAGCGACAGCGGTCACGCGCAGTCGCGGTTCCCCTGCAGCAAGTTGAAACTGGGTGCGCCCAGCCGGGGTTGCACGCCCTTCTCTCGCGCTCTCCACCGGCTGGGGCGCAGGGCCTCACCGCTGTGCGGGCTGCGCAGATAACCTCTTCCTGCAGTGGCTGTCGCTGCCGGAGTCGCAGAAGCTGGTGCGCTCGCCGCCGCGCCCCCTGCGCTTGCGGCAGCGCCGACGTACGCGGTGCCTCTCAGCACGTTTCCTTTGTCACCATCTTACTGACATCAACGCAGTATTACGCAAACAGACTTAACAGTGGGAGCTGGAGCAGGTGCTCGGCTTGCTAGAAGAGGCGCGGCAAGGGCGGGCGATCAGCGGGCCGGTAATAGACCGGGCGGGCAGCTCCCCGCTCTCGCCGTCGTCCGCAAATGCGCTCTTCGCCAACGCAAACACTGTGCGCTCCTGCTCGTTGCCAGGGGGCCTGCCGCCACAGCACATGTGTGCAGTGTCAGAACGGCATTGTGCTTTGTGCCAGCGTCTGACCGTGTGGTATGCGCTCTGCAGCGACACTGCTTGCGGCTGCCCAGCCTGACAGGTGCTGCCAACCACATCATGGAGTGCAAACCAACATGGGTGCGTGCGCGCAGCCGCCGCTGTCCCCGCACAAGGGCAAGGCGCCGCACTCGCCGGTGTCCCCGTCGCGGCGCTCTGGCAGCCTGCAGTTGCATAAGCAGGTGCGGATGACTCAAAATGCAGCGGTGTATTACCCCGCTGTCATGAAACTTTTTGTGTCAGGCTGTGCGGCTGACCTGACTCGCAGCGTACTATGCTACACTGATGTAGTATCTGTGTGTCACGTGTCTGAGCTTCTGCATGTATGAGCTGGTTAGCGTGTTCTCGCGTGCTGACTGAGCTGCTCGGTGGTCTGTGACGTCTTTGCGAGCTCAAGCTCCCACCCGCACAAGCTGGGCGCATACTCACAAGCTCGCTCGCCGGTATTGCCAAATGTGACAGTGATGGGGGGTGCGCGCGCGCGGCAGGCGCGGTGGGCGGCCGCGATCCCGCGCTTCTACTTCCCGGGCGGGCGCCCCGTGCCGGACGAGGTGCTGGCGGCGTCGGCGGCGCGCGTGGACTCGCTGCTGGGCGTCTACAGCGGCGGGCTCACCATCCCGGGCATGAAGCAGCTGGTGAAGGAGGTGCGCTGCGGCGCCGCCGGTGCCCAGACCCGGCCGCTACCCGTACTCTCAAGGGCGTCATGTGTGAGGGGCGAAATATGTAGGCTTGGTGTGCTGAGTGTCGCCAAGTGTCGCCATGGGGACATGGAGCAAGGGCCTGGGCAGAAGCGCTTGTGACGTGTGATATTGGGTGTAGGAAGCAGACCGCAGGGAATGCAAGCAAGACCATAGTGAATCCAGTAAACAAGATGCAAGCACCCTAAACCTAACCCTGGGTCGGGCGCAGGTGTGCGAGCTGCCGAGCGTGCTCGCATACCCGCTGTTCTACAAGCTGATCACGCCGGGCGAGACGACCGTGTCGCACGGCGCCGCGCGCGCCTGGCTGGCGCAGCGGCAGATCACGCAGGCGCGCCGGGCCCCGCCCGCGCTTGGGCCGCGCCTGGCCGCTGTTGCTGACGGCGCGCGCGCAGCTTACCAGCAGCGTAGGCAGCGACCTGTGTGTGCACACGCGCTGAGTCCGCGCAGACCGGGGCTCAGGCAGCGGAAGCTCAAGGCGCGCCTGCTGACACGGGCGCGCGCGTCCCGCGCGCAGGCCGAGCCCGTCGTGCGCATGTTTGAGATCCTGCGCAAGGACGAGTGCCAGTGGGTGGCGCAGGCGGACCTGAAGTCCATGCTGGCGGGCATCCTGCTCAGCCACCCGGGGCTCGAGTTCTTGCAGGTCGGTCGGCCTGGGCCCTCTGCAAGATGCGGCCTGCGTAGCGGGTCCTGTGCTGCTTCTCGTGACCCATGGGCCGCTGAGCACGGCAGCGACACGGGCGAGGGGAGGCACCGGAGCGCGCAGGAGCCGGGCGTTTCTGCAGCCAGCGATGGGCATGCAAGTGCTGAGGCCATGCCAGGGACGGAGACAGCCCTCGTGCTTGCTGGCAAGCCCGTCCGCACAGCAGCTCTCCATCCAAGCAGCGTCAGGCGAGGCGAGCGTGACGGCGGCCCGCTCGCGCGCGCAGGAGACGCCCGAGTTCCAGGACCGGTACGCGGAGACGGTCATCTTCCGCATCTTCTACCACCTGGACCGCTCGGGCCTGGGCCGCCTGACGCTGCGCGACCTCAAGCGGTGCGGCCCGCGCTGGCGGCACCCGGGTGCCCCAGCGCGCGCCGCCCCAGCGCGGCCTATCCAGCGCGCGGTCGCAGGCATGCCTGGTGTGCAAGGCGTGGGCAGGCAGAGGGTGGTCACGGCCGTATTCGAAACGCGGTCCCTCGTTCAGTACACGCAGCGCGCACCGCTGTTCGCGCCTGACCACGCGTGCCCGGCGCCGGGCACAGACGAGGAACATGTGACATTGGCAGTTGGAGGTTTGCAGAAGAGTGTGCAGATCGCGAGCAGCCCATAACCGCTAACGGGCGCGCATCGGCGCAGGGGCGACCTGCTTGCGGCGCTGCGGCAGCTGGACGAGGAGGAGGACGTGAACAAGGTGCTGCGGTACTTCTCATACGAGCACTTTTACGTCATCTACTGCAAGGCGCGCCGCGCTCGCGGCTCGCGTGCGGGGCATCAGGCTGCACAGGGTTTTCAGGGTTTGCTTCGCTGGGCACGCCATGGTCCGCGTCAGGGGCTGTCAAGAGACCCAGGGCATGGTGTCCGAGGCGCGGGCGTGGGTGCGGGCGGCAGTGGTGGGAGCTGGACAGCGACCACGACTTCCTGGTGTCCAAGAACGACCTGCTGCGGTACGGCAACCACTCGCTCACCTACCGCATCGTGGAGCGCATCTTCACCCAGGCGCGCGCCGGCCCCTCCCAGCAGCGCACCGCCGCGACCCGCTGCGTGCCAGTGCCAACCCTACCCTGTCATACCTCAGACCACAAGCGGGCAAGAGTGCGCGACCGGCGGCGCGCTGGCTGTCTGCTGAGTGCGATCAAACAGGGCTGCGCGTGCTCGCTGCGGCGCGCGCTCGCATTTGTGCGTGCGGTCTCACGGAGGCGCGGGACGCAGGCTGCGCGGCCATTCGTGAGCAAGGTGGAGGGGAAGATGGGGTACGAGGACTTTGTGTGGTTCATCCTCAGCGAAGAGGACAAAACCAACGACGTCTCGCTGGAGTACTGGTTCCGGTGCGCCCGCGCCCGCGCCCGCGCCCGCACCCGCACACATGCTCAATGCCTAAAGTCCACTTAGCAAGATATCAAGGTGCGCGAGGTTACGTCAATGACAGCAAATGTGCGTGTGCTTCATCACACGACCCTGATAGAGCGTATGCATACTAGCAAGGCATGGGGCGGGCGGCAGGTGCTTGGACCTGGACTGCGACGGCTGCTTGCGAGCCAACGAGATGCTGGTGCGCGCCCTGTGCACAGCGTGTCGAGTGCTCGGCAGGCTGCTGCAGCCCCGCCTCGGTCGCGCACCTGTGCGGGAGCTGCTGCGCAGGGGAATTTTGATCATGGTACCTGCCGCTAGCAACTTCACCAGCGTCTCTGCCTGCCAGTTTACTTACGTAAGTCAGAGTAAGTCAGTACAATGCAAGTGACTGCTCGCGCGCCTGGCAAAAGTGCCGGTGGTGAGCGCGCGCTCGCGCGCCGGCAGTACTTCTACGAGGAGCAGCTGCACCGCATGGAGTGCCTGAGCCAGGAGCCGGTGCTGTTCGAGGACGTGCTGTGCCAGATGCACGACATGCTCGCGCCCGCGCGCGAGGGCGTGTTCACGCTGCGCGACCTCAAGAAGCACCGCAGCCTGGCCGGCACGCTGTTCAACATCCTGTTCAACCTGAACAAGTTCATTGCGTTCGAGTCGCGCGACCCCTTCCTCGTGCGCCAGGCGCGCCGCCCGCCGGCCGCCTCCGTGCGGACCCGTATACCCTAACCCTACCCCTGCCCTACCATGCACTCTGCTGCTTGTTAATACATGGAGCGCCTGCTGGCGTGCGGCGGCGGTGCGGCGCGTGTGGGGGGGCACGGCGCGGCCGGTGAGGCCGCCGCGCCGCGCGCAGGAGCGCGAGGATGCGGGGCTGTCCGACTGGGACCGCTTTGCGCGCGCGGAGTATGTGCGGCTGGCGCTGGAGGAGGAGGGTGACGCCGAGGACGGCGACACCAAGATCCTTGACGAGCCCTGGTGCGGCCCGCCGCCGCGCACGCCGCGCCATGGCTCGCACTTTTTTACTGGGTTCAGAACGACCTTGGTGAGAATGAAAAGCGGTATATTAACTCAGAGTGTCTGCCTCAGAGCTGGTCTAAGGTGTACGCAGCCCTCGCGCTCTGTAAGCTGGGCATCTGGACATACAATGGGTTGGGGTGCAATGGCGCTGGTCTGAGTCACCTGGGCGGGCCCCTGGGGCGTATCTGTGCCCGCCATGTGCTGCCAAGCACAGGTGCTGCATGCATGGAGGAGAAGTGCTGCTCGGGTGCCGCGCCAACGGAGCGATGCACGTGCACTGGTGGGCGCACACCTTTACCTGTGTGGTGCGCGCGCAGGGACTCGCACAGCTTGGAGGCGCCCTTCTGACGCCCCGGCGCGGCGCGGCGCTGGCAGCGAGCGCCCCCTGCAGCCGCGCGCGCGGCTGCCGCGCTGCTGCACGTCGGCGTGCTGCGGGCGGGCGCGCTGCTTGGGCGCCAGCTGCGCGCGCAGCCGCGCGGCGCGCCCCGGCTGCGCGTGCAGGGTGTGCTCAGTCAGCGCGCATGGCTTGGGGTTTTGGCAGTGTGCGCGTGCGCCCAGCCGCGCACACGCTTGTACCAAATGTAGCTTTGTTGGGTTTGGTGGGTCGGGCCGCGCAGGAGGCTGCTGCGCCTGTCACACGCGGTGCGCCGCGCGGACGCATGCGCACAGGCGCGGCGCTCCGTCAGGGCGCGCCGCCTGCGCCAATCCATTGGGTGTCTGTTTGTTGGAAAACCCGCCGTGGTGCGCCGTTGCCGGGCTGGGCGTCAATAGTTTGGGCCCAGTGGCGCGGCCGCGCTGCCCTGTGAAGGCCCCGTAGCTATGCTTGGTCGCTGGGACGGCGGGCCGCGGGTGGACGAACTCACTTCGGCTGTGTATACCTTGGTGTGGGGGTGTGAGCCTGGCAAAAGAAGGCATTGGCGAGGGCGTCAAAGCGGGCGGCCGATGCTCAGCCAGCCGCCCAGAGCACAGGAACAGTATGTTATCCAAAGAAGGGAAGAGAGGGGTCGTGCGCGGTAGGTTGATGCGGGTGCGGTCTTTGTGCGCAGGAGCTGCCCTGAAGTGTTGACTGGGTGTCCCAGGAACTGCCCTTTGTGAGGGTGTGAAGAACTGCCATGTAAAGATGCGACGCGTGCGGTCTTGGCGAGCGCGCTTCATGGCCTTCAACGCTCAGCATCGCTGACACCGCTCAGCATCGCTGACATGCCTGCGGCACATGCGGCACGACCCTGTCTATCACCCTACACACACAATGCACATCGCTGACACGCCTGCGGCATGTGAGGCATGACCCTGTCTATTACCCTACACGCCCAGCGCGCCGAGCGACGCCATCTCCGCCATGAAGTCCTGGTACTTGGCGTCCACCGCGCCCGCGCCCGCCGCGGCCGCCGGCGCGGCCATCGCGCGCGGCGCCGCCGCTGTCACCAGCCGCGGTACAAGCGCGGGCGCGGGCGCCGGCGCCGGCGCCAGGCCAAAGCCGGGCCCGACCACGGGCCGGCCGCGGCCGGCGCCGGCCGCGCCGGCGAGCGAGCGCGGCTTCAGGGTGGGCGCGGCTTCGCGGCGCACGCGCACCGAGGCCGGCACCATGGCCGTCACCGAGCGGTCGTCCTGCGCGGCGGGCAGGGGTTAAATGATGTCATTAAAACGAGGCACCAAGACCGAGGCGCTGGACGCATACCCATCAGGCTCAGGGCTCAGGCGCATCTGCACAGCTCGTCTGTCTTCTTTCTATCACTCGCGCAGGTCATGCGCATGTTAACGCTAGCATGCGCAGTTTTGCTTCCAGAGTCATGCACTGGACTCTGCCAGAGCGGCAAGGGAGACACCGCGCAGCAGGCACGCGCTCTGCAAACAAGCGCGTCATCAGAATGTACAATGCAAACCAGCTTGTGCCCGGTCATGCTGCCAGACAGCTGCAGCCCAGTGCTGTAAACGGGCAAGTGGCGGTTGCCACCTGTGCGCGCGGCATCTTGACGACGGTCGTGGCGCCCGAGATGACAGGCGCCTTCTTCGCGCCCGCTGCTGCGGCCATGCCCGGCGGCGGGCCTGCGCCCATGCACTGGCAATCAGCCACATAAACAACCTACCCATGCTGTTCGATTTGCACATTTATCGTCGACCAGCCCTTCCTGCAGTGCTTGACGCTGGGCAACTTTACTGCGGCGTCGCAGGGCTTGGTTGTGCGTGCTGCGCGCACCCGGCGGCGGCGCGAGCGGCGCGCCGAACCCCGTTGCAGGCGGCCCGGGACGCGTCAGCGCGGGCGGCATGCCGGGCGGCGGCCCCAGCGGCGGCGGAAGGTGCGGTGCGCCCCCTGCACAGACCATGCCGGTGAAAATGGGCATGCAGGCGGCCTGGCCGTATCAGCTGTAGCCCTCAAACCAACATGTCACAGGACTAAAGCAGGAGGCTGCCGCACTCATCTGGCGAAGTCCTTAACAAACAGTGACCAGTGTGAAGCAATGCCCGAGGGGCCACGGCCCAGCACGTAGAGCGCTTTATCACAGTGCAAGCCGGCACTTGCGCTTGAAGCTGCAGCAGTGCAAAGCCTGTCCCAGTACAGTAATCACCGAGTTCTTTAGAGCTGCAGTGCGCTCGGTGCAAGGCTTTGCGGAGCGACAGGCACCTGCGCCAGGCATGCCCGGCGGCGGCCCCAGCGGCGGCGGCAGCGGGCCGCCCATGCCCGGCGGCGGCCCGGACGGCGGCGGCAGCGCTGCGCCTGCGCCCGGCGGCGGTCCCGGCGGCGGCGGCAGCGGCATCGCAGCCTCATCTGCGGCCCTCGCCAGCCACCTCAGGCATCTCTTCCTTTTGCGCTGCAGGCTCAAAAGCAGCTGCGCTGCCCAGAATGCTTGCGGCCAAAGGACATGCCAAGGGCTGGGGGCGGCAGACATGCTGCATGCCGCTTGGAGTCACTGGGTGAGGCGCAGACAGTGCGGCCCAGGGGACACACTCCTTCGGCGCTCAAGCACAGCCATTAAGTGGGTGCAGTTTGCGAGCCAGGAGACGCGCGCCTGCGGCCGCAGCAGGCGGCGCGGGCCCTGCGGGCATGGGCGGCGGCCCCGGCGGCGGCGGCAGGGCATCGGGCGCCGGTCCGCGCGGCAGCGGCGGCGGCGCGGGCACCGGCAGGCCCGCTGCCGGCCGCGGCGCGACAGGCCCAGCCGTAGGGTCCGTACGGTAGCGCTGCGCGGCAAAGCAGGCTTAGTCAGGCAGACGCCGGGAGCTGCAGCTGCAGCTGCAGAGGTATCGCTGCACACCGCACCACACATCAGGCGAGGCGGGCCTTTGAGCGCTTGCCTGCGACCTGAGAACCCAGATATTTGTACCGGAACTGTAAGGAAACTATCACGAAACCGTACTTGAAACTACTGGCGATGGGTATGGCTGTCTCACAGCTACTCCATGTCATATGGGAGCCATGCAAGAGAGGGGGAAGCGGCGCGCCTGCGGCTTGCCGGGCGGCGGCTGGCCCTCCGGGTTGAGCGTGGGGTGGTAGTACACCGAGTCCTCCGGCCGCTTCTCCGCCACGCCATGGCCCACGCGGTTGCTGAACGTCAGCTGCGCCTCCTGCTGCAGCTTGTATGCATCCTCCTGCGCCGCGCGCGCCGCGTACCCCGCTCGCGGCCCTGAGATCGCGGTCGCAGCGCCGGGAGCACCCCGGTAGCCACGCACAGTGTTCTGTCAGACATGGCCGCAGGCAGGGTGACGTTTTGCACGGCCTAGCCAGTGCTTGACGTCGCAAACCGTGCTGGTTTTCACTGGAAAGTCCCCCGACACAGGCACACACGTCCAGCACACGTCAGAGCAGTCTGCCAGAGCCAGGGCCGGGGACTGTTGAGCCGCGGGCGCACCTTCTTCTTCTTCGCGGCTGCCTCCAGCGCGCCCTGCAGCGCCTTCTTCTTCATCCTGACCGACAGGTTCACCTTGCCCTCGTCCTCCATCTCCAGCACCTGCGCGCCACGAAGTGTCGGGGGTCAAGCTCGCCTGCTGCTCAGCTGCTGGCCCGCTGCCGCGCGGCACGACGCCGCGCCTGGCGCCTGCCAGGCGAGCCGGGAGCATGCCGCGCACCCCCTTGAGCTCCTCCTTGATGGCTTCGGGGTTGGACTTGAGCGCGTGCGCGTCGCGCTGGAACCTGCGCTCCTTCTTGTTGCGCAGGATCTCCTTTTGCCTCTGCGCAGGGCACGCAGCGCGGTCACCGCGCTTCCCAGACGGAGCGCCCGTGCTAGGATGCGCTGCGCAGCGCAAGGCAGGTGCCAGCGGTGGCCGGCCCGCACAATCTGTTTGCGATACGCGTCCGCCGGGTTCATGTCGCGCCCGCCTGCAGAACCAGGCATGCTTCAGCTCGCGCGCCTGGCAGTGCAGGAGCTTGCAGGTCACTCCTTTCGCGAGCACTCACCTTTCTTCTTCACCATCTCGTCGAGCCAGGCACTGAGCAGCGCTCAGCGGCAGGGCGCGGGGCAGCGGCTGGCAATGCGCGCGGGCCTCGGCCAAGCACAGACGCGCAGAGGCAGTGCTCTCCCGAAACAGTAGGAGCAAGCAGCGCAGCGGTGGCAACTCGAAGCAGAGGAAACTGTCAAGCAAAGGAGTAGGCGCTGGTCTCGCATTGGAAGGAAAAAAGCTGAAGTGCACCAAGGCCCCACCCCAGCTGCGACATGGCCGGGACATGCCGCATCGAGGCAACCGGGCAGTCGATCAGCCCATCGTGTGACAGCTCATGCGCGCGGAGGGCCGCTGGAGCTGGCGCAGTGGAAGCACGGTGTGCGCGGCGGGCCGCCGCGAGCTGACCGGCGCGCGGAGCCCGCGCCATGGAGCGGGTGCGCGCACACTGCGTGTCGCAGGCCGCCCAGGGGCGAGGCGCCGCACCGGGGCGCTACTTCACTCAAAACCTGCGCGTGCGTCCCCATCTAGTTATGCTGCCTCGCGGCAATCGGTGTAACTTGCGCCCGATATGTTGTTTGGCTTGCGCGGGAGCGCGTCTGGTTCCGCACATACGCTTCCAGCGGCCTGGCGCTGCTCCCTCACGCTCGCACGGTGCAGCGCAGCATCGTGCATACAGGCCGGTGCGCGGGGTGGTTGATCCAGCCCCGTGCAGAAGCGCTGCGTGCACGTCATGCGTCTGCAGGCCCTGCCCTGTCGCGAGGGAGCTGCAATCGCTGCTAGACCCGCTCACGGTGTGCAGAGCCTGCAGCCCGCGCGCGCTGAGGCTGCCCCTGCGGCCAGGGCGGGCTGGCTGGACGGTCCAATGTTGTCGTTAACCAACAGAGTATGTTGGCTCCTTGGACGGCGTAGTGGCGGGGGCCGCTCCCTGCGCTTTCCATCTGCCGACTCAAGCACCCATACTAATGGGCTGTAGCTGGTTGCGGCGCCCATGCAGACCCGTAAGTGCGCTCCAGACGCTGCATGGGCCTGCCGGGGCCTGCCGGGTCAGTTGAGTCTTGCAGAGTGAATGTACGTTAAGGGCCTGCAGGCCAGCGTCACCAGCTGGTGCTGCGCTTCCTCAGAGCAACTGGCGCACCACCATATAACCTATCACTTGTGTCCAGCTTGCCTGTCTGGGCTTGCTTCGAAGGCACAACCCCGGCTGTTCAGCCCGCCGCGCGCACCTGGCACCGCTGGCGCTGACACTGGATGCTACTGGTGAAGGCGACCAAGTGCCCCTGTTGCAACATGGCCGGCCTCACGTGGCTCAGCCAGGTCCGCGCGAGGGGCGCTCCAGGCCACCTGTCAAGTGACGCGGTCTGGCGGGGACCGGCGGAGGGGCGCGCGAGGCCATTGGTGAGGTGACGCCGTCTGGCTGGGGCCGGGCGCTTACGTCGTGTGGGCGCGGCGTGGCAGTACGAGAAGGTGGAGAAGATTGGGGAGGGCACGTACGGCGTGGTGTACAAGGCGCGCGACCGCACCAACGGCGCCACGATTGCGCTGAAGAAGATCCGGCTGGAGCAGGAGGAGGAGGGCGTGCCCAGCACGGCCATCCGCGAGATCTCGCTGCTCAAGGAGCTGCAGCACAGCAATGTCGTCAGGCGCGCCGCGCCCTGTGCACGCGCCGGCGTGCAGGCGCCCATGACCTGGCCGGGCGTGTGAGGCGTTGGCGCCTACATGGCATGTTTGTGATGTCCGCACAAAAGGTGCACGACAGGCCTGAAACTTCCCTTGCGGTTGCAGCTGCCCAACTGGGCCTATCAATTGCTTGCAAGCCTGTGCACGACAGGCCCTCAGAATCTTGTCATGGTGCACATACCCCATGGGGCGCATACAAATGTTGACCTGCGTAGTCACAAACGTAGGACGAGTGAGCTGACGCTCGGCCGGCAGGCTTTAGACCAAGCCCGCCCGCAGCAGCAGGCTGGCCTTCAGGGCGGTCACATAGTATATACACACCCCAGCCGGCAGCGGCAGGCCCCCGCCCTCGTGCGCCTGAGCGCGGCGCCTGGCGCGCAGGCTGGAGGACGTGATCCACAGCGACCAGAAGCTGTACCTGGTGTTTGAGTTCCTGGACCTGGACCTCAAGAAGCACATGGACGCCAACCCGCACCTCTGCCAGGACCATCGCCTCGTCAAGGTGCGCCACCCTAACCCTAGCCCCAGCCACCGCTGCCAATCTGACCCAGCCTCAAGGATGCTTTCCACATGCAGGCCGTATTCACGCGTCTCTCAGGCGAGGCGAGAACGATCCAGCACCTATTGCAGCACCCCTTGGGCGTCCCAAACTGCCTGCTGGACTGCCGGGCGTGCTCTGCCCGCCCACGGCAAGGCAACCTGCTGCCTGCCGCGCGCTGCGCGGCCCCAGCCCGGCGCGCGGCGCCCTGGCTGAGCGAGCCAGCGCCAGTGGGCCAGTCTGCCGATTTATTATCTTGTGCCCCGAGGCCTGCACCCTCCGCCAAATTGACGAAATGAGCTTGCAGCCGCTGGTGCAAAGCGTCCAAGCCCGCGCCCACCGCGCGCAGCTGTACCTGTACCAGATGCTGCAGGGCATCGCGTACTGCCACTCGCACCGGTGCGCCCGACGCAAACTGCGCTTTGTGGGTCGCACATGGCTGCCGGCCTTGTGAGCACAGCCACCCCAGGCGTGGTGCTTGTCCTTCTTTGAATCGCTGCAACGTGCTTGCCTGCTGGCACGCGCTCAACACTGGCCTAGCAGGTGAGCGGCGCGCAGCCGCGCATGCTCGAGCCAGCGGGCTGCCTGGAGATGCCCGTGTCGCGCAGCGGCGCCTGCCCTGCCCCAACCGTGCCCAACAGAGCTGGCGCCCCGAAGGTTTATTCTTGCGCCCCTACCCTGATCCTGACTGGCACGCAGGGTGCTGCACCGCGACCTGAAGCCGCAGAACCTGCTCATCGACCGGCAGAACAACGCGCTGAAGCTGGCCGACTTTGGCCTGGCGCGCGCGTTCGGCCTGCCCGTGCGCGCCTACACGCATGAGGCGCGCGGCCCGCCCCGCTCCTGCGCGCCCCCGGCGCGATGCCACGCTCTGGAGGCCTCACGCTTCTGCTCCGCCGCACGAGCTGGGTCAGGTTGCGCTCGGCTGGAGCTGTGCGCTCGCGCCTTGTGCTGCGTGCAAGCATGCGCAGCGGCGCCGCCTCTGCAGACAGGCACCGCACGCCTGGGCCTCACCCACGCACGAGCGTGCAGTTGCCGGGCGCGCACCATGTCGAGGTGATGTGACCCTAGCGCAAACCCTAGAGCAAACCCTAGCTAGTGGCCCGACGCGCGCCCGGCCCGCGGCAGGTGGTGACGCTGTGGTACCGCGCGCCCGAGATCCTGCTGGGCGCCAAGCACTACTCCACGCCGGTCGACGTCTGGTCCATTGGCTGCATCTTCGCCGAGATGATCAACCAGCGGCCGCTGTTCCCGGGCGACTCGGTGCGCGCCCGGCGCCCTCCTTCCGAGGAGCCGGGGGCGGCGTCATAGCACACCTCCGGCGCACAATGTGCACGGCCCGTGACATTTCCCAGCTGGGCGTGCCGCGCCGCTGCCCTGCGGCCGTGCGCGTGCCAGAGACCAAGACGAGACTGCCACAGTGCAGCATCGCAACGACCGGGGCCCCAGCCTGCTGGCATGCTCCCTGCGCGGCGGCCTGCGCCGCGGCCCCAGCACCAATGCCAAGGCTTCCAGGGTAGGGTAGGGTAGGGAATCCTATGACGCCGCCCCGCGCGCAGGAGATCGACGAGCTGTTCAAGATCTTCCGCGTGCTCGGCACGCCCACGGACGCCACGTGGCCCGGCGTCTCGGAGCTGCCCGACTACAAGGACACCTTCCCCAAGTGGGCGCCCAAGCCCATGCACGAGGCGCGCCCCGACCGGGGGTGACCAGGTCGTTCCCCAGGCTGTTCACCAGGCGCCAGGGTCGGCACCAAGAAGGCAGCTCGCGACGCTGCATTGCAAGTGGGCCTGCAGGGAGTGTCCGTCCGAAGCGCAGACGTGGCGCAGCGGGCACTCCCAGCGCCACGCAGCATTGCAGGCACATATGCTGGGAGGCCGTGCAGGGGGGCGTGTCTCCTGGAGCATATGCGAGCTGCTGCGTGGCGCGCGCGTCGTATGAGAGCGAGGCTTACCCTAATCCCAACCCTGCAGGTGGTGCCCAGCCTGGAGCCGCAGGGCGCGGACCTGCTCGCGCAGATGCTGCGCTACGAGCCCAGCCGGCGCGTGACCGCCAAAGCCGCACTGCAGCACCCCTACTTCGCCGAGATCCAGCAGCTGCTCACGCAGCACATCCCGCTGATGTAGGCGCCGCGCGCGCGGCCCCGCGGCAGCGGCGAACCAGCGCCCTGGTGGAGGGGCGGGCGCGCGCCCGAGGCAGGGTGTGCTGGGGGCGGCGCGGAGCGCTGGCCGTGCTCGGCGCCGCGCGGGGCAGGAGAGCTTTTCGGAGGGTGCACACTCTGAAGCACTGTACGGTAGGGTATGTGCATGCCCTGGCCGCGGCCGGCCGCGCGCAACTGCCGCGGCCCCCGGGTGGCCGCACTACCATAGAATAGGAGGGGCTGCGCGAGCGCGCCCCATATTTTTGCACGTCCAGCGAACGCGCGCCTGCGCCCGCCCTGGACGAGCGGCCGGCGCGCTGCGGGCAGTGCTGGGCTGCCGGGTGCCCTGTGGCGGGCTCGCAGGGGTAGCTGCATCGGCGCGCATCCGCTTCTGTACTGTAGCACGGCCTGCAGAATCAGCGCCAAGCGCGGTTGATTGAACACGGAATATATAACGCACCTAGGGCATCTGCACCTGCGGCCCTGCTCGGGCGCCCATACGAACTATTGTGTTCTATTTGCTAGAGCTGAGGAACACTGCGGCGCGATGATGCCTACCTATGCAGCTGCCGGCCCAACCGCCGTTCTGTAAACCTGACAGGCACAGCTGGAGCGGATGTAGCGCGCCCATATATGCTCCGGGTCAGACATGCACTGCTGCAGGGCACTGCATATACACTGCATGCACGCATGTCATGTATGTGCTGGCCATTACAACCCACTTGCTTACCGCCTTGGTGCAATGAGAACTTACAGGAGGCTTCGGGTGCCGGGGCTCTGACACTGCAGACTTGGCAGTCAAACCGGCTCATGCTGAAACCAACATGATAACACCTCACAGGCAGCACATTGTGCTGAGCGCGACCCTGTACAGATGAGCTACCACCATACCTTGGGAACGCGTGCCAACCGCCTTGGCAACTCTCCTGCACAAGTATTGACCATACCCGGCAAGCAGCTTATCATGGCTGTGGCACAGGCGAGACCCGGCAGCTCGGCTATATCACTGCAGCACTCTGCCCCGTCTGTCAAGCCCGGATTGTGAGCGTGCGTGCCAGCTCCAATGTGCCCAGCCACTAGGTTCCAGCCCTCGTAAGTTACCACACATACATGCGAACACCTAAAAGGCCAAAGCTGTCGCTCAGAAGTCACCAAAAATCATTCGCCAGTCCCTTGCCAGTGCCCCACGTGCCCTCTCCTCAGTCAGAGCTCCGCGCGCTCAGCCGCGCCCGACGCGCCGGCCAGGCGCGTAAGCGTGAGCGCGAGCGCCTTGACGCCGACCTCGATGTCGCGCGGCGACGCGTACTCGTCCGGCCGGTGGCTCCAGCCGCCGCGGCACGGGATGAAGATCATGCCAGTCGGCGCGATCTGCGCCGGGCGCGGGCGCGGGGCGCGCTCGGGCGTCCGAGTGCAGACTATTGACTCGAACATTTGGGCAGAGTCGTGTCTGTTGCTGTTGCTCCATGCATGTCACTGCATGTCGGTCGCCGCACTCTGGTGCACAGGCACTCATGGTGCTCGTGCTAATGAGTAGCTGTCCCACTGTACAAGCAAAGTCTCAGGATGAGACCAGGCTGAGGCGAAGCAGGTTGCAGAGCAGGGAGCAGGGGTGGCAAGTGATTCCCATGCCCAGCATGGCCCGTTTTGCGACATATGACTCGGCCTCACTGCAGGCTCGCACAACTCAAGATGAGGCAGGCTGTGACACACCCCCGTCCGGCAGACGCCGCGCGGCGGGCTGCCGGGCCCCCACCTGCGCCATGAACAGCGCGTCGTGGTACGCGCGGCTGACCAGGCGCGCGTGCGAGGCGCCCAGCTGCTCCGCCGCCGCGCTCGCCGCCGCCACCACCTGCCGCGCGCCGCGCCCGGCGCTGCATGAAAAAATGCATGGCGCGAATGGTCTGCTGCTGGCACGCTCGTATAGGGTAGGGTTGAGTTTCGGAGACGCTGAAGGCGGTGTGAGCGCGGCGAGTGCAGGCGGAGGCCGTGCCATGTCAGCCTGGTGCGCCTGGCTGCGCATGAGCGCGAGGCCGACGAGGCGCGTATCCACTGACGCCTGCCATGTGGGGCGGAGCTGCTCAATGCCCGGGGTCAGGCGCGCCTCGGGCGCGCAGGTGGCCGGCGCGTCGCGGTTCACGACCTCGGTCTGCAGCCGCACGCGCCGCCGCTGCGCGATGTTGGTCGCAGCCTCCAGGATCTGCGCGAGCACCGCGTCGCGCCGCGGCTCATCGGTGTCGCGCAGGTCGATCTCCAGCACAGCCTGCGGCGCATGCGCCGTCAAGCGGCCTTCCTGTGCGGCTGCGCGTGTCTGGAGGCGGGAGCGTTGCCGCAGCCCATGCAGCGCCCGTCGCAGACCAGCCTGGCAACAGGTGCAAACCTGTCAGACTGCTCCGATGACGCAGCCAGCCTTGCCCAAAAGCACAACAGGGGTGCCGGCCCAGCGCGCGGCGCGGCGCGGCCGGCGCGCCTCGCGCGGCACACTGTTGACGGTGTTGGGCGCGAGCGCGACGCGGCCGGTAGTGGCGACGGTGTCGGGCGCGCCCGTGCCCAGCGCGGCCGCCTCTACCGCCAGCGCCAGCTCCGCGCCCGCCAGGCCCGCATCGTTCCTGCGCGGCGCGGCGCGGGGAGCGGGCTCGGTGGGCGGGTGAGCAGCCGGCGCGGCCAACTCGCCTTGCCCCAGCGCGCCGTCCCAGCATCAGGACAGCCAATGCCTGCTCTCCGGGGCAACAACACAGCCCGCGCGCGCGTCGGGCGCACACAGACGCACACAGGCGCACGCCAATGCGATAGCCCACTGCCTTGTGGCGCTGTCCAGGCAGGCCGGGCCGCCGCGCAGAGCGCGGCCGTTGCAACCGGGCCGGCCGCGCGCCTGCGCGGCATGAGCTGTGCGCCGGCGTGGCCGCCGTCGCCAGAGAAGCGCACGCGCAGCGCGGCCGGCGCCGCAATGGCGGTCACGATGCCCAGCGACGTGCCGTTGGCCTCCAGCTCCGGGCCCTGCTCGATGTGCAGCTGCGCGGGGCGCCGGCATGAGGCAGCGTGCTGAGTCCATGTCTTTCTATTGCCTGCAAAGTTGCACCAGCATGCTGCTATTCTCATGCAGCATCCTCCACAAATGAAGGCACGCCTGACACTGCCGTCATTGGCTCGGAATGTCCATCCAATCACGGCCGACAGTAGCAGCTTAGCGTACCCAGCTGCTTCGCCGGCACATGAGCAGCTATAGCATGGGGCGCTGCGCACCTCGACAAAGGTGGACACAGAGCCTGGCGCCACGCGCGCGGCGTCCAGCATGGCCTGCGCGGGACGCGAGCTGAAGATGAAAGGGCGCTCGTGCTGGAATCAGCAGGGTATATATAATGGGCGGTGAGCATGTGTCCCAGCACGGCGCCCAAGTGGGAAGTGCGCTATGTCGCCATCCAGCTGATTTCTTTGAACTTGGCTCTCTGGCCTTCAGCCCATTAGCAGCAGCCTCGAGGTCAAAGTGAAGCAGGTTGCGCACATGCACAGCCACATTGGTACCATGTTATATCTACCATGAGATCAAACATGCTGATTTGCATGTCCCTCAACTCACTGCCTATTGGTCGCGCGCGCTAGATACCTGCTAGGTCTTTGGGTCAGGTGCCGCGTGTATGTGCACGTGCCTGGGTGCTCGCAGCGCCATAGCCCGCCGCCGTGGCGGCCGCAAGGAAGTCAGTCCCGTTCTCGTCCAGGCGCGCCTCCAGCGTGGCCGCTGGTAGCACGCCCGCCATGGCCCGGCTGCGGCATGCCAAGCCCCGCTGCTCAAATATGGACAGAACCGTTGTGCGTCACGCATCACGCTCCATATGATGCAGCGCTGCTGTGCAGTAACCCGTAAGGCAGCGGTGCAGGGCTCCCCGGCCCCTCAGCTCCGCCACAAGAATGCAGAGGCCGAAACGAGCCAAGCGCAGTGCCAGAGGCTGGTGCAGTGTATGCAATTTTCGCTAGCTGGGCAGGTAGGGCAAGCCGGGGCTAGGTGCGTGCGGACCTGCCGGAGCAGCCGAGCGCGAAGCGCGTTGGCTCCTCGCTCGTGAACATGATGACCTCGATGCCGCGCTGCGGCCGGAAGCCTGCTGCGCGCAGCGCGCGCAGCGCCGCGATGCCGCCGAGCACGCCCAGCGTGCCGTCGTAGGCGCCCGCCAAGGGGATGGCGTCGGTGTGCGACACCGTCTGCACCAGGCCGCCTGCGTGGCACGCAGTTTGGCAGGGGAAGCGGGGAGGGAAGTGAGCTGTGACCCCGTCAGGCGGTCTCCACCACAGCATTATTGTGGCCAGACTTGGCGACCGGCATTGCTTAACCCAAGCTCAGCATTACCAACGCTGGCAGCATGTCTGCAGCTGAGCAGCCTCGACTCTCGGTCTGGTGCCAGCAAGGGAGGCTGGCGCACCTGCAGAGCCGTCGCCTGCGAGCAGGCCAAAGATGTTGCCCACTGCGTCCTCCCGAACTGACAAGCCCGCCTCGGTTATCAGCTCTTTCACGTACCTGCCCGCGCGGCTCAGCCTGTCAGCGCCTTGCCCAGTGCAGCCTTCCAGCGGTGTGCTCTTTGCAGCATCAATAAACAGGGCACTTGCGCTCGAGCCTTGAGGTCATTGGGCGTGAAGACGATGCGAGTCACGGCGGGGGCGCTGTCGTCCGAGAAAGACGCTAGGTGGAGCAGCTGCTCTGTTATTTTAGCGCCCGACACGTCCAGGTCGGCGCCGGGGCGCAACGACCCGCGCACCGGCAGGCACATGAGCAGCAGCGCGCATGCCAGCCGCATTGCAGCGGCAGGCAGGAACATTGCCACGCGCCTGATGGGTAGCTCTGGCGGGGCTGCGCCAGTGGGGCCATTGGCATGTGCACGTGCACGTGCAAGGGTATTCCAGGGCTACAATGTGCTCCGTCCTTGCACTTATTTTTATGGCTCACTGCTAGTAGATATCCGTAAAAACTGTGCATACGCAGCAGGTCTGAAGTACCAAGGACGTCTGCTAGAACGGCAATGTTGTGGTCGACCACGCAGCCTGTCTGCTGCTGCTGTCGCGTGCATGTGCAGCGCCACGTACGTGCAGTTTCTCCCGCGAGCTCTTCGCACTCATGGCGCTACGTGCCCAGCAGGAGTTTGAACGTGACGCCGCACTCCGCTTAGCTGTTGGAATTCCCAGCTGTGGATGAGAGACAGCGCTCCTGGTGCTTCTGTTTGCACAGCAAATCGCCAATGCCCTCCTGACATCGCAGGGAGGCGCGCGGCGCACAAAGGCATGCGTGCGCGCCAGCGCGGTGGGCCAGCGGGTGACCGTCGCAGATGACCTCATCCAGCGCTTCCGCGTGCTGGAAGACCCTGCAGGGCACGACACGCGCGCCGCCGCCGCGCTGCAGGTCCGCGCTGTGTGGCGCCAGCAGGGCCCGGCTCATTCACATGCAGCGACGTTGTATCAACGACCAAGCGACTAGTGTGGTAAGGCGCCTGAGGTGCACAGCGCTGTAGTGGCCGCCTGCTGACGGCCGCGTGTGGCTGCAGGCCTTCACGCGGAGCTCGATCTTGGCGTTTGAGTGCAATTGGTCGGAGGCGAGTATAGCGAGCGAGCTGGCAGAGCACCCAGAGTGCAGCTTGTACTGCTGCATCGTGTGGCTTACGCTGCTGCAGCTGCCGCGCAAGACTGTTGCGCGCCTGCAGCTGCCATCGTCTGGCGCAGGTGCGTCTGTTGCTGCACTCGCGGCATGCTGCTCATTAGACGCAACTTGCTTGGTGTTGTCTCCGGTGTGGAGTTGTGGCACAGTCTGGCGACCTTGCTGCTGACTCTGTGCTTCTGCTGCCTCCTGAGTGGTTGGTGGTTGCCCACGGTAGTGCTGGGGCTCCGTACATGCCAGTGCCGCTGCCGCTTGTGCACCTTATGCTCTCACCATTGCGCCCGCCATTGGTCGTGTTCAGAGCTGGTTGCGTAGCAGCGACGTCTCGTCAGGGCGTCTGTTGGGCCGTGGGTGCTGCTCCTGAGGGGAACATGTGCTCTGTGTTGTGTTTGGCACGGGCCAGCTGCTGAAGATGCAGCACCTCTTGCATCATTAAAGTCATACATGGCTGGGCCAGGCGCGAGTGCTACCGTCAGTGCGGAGACCACGGCGCTGTGGGGCGGATTTGTACAGATGATCGTGATGGGCTACCTGGACAAGCGCTGGGCCTGGTACGACCTGTCGCGGCTGCAGCTGGAGATCCTGGTCAGCACCGGGCGGCGGATGCCGCCCGCCGCGGTGGCGGAGCTCGCGCAGCTCGTCTACACGACGCTGCACCAGGTGGCGCCGCAGTGGCCGACAAAGTGATGCTTGCGGCGCAGACTCTGTACGCAGCTCGCCTGCTCGCCGCAGGCCCCTGCCGGCAGCCCAGTGCATGTGTGGTAGGTGACGCGGGATGTTTAGCAACGAGCACGTTGCTCTCGGCCCAAGCTCCAGCCCCGGGTCCCTCATTCCGAGCTCGTGGTGTACAGGCATTGCACCAGGCTGCTTGCAGCACGTCTGCAGCTTGGAGGCACTGGTTACACCCCTCACTGCTGCGCTGCTATGGCCGGGCCTGTGTAGCGACTGAGATTGGTGCGGCGCGAGGTCCTGCCATAGCAGTGATCAAGGTGTCCAGGGCGTCGACATATGTAGCGTCGGGCTGACGTGCTTGCATCACTTGGTACTGAGGGCCAGAAGCATTGCCGTGCATCACCATTGTAGAGTAGCTGATGGCTGCACTGCAGCCCCGGCGCGCGCTGCTTGCCTGCAGTCTGTCCCCCTCTGCCATCAGGCATGTCTGTTGCATATCTGCAACGAGCATGTATTTGGGCCTAGTGTGAAGCCGTGGCCCATGTATTCCTTTGTAGGCAGTTTCGCATTGTGCAGTGCCTTGAGCGTTAGCCATCCAAATGCCGAGGGCGGCAGAGATGAAGTCTGTACCTGTTGCTGAACAAGGTGTAGTGGACATTAGGCTGTCTCAGCATCCGAATCAGATGCTGGCTGCGGGTGTCCATGCACGTGTGACTGCGCTGTCTGTCGAGCTCGCATAACAAATTGTATTAAAGAAAATATGTACGGCATGGTAAAATGCATGGTGCGCATTGCATTCTAGCCGCCTCCTCATGCACTTCTTGCTGCTGCTCCTGTCACTCTGTATGGCGGCTGTGTCTGTAACAGCAGATGTGGCGCGACGCGCGGCCGTCGGGAGGCCGGCGCCGGCATGGTCTGGGCAGGCCGTTGTGGACGGCGAGATCAAAACAATTTCCCTGAAGGACTACCACGGTGTGTTGTGCTTCGCGCTGCTGTATGCGGGCGTCCATGGATTGCGGCAGGAGCGCAAGCAATACTTGATGGCTTCTGGCATTGCAGCATGCGAGCTGAGGCGGTGTTGCTGCAACTTGTAGGGAAGTACTTGGTGCTTTTCTTCTACCCGGCACGCACCCCTCCCGCCCCTCTAACTTGATGCCACCGTCTGTACTGTTGTGTGCTCGATGAGGTGCCCGCAAGGATTGGCTGATGTCACCACGCTGCAGGCGGACTTCACGTTTGTGTGTCCCAGCGAGATTGTTGCCTTCAGCGACCGCATCGAGGAGTTTCGTGAGATTGACGCCGAGGTGGTATCCCTGTTCACCTTTTTTTCACCAAGTGTGCGCACAGACCATGCTGCTGACTCCTGGCAAAGCCCAGGTGGTGGGCGCCAGCGTCGACAACGTGTACAGCCACTTGGCGTGGGAGCAGCAGGTGGGGGGCTTTGGCCTTGCTGTGCAATGTTGGAAGGGACGCATATGACGCATATGTCGGGACTCGACACTGCCGCGCGTGCAAGCAGCCGCGCAAGACTGGGGGCGTGGGGGCACTGAAGTACCCGCTGCTGTCTGACATAACAAAGTCAATCTCGAACGAGTATGGTGAGCAGCCCCGCCACTCACTGCCTCTTCGTAGGCGTCCAAACCTTCAAGCCATCGCTGCTCCACCCTTCAGTGCTCCTCGATGTCCTGTAGGCTGGATTGTCATGTATTTGTCATGTCAAGTGCATATTTGCTCCAGACTCTACGTATGTGTTCCAGGCGTGCTCATAACCGAGGGTGAGGACGCGGGCCTTGCGCTGCGGTGAGCCTCCCATGGTTGCTGGAATGGACTCTGTGTAGCTGCTAGCCATGCCTTTGGCAGCAGTGTGAGTGGGGTCGTGCTCACCGACAGAGCCGCACCAGTCGGGGGTGGAGGCACATAGTGTCACCGAGGAAACAAACAGTCTGCATGGACCTGTCATGGCTGTGCGCATGCGGACTTAGGATGGGAAGGTACTCATTTTGTTAATTTACTCCTTGTAAGCCAGCATGCCGCTCATTGCATGCGCATGTCAGGGCCGAGGGGCAGGAGGGCCATTCGCGGCATGCCAGCGCTTGTGCAACCAGTTGACAAGGAGTAAGCTCTTCGTTCTCACCTCGTCGTCGTGTGCAGGGGCCTCTTCATCATATCGCCGACGGGCATCCTGCGCCAGATGACCATCAACGACCTGCCAGTCGGGCGGAGCGTGGACGAGACGCTGCGATTGGTCAAGGCCTTCCAGGTGCGCGGGGCGTGCAGGCGACGGGCGGGCCTGTGCTGGCCGCACCTCTGCCGCAGGGTCGTGCCCCTGGCCGCGAGCGTCCAGCGTCAATGGCGGTGCAGCCCTGTATGTGCAAGCACAGGCACTTCCTTCGCAAGTCCTGCTCGTGCTGCTCTGCACCATTGGCGCACCGGGCGCATGCACTTGTTTCGCTGGTCGCGGGGAGCTCGTCGACCACACCATCACTCTTCAGCCACCCGCTGACAGAGGTGTGTCTGTTGGCGCAGTTCACTGACGAGCATGGCGAGGTGCGCTGCTGGCGACCCGCCCTGGCAGCTCAGCGTTTCTCAAATTACCGCCGCCTGCCCGCCATGGACTGAGTCGGCGATCGCTTGCTGCGGCCTTTGCTGCCTGCTCAGATTCGGCAGTGCTGCAGAGGAGCTGCCCTCAATGCGTGTCTGCTGGCACTCATGGCGCATCATTCATGTAGCAGGACAGCTGCTGCAGAGTGAGTTGTGTGCTCTGTGGGTCCAGGTGTGCCCAGCCGGGTGGCAGCCCGGGCGCGAGACGATCAAGCCGGACCCCAAGGGCAGCAAGACGTACTTTGCCAACCAGAAGGAAGTCTGATGGCTGCGGGCTGCGGCTGGCTGTGCGCTCATCTATCGCGCCCAGCGGTGCACCTCCGTAACATGGCCCGCGCTGCGGAAGGACATTGCCATTCAAGCAAAGTTTTGAGTCCAAATGCACAGTCAAAATGCATGCCTCCAGCATGTGTGTAGTACGGTAGCCGCACAGGCGCACTGCAGGGAGTTGCCAATGCTACACATTGTGCCTGTTGACGGCTCAAGGCCGCCCTGTGGTGCTTGTCCCTGTCGTAATGCTGCGGGCTTGTGTGAGTGTTAGGTGGGTGCATTGACAGCTGTTCATACAGGATATTTGCCCCGACCTGCTGTCGCAGCTCAGTGTGGTGCAAGCATGGGCCAGCAGGGCTTGAACAAGCACTCCGCGTGTCACATGCGCGCGTTACAAGCACTGGATGGCACTGATGCTAGCATGCAGGGCTTTGCAGCGTGCCCTCTCACGAGCAAAAACTACATATCTCACACTGCAGGCAGCAGAGCTTCCTCAGCTCTGCTGCATATGTAGCGGTCTTGGCGTTGCACATAACAGTGCGCAAAGCAGCGTCATGGCTCCGCACTCTGACCGGAAGAAAGGCCATTTTGCTCAGCCTGCTTTCCCCTACCCTGGCTTTTTGGGAGGCGCTGGTACAGACATCCAAGCGCCATGTCGACTTCCGTCGTCAGCTCACATTGAGAAGCCGTAGGTACGGCCTGGCACGGACAGCTGCCCAGGAGGAGTTGTGCTGCCCCAGCGCTTGTGGTTGCTGAACGAGTGCAGGGCCCTGATATGTTAAATGTCCCTGCAATGCTGCCCAGACTGATGGTGGGCGCGTGCAATCCCGTGCTTCTGCAACGACTGTGTCTGGCACGTCCTGCAGGTTGACTTGCAGCGCGCAAGAAAACTGATCCAGCTAAGCCTGTCTCGCGCAGGCACACGCTGCAAACCTACCGATGTTGCTGTACGCTGCTTTGACACTGGCACTGTGTGTGAGCGCACTCCTCCCTCTGGGACCTACCAAATTTGTTTATGACTGCTTTCGCTCTCCAGACGCGACATAGCTTGCACGCCTGTGCACACAGGTGGCCGTATATGGATACCGCCCGCTCCAGCGCTGGAGGTACAGGAGCATCCCGGGTATGAGAAACCACTGTGTTAGACATTGACCTTTGTCTGCTGCTGGCACCCCCAAGCATGTTGCCTGCATGAATGCAGGACCTCCACCACGGTGGCTGACCGGCAACCTGGGGGAGATCACAAGGCTGTCCTATGCCATGTACTACCTCAAGCACGCCCCCAAGTACGGCAAAGTGTGGAAGGCGCGCAGCTCGTGTGCAGCCACGATCAGCATGTTGCTTTGTGCTGCAAGCGAGCGTGCTTACTGGACCGCCAGGCAGACCAAGAATGCCTTCGCTGTCCACAAGCGGCCGGTGCAACGCCCTGCGAGCAGGGTCGGGGCCTGACCTGCAGGCTCGGCGCACGGCCGCAGGTGTGGTTTGGCAGCCGCGTGGTGGTGGTGGTGGCGGACCCTGAGCTGGGCCGCCTGGTGAGCCGCAACCCCAACCGCCACGCGTACCCGCACCTGGGCGACCTCAAGAGCGCGGCCGACAATGCGTCCTTCTTCAGCTCCATCACCACGGCGCGCGAGTGCGCGCCCGCGGCGCGCCGCCCGCCAGCAGCAGGCTGTGCTGGTGGATGAAGCGCTGTCGAGGGCGTGTGCACCAGCCATGACGCCCGGTTGCATGTAGCTGAGCGCCCAGACTGTCCCGGATCAGACGATCTAGCTGTTGGTACGGAGCATGCAGTTTTGCCATGGCGCGTTGCGCGTCCAGCGCATGCCCTCAAAAACAGCAACAGCGGGCAAGCTCCACGGTGATGTGCGGCCGCGCCCTCACATGCTGGCGGCAGGATCGCGTGCAGCCGCTGCTGTCATGAAAGGGTCCTCGCAGCCAGGCCTGCTGCCAGGACGGCAGACGCCAGGGGACACCAACAGGGCCGCGCAAAGCTGCACACCGCCGCGCGCGCAGCCGCGACCTGCACCGCAGCCTGCAGAGCGCATGGCAGCCGACGCTGTCCAGCGAGAGCCTCGCCGGCTACGCGCCGGCCATGAACGCGGCCGCCGGCCGCCTGGCGGAGCGGCTGGGCGCCGTGGCGGCCGCGGGCGGCGAGCTGGACATGCTCGCGGCGTTCTTCCGCGTGGCTGTCGACGTGGTCGGCGCTGCCGTGTTTGGGCGCGCGGCGCGACCGCTTGCGGCTTAAAAAAACCTTGTCTAACCTTATATTGAACCTTGTAAAACTCTTGGTGGAGGTCGACCTCTGCTGCACCCTGTACTTTGTGCAGGCACAGAGCGCTTGTGCATACGCATGGTGCGGCAAGCCCGCCACGCTCGCCCTGCGCGCCTGCGAGGCAGCAGACAGGTCGGCGCCGCTCAGTGCGCGCGCACGGCTCGGTGAGACGCTGACGTCTTTGAGTGGCGGGGCGAGATGTGGCCTCGCGCCGATGCTCCTGCGCGCGCAGGGTGGACATGCATGCCCAGGACGAGGAAGGCAGCCCCGCCGCGCAGCGCGCGAGCGCGCTCGTGACCGCCATGCAGACGCTTATGGACATCGAATGTGCGCGCCGCACACGCGCTGCACATGCCCGGCCGCTGCAGCTGCTGCGGCGCCGTTTTGCAATGCGCGTGGTGCTCGCACCGCGCACCTCGTCACATGCGCGGCTCCGGCAGCAAGCTGCAGCAACACAGCATGCACAAGCAGCCATCAGTCTGCTCCCTGTTTCATTCCTCGGCACGTCTGCATCGGGCTGTAGACAGACACGGGCTTGCTGAGGGACTGGCTGGGCGTGCGCAGACGGCGCGCGGAGCCATTATCTGACGGCCGGCGCCCTGTTCCCCTTTGCCTTCCCGCTCCTGCGCGTGCTGGTGAAGCTGTTCCCGGACGCTGCCATCCGCCGGGTGCGTGACCCTAGCCTCAACCGTATAAACACCGGGCAGCTTTGCATCCGGCATGCACCAGAGCCGGGCCTGCTGCACATGCACACATTGATTTCAGCCTGGGCCCTGACTTTAGAAAGGGGCTGTGCGATGAGCCATGCCCTGCCCCGCAAAGTAGGGTGTAGGCCAGGGGCCCCTGTCTGGCCCTCGTTCACTGAGACGCGGTGGCGTGGCGCGCGTGCTGCAGATATTCGCATCGTACCTGGTCCTGCGCGGCACGTGCGAGGACGTGCTGCGCGGCGTCAAAGCAGAGCTCGCGCTGGCGCCCCCAGCGGCCGCTCGAGTGGCCGCAGGGACGTGCGACGGGCCTGCCAAGACCACGACGGCCGCCAGCGCCAGCATGGTGGCCCATGCAGCCGCCGGCGACGGTGCGCCTGGCACCGGGCACAAGTCTCTGTGACTCAGCCCGCCTGGGGGACTCAAATTCTGCACAGAAAAGTGATCCGGTGTGTGACATGCTTTGTGCCCTGCGCCGTCCGTACGAATACATTCCGCAGGCAGGCAGGCAGCCCTTCACGCACATACCGGGCGCTCGGGCACAGGGCCCACAGGCAGTCGTGTTGAAGGGGAAGCATGCAGCGCTGGCACTATCCCTTGGCGGCAGGGTGCCTTGAGACCTCCAGAGGGCCCGCAGGCGAGGAGGAGGCGCGGGCGCCCACGCCGCCCGGCGGCTTCATCGCCCACCTGCTGGCGTCGCGGCACCACGAGGGCGTGCGCGGCGGTGCAGCGCTGTCCGACGACGAGGTGCTGCAGCAGGTCCGCCCAGCGGGCGCTATGAGCAGCTGCGCAGACGGCGACGCCATCAGCGTGCTTTGGCGCCCAGCGCTGCGACATATCGCTGCGGCATTGGCCCTTCGCTGGACTGCAGCAGCGCAGCTGTGCATACACACCACGACGAGCTGCAGGCAGTGTAGCTCCATCCCGCATGCTACTTGAAGGCGTGCCAGTATGAGAAGCAATGGCCGGGAGGGTGCATCATAGCATGCCGTGAGGCTGCGAATGCCATTCGCCGAATGGGGTACCGGCTGCAGGCGATGAGCTTCCTGGTGGGCACGCCGGAGTCCACGGCGGCGGCCATGTCCTTCTGCGTGCACTGCCTGGCCGCGCACCCGGCGGCGCAGGCTGTGCTGTTGCGGGCGCGCCGGCCCACCAGTGATGCACCTAAATGATGGGACCGTCCAATGGTGCAGGGGGGCCTGGACATGAGCGTCTGTGCAATGACATGCACACAGCAGTCGCTGCTGTCACTTTTGCCGCAACTTCTGACCTGGCAAATATCCGCGGGAGAATTGATTGGGTATGGGGTTGGAGGCAGCTGCCATGCCGATTGCCACGTTTCTATCAAGCATGATAGTCCCTATTGCATCCTGTGTTGCATGGTAGGCGTGTTACGCACAGCAGTCGCACCTCCTCCATGCACACTTCGCCACGTGCGGCCCGAGGTCGGCGCAAGCGCTCCAGCGCCGCCACGGCCGGCCGGCAGGAGGTGGATGCGTTCGGCCGCGCGCGCGCGCCGAAGCTCGCGGACCTGGCGGCGCTGCCGTTCCTGGATGCGTGCTGGACTGAGTCGCTGCGGCTGTACGGCCCGGGCGTGAGCATCCTGCGCGAGGCGGCCGCCGACCAGCGCATTGGCGGCCACCTCATCCCCAAGGGCACTGCGCTGCAGGCACGGAGCAGCGCCATGTCACAAGACACAGGGCGGGCTTCTCACCTCATATGCAAGTGGCAGACGTCCATGGCATACGCCGAAATAACCTGATTTAAGGCCGCATCGACCAGAGTTTTGTGATGGCCTTGCAGCATCTGTGAAGTCATGCGGGTATCCATTTCCTCAGCAAGGCGTGCTGAGCATCCTGCAAGCACGCAGACGGTGATCTGCGCCATCCACCGCGACCCCGCGATCTGGCCACGCGCGGCCGAGTTCGTGCCCGAGCGCTGGCTGGCGGGCCACGCGGCGGAGGTGACCGACGCGCAGCGCCGCGCATTCAACCCGTGGGGCGACGGCGCGCGCACATGCATCGGCCGGCGCTTTGCCGCCGAGGAGGGCCGCATCGTCCTGCTGCGCCTCTACCAGCGGTGCGCAACCCGCACGACACGCGCTCAGCATGTTCACACACGTTTTGGCAGCGCAGCACCAGAACATGTCGGCAAGCAACCTTCTCATGTTAGAAGCCTTGCAGCATGCAGCCCTCCATCCGTGCACATGGCTGCTCCTTGTAGCTTGTAGAGGCGACATGGAAGGGGTGAGATGCCGGCGGCTAACAAGCAGCTGTTGTTACATAATTTGTACATCCATTGGGGTATCTGCATGCAACCTGGGCCACGCTGGACGGCACAATTCTGCATGCGACCTGCATGGTGTGCTGACACTCAGGCGTTCGAAGCGCACGCTTCTGAGTGGATGCCAGGAGCCGTCAGGCAATGACACACGTGCATGGTGGGCTCGCGCAGATTCACATTCGAGCTGCTCCCTGGCCAGGTGCCTTTGGAGCTGTGGAGCCCCTTCTCCATTAAGCCGCGCCACGGACTGTTTGTGCGTCCCATTGTGCGCGCCTAGGCTGGCAGCTCGAGCAGGCAGTGGTGAGCCTATCGTGGTTCCTTGTTCACGCACAAACGCCGAGGGACGAGATAGCACATGACAATGTGCAACATAGCGCTGCATGTAAACATGGGGCATTGAGTTTGCCAGCGGAGTCCGCATCGTTTCAAAGTATCAGGCCTTGTGCCGCACCACTGCAGCAGACAGGATGTGTAATGTTGTCATGACAGCTTTACGCGCCTACAGATGGGTGTCCTACATCGCATATGAAGATTTATGCGGACACGCATATACAGCGACGGCAGAGAGCAGACTTGCTCAGACAGGACAGCATTCACACTCTTTAAGGCGGGAGGGACACGCAGAATGATCATGCACACAACCGCTGACCCTCAAGCGCAAAGGACATGCACACCAGCGCCGGCCAGGAACAAACATCTACAGGCCCGGTGACCTCAGCACAGCTCGGCCGCCGGCTCGCGCGCCTGCCCAGCGCATGCAGGCAACTCCGCCACCAGCACGACCTCGTCCGAGTCGTCTGCGGCCCCCGCGGGCGGCTCCAGCGCCGCGAACAGTGGCGGCACCTGCCCGCCCACCGCCGGCATCGCGAACGCCTCCGCCTCGACGTGTCGCACCTGGGTTGAACCCCGCGCTGAGTCACTCGCGTCTCTCGAGAGCGCGCAAGACCAGTGGCAGTGCAGATGACTGCAGCATCATTCACAGACAACGGAAGCATCGTTCTGTGCTGCCTGATAATGCGTGGTGTGAGTAGCTGTAGCATGTGAGCCTGTCACCTGACTTGGTGCCTGCTAGGACAGAACATGCACGGATATAGTGTCACGCTGGTGGTCCAAGCGCACCTTGGCAGCGAGCAGCGCGGCCACCACCGCGGCCGCCGCCGCAGGGCCGCCAGCCGCCCCGCACGTCCCTCCCCTTTGCGCATCAGTGCTAAATCCCGCTGCAGCTGCAGCCTCCGCACGCGCTGCCTCACTACCAGCATGCCCGCTGCCTCCTTCAGCTCTCCCCGCTTCTGCACAGCCTTCACTGTTGCCGGCAGCAGAGGCAGTTGCTTGCCCAGGTGGCGCATGCGGGCCCTGCTCGGAGCTTGCCGGTGCACACTCGCTGACGCGCTCTGGCAGCTGCGAGCATAGCTGGTGTGCAGGCCCTGTTCCCGGATTGCCTTCCGCTGCAGCATCCTGGCCACCGAGAGCGTTGACCTCCGAAGCCGGCTCGCTGGAGCCGTGGCTCGCAGCGGCCCGGTCGGCCACGCGCGCCGACTTGCGCGGCGTCGCCTTGCGGGCATCTGCGCCAATCACAGTTCCATGTCACGCTGTTTTAGTAACATACGCACCAGTCCACACCTTGTGCAGGACAGCGGCACCACAGCTAGCCGGGCTCCTGGTGGCTATATACGGGAAGAATGTTGTGGCTGGGCTCACACATATGACGGATGTGCACATTAACCCCCAGGGCGCCAACCACATGTTGATTACAATGTGATCACGCATGGTTTTCAAAGATCGCAAGTGCACGCCTGCGCTCTGCCGGCCGCGCTTGGCGCCCCTGCGCGGGGTCACCGCCGCAGGCTGTGTGTCCTCCCCGTCCGCCGTCGCTGGCGCTGCCGCCGAGGACCCTCCCCCAGCGGCGGCGGCGCCCGCGGGTGCTGCTCCAGCTGACCCCGCAGCATCGCCTGCCGCGGCGCCTGAGCACCCCGCCACGGCACCGCCAGCTTCCCTGCCTGCGGCTTTATCTGACCCAGCGGCATCGCTTGCCGCGGCGCCTCTCCCCTCTCCCGCCGAAGCTCTGCTTGCAGGCGCTGCAGCGGCGGCGGCCGGCACCGCGGGCGCCGCAGCCCCGTTGGCGGTGGGGCTCGGGCCGGCACCAGCGCGCTGCGACGCGCCTGGGCCGGCAGCGGCCGCGCACTCGGCGCCCAGCGCCTCGAAGAAGGCGCGCGTGCCTGCAGTGGGGAACCTGCATGCAAGCCATGCATGACGTCAGGCATGCGCTGTGCATCAAGGCGGAGTAGCCATCCGGAACCCCGCTGCTTCGGCAGCAGAAATTAGAATTCAGTATCAGTGGCGCACCACTTGCGGCACTTGCGCTCCAGCTCCAGCGCGAGGATGACCGGTCCGCGGAGCGGCTCCGTCAGCAGCTCGCCGCCGCACGCCAGGCGCTGCAGCTGCGCCGCCGCACCAAGCCAAAGGTCAGAGCGCAACTCCATGTCTGCATGGTCAGCGCTGTGCCCATGCGCTGAAGGAAAGTGCTGTTTGCACGGTAGCAGGGTACTAGGAGCAGCAGGGTGCTAGTATGCCAGTCTGGTTACTGGTCGCGCCATGGTCCAACTGCAAACCTTCATCATGCCCTCACAAGGTAGCTGACATGCTTCCCCAGCTTGACATACTAACCAGGAGCCAAACATGCATGGAGAACTTGAAGTAGGTGTGCTCAGTCTTAGCCTGCCTGCCACTGCACAAGCACACCACCGTGTCCTGCGTGCCGTGCAGCAGGACACAAGAGGCCTCAGCAGCAGTGCTGTTGACAAAGCTTACTCCAGCATCCGACAGGCAGTGAGCACCACTTTAGATAGCAGCGCTGGTCTGAGGGATCGAGCGGTATGCAGGACTCTGCCTGACAGTAGTGTACTAGAAGCTCGTTGCCGGGCGCAGGCAAGGTGAGTGGAGCGGTGTCAAAGCACTGCCAGCCTGCCACACCAGGCGCCAGGCCCCACCTGCGGCAACGACGCCGAGCAGGCAAAGCGCTCCAGCAGCTGCTCGTCAGTCCACTCGCTCAGCGGCGGTGCCGCGGCTCGCGCGGCGTCGGCCTCCTCCAGCGACACACGCATTGCGGCTGCCAGGTCCGCGCGCTCCTGCTCCGCATCGGCTTGCTGGGTGAGCCAGGCGACGGCCGCCATTGCCCAGCTGTGCCACACAAGCGCAGGTGTCAGGCCAGATGTTCAGGAGTGGGGACCAGGGAAAGCCTCAGGCTGGACAATCAGCCTCACTGTGTGAGCTAGCTCTCAGTCAGGTAGCTCTAACAGCTTTACATCTTGCAGTGTCCAAGTATGTTTCTGCAGAACTGGAACACAGGCTGGGGCCGACAGTCTCCTGCAGCCAAGCGTCCTGGACACAGCTGCGCACGTCTCAGCATCACCCTCGCCATGCTCCTCAGCCGTGGCGCGCAGCGCATCGGATCCTGCCGCAGCAGAGACGCTTTGCGCGATGAGCATGCCGAGTGCCAACGCCCGGGGATCAGCTGGCGGCGGCGGTGCTGGCGGCTGTGCAACCTGTGCTTGCTGCTGCTGGCTTTGAGGCGTTCCAGGCCTGCCAGCATCCAGCGCAGCTGCGTCGGGCTCAACCAAAGTAGACGCTGCAGGGGGTCCGCCAACAGCTCCTGCGTAGGGCGGTCGCTGCATTGCTGCCATCTGCCGCAGTGCTGTACAAGGCTTTTTTGTAATTGCTTGTGCATGCATTGCGCCAACGGTCAGCTTTCGTGATGCCTGCCCTAACTTTCTTTTAGAAAGTGTGCATTGAAAGTTGAACAAGCTTGAGACCAAAAGCTTCATCACGTCCCCAAGAATCGATACAGAAACCAATGTCAGGTAGTGTTGAAGAGCATAGGGGCATCGCTGACGCACCGTGCAGCATTCTGCTGTATGACCTGAAAGGGTGTGCTGCACGATAGATCTATCAGACATGCAGTCTTGAACATAAACATGTTGACAAAATCATGTCAAAGACTGCATCATGATGCATGCAGCATCATGCAGCATCGTGTGCAGTCCATCCCTCTGGTACGCGTGCACACTCCCTGGAGAGCGTGGCACCAGCATGGCCAGGCACTGCCAAGCAATCCTTATGCATGCCAGCCGCAAATATCTATATGCATGGCGCCTGAACCCCATGAAAACATTTCACACCACCACAGCTCCTGCTCCTTTCCAGGCGCGGGCATGCCAGCCCTATGTCATGCAGCGGACGAGCTCATGCCTTTCGATGCTGATCCCTATATGCCTGCTGGTGCCCCTGACGACATGGCGCACATGCAGCGTGGCGGCAGGGCTCCCCAACAGTGAGCAGGTGCCAGAAACCTGCGGGAAGGCTGGAGCGGGGCGACAGGAAGGGGTTCATGGCGCCTGGGCGCTGCTGGCAGGCGGTGCCAGCTCCGCCAGGGCGCGGCCGACCTGCGCGCCCAGCTGTCGAACCTCTGGCGAGCCTGCATGCCCATCGCACGCCGTTGTTTGAATATTGCCTGCTAGCGGCGGCAGCCCGGGTGCTGACCCCGCAGTGGCACAGGCAAGGCTGCGGGCCGCACCACTGGCCTGTATCGGCACGAGCCCAGCCGCCACCGCAGCGCGGTCCTGCTCCGAGGCAGCGCCCCTCACACCTGTGGAGTCCCCCACACGGACGGTTCAGCTGTGCATACGCATGGATACCACGTGGAGACTACACCCTCGCAAGAAAGCGTGCCGCCCTTCGGGCAGGGCGCGCGCCTGCGCCCTCCAGCAGCGCCGCCAGCGCTGCCAGGGCGCCCGCGCTCGCGCGGCTGCCGACGGGCGGCCCCGCGAGCGCGGCCATGGCGAGCGGCAGGTAGGCGCCCGGCGCCACAAATGCGCCGAGCAGCAGGCAGCAGTCGCCGACTGCTGGGCCCAGCTGGCTATCAGCCATCGCCTGGCGCCCAGCACAACCTCAAACATGGAGAAGGCCTTTTGCATGGGCAGGACATATTTATGCACATTACAGCGGCGGCGTCACAGGCTCTTCAAGGCGCACATGTCTTCCCTCTGTGATTGTCTTGTCTAACGCCAGTGTGTACATGTGACGCATGTCTCCAACAGGTCCCAACAGTCCTCAGAAATAAGTCTCCCATTGGCTGTCCGTGAGAGCGGAGTAACAGCTGGATAAGAAGTTCATGCGCGGACAGCCTCGCCGACAGCATGCATACCCCCGCGGTGGACCGCGCCCCGGCAGCGCGCGCACCCGGCAGAGCGCGGGCACCAGGGCGGGCAGGTGCCGCGCGGCGGCCTCCTCGGCACACACGAGCGCCGCGCGCAGCAGCGCCGCCGCGCGCGCGCGGTTATCGGCGTCCGCGCCGGCCATCTCGGCGACCGTCGCCGCGATGAGCGAAGCGAGCTCGGCCTGCGCGGTTCATGCAGTGACGGCAAGTGGCCCAGCTTGACAGGCAGGCTATTGCTACTTGGCATCTTTACCCTGGTCGGGTTGCGAAGGGCATGCATATGGCATATTGCCACCCTATGCATGCTTCGAGGATCGCTTCTGAGCATGTTTGTTTGGCATTTGCACGCTTGCACAATAGCAGCACTGTGCATGCAGCAAGGTCTGTTGGGCGGACAGGGCAAGCGCAGGCAAGATTCAAGCGACTCTCTGACGCTCATCGAAAAAAGGCAAGCTCGATGCGATGTTCCGCTTTTCGTTGGCAAGTGCGCTCAGCGGCGTGCGCCAGCGCCGGCTGGTGAGCTTGCCTGCACGAGCAGCCGCATGCCAACGCCGGGCCGCGCAGAGAAGGGCGGCAGCATGCGCAGGCCAGCGCCGGGTGCATCCGCCGCTGCCGACTCATCCGCTCCGCCTGGGCGTGTGCCATAGGGTTACGTACCCTAAGAGTGGGCACTTCAGCTTGTCGGACGCCCTCACCGCACCAGTCATGCAGCTCTTTGCGCCTGTTACGACATCATCGAATGCATGCCGGTGCAGTCTTGCCAAGCTGTAGGGGTTGCGGCGCGCGGCGCACCTTGGCCGGGCGCGTACCAGCGCGCAGCGACGCCCTCGTGCTGCCAGCCGAGCGCGTGCGCCGACGGCGGCAGGTACTCCAGGACGTCCTGCAGGGCGCTGCGCGTGACTGGCGGCCATGCGGCATGCGCTTGCGATGCTAGGACGATGGTCAGCGCCGCGCACAGCCAAGAGGCACCCCTGTTTTTTTGGAGACAGGGTGCGTGACACAGGGTTCGTTGCAGCCCATGCGCTTTGAGCTGCAACGAAGCTCGCTCATATCACATGCCCAGTGCTTGCAGCGCCGCAGCTGCGGCATGTGCCAAGCTCGGCACGACCTGGTGTAGGCAAGCACAGGGCAGCATAAAACGCATCCCACGGAGCCCTATAGGCGCACAGTTTTTCTTTCCAGGCCCGGGCCGCGCCTTGAGCTCGGACGCGTGCTCGCGCTCGTACTGCGCGCCCAGCGCCTGCAGCGCCGCGGCCGCGGCGGCCGCCAGCGCGGGCGCGGGGTCCGCCAGCGCGGCGAGCAGGTAGGGCAGCAGGCGCGGCCGGTGCTCCGCGCGCTCGGGCAGCTCCAGCAGCCAGGCCGCCAGCATGTCCAGGAACGCGCGCCGCACCTGCGCGCGCGCGCGCTGCGCTTCCCGCCTGCGCGCATCTGGTGCATGCACACAGGGGCCGTCATCCAAGGGCTGCAGGCACTGCCTGGCGGGCTCCCGCAGGCGCTCCCTCTGCAAATCCCGTTCCATGAGCGTCTGCGCTTCCCCTTATTGACACTTCTGTACACTTGTTGGATGTGCTTTGTGAGTGGCAACAAGATAGGGTTAGCCAACACTATGGCGTGAGCTGGCTCCTGCGCCTGGTTTGCGCGAGCGATCGCACCCCGCAGGAGCCCGCAGCCAGGAGCCTTGTCCGGGCGCGCCTGCGGGCTGGCGTCCACGGCCAGGCGCGCGCAGAAGTTGGCGCGCGTACAGGGCCCGTAGAATGCGCGCACGGGCACATAGTGCGGGTCCTCAAACCCCGTGAGCGCCAGCGCCGCGTCGGCCGCGCCGCACGGCACCAGGGCGCGCACGGCACGCACCGCCGCCACACGCACCTGCGCGCGGCCGGCCGCGCGCCGTTGGGCGCTGTGCCGCACCACGCTCCGCTGCACGCTCTCAGCTGCAAAAGTATGCCCATGCCCTCGATGCAGCAGTTTTACTCTGCTGTGCTGGCCGTGTCACAGTCTACATGCATCGCCTGTAGTGTGGTTTCAATGTTCAAGTTACAAAAAGGGCGCACAGGCTGTCCACTGCAACTATATTATATGTGTATCACACAGCGTCCACGCTGGCGGGCGATGTCAATGCGGCACCTGCCAGTGCGGGTGCGTGGCGAGCGGCAGCACGGCCGCCGCCAGGCCCGGGCTGACGGGCCGCAGGCGCGCGCCGGCCGCTGCGGCCCAGGCCGCGGCCGCACTGCAGGCGGCGCGCGCCACGGCCGGCGCGGCGTCCGCGCAGGCCGCGCCCAGCAGCGCCGCGGCCAGGCCGCCGAACGTCGCGAGCGCGTGGCCCTGCCCCGCGCTCGTGCTCGCATGCTGTGCGCTGAGCGTGCATGCAGACGCCTCAGACGTTGATGACAACGTGCCGCCGTCTGCTGACACGAGCGAGGGCGGGCTGGGCTCGCACCTGGTGGCAGCTGACAAGGAGCGCGGCCAGCAGGCGCAGCAGCAGCAGGCGTACCTCCTCCGACGACTCGCGCGCCGCCTGCTGGCGGCAGCGCGTCGGGCGCAGGCTGGCACGCTGCCACCCTCAGGTTGCGTGCAAGTTAAGCAAAAGTAACCAACCTGCGTCCCGCCGCCAGGCAGCAGCCGTTCCTCAAGCACGGGCGCCAGGTAGGGCAGCAGCTCTTCCACCAGCTCCGGCGCGTCCTGAGCGCTGAGCGCATGCATTGCTGAGGAGTCTGCTTGCTTGCGTTGTAAATAGACGAGCACCATTGGTGCGGGCCAGCTTGGCTGACCTGGTCGAGCGCGAGCAGGCACTGTACTGTCAGCTCGCGGCACCGCTCGCTGGCGTCGTCAAGGCGCAGCACCAAAGCCTTCCCGAACTCGACGTGGTCGCACGCAAGCGGTCCCACGGTGCTCTCCTGCAGTAGTCCCTGCACCAGGTTGTGACGCGCTTAACGTGCTTGAGTCTGCACCTGATGGCAGCTTGCTGCAACCTGCCTGTCACGTGCCTGTCACCTGACTCACCTGCAGGTGCTCCAGGGCCCGTTGCCTTGTGAGCTTGCTGTGCGCTGACAAGTCCTGTAACAGCTGCGCCATAGATCGTACAGCGCGGCTTTCGTATGCGCGGGCGCTCGGATTTGACGGCTGTATCCCACGCTGGCCTGACTGCAGGCGCTGGGATTCATCCAGCCAGCACGGTGCTGTTGCGCCAGACGCAGGCTTTGCAGATAGCTGCAACGCAGCCAGACACCAGTCTGCTGTGTGTGCAGCACGGGCGGGGCTGCTGCAGAGCGCGCCAGGCGTCTTCGACTACATCGTTCACCATCCTGTGTCAGGGCGACTGAGTATGAGGAGAGAGCGCACGGTTTGGCTAGGATTTTCTTGTTAAGTGAGTTACACCAGGGTTTGTATGTTGCCATTACAAGCAGAGCGGCACACTTTCGCGACAGAGCGCACACGGAGGACTACGCGCATCACCGCGTGATGTGCGACCATGTGTGCGCTTTATGCGTGTGTGATCCACACCAAAAAATGCCAGCCAGGTGGTTACAACAAGGCATGCTCCTGAGACGCCTGTAAAGGCAGCGCCAGTACCCCCTGCACGTGCCGGTCTCTCAGCCTAAGCAGCCTCCAGCAAGCTACACACGCTCATCGTCGTCAGCGTGCTGGTTCCGCACAGATCTGTCCCATCAAGGTCCATAGGCAGTAGATCAGTCCCATCAAGGTCCAGTTGGCCGTCTCTCAGCGCAGAGGCGCTCGTGGTGGTGAGCGCGGACCCGAACGCGGCGCCCTCCGCCGCCAGCGCGCTGGTGCCCACGCTAGGGTCAGGGCGCAGGGTACCGAGCGGGGAGGGGCGCCCCCCGCGCTCATCGGGCGACCCGCCTGCCTGCCAGTTCGGCGCAGGCCCTGGCGCGCCGCCGGGCCTGAGGGGTTGGCCAGGCGCCGACGGGCTGCTGCTGGAGCCCAACGCCCAGGAACCCTCGTACAGCAGGGCATCGCCTGCGCGGCAAGGTGGGGGCTGTTTGGCCTAACGGCGAAGCCTGTAGGCAGGCACACCTGCTGCATGGGCTCGCAGGAGCGGCAGGAGGCAGGAGGCAAACCGATGCGCACCTGCAGCTCTGGTCACCACCACACAAGGTGCACACCACCTTGGCAGTGGCATGGCATCACCTGTCCAGGCACACGTCCCACAGCGAGGCGATGGCATGCAGCGCACCAGCGTCCTCCCAGGGAGCGCCTTCCACAGGGGTCCTCGCGCTGTCCTCCGGGGCCTCCATCTCCAGGCCCAGCGCGCTCAGCGCGAGCGCGTCGAGCTCCAGGTCCGTCCAGTCGCCCGCAGCGGACTCCGTGCCTGCCGGGTTCCCGTCGCACGCCTCGAGCGCGGCGGCCGCCAGCGCCTCCAGCTCCTCCAGGTCCGAGCAGTTGCCCATGCGGGGCTCCGCGCTAAACCCTCCTTCAGGGTTCCCCGCCGCGGCCGCCGCCAGCGCCTCCAGCTCGTCCAGGTCCGAGCAGTCGCTCACGGCGGGGTCTGCAAAGGGCCCTTCTTTAGGGCCCCCCGCAGCGGCTGCCGACAGCGCCTCCAACTCGTCCGCCAGCGCGTCCAGCGCGGCGGCCCGGTCGCGGTCCCGCCCGGGGCTCCCTAGCGCCTGCTCGCCCCAGCCGGCCGGCGGCGCGGCCGCCCGCGCGCTCGGGCGCGCGGGGCACAACGCATCCCATAGGTCGCCGCTCGGCGGCCCCGGCCCCGCAACGGCGGCGCCGCGCGCCGCGCCGGCTTTCGGCGGGGCCTGCCCGGCCTCGTCCCCGCCGCCAGCGAGCGCCTGATCAGACGCAGCGGCGGCTGGGTCCAGGCGGGCGAGCAGCCGCTTGACGTGGGAGGCGCCGCCGCCCGCCGCCAGCTCGGCCACAGCCGCCTCCAGGCACGCCAGGCTCGCGTATGACCCGCCGCCAGACCCTAAACCCTCTGCCGGCGACCCCGCGCCGCTCGCCAGACCGGCTGCGCGCGCCCGCAAAGTCCTGCCGGGGCTGCCGGCAGACGCGCGCGCGCTCGCGCTCGGGCTGCCGGGCGCGGAGCTGCGCGCGCCGGCGGCGGGCTCCGCGCAGGGCCCTAGCAGGGCTTCGCAGGACGCCTCGCGCTCCAGCGCGGTCAGCGCCGCCGCCAGCGCCGCCGCCGTCCGCGTCAGGCCGCCGCACCTCTCCGCCGCGCCGGCCGCGGCGCTGGGCGCCTGCGTGGCGGCCGGGCCCGGATGCGCGCCGCCGCTGGCACTGCGCGCAGCGGCGCACCGGCCGCCGTCCGCGGCCGCGCCTGCACTGCTGCCGCGCGCCGTGTCTAACCCGTGACGACCCGCGCGCGGAGCCAGGGGTGTGGTGATGGGATCGTGCGCCCCTGCCGCGCTGCCCCCGGCCATGGCAGCCCCTCCAGGGGCCGCATCGAGGCTCGGACGCTCCTGGCCAGCCTGCGCTGAGCCAGCGCGCCGCGGGGACAGGGCGGGCGCGCTGCCGCCGGGCGGCCCCGCCGCGCACGCAGGCTCTGGCGGGTCCTCCGTGCCGCGCCGCGCCTGGCCGGCGGGCGAACCAGCGCCGGCCGCGCCCGCCGGCAGAGCGGCCTGGACAGCCGCAGGCGCCGAGGTTCGCACCTGCTCGGGCGCCGGGCGCGCGGGCGGCGCGGCCGCAGCGCCCGGCTGCCGCGCCGCGCAGGCCACAGGCGCTGGTGCAGGCCCGAACAGGGGCGGCGGCATGCACGCGGGCGCGCGCGCGTCCAGGTCTGGCCCCCGCCACAGGCCGCCCCAGAGCGGGGAGGCGCCGACTGCGTCGCGCACGCCGCCGGGCACGCCGGCCGACCACGTGTGCCGCGCCGCGCCCAGCAGCCATGCGGGCTCGGGGGCGGGTCCCGGGCGTGCGGGGTCTGCATGGTCTGCCGAGGCGCCCTGGTCAAAGTTTGCGCTGCGTCCGGAGCGCGCTGCCTGAGGCGCGCCGTCGGCGCTGCGCGCGGCTGGAGCCTGAGGGCGTGCCAGCGGCAGCTCGCCAGGCTCCGCGCCAGCCAGCGCCCCGTCGCAAGCCGGCGTCGACTGTGTCACAGTCACCAGCACCGTAGTGGCCGCCGGCACCGGCGCTCGCAGCCGGCTGGGCGCAGCCGACGGCCTCGCCCTGCCCGGAGCGCCCTTGCCCTGCGCGGGTCTGACGAGAGGCGCGGGCGCGGCGGCGCGTCCCCGCCTAACCGGGATGGTCCAACCACTGGGCGCCGTTGTCGCGCATGGCCGCGCAGCAGTTCGCATGTTTGGGCTCATATTCTCCCGCCCAGCCGCGGCGGCCGGCGGCGGCGGCCCCGCCGGCAGCTGCGCGCGCGGCGCCGCCGCCTCGGACTCCCGCACGTCTCCGCACCCGGCCAACTGCGCAGCGTCCGAGCGCACGGGCCGGCCGTGCTCGGCGCGAGGCAGGCTGCGCGCCTGCGCGGCCTCCAATGCGCGCGGCGGGCCGGGCCCCTGCTGCGTGCCGGCGCCGCCCACAGCCAGGTCGTGCTCAGCCGCCGCCGCGGTCTGCTCAGCAGGGTGTGGCGCCGCGTCAGGGAGCGGCAGGGCGCGGGGCACGGCGACGGCCGCCGCCGCGATCATCCTCCGCAGCGCCGCCAGGCCGGCCGGGCGCAGCACGGCCACGTCCGGGTCGCCAGGCCCTGTGCCGACTGGGCGCCTGGGCGCCGCGCCGCGCCCAGCGCCGGCCGCGCGCGGCGGCAGCGCGCGCGCGCGCGCGGCCCTGGCCGGGGCCCTGCGCGCCAGGCGCGCCGCGACTGGTTCCGTGCCGGGCGCCCGCGCAGGCACCACGCCGGGCTGCCCTGTCGCAGGGCCCAGACGGGGGTCCCGGGCAGCGGCAGGCCCTGAGCGGCATGCGCGCGCGCGCGCCGCCGCCGCGGCCGCGTCACGGTCCGCGCGCTGCGCCAGCGCCACCCGCTGCGCCTGCCACCTGCGGCGGCGCGGCCGGCCGTAAGCAGCCATGTATGTCAACGGGATATCAGGCCGGGGAGTGCGTGGTGAGCGTGTGTGCGGTCTGGTCGCTGCTACGGCAACCGCCTGTGACTGGGAGCGCAGCATGGCTGGCCGCAGCGCAGTGACCGGCGCCCCGCACAGCAGCCGCCGGTTGCCAATATCAGACATGCCCCCTGAGCATCCCTGATCACGTGTCGAGCGGGCCAACGCTGCCGCATGCAGCTCTGATGAACGGATACCATGGCAACAATATGCATCGTGCCAGGCGCGTGGCATCCCGGGACTTCGGCGCCCATGCGCCCGGGACCCGATGACTGCTTTAGTGGGGGGAGCACGGCGCGCACCGGGCCTGCGCCTCGGCGGCAGCCGCGCGCGCGCGCGCGGGGTCGCCCAGCTCGTGCAGGCGGCTGAAGCGGAAGTCGATCCGGCCGCGCGGGGCCGCCGCCGCGGCGACCGCCGCGGCCGCGGCCTCCGCCGCGCGCGCGGCCGCCGCCCGGCTGCCCGCCGCCTGCGCGTGCGCGCTCGCGTCAGCGGCCGCCCAGGGCACGCATTTACGTGGCGCATCATGCCAGCATGCGCCGGCGCTGCTCCTGGCCCGCATTAAATCGGTCGCCGGCAGGAGGCGGGCGTGCGCGCGCCTGGCCAGCTGCGCTCGCGCTCGCCGCGGCGCGCCGCAGCGCGTCGTCCCGGCGTGCCTTGTCACACTCGGCCGCCGCGCGCCCCGCCGCCTCCCGCGCCAGCGCCCCGCGGTGCCGTGCGGTGGCGGCTGCCTCGCGCTCAGCCCGGCGCGCGTCCGTGCCGGCGGCCGCCGCGGCCGCCTGCGCCGCGGCGGCCACTGTGTGCACCTGCGCCGCGCAAATGTGTCAGCGCAGCACTGGCCACACTGCCTGCACGATGGCTGACTAACAAGGCGGGCCGTCTCGGCGGCCGATGCGGCCTCAGCATGCACCTACGTTTCGGCGTGCGCAAGGCCGTGCCTGCGCGGCGCGCGCGTCGGCGGCGGCGGCGGCGCGCTGGCGCTGCTGCCGAGCGCGCTCAGCGGCCTGCCGCTGCTGCCAGGCGGCCTGCAGGCGCGCGGCCAGCGCGGCGCGCGCGGCGCTCAGCCGCGCGCGGTAGCGCTCCGTGCCGGCCTTCTCTGCGGCCACCGCGCGCTCGCGGACCTACACCCGCCATGGCGGCTGGTTTTGGCAGGACGGGTAGAATGGGGCTTGCATGTGGGTGCGTGCGGTGCCGTTGCCCGCCCCGCCCGCTGCTGCATGCTCAGTCTGGCGGCGCCCGGGCCTCTCCAGCTGCATGCCCTGACCTAGCACACGCACTGAGAGCTAGAGAGCGTGCTGCCGCGCTGCCGCTGCCTGCACCCTCTGTGACCTCGAGCAGGTTGCCGCCCGGTCAGCCCGGGTCAAGGCGGCAAGCACTCCCCGCCGAGGCGCGGCGCCCTGCATGCAGCGGAGAGCGACCGCCGCTAGGCTGGAGCTGGTGTGCAGCGCGCCTGCAGCAGCCGCCGTGTGCGGGTGTTGGCCTCGTGCTGCGCGGCGCGCTGCTCTTCGTCGCCCAGCATCCCTGCCTAGACTTCAAGATGCTCCCCAAGCCAGAGCTGTCACGCGTCCAGGACAGCCAGGCCGTGTGCAACGCTTGCACTACCCATGAATAAAGAGCGCGTGGGTGCCCGCAGAGGCTTGGAGCCAGCATGCCGCGCTGGGCAGGCAAGGCTTGCAGCCTTTTCCATCAACACGCTCGGCCAGGAGCACTCTGCCATCGTCTACCTGATCCGGTCCTGCTTGTCATGCACACGCGAGCAGATCTGCAGGGCAAGCAAGTGGGGTCAGTCTTCAGCAAGCGAGAGTCTGTTTAGGCTGAGGTTTCTAGTGTACCTGCTCTCTGACACACATCTCTGATGTGTGCACTGATTCTTGCTGCAGCTTGTGACCGCACTTGTGGCAACAGCTCGTCCAGGTCCGCTACAGGTGTGGGCGGTCACCCGCGCCCATGATGAGCACCAGAGTGGGCGGCGGCGAGCGGCTGGCGGTGGCGAGCGGCGGCGGCGTGCTGCTGTGGGACCCCTTCGCAGACAGCGCCGCCGCTGGCCCGGTGACGCTGCAGCTCGGCTTCCCGGTGAACGCTGTCAGCTGGAACAGGAACAATAAGGTCGTCGTTGCGGCCGGCGCCAACGCCCGGAACGGCAGCGCGCTGCTGTTCTACCACAGCGGCCGCGCGATGGGCGGCCTGCCCGTGGCCGGCGACGTGCGCGCAATGAGCTTCAGCTGCGCGTCCAAGCTGCTCGCGCTGGCGACCGCCGACCACGTCGCCATCTGGCGGCTAAAGAGCGCGGTGCGTGCATCATACGAGCCATCTTGATCTATAGCTGGCGCAGGCGTCGAGGCATGCACGCGCAACTGCGCCCGCTCGACCCGCAGGCGCAGCACGCCACGATCAGGAGCGCACACGCGCTGACCTCCGTGTCATATGCGCCCGACGACGCTGCGCTCGCGTGCACCAGGCGCGTGCCGTGCGATTCAACATATCCACGCGAGATACAAAACAAGTATTTTGCCTACTTCCTGTCCATGCGCAGTGGCACATGTGCGAGACGGCATCGGTTGTCAGTGTTTGTGAGGGACACCTGCAACCTGGCGCTCGGACAGGGCTACGACCTGTGACACACCTGCTGTTGCACGGGGAAGAACGCGCTGAGCCCGCCACTGCTGGGCGGCGCACCATGCAGCAAACTGTGGTAAAGTCCTCGCCGGCGCAAAGCGTGTCGGGCCAAGGCACGGTGCGGTGTGCACACGGCCCGCCTGAGGCCTGAAGCCTGCCCCAGCAACGACGCGCCGCGCGCGCAGCGCGGGCGGCGGCCTCGCGCTGCACGGCAGAGAGGACGGCGCGCTGATTGCCTGCGCCGCCGACCCCGGCTGGACCCACCTGGCGAGCGTGACGCATGCGCTGGCGGCGCCCGCGGTGGCCGCGGCCGGCGGCGCCGGCGCCGCGGTCTGGGACGCCGGCAGCCTCGCGCGCGTGGACGCCTTCCCGGGCCTGCACAAGGTGCGCGCCGGCGGCGGGCGCCTGGCCGGCCCGGCGCTCCGTGCGCACAGTTGCGGGGACAGCGTGCGGTCTGCTCACTGGCAGCGCAAGAGGCGAGCAGGCGGTCAACAATCAAATAGATGCTGGGGCCGCCTACTTTCGACCGCTGCACACCCGCGCGCCCCTGGCCGCAGGCGGCGCCGGCCGCGGCGCGCCCGGCGTGCGCGGCGGTGCGCTTCCTGGGCGCGCGGGGCGACGTGCTGGTGACCGCGGGCGCGGACGGGCGCGCCGTGCTGACCGACCGGCGCCTCGGCGCCGCGGTGGCGGCCGCCGAGGCCGGCGCGCCGCTGACGGCGCTGGACGCCCGCGCGGACGGCGGCTGCCTGGCGGTCGGCAGCGCCGGTGGGCGCTCCGGGGCTCACAGGGACACGGGGTCTGTAGCTCAGGCAGGGCAAGAGCGCGGCGGCGCCTGTCGTTGGGCGCGCACGCCTGAGGCCTGTCACATGTCCAAGTTGAAGACGAGCCCTGGTGCATTTTCGTACACAAGCCCGCCAAACCCAGCACACCCACATACACACACAATGTGGCTGTATGCCTTTGAGAGCAGACACCATCGGGGTGTGAACGGCGCGCTCACCCCGCCGCCCGGCGATCCGCAGGCGGCGCGGTGCTGCTGTATGACCCGCGAAAGCTGGCGGCGCCGGTCGCGCGCCTGGACGCCGGCACAGGCGCCGCCGCCGCCGACCGCCCCAGCGGCGGGCCGAGCGCCGCGGCCGCCATCGCCGCGCTGCACTGGCAGCACACGGACGCCGAGATTGAGGCGCGCCGCGCGGCGCCGGCCGCCACGCCACTGCCGGCCGCGGAGGCGGCGGCCACGCCGCGCATCGACCTGCCGCTGGCGCCGGTGCGCGCGGGCATCGTCCTCCGGACCAATCTGCCGGGGGCGTGTCTGCGCCTGTCGTGTCGGTTCCGCTGTGCTGGCTCAGCTGGGGCAGATGTTGGTGACGGGAGACTGGCAAGCGCATGCGCGCGAGACCACATCGCTGGCCGAGCCATGACGCTGACGCTGCGGAGAGGCAGGCGAGGCAGTCGCCGGCCCCTATATCCTGCAAGGCTGAAGCCATCGCGTCCAGGGCGGCTGATAGGAATGCTGCGGACGTTGCGCAGGCGGCCGCCTCCGGCCTGCCAGCAGCCGGGGCATCGCCCGCACTGGACGTACAGCGCCGGCTGGACCTGGGGAGCACGCATGCGGCGACGCCGCCGCCTGGCGCGGCCGTGAGCCGCCCGCCTCTGCCCGCCCATCAGCCAGTCAGCCTGTCGCCTGCTCAGTCAATGCCCGAGTTGCCCATCTTGGCTGTGGCGCTCACAGCATGCAGCCGCTGACTCCTGGCGCCGTGCGCGCGTCGTCGTAAAGGCGTGGCCTGCGTGGCACACAGGCCTTCCCGGCCGCCGGGCACACGTCGCTCACACATAATCGCGCATGCGCAGGCTGACGCAGGCGCGACTGTGACGTTCACGCGCGGCCCCCATGCCGCGGCCGGCGCCTGCGGCAAAGCCGAAGACAGCACGCCGCAGCTGCGCTGGAAGCAGCACGGCCGGACCGCCCCGCCGCAGGAGGAGGCTGCCGCCCTGCGCGCGAGCAGCGCCGCGGTTGCGCCCGGCCCCGCAGCGCCGGCCGACCCTGGCGGGGCTGCCGACCGGGACCCCGCCGGCGCACCGGCGCGCGCAGACAACGCGCACGGGGACTGCCGAAATGGGGAGCGGGTGGATGGGCCGGGCGCGGGCGAGGGGCTGGCGCTGGAGAGGGGCGCCGCGGCGGGCGAGGGCGAAGTGCCGCCGTGGGCTGCGGAGCTGCGGCAGGACATGCGGCGGCTGGAGCTGGAATGCACGCGGCAGCTGCACTGCCACGAGCGCGACGTGCTGGAGGCGCGCCCTGCGCTGCCTCCTCCGGCGTACAGCGCACAGCCACTGCCCCATGTGCAGCATGTCCTGCACCAGGCTGACAGGGCGAGAGCTCTACAGTGCATGCTTACAAACAAGTCACACGCGGCAGACCATCTGGACCTTAGATCCTTTATCACAGGGTACCGATCATGCCTGTGATTGGGCGGCAGATGGTGGCGGCCGTGGCGGCGCGGCAGGAGGCGCTCGCAGCGCAGCTGGCAGACCTGGCGGGGGAGGTGGCGGAGGTCAGCCGCGCGCGCGGCTACGCGGAGGTCTGGCTGGGGCATGACTAGGGTTCCTCGCGAGTCGCCAGTGATCTATGCCTGTGCTTGTAGGGTGGGCGGGGAGCACTGCGCTTGCATGCATGAATGCACCCGCCTTGAAGCACACAACCAGGCGCCGTGAAGACCCGGTCTGTGCCCGCAATGCACTCTGGTTGGCAGCTTGACCGACAGAAGCAATTCAAGCCCTGTCACACAGTGGTTCACCCAAGACGCTGAGTTCGCACGGCACAGGGCATTGCTACAGATGCAATTCTTCCTGAAACGCCACACGAAGCACCAGGCAGCATGGCATAAGGTGCAGGAGATGCAGCCCCTGTCACAGCGCGGCGGCGCGCCGGCGCAGGACCAGCAGGCGAGCTGCAGGGCGCACGGTCAGGGGTGCATCCGGGCTGGCACAGGAGGCGACGAACGCCCGCCGCAGCCCCGCCATGTGCTCGGCCCCCAGGGCTTGCAGCCGCGCTTGCAGGGGCCCAGCGTGCATCATGACCTGCACATGCGCATACCTCATCGCGGTGCAGTCGAAGCAGCCCAGACAGGCAGGCAGGCAGCGGCCGGACACTGCAAGCTGACTCTGCGTCCGCCACCCAAAAGGAAATGTGAACGGAGACGCGCACGTCGAAGAAGTCGCCGGGAGAGTCGAAGCGCATGTCGTAGGCGGGCGCCTCGTCCGCCAGGACGTCTGCGCCGGCCGCGGCCGCCGCCGCTGCCGGCTCGCCGGTATCCCATGGAGCGGGCGCTGTGGCGGCAGGAGACGGCGCATCTGCCGCGCGTGCTGCTTCACTAGCCATGCACACTTGCTGTTTTCAGGCACACCGGGAAATGCTGAGGTTTATGTATTTTTATGCATACTTTAACACATAAGACTGAGCATGTGCGTCACCAGCACCTGGCCGACTGGCCGCGGCAAGCGTGGCGGGGTCTGTCGCGGAGCGCCAGTGCGGGTCCGGCTGCGCCGCGGCTGGAGGCCTGCATGTCACCGTGCGACATCAGCATGGTGGAGCCCGGGGTGTTGGGCCCTTTGCATGCCTACCCTCTTCAACCATATCCTGCCCTGGATTCCAAGTACACCGCGCTGGAAGGCGCACTTGCACTAACTGATAAGGGGGCCACTCCTCTTAGCCCGCCGTGCGGAGAAGCGCACCAGTAAGCCACCGCAAGCACGCCGCCGGGCGCCAGCGCTCCAGCCCAGGCGGCGAGCACCGCTGCCGGCTGCGGCATCTGCTGCAGGGAGAAGCAGCTGAACAGCACGGCGGCCGGTGTGCACGCGCCGGGCACCGCGCTCGCGTCCGCCACCGCCAGCACCGCACGCTCTCTGCGCAACCAGCCCTCTGCCAGCTGAGCAGTGCTGTGCGGTGCTTGAACCCCCCCTTCAGGCTATACTGGCGTCCAAGCTGGCGCGATATGGGGCGCGCTCGGGTGCCTGGCGTGCGCCTTCAGCGCACCTCAGCCCCGCAGCTGCCAGCTTCTCCTCCGCGAGCGCAACCATGCCGGCTGCCAGGTCCACGCCGTAGAGCTGCCTGCCGGGCAGCGCCTGTCCGAGCAGCACCAGCTCATGCCCTGCACTCACCAGAGCGCATCAAGCTGCTGCTGCATGCCGCGACAGCCAAAGCAGGCAGGCGGTGAGCTCGAACCTGGTCCGCAGGCTGGTACATAGGCTGGCCCAGGCGGCAGTGGCCTCTGCTCAAGGAAAGAGAGCAGCCTCTGCGTGTACGGCGCAAAGCGCGGCACGAGCTCCCTGACATGGCCGTGGATTATTCGAGTGAAGTGCGCGAGCTATCAGTGCACGAGCAGGTGTTGGCTCAGAGCTCCTTTGCCACACCTGTCGTATCTGTCTGCAACTGCGGTCCAGGAGCGCGCGAGCAACCTGCTCTTGTCGGAGGTCATCCTCGCCAAGTCGAGCGCGAGCTGGCCTGAGTGACCTGAGCTGTGCGGAGCGCTCAGGCGTTCGGCGATTGTCCAGACCTGTTGGTGAGCTGCAAAGCTTGAATGTGAGCTGGCTGCCAAGAAAACATCGACTACCTCAGTGTTACACATGCTGTCACAATTCTGCATGCAGGCCAGCTAGCTGGCCTCTATGAGAATTCAGCCAAGCACTATTGCATCCTAGCTAATTATGCGTCATAACAATCAGGTCACGGGGGACGACTGCATTATGGGACAAGCGCTCTTCCAGGAGTCTGCTGAGCTAGGCTTGTGCATCCAGAAAGCAACCGCAGCAAACCAGACACTAGTGCCCAGAAAATGGGGCATGCTGAAAGAACTTGCTAGACCCCGGGCGGCCTGCTTAACGCAGGCCAAGAATATGTGACCACTATGAGGGTTCTGCCAGTCTCAGCCTCAAGGGCGCCCTCCCACTGTCAGTGCATGCACCAGGAACAGCAGCTCAGGGCGACGTGCCGCCGGCGTGGCCCTCTAACGACGCGCGCCGGCTGCCGCCGCTGGCCGAGGACCCGCAGCGCGCGCTGGCGCTGGGCGCGCCGGGGTACAGCGGCGGGATGCCCGCGTTGGCCGCCGCGGCGGCCGCCAGCACGGCCGGCGCGGCCGCCGCCGCGCTCTGGTCGACCCAGTGGTCCACGCCGGCGGTGCGCTCGGCGCGCCCGGGCGGCGCGCGGGCGCCGCGGGACGGCGACGGGGCCGCCTCGGTCAGCGCGGGGTTTGGGATAGGTATAGGGCTGGGCACGCCGTCCAGGCCCGCGCTGGAGGCGACCGACGCGGCGCTTGTGACGGTCGTGCCGCTCAGGCGCGGCAGCACGCTGGGCCCGCCGCCGACGCTGGGCCGGATGAGCTTGTCCGGCAGCGACAGCGGCTGCGCGACCGACCAGCTGCGCAGCGCGCTCGCGCTCGCCACCTTGGGCATCGGCCGCTGCGCCCCGCCAGCTGCGGGCTCAGCGCGCATGCCAGGGCAGGCTGAGCAAGGCGTCCTGCACAGGGCAGCCTCAGCACCCAGTCAGGCGTCGGGAGTGCCTACCTTGCCAGATTCTGCCACACCCTCGTCTGGTACCGGCACTGCTCCCGTGGCGCCGCCGCCGCCGCCGCCGCCGCCGCCGCCGCCGCCGCCGCCGCCTCCGAGGCCGCCGCCGGCCCCCTCCTGGCCGGCCGCGCTGCCGCTCGGGCCGGAGCGCCGCACGGCGGAGCCGGCGCTCTGCTGCGCAGGCGGCGGCGCGGGCGGCGGCGCGCCGGCGCCCGCGTCTGCGAACGGCGTGAACCCGGCCGCGGAGAAGGGCGAGGCGCGCATGGCGGCGGGCGCCTTTCCGGCGCGAATGCCCAGCGGCCAGTCCTTGGCCACGCCCGGCGCCTGCTGGCAGCAATAGGAGGTAAACAACTCTCTCGGCTGAACAGCTGAACAGCAGCATGGATGTATGCATGCTCTCAGGGGACTGCACTCAGACCACTCAAGCTCTTGATGCTGCCACCCGTTGCGCCCAGGGCAGTCCCCCGCCAGGATGCCCCGGGACCCGGAGCGTAACCACAGGCCCGCCTTGCGCAGCCAGTCCGTCTCCTCCTGGACTTGGCTATGGAGGATACCTGCCAGTTCCCGCGCCCGTGTCCCGCCTGCTGTCCTACCCCTTTGCACCTCCGCGGCCACCTCCCCTGTTAGAGCGCTGCACGCGCGTCAGCGAGGTCCATGGGCGCGGCTACGTCTGGCTGTGCCGTCGCGGCGCGGCGGCGGACAGCCGCATACATGCGCAGGCGCCGCAGGTGCACCTTGCTGGACGGTGTATGCGGCCGAGCGCCGCCGCTTCGCGTGGCACAGCCAGACGAGGCTATGGGCGTGCCCATGGACGCCGGTGACGCGCATGCAGCGCTCTAACGGGGGGAGGCCGCTGCGGAGGTGGCATGGGCCGGGCCAGCGGGCAGGAACACGGGGCGCGGAATTTTGGCAGCGCCTCAAAGGCCAAGACCCAAGGATGAGGTCGGCCGCCTGCTTGAGGTCGGCCTGTGCTTCCGCTGCGAGCCCCGGGCCATCTGGCGAGGGAGTGCTCGCAGCAGGCACCGGTGCGGCCTCTGGGGCCGCCGCATGCCGCCAACGCAGCTGTAACACCTCCAGCCCATCACACGTCTTCAGCAGCAGCGGCTCTCACGCTCCACAGAGAGGCGAGCAGGCACCGTGCAGCTGCGCGCAAGAGCTCAGTGCTGCTGCAGGCAGCGGCCGAAGACGGACGCTGCAGATCCTCGCCACAGACCCAGTTTCCCCCTTCAATGGCGAATGGCGGATGAACAAGAGCCAATTGCTTGTGGGTGCACAGAGCGCAAGCCGGCTCTTCGATAGAGCGCCCTTAGCCTGTGCAAGCACTGCAAGGCGGCGGGCGCGCGCCTCGGCGGCGCCCTGCTTCAGCGCGTCGTCCTGCGGGACCATGTCCGCGATGTTGGGGCTGGAGGCGGTGAAGCGGTGGCGCCCGCGCTGGAGCCTCTGCAGGCTGGACAGCGACATGCTGCCCAGCTTGGACATGGTCACAAACTGCGACGTCTCGCTCACGCTGCCCTGGCCCTCCATCGGCTGCGCGCACCCGCGCATGCGTCAGGGGCATGCCAGGTGCGGCATGTGTGAGTAAGGGGCTGTGCCGGCGCGGGCTCTGCTGATGGGTTGAGGCTGTGCAGCGCTGCGCGGCGATGCATGGTGTGACTGCAAATAAGAGTTGTGTGCGGCTTTGTCTGCTACGGCACACATCATCCAGGCTTTGGCTGCAGGATGCTGTCAATCCAGCTGTGCCTAGAGCGGTCATAGTTCCTGGTGGGAGGCGTCACAGGTGGGTGGTGTCACAGAGAGGCTGGCATGCGCAGGAGCGGGAGCGGCTGGACGCCAGGTTGGATGGGGTTGCATACCTCGCCCACGCGGCCGGTGACGGGGTCGAACGGGATGCGCTCCTCCGCCATGCGCCCGTCCGGCTTGGGCACCAGCTCGATCAGCGTGTGCAGCGGGATCTCGAGCCGCGGGATGTCCTGCGGCGCGCAGGCGCCGGCGCATCGGCACAGCCGCCCGCATCACCAGCAGAGCGGGCCTCGGTCCTCCAGGGCTGGTTTCCAACGCACCACAGCCTGGTCCCCTGACGGCGTCGCGGCCCCGTGCGATGGGTGGCAGGGTGCGCATTGCTGAGTGGTATGCATGCCTGCGTGGACCCGGGTTGCCAGGACAGCCAGCTGCAGGGTCCAACAGGCTGTGCGCCGCGCTGCGGTCAGAGCGCGGGCCGCGCGGCGCGTGCCGCGCGCCTTCAGGGGCGTCTTGGTGAAGTAGCCGTAGATGGCGCGCAGGATGGCCTGGTGCGCGACCACGCACACGCACTCGCGCTCGCGCTCGATCTCGATCACCACTGGCTCCAGGCGCTGCACAACGTCCATGTAGCTCTCGCCGCTGGGGTACCTACCGCACCCCGAGCCAGGGTTATAGGACCTTCCCTACCTATGCTCACGTTCGACTCGATCACCACCGGCTCCAGGCGCTGGACGACGTCCGTGTAGCTCTCGCCGCTGGGGTACCTGCGCCGCGCCTGATTTGCGAGCAGTTTGACTGCAATCAGGTGTTCAGTGGCCCGCCGCCTCCGACGCGTCCTCTCTGAGGCATGTCCTTAGCCGCGCAGACCATGATCACCCTGCGGACGCTAGCTGGATTACATTTATGTAGCTCTCGCCGCTGGGGTACCTGCGCCGCGCCGCGCGCCCGCGCATGCTGAGTTCGCTGGCGCGGCAGGCCGCCAGCCCATCCAGCTTTGTCCGCGGCCTGTGAATATGCTGCAGGATCCCGAGAGCCAACGCAGTGCGCGAGGCGGCAGTGCACGAGCCGGCGGGTCAGTAACCGCCGCCGAGCTCTGGTGGATCGCCGCTGTGGAGCGTGTCAGCCGGCGCCGCGTGCACGGCACGGGCGCGGCGGGGCGCGGGGCGCGGGGTTGCGGGCGCGGGTGCGCACCGGTACCGCAGCTTGTCGCTCTTGCGCGCGCGGAACTCCTCTGGCTGCTGCTCCTCAATCTGCTCGTAGGTCATGCCGTCGAAGATGCCCGCGTGGATCTCGTCCAGCGCCTGCGGGCGCCGGCGCGCCCATGTGAGCGCAGCCGGCACGTCTGCCCTCCACCACTGCACAGGAGGCGCGGCGCGGCTGCTGGTGCACGGTCAGCCAAGCACTGCCTCAGGCGTCCTGGACATACGCTTTCTGATCAAACACAACTGGTATTCGCATTCGGATTTGGCGACAATGACGCCAGCCAGCAGCTCGGAGCATCCTGACGGAAGTACATCAAGGGTAGAGGTAGGGCACCCTAATCCTAGGTGCACCTTCCAGCGCAGCTTGGGGAAGGGCAAGTGCTCCGCCGTCTGGATGGTGCGCTTCAGCGTGCTGGTCCAGACGGACACCGGCATCGTCGCACCCTCGCTTGTCTGCGCGGCGCAGCGCTCCATCGTGGTGTGCATGCGGGCGCACCCGTCCGTCACTGGTCCGGGCGCCCGCGGACACAAGGCGAGGCGGGTCCGGCGCCAGGAAGCAAGTTTGCGCTTGTGTATGGCCATGCTGGGGCACTGGAAGCAACGCCGGGGCTCATAGGGCAACTTCATGCAGGTCCGCTGCGGCAGCGGTCAGAAGCGGCGAGCGCGCAGCGCGCGACACCTCCTCCAGCGCGTGCCTGTAACTTAAACATACTGCCAAAGGGTGAGCGGGCCGCGCCAGGGGGATGCGGTCAACGACGATGTCGGGCAGCACGGCCGCATACTTGCGCCCAGAGTCGGTGATGTTGGAGTCGCCGCCCAGCAGCGCCTTGCGGTTGTACTCGCTCTCGCCGTGCCGCGTCAGCCAGATCTTGCGCAGCCGCGTCACGCCCGACTTGCACACCTGCGCGCCCTGACGCGCTATCAGGCACGACCTTGCCCGCATGCCTGGGCAGCTCACCTCCATTGCTATGCTAGGGCTTGACATGGGACTGGAAAAGGCGCCGACGTTGATCACATCATGTGATCCATTCACTCACGTTGCTTTGCCATGCTTAGCAGAGTCTTCTGAGATGAAATGCCGTCACACTTTTTGCAGCGTGTCATCCGGCACCGCATGCTGCCAGCGCCCAGCCAGCGTGTTGGCACAAAAGTGCGAGCACCAGACGGTAGGCTCGCCCTTGCACCACATGTCAAGGTCGCCAAAACAGGCGCGCGCGCCTGCATGAGGAAGAAGACCATCTTGCCGGGGATGTAGCCAATGATGCGGTTGACGTCCATGTAGCCGCGCCCCGTCACCCTGCCGCATTGCGCACCCACTGAGCACTGTGCTGGGCCTCTCCTGGGGTCCATCTGGCCCCCGCTCGGCAGCCTTGCACACAGCTCTTTTACACGCAGCCCAAAATGACAGTTGCACACTCAGGTGCCCCCAACTCCATGACGCAAGCGAAAGTTGGAGTCGTGGATCTCAAACCTTGCCCAGTAAGTCCACTTGTAGAGACGTCCGGCATCGCAGGCATGGCCGTGCACATGCGTTGGCGTGTGCAGAGGCTGCGACGGGCGGGCCGGGGCCGCGCGCATGTCGATCAGCTTGATGTAGTGCAGGTTGCGGTCGGTGATGGTCTCGTACACCTCCTCGTACAGCCGGATGCGTTCGCGAAAGTCCCGCAGCGCCTGCTGCTCCGGCGCGGGTCAGGGGCGGGGGAGGGGGCTCAGTCCCGGTCTGCTTCACAGCCTTTGAAAATGATCTCTTTGCCTTTTACTTATGTAGTCAAGTGAGATCATATGCCTGAATTATCCAGCTTTGCGCGCGGCACATGCCCGACTCAACGTCCGCAGCTGCACTGCCGTGCATACATGACCACAACACACATGACCACAAGGCCTCGTGATCAGCAGGCTACCCCGCAAACCAACACCGCAGGTGTAGAGTGCTGCCGAGCGCGTACGTGTTGACAGCACAAGCACAAGCCCATGGCGTTGCTGGACCAGCGCGTGCTGTAGCAGGCACGCAGGGCCTTGCCTGCCTTCCGAGGCGGCCTGGCAACTCCCAAGGATGCATGCCTGGGGTCCGCAACCATGCAGGGGCGTACAGAAAGCCCGGCGCGCCACCGCGTCAGCATTCTGCTCACACACTGCTCACCCACTGCAGACGTGCCGTGGGGTGCCGATTGTGCAGGGGGGCGCGATAGGGCGCGCGCGCACCGCCTCGCTGTCCTGCTCCGTGTAGTCCGGCGAGTACATCATCTTGTAGCGGTAGTTCTGCTCCAGGACGGCCTCGTCGTTGCAGATGCTCTCGATGAACAGGTATTGCCAGCGGCCGTGGAAGCGGTCGCGCTGCGCGCGCGCATGCCACGGCTCATGCGCGCGCGCGGCAGGCAGCTGCCCCGCGGGTCTTGCCACACTGACAAAGCGCTCCAGTCGGACACACTACTACTGTGCGCTTCACGACGCGAGTGCGCGGAGTGAGTGAATCAGCCCTTACGCACCATGGCACGCCTTGCAGTCCTGCTGCGGGCTGCGCTCGGGCAAAATGCATGCTTCTGGGGCGCATGACGGTGCGTCCCTGCCGGCGGCCCGCGGGCGCCGGCAGGGGCGGGCGCGCACCAGCAGCGAGCGCCGCTCCTCCGTGGAGTTGGTCGCATCGAAGATGGCCACCTGCGCGTCCACTGCAAGCGGGGACTCGCACGCGGCCGCCAGGCCGGCGCGCCGCGCGGCGGCCTCCGTCCGCAGCGCATGCCACGGCGGTGGCGCATCCGGCAGGCAAGGAGAGCCAGTGAGGAGGCGTATGCTTGCGGGCAGAAAGGATGTTTGTGACACACGCGGCACTGGAACGGCTGGGAGAGACGACTCTACATACCAAAGCTGAGGTCCAAACTTGGCAGGCAAGAGCCGTGTGTCTTGCGGCAAGGAGGGCAGGGCTGCCAGGCGCAGTGGCCCCTAATCACACCCTGGCTGCCTGCCCCTCCTGGCGCGCACATACGCGCACGCACATATATTATTCCTGCCAAGGAAACCTGCAGACTGCAATAGCACTGTCAGCGTCGCCCTCCCCGTTGCCAAACTTGTGCTTGGGATTTGAGAGCACTGAGAGCACTCACACACCCCAAGCGCCGGATTGGCTCCGGAGAAGGCACGCTGGCATTGCTATGAAGCCTGCAGAGGCCCTTGGCAGGATCCGGATGCATACACACGCGTATGTGCGCGCACAGCCCCCTCGCACAGCATAGCTAGGGTAGCCGTACCCTACCCCTCCCCTAACCCCGCCGGCGTTGGCGCACCGGTGACCAGCCAGCGCTCCATCTCCTCCAGCGCGGCGAGCAGCGCGCGGTGCCGCGCCTCGCGCCCCGCCTGCCCGCACGCGCGCGCTTAGCGGGAGCGTAGCACCCCTTTTCAGGCCCCTCAGCACACTCTCATGTGGCATGCGCAGCGTATGCGCGCCGCACCGCCTGCGTCAAGCTGCCTACCCGTAATCAGCGAGCGCGCACCCGCACCGCTACTGCGCATGGCACGCAACACACACAGCAAGTGCTCGTGCGCGAAACATGCTTTGGCTCACGGCCGGCCCTGGGGCATGGGGAAATAACCCTGCGCAACCCCGCAACAACCCCGCGCACAAACCGGGTTGTTGTGGTCGAAGAAGGCGGCGTCCTGGACGTCGGCCTCGCCCTTCTGCTTCCGGCGGTACTGCCCCACGTTGAAGTGGCGCGTGTCGTGGCCCAGCCTGCGACGGCCGCACGGCGCGCGCTCGCATCGGTGCGCGCACCCGCAGTGTGCATGGGCAGGCAGAGGGCTTTCGGTCGACAGGCGTGTCCCCCTGACGCATGCGCTGCATGCGGCATTGTTGCGGTGCGAGCTTGCATCAGGGTGTGCTCCTCCCCTTTGCGATTCCCAGCACACGCGCTCACCAACAGGCGGCGTAACCAGCCAGCGGCACTCGCCCCTGCGCACAGGGAGGCTGTGTTCGCCTCGGCGGCCGCGGCCGCCGCGCACCAGTTCAGGTAGCACATCAGCTTGTTGCACAGGAACGTCTTGCCGCGCCCGGGCAGGCCGACCAGGATGATGATGAGCTTCTGGCGGTCGATGCGCAGCTTGCGCCGGCGGCTGACGCGCCGGCGCATGCCGCCCTCGCCGGCCTCCTCGCGCTCGCTGGCCGGCTCCGACTCGTCCTCGGAGTCGTCGCTGGCGGCGATGATGACGTCCTTGAAGTACACGTGCGTGCTGTTCGCCGGCGGACCCGCGTCCGGCAGCTGCCGCGGCACGTCCGGCAGCCTGCGCGCCGGCACGCGCGGGCTGGGAGCCGGCGCCAGGCGCACCGCTCCGCCACCGGGCGAGCGCCGGGCTGGGCGCGCTGCCTGCAGCCAGTGTGCCTCGGCCAGCTGCCGCGCGGCGCTGTGGCAGCTGACCGGCAACGGGAGCAGAGCAGAATTGCTGCAGTAGCGCTAGCGACCCGCACCGCTGCCCGCCAGGTGCTGGGGCCGTGCTGGGGCAGCCCCGCAACTGTCGCCTGCAGCGGCGTGCCCGCACGGCGGCAATGCCAACCTGGCCGCTGCTGACACCAGAGCGGCATGTAGCAGGGCCTTACAGGCTCACACGTTTGGGCGGCACGTGCCGGCTCCTAGCTCACCAGGTGTATGTGCAGAGCGGGGTGCCTGCAGGCAAGTTGCGCGGTAGTACACCACTTGCTGTCCTTCCCATTCCGCGTGCTCACTCAGAGACAAGGCTGTCCCACAACGGCTTCACGTCGACCTGTCTGCTGGTTCGCCGGCAGGCAGTTCCGCAAAGGCATGAGCAGCAGGAGCTGCGTGTCTGCACCAAACGCAAGCAGGCACGGGACAGTGACCCCACCCCTGTGCTGTGGGGCTGTCGCCATCAGAGCCCGTGCGCTTCCTGTGCCGCGTCTTGCCCTTGGACAGCCGCGAGCGCCAGTACTCCCACATCAGACACAGCCCTCGGCCAGTGCACGCTCAGCGGCCTGCAACGCCTTGCTGTCAGTCGGGCCAACACTACCGATGCGGCCAATGCTCGGTCCAATGTCTGTGGCCCCAGGCCAAACCCTCGATTGCAGGTCCCAGATGTAACTGCAGAAATTTTTGTAAGATATACTGCAGTGCACTCGGGCCAGCGCAAGGCTCAAAGCAGCAGGCCCGCGAGACCGCGACGGCATGCTCATTCTAGGGGTGAGCTGCAGGCCCAGCTCCTGCAGTGCCAGGCCATGACCTGGCCATGCCCTGGCGCTCGGGCCTGCTTCTGGCACCCCCCAACTAGGATTGACATTTGCAGGGACAGGAGCAGCTAGCTGGCGCCTGCTTGCGGGTCAATGGCGAGCGAGGGGCCGAGGCGGGGCCGTGCTGCGGGTTTGGCGGGGAGCCGGACGGCCCGGCGTCCGCCTTCCGGCTGCAGGGCCATGTCGTACCCCCGTGGTTTATGAAGTTGCTGAGCTCCAAGTTCTTCACGCCCTGCGAGCGGCACAGCGGCCACAAGAAGAACGAGGCGCGGGCCCGGCACACTTGCACTGTGCCGCGTCCCACAATCGAGGTGGCCTGGAGTGGCGTGCTATGCTCCTGCACGCACATATGGCGCCAATTGGGCGTGTACGGCGGCGAGGTGGCTGGGCGGCCGACTCGTGCTTTGACGGGGGTGGTCAACGCCTGGTTGCCCTGCACGAGCCAAGCTCCACAACCTCTGGCATTGGCGCAGCCTGGCCGTTGCCGCCCAAGGGCTTGGCCTCAGAGTGGTGCCGCAGGCTAGCGGGTCGTCACATGGCGTGTGATGCCTTGAAATTACGTTTCGTCTCCTGGCCGGATGCTTCGAGTGCAGCGGGTGAAGCTCAGCCCCACGGGGCTGACAGCCGCTTCAGTTGCACGCACGCCGCAGGGGGAGGAGCAGGCTGAGACAATCTCCCAACACATAGGCTTACACCGCCTGCGCGGCGCGCAGTGCACGTACTTCTGCGCGGACTGCAATATGGTCTGCGGGGGGCTCTGCCAGCACTGCTTGCCAGAGCACCCGCCTCACCACACCGTCATCCAGGTGCGACCCGCATCACGTCTTGAAAAGAGCGCAGCATTGCTCAGTGCTCTGCCGCGGCGTGTATGGCCGCCCCCGAGGCGTGCTGGTGCCGGCTCCTGGTCCTGCTTCAAGACCCCACTGCGGTGCCTGAGCAAGCGGAAGCTGTCGTGGCGCCATGCCTAGAGTATCCACGCCAGTGCGCATGCAGATTACACGCAGCTCCTCAAGACTAGGTGGAGCCGGGACAGACTTAACAGTCAGGTGCCAGAGCAGCCTCAGGCTGGGTGGGAAGAAGGCTGCTCCAAGCAGAGGAGTCTGCGCTGCCAGTGAGGCGCGGGCGGCGCGCCGCGCAGATACGGCGCTACGTCTACTGCGACGTGGTGCGCAGCCAGGACGTGCAGCGCTACCTGGACCCGGCCGGCGTGCAGATGTACATCATCAACCAGGCCAAGGTCGTCTTCCTCAACCAACGCCCGCAGTCAAAGCCGACCAAGGCGCGCGCGCGTACCTCCCTGCACTCCGCGCCGTGCTTTACACCCTGGGCAGGCTCGAGCCTGCCTGCGGCCGCCGGGTCAGAACAAAGCGAGCCTGTCCCTGCAGCATGCTGAGGCTGTCGAAGGCTCAGTGAATTTCACGCTGCGCATGCACAGCTGGCACATTTATTGTACATGTACATGCATCAGCTCACTGGGAGGACAGCTGGCGTTGAGCGCGCTTTGCTGCCTGGGACGAGCACGGGCTGCGCCCGAGCGCGCGCGCCTGCTGCTGTTGCGTGAGCCTCGCGGCCGGCGCAGGCGCTGGGCAGCATGGACCGCTGCCAGACGTGCAAGCGCACGCTGCGCGAGGGCTACCTGTTCTGCTCGCTCGCCTGCAAGGCGCGCCCTGAGCCCCCTTGCACCGCACCCTGCGCACCCCTGTATGCAGCACAGCCACGCATGCAGGCACCGCGTCCTGCTCATGCCCGCCATGCAGAAAAGCCGCGCAGGCGGACGGCGCCCCCTGACCCTGACCCTGGCCAACCGGGCGCGCCTGGGCGCTTGCAAGCTCGTGGACCCCGCCATGACACTCCGTGCCAGGCTCGCCTTACCCCGAGGAAGCGCACCCTGTCCCATCCCTGCGCAGGTGGCCTCGCTGCAGCTGGAGCGCGGCGCGCCGCTGGCGCGCGTCGCTGGGGGCCGGCCCCGAGCGGAGCTGCCCTGCGCCGCTGCGGGGCAGGGCTGCCTGTCCGCCAGCGCGCTCGCGTTCGCCAGGTAGCCCCGGCAGCTCCACGTTCGCCGCTGACACGCGCTGCACCGGGTCACGCTGCCGATGCTGAGCGGTAGGTTGTGCCTTGCGATACACCCGGTGCCAGGTATGTGCTGTTGGAACAGCCTGGTGATGTTTTACACGGGCCGAGCCGACCAGGCCATTGCGTGATCGGTATTTTGCAGCACCTCCCACCCTTGCTGCCGTCAAGCTGCGGCCCCTGCTCGTACACCGTTATGTCATGAATACAACGAGCTGCTGCCGGCGCCAGAGCAGCTTATCAAGCTGCAGAGGGACGCGCTCCCCGCTGTCTTAAATAGCATGCCACATGACGCGCCCTATGAGTCGCTGCAGGAGATCAGACCAGATATTCAGACCAGGTCTGATCTCCTTGAGCGCCTCGTAGAGCCCGTCATGCGGCATGCTATTGAAGAGCGCGAGCAGCGCGTCCCTCTCCAGCTCCATGAGCTGCTCAGGCGCCGGCAGCAGCTCGGTATGGTGGGTTTGCCAGAGCGCGAGGGGCAGCAGCAGCAGCGGCGACAAGGTGAATAGCGAGAAGGCACGTCTATGGCCATATCAGGCCTGCATGGCAGCCCTGAATGTGGCAAAAAGCGCACCCGTCGCCGGCAGCGCGTACCGGCGGGCGCTGGCGGGCAGCGCGGCGTCCGCGCCGGCGGACGGCGGCGCCGCCGTCGATGAGCGGCAGCTGGCGACGGCGCTGGACCCGCAGCTGGCGGCGCGGCGGCCGCTCGGCCACCCGGGGCTCCCGCACCCGCATGCGCTGCTGGCCTACCCGGCAGCCGGCTGCTGGAAGCGGCGCAAGCAGCTGCTGCCGCAGCGCAGCCCACTGTCTTGAGTTCTTTTATTGGGGCAGGCGCGCGCTTGCGCACGAGGGCGGCCGCCGGCACAGGCGGCAGCTGGCTGCCGCGGCGACGGGCAGCTGCTGCCCATCGCCCGGCCACCAAGGGCTGCCGCGCCCGCAGGCGCTGCCGGCCTGTCCCGGCGCCCGCCGGCGCAAGTGGTGCGAGCGTCCGCAGGGCGCCGTCGTTTGAATAAGCTTGGGAATACAGGCCCCGGGTCCACACCCGCCGGGCCAAGCTGCCAGGGGCATGCCCAGGTTTTAGGCCGTGCACCTTGGGCGGGGTTGCGTGGGCGGCAGAGGCGCCGCCCTGCGTTATGACCACCAGTTTTGCAGCACAATAAGGCGGCGTTAGTGCGCGGCCGGGGTGCTGGCCTGGAGCAGAGCCGGGCGCATGCCTCTGGCCGCGCCGCATGCCGGGAGAGCAGCATGAGGCTGGGACGCATGCGGCTGCGCGTCAGACCAGGGGCATGCCCCCCGCTCGCCTGCCAGCACCCTGGCCGCCGCCCGCTGGGCGCGCCCGACACTGGGTATGGCAGCCGCGCTCTGCGGCACGGGTATAAGCGGCCACAGCACAGGCTGTGCAGTCCTGCAGAGCTTTGATACCAACGCATGACCACAGCTCCTACCCGCATTATGCTTGTATACTATCTTGCGGAAAACTATATTTCTACCCGCCCGGTACAACAGCACGTCCATGGGCGCTCATGGAGCACCCCCGCGGCATGCAAGTGTCGCTCCCCCCCGGCATGCCCTATTGTGGATGCCCGCAGCATGCTGCGTCATGCGTGGATGCTGGAATTAATGAGCATATGTGAGGAACTGAAACAGTTGCATACTGACAGCATTATGCTGCTCGCTTTGCTGTGTGTCCCAGCATTGATGTGTACGTTGACCTGGTCCTCGGCGCGCAGCCCCATGGCATGGGGCACCTCAGCAGCACTGTATCTGGGTCTTTGGGGCAGCTTTGCATGCCCAGAATAAGGCGTGCATGCGTGACCATGATGTCTGTCGGGTCCGCGCTGTGCTGCTGTGCAGCTGTCACTGCCGGTGGGCGGCCGGCCAGGGGGTCAGGCTCTGTCGTGAAGTGACGCCCGGAACCAATGCCTGCCCTGCGGGCCACACCAGCACCTTGCGCCCCGCCAGCCCTGCAATGCTCCACGGCTTGTCGCCAGAGTACTGTGTGCTTGAGTGTGAGATGCTTGCTACCTGTACCTGTGTGTGTCCTGTCACGGCCTGCTGCAGCCTTCCAAGTATTGAGCACTATGGTACGGAGTTGCCTGTTATGAGCAGCGAGGCTCGGAGAATGCACTGCCCGTGATGTCGAGGCTGCTGGCTTTGTAATGTCAAGGAAAGTCATCACGACACGGTCTCAGCAGACGCCTTCATCAGAAGGAGGGAGAGTGCAAGGCAAGCACAGGCGTTATGCTAGGGTGGTGAAATGCAGAGTGCATTAGAGCGGGGGCAAAATTGCCCCCCACGTGCACCAGGCCTCCAGCCTTGCATGTCACATCAAGCTGCGCCCCGCATGCCTGCCTGAAGCCAGTGTGCTGCCAATGGCGGGCACGCCCGCGGCGACGCCGCGCGGGCAGGGTGACCCGGCGCGCGACGAGAAGGCACGCCGCGTGCGCAACCTGCTGAGCAGCTACTACGGCGCCGCGGACGCCGGCGGCGCGCCGGAGGCCTCGCCCGAGCAGCCCGGGACGCCGTCCCGGGCGGCCGCGCGCGCCCCGCTCGCGCCGCGCGCGGCCGCGGGCCTGGACTCGACCACCTTTGACGCCGACCGGTACCTGGCGCAGCTGCTGCGCAGCACGCGCCTGGACGCGCTGCTGGCCAAGCACGCGGAGGTGTCGACCGAGATCCGCAGCCTGGACTCGGACATGCAGATGCTGGTGTACGAGAACTACAACAAGTTCATCTCCGCCACCGACACGATCCGCAGCATGAAGTCCAACGTGGACGGCATGGACTCGAACATGCAGGAGCTGCAGAGCATCATCGGTGCGCTGTTCCGCAGCGCTCCAGTGCGGCCGGACTCGCAGCCGCTGACCGTCACTTACAGCGCTGCCTGATGAGCCGCGAGCGGCGCAGTGAGCGTGTCAGAGCGCAGCAACGGCGTCAATGCCAAGCTGCAGCTGCGCCGGGCCCAGATCGAGGACCTCAACCAGGTGCGCGCGGCCGCACCGCACAGGGTCTCCTTGATGGCGTGGCGTGTGCGCCGCACGCGGGGACACTGGCGCCTGTCTCCCACCACCCGCCGGCATCAGGGGTGCCACCGGCCTGTATTCAGGTTGTCAGCTGCACCCACCGTGTGAGGGCAACCTGCCCGGTTTGCGCACACAGAGCTTCTTGGTGCCAAGCTGAGCGCCCCATACAGCCACCGCGCTGCAGGCCCTCACACTGCCGCCCTCCTGCAGGTCCTCACGCGGCCGCTCCCCCGCAGGTCCGCGAGCTGCTGGCCAAGCTGCAGGCGGTGTTCGACCTGCCGCGGCGCCTGCACACCGCGATCGCGCGCGGCGCGCTCGAGCTGGCGGTCGGGTACTACGCCGACGCGGCGCCGCTGCTGCGCCGCTACGGCCACAAGGCGCGCCCGCCACGGGGCCTAGACGGCCTGGCCGTGGGCCTAGAAGGGGCCTGTCACGGCAGGCCCGCCTGTTTTGGGCGGGGCGGCGTGCTCGTGTCAGGCGTGACAGCCTGGGAGGCCCGCTCTCTTGCAGGGGCGGGCCTGTGTGCAGGCCTGGGGGCCGGGCGCGCAGGACACACAGTGCGGTGGGCAGCAGCGTGAAGACGGCAATTGCAGCAAGAGCAACCAGGCCTTGGTGCTGCCACTCCAAGCGCCTGACACATACGTGTTCAGATGCGTGCTGGCGCGCGTGTCTAGTGCCCGACCGCGGAGGGAGGTGCCATGCCAAGCGCCCTCGGGCCGATGTGAGTGCACCGGATTGACGTGCTTGACAGTGGCCAGAGCACGCAGGGTGCGGCTCCGTGCGCCGCGGGAGGCGGCGGCGAGGGCCGGGGTGCCCGGAGCGCGCGCAGCCTCACCCGGGCGAGGCTCGGCAAATGACATATTTGTTTTGCATCCTGATTGCAGGGCGCGTTCCGGTCCGTGGCCGCCGAGGCGGACGCGAGCGCCAAGGACCTGGCCGCGCTGCTCAAGCGGCGCATGGCGGCCGACCGCGGCGCGGCCGCCGAGTGCATTCCGCTCGTGCGCCGCCTGGGCGAGCCCATCGAGAGCCTGCAGGCGCGGCCGCGCGCCCCGCTCGGACATGCCGGCCCGCCGTCCGAGCGCACGGAGCAGGCCACCGCACCGCCCGCCGCCGTGTTGTGGCGTCCTGCGCGGCTGGCCCGAGCGCGCGGAGCAGGGGAGGCGCCCGCCGCGCACGCGGCCCGCAGCGTGCCCGCATGCACCCCCGGGCGACCCGCTGCAGATGCGGAGGGGTCCCCTTTGTGCCTCGCGCGCACCGCAGGCCAGCAGCGGTGCATGCGACGGAGGCGCTCGTGGTGCGCGTGATCCAGAGCTCCGCCTGGGGAGGGGGTGGGGGGCTGTCTGGAGGGCCCCGACGTGTGACGCAGCCGCGCGCGCGCAGGAGGACTTCCTGGCGTGCATGGCGGAGCGCATGGGCGGCATCACCGCCGAGGCGGGCGCGGCGGCGGCCGCGATGGCCGCGGCGCACGGCCTGCGCGGCGCGGCGGAGGGCGCGCTGGCGGCGGCGGCCGCCGCGGGGCTGGCGGACCCCGCGGCCTGGGGCTTCCAGCGTGAGGCCGAGACGGGGCCCTGGGACGCGCCGCCGCGGCTGGAGCGCTTTGTGGTCGAGCTCGACCAGCGCTTCCTGACGGAGCTGGCGCACACGGCCGCGCTCTTCGGCGAGCTGTTCGAGCAGTCCGGCCGGCGGCGCCTGCTCAAGGCGCGCGCGGGGCCGGGGCCGGTGCGCGCGGGCGTCGGGCCGTGCGCGCATGGCAGTTGGTGGCAGTGTCTCACTGGTCGCACCTGGCTGCGCTGCCCATGCTGACCTAGCAGCGCACTGTGAGCTAGGCTGGCGCGCGCAGCCGCGCCGCCTGGCAAGCGTCAGAGGCCGCCCGGCTGTCGCCGCTGCGCGAGCTGGCGCGCTGGCTCGGGACGAGCAGCGGCTGGGCGCGCCGGCCTGTGCCAGGGGCTCAGGCAGTGACGCGCGGGCCTGCGCGACAGGTGGCGCGGGACGCGTTCGGCGGCTACCTGCGCGTGATCCGCCAGGCGCTGGCGGATGCGGCGTCCGCGGGCGCGGCGCGCGGCGCCGGGCTGCGCCCGCCCGCCGCGGCCGCCGCCGCCGCGTCGCCCGAGGAGCTGCCAGGCGCGCCCGCGTCTCTTTGGTGTTTGGCCACATGATGCGGAGCGGACCGTGTGCCGGCTGAGCATCCATCCTGCACAAGGCACACTGGCCGCTGCGGTGGCGACCCAGCTGAGTGTCTCAACGCCTGTCTGCGCGCTCGTGTGTGGTTGTGTGTGCAGGCGGCAGCAGCATGCTGCATGGGTAGGTCGCGGCGTGCTGCGCCGCCCACAGGCCGGCCGGCCTGCCAGGGCTGGGGTTGCGGCGCTACGGCACACAAAGCGCATGCTGCCACTGGTGATGCAGTAATGCTATCCTCACGCGCAGGCCTGGGCGAGGACTGGGGCACCGCGGAGCTCGCGGCGGCGCTGTACACATTCTCCACGGACGTCACGCGCATCAAGCCGCTGCTGCCCGAGCTGTCGCCGGCCGACAGGTGCACGCCCCTACGCGCCGCGCGCGTCGCGGCGGCGCCGCCGGGGCCGCATGGCCTTGGGGTTCGCGCAGCCGTGCTGGTCGTCTGCCGAGCGGCGGGCGCTGTGCCGACCTGCACCTTGCTTATTGTTGAAGGCCGGGTAGCAGAGGGCTCAGACGACTGGTGTCATGATGCCAACGCAGCCGCCCATGACGCGGCGGGCCTCGTAGTGGAGTGCGCGCAACCGCCGACCTGGGGACCGGGTTCACGGCATTGGTTGCAGGGTTGGACCCCTAACCCTTCTCTACCCTGTGCAGGGGCACGGAGGTGGTGGAGGGCGTGGTGCGGCACCACGTGGGCGCCTGCTTCGGCGCGCTGGAGCGCCGCGTGCTGGACGCGGTGGGCGGCGCGGCGCAGCAATTGCGCGACGGCGCCGGCGCGCGCGCGGCCGGCAGCGGCGCGGCCGGCGGGCACTCGCTGCTGCAGGTGCTGCGGCACGGACCGGGTCGGGGAGAGCCATGGCAGCCCCTGGGGCGGGGCAGCGAGGCGCTGGCACACGTGGCCCGGGCGAGCGTGGTGGATGCACTGGGTGCAGGACGTGCAGGGTATATTCGGTCGAGCGGAGTCGGCGCAGCGCCGCAGCGAGCCGGGCCGAGCACTGGGGGCGCGAGCGGTATGACTGGCTGCTGGGCTGCAGGCCAGGCGGGCCCAGGGCCAAGCGAGGGGCGCCGCGGCGGCACGGGCATGGGATGCTTGCTGCGGGCGAGCTGGTTTATGCGGGCCGGGGCTGCGGCCCGGTACAGGCCACAGCGTGCTCCCTGGTGAACGGTGGGCGAAGTGCTGACTACAATCGAATTAAACAGCAGCAAATTAAGTAATCCATCACCGGGCGCGTGCAGGCATTCCACCGCGTGTCGGACCTGCTGGTGAGCGGCACGGACGCGGCGCTGCGCTCGCTGCAGGGCTACGCGGGGCGCGCGTGGCTGCTCGCGGCCTGGCAGGACATGTTCGTGGACCGCGTGCAGGGGCAGCTGCAGCACTTCTACCTATCGCTGCTCGCGCGTGCGGCCCCGCGGGATGGGCCCGATACCCCATATGTTGAGCATGTCATGTATGTAGACGCGTGCAAGGCCACCCAGTGCGCATCCTCCTCTTGCTGCTTGTTCAGTGGCGACTCTCCCAAGGGCGAACAGCGCGATGCAGGCGCGGCTGCAGACTGTGTGCAGGGCTTGCGGCAGCTGATGTGCATGCTGCCGATTCGGCGCGGCCGGTCCCAGATCCCGTGCGCGCGGGCGGGGCTGGATCAGGCTCGCGTGCAGAGCCAGCTGCAGTGTCACGTCTGGCACTGCTCGTGCATGCTGAAACGCAGCGGCGTCGCTGACCCAGCGCCGCCGGGCGCGCGCAGGCTTCCTCGCGCTGGCGGGCGTGCAGCCGGAGGGCGCAGGAGCGCCGCCGCCGCCGCCGCCGCCGCCCGTGGCTGCGGCGGCGCCTGCGTCGCCCGCCGGCGCGGCGCCGGGGTCGGCCGCCGCCCTGACGCCCGCCTGGGCGGATCCGGCATTCGCGCTGGTGCGCCCCCCGCGGCGTGCGCTGCCCGCCGGGAAGCCCAGCCTCGCCCGGGGCAGGCCGGGCACCTGCGCGCTCAGCAAACTGTGCAACAGTGTGTGGCCGCTGGGCGTCATTGACCACGGTGGTGGACGAGCTTGGTCGGCAAGCCCAGCTTGGCACGCCTCACTGGGGGCGGCGCGGTCTGGGCGAAGCGCTGGAGCTCTCTGTGCGCCTAGGCGGGAGGATGGGCAGGGCGTATGCGAGGTGCTGCCGGCGGGGTGCAACCCGGCTTGGCGGGCCGCCACATGTGGCGCCAGGCCGACGCAGCTCGGCCGCGCCCGGCGCAGGCGGGCGGCGAGGAGGGCGCGCGCGAGCTGCAGCCGCCGGGGCTGCTGCTGCTGCTGGCGCGGCTGTGCGGCTTCATGGAGGGCACCGCCGTCGAGCACGTCATGGAGACGCTGGCGGCCGCATTCCCCGGCCGCGGCGGCGGCTCCGGCGGCGACCAGCCGCCAGCGTTCGTGGCCGGCGAGGTCGCGCGGTGCGGGGGGGGGGGCGGCCCGGCGGGCGCGGGGGGGGGGGGGGGGGGGGGGGGGGGGCCTGCGCGGGGGGGGGGGGGGCCCCCCCCCCCCCCCCCCCCCCCATGCCGCACCGTATGGTGGGGCCAGGTATAGCAGGGGCTCCCCACTGCGGGTGCTCCTCATGTGAGTGCTATGCTCCCCACCCCGCATCCCTGCCAGCGCAGCGACGCTGAGGCCGCGCGCGCTCGTCCAGCAGAAGCTGCGCCGCGCCGCCGTCAGCGGCTTGCGCGCTGCACGGGCGCCCGCGCTCGAGCGCAGGCGCCTGACAGACCCGGGTGCGGGGGGCCGGCGGGCGCGCAGGCGGCTGGGTGCCGCGGCGGCGGCGCTGGCGGCGGCCTACGTGGACGCGCAGGGCCGGCGGCTGAGCCTGGCGGTGCGGCGCAGCTGCGACGGGCCCAACTGGCTCGTGCACCGCGAGCCGCGCGCGCCGCGCCCGGTCTGCGCGCTGCTGCTGGAGCTGCTCGCGGCGGCCGAGGCGGAGGTGGCGCAGCTGGTGGTCGACGGCGGCGCGCACCCCGGGGGTAGGGTACCCTGACCCATAGGGTACCTCAACTGGAGCCCGCCAGATGATGCCCCTCTGATCCGTGCCGTCCGCCTGTCTGCTGCTCATTTTCAGGAGGACCAAGATGGTTGCCACCAGGAAGATGTCCTCATCCAGGGAGAGCACTCTCAGGAGCACGGTTCGGAACTCGCGTCGCCAGAGCCGCCGGGCCCAGCGGACGCCATGCAAGTATGGAGCGGGCTGGCTGGCAGGGCTGACCACTGGTCGTCTGCCGGGCGGACATGCGAGCGCGGGCGGCCGGCGCGCGCGCAGGCGCGGAAGAGGCCTGGGCCGGCGGCGGCGGCGGCGCGGGTGGCGGCGCGATGGAGCGCAACGTGGCGCGGCTGTTCCGCGAGCGCGCGGCGCCGCCCAGCGAGGCGCACTTCACGCAGGCCGGCCTGCTGGCAGGCGCGCTAGGGTTAGCCCAACCCCATAGGGTTACCCTAACTCCGTCGCAGCCCGCGCAAGCTCGCGCGCCAGGCTCGCGGGCCTGTGTTGGGGCACCAGGCGCGCTCCGCGCATGCCGGCCTGCTGGCAGCCGAGCACGCCGGTCGAGCACCGCACGCATCTGCAACACCAGTGACGTGAGCGGCCAGACTGCACACTGCGCGCCCCGGAGCCCCCGCCTGGTGGCCCGGCAGAGGCTCATGCGGCGCGAGCTGCGACGGCGGCGCGCCGGCCGCAGCCGGCCCGCATGAGCCTCCTCTGTGGCACCAAGCCGGGGACTTCAGGGGGCGCAGTGTGCAGTCTGCCCGCTCGTGATGCTGGTGTTTCCAGACGCGTGCGGTGCTCGACCGGCGTGCTCAGCAGGGTGCGCCAGCATCAGTGACCACGCCACACGAGGTCGGCTGCGAGCTGGTCCGGCAGGCTAGGGTAGGGTGAAGCGCACCAGGCGCCGGGCGGCGAGCGGCTCCGGGCGGGCGAACATGCGGCAGGCCCGGCGGCGCCGTGAGCCGCGCCGGGCGCCGCGGCGCAGGCGTCGCGCGCGCGGGCCTCAAGAGCCTGGTGGAGGGCGTGCGGCTGCAGACGCTGGGCCGCGCGGGCCTGCAGCAGCTGCAGGTGGACGTGCACTTCCTGCGGCCGCACCTGCGCCGGCGCGCGCCCGGCCCGCGCTCCAGCCCTGTCCTTAGCCTGTCTCGCTCCGGCCGCCGCGCCGCTCCGGCATGCCTGCGCATGCATGCGCGGGCCTGGCCCCGCGGCCCCCTGGGGGGCCCATGCGGCGCCTGGACGCCCGGGCGGGCCTGGCTGCTGAGGTGGGGGCTGCCCCACCTGCATGCGCCCCCTTGCCGACCAGAAACACCCGAGCGCCGTGCTTTCGGCCCTGTGCGTCCAGTGTGGGTGCTAGCCGTAGCAGTTTTGGGAGCAGGGCAGGCCTGACGGATGCTGTTACGCCGGACGGCGGTGCTCGTTGCCGCTGGGTCGCTCAAGAAATATTGCTGGACAGGATTGCGCTGCTCGTCCCGAGGCATTGGGGACTGAAGCCCTGGAGGCTTGGCGGGCGCGCAGGTACGCGGCGGGCGCGGAGGCGCCGCTGGTCAGCCACCTGCTGGACGAGGTGCTGGCGGCCGCGGTGGAGCGCGCGCTGGAGCCCGCGCTGCTCGACGGCGCGCTGCTCGACCGCCTGGCCGCCGCGCCGCCGCCGCCGGCCTGACCCTGGGGTTGCCGCTTGCGCGCCTGTTGTATTTACCTTGTCCTTAAAATTGTCCCCTAGCGGTGTGCTTGGGAGCGCGGTTGTCAGTCCTGTGGCCCTGTTTTTTTACGTTTTGAAAGCTGGGCCTGTATGCTTGCCTGCTTGGCCGGCGTCCGGGGCCACGAGCTTCCCCTTTAACTGCTTCCAAGCCCCTGCAAACGTGGAGTCTCGCTGCCCTTCAGCGGCGCCGGCCAAGCGGCTGTCCTGTCTGCTGTCGCCAGCAGGCCTTTGGAGCTTCACAAGCGCCAGCTTGCAGTGCCGCTCTGCCTACACCGACAGGGGTGCCAAGTTCACTGCGCAGCCGGGCCAGGTGACCTGCAGCAGACAGCCTACTGACTTTCGCATGCATTGGTCAGCCAGTCCCTCAGTGCTCCTTCTCCTGCATGATGCAAGCCCTGCCCAGCTCCTTGCTGGCTGTGTACCTGCTGGCTGCCTTGACCGGCGTTCCACGCAGCTTGCACCTTTGCGCCTTGAGGCATGCCCTGTGTGCAGGTGTCAGATAGCTGTATGGGGACTGTGACTGCTGCACTGGCTGCCAATACGTACATGCACGGCGGGCCGCACGCGTTACAGGCTCCAGGCGCGCACGTGCCGCCGGAGCTGGCAGATACCCCAACAGCAATGTAGCTTAGTTTCATGCGCTATGTCAAGGCGCGGTTCGGACGGCCGCGCGCGCCGCGGCGCCCGGCGCCAGCCTGACCCTCCCCGCGCGCGCCCCGCACCGCCCGCAAGCTGTTGGGAGCCGCTCGGGGGAGCGGGGGCCGTGCGGCGAGGCGCAGGCGCCACCTCAAAATATGGGGCTAGCCGTGGCGCTCAAACAAGCGGCGCGTTTGACGCGGCGCCACGGGTCGCAAGCCGGAAATGAAAGAGGTGCAGGGTGCGCCGTGCGCGCCAGGCGACCGCAGGCCGCGCTGCACAATGGCTGGGCGCCCCCGGCCAGCGTTCCACACAGGGCAGGGTTTGTTGTACAGGTTTCTGCTGCGCGGCGTGCGCCCCCTGGCGCCCCAAGGGCGCCCCCTGGCGCGCGCCGCTTGCTGCGGCGTGCCCCCCGCGGCAGCCTAGGGCAGGTCCTTCTTCTGCGCGCGAGACACGGCCACAGGCTCAGCGCAGCGGCCAGGAGCGTGCAGCAGGATGCATGCGCTGCAGCACAGTCAGCAGCGGACCGTGCACTCCTTGCACAGGCCTGCATGGGTGCGCTGCACAGCTGCGGACGCGAGGCAGTCGTTGCGCTGCGCACGTACCTGCGTCTTGTTGATGAGGCTCTTGTGGATGTGCGGGATGACGCCGCCGCCCGCAATGGTGGCCTGCGCGCGCAGCGCCCCCTCAGGCGCGCGCACCCTGGCACCCAAGGCTCGACGGCGTGCCCAGCTGTCCGCGCGCCGCGTCCGTCGCCCCCCACCAAATCCGCAAACACAGCCTCTGGCAGCTAGCCTGGCACACATGCGCTACGGACTGCGACGCCCGCAGCCGCGATGACCTCCACCCCCAGCGCGCCGCGCAGGCACTCGCGCGCAGAGACCGCGCGCCGCACCTTGATCAGCGTGTCCAACTCCTCGTCTCCACGGATAGCCAGCTGCAAGTGGCGCGGCGTGATACGCTTCACCTGTGCGCGGGGGTCCCGGATCGGAGTGTTAACATCTGGCCATTGACATGGCCTGCAGTTGGAGCGCGCCCAAGCACCACGCGAGCTCCCGGGCGCGCGAGGCCCGCGCCTTCAGGTCCTTGGATGCGTTGCCGGCCAGCTCCAGCACCTCGGCGGTCAGGTACTCTGCGAATCCGCCACAGCTCCGGTCAGGCCACCGGCTCGGCTGCGCGCAGGTGCGCGCCGCACGCCCAGGCGGCCCGCCCGGCCCGGCACGAGCCGCAGCAGCACGGGCCCGGGCTGCCGGGCCGCGGAAAACCAACAACACGGCCCGCCCGGGCTTCCGCACCCAGGATGGCTGCCGTATACACGGCCGCCGTGGCTCCCACACGCCCGTTGGCGGTCACGCGGCCCTGGTGGGCGCCCCGGCCGGGCGTCAGGACCAGGATGCAATGGCCGTGCTCACAACGGTCCTCATAGGGCTTGCTGCCAGCCTCAATCGCCCTCCCAGCCCGCCCGCACCTTCAACAGACGGTGGATACGCCCCACCGGGAACTGCAGCCCAGCGCGCGCGGACCGCGACACGGGCTTCTTCTTGTCGTCGCTCTTCTTCCCTCCCATGGTGCCCTTGGCACCCTTGCCGGACAGGCCCTTGGCTCCCTTGCCCGACATGGTGGCTGGCTGTCTGCTGGCACCAGGGGAGGGGTGGAGGAGGGCTCGTCACAGACTTGTTTGTCCCCTCAGCCACATACAGGCCTTCACCCGAACAGACCCTGTGCAAGCCCTCCTCCACCACCTTTGCCACAGCCTGCACAGCACAGCTGCACAACTTGCTGAGCCTGTCGAGTTAGCCAGCCGTGAGTTCAGTGAAGCAGTTTGCGTGCGGACGGTTGCAGGCGCGAGCGAGACAGGAGGCGAGCCGCGAAGGAAGGCCGGGCGTGACGCAGCGCGCGCGGGCCTGAGGCGTCGGGCGGCGCCATGGACCGCCTGCAGCGGATCTTCCAGGGCTCGCAGGGCGGCGGGGGCATGGGCGCGGCGGCCGGCGACTCCCCGCAGGTGGACACGTCCGAGCAGATCTACATCTCCTCGCTCGCGCTGCTGAAGATGCTCAAGCACGGTCCGCCGCCTGGCCTCCGCGCCCGCCGCGCTGCACTGCTGACTCCATCGCTGGTGTGCGGCGGTGTGCGCACGAGGCGCTCAGCACGGTTGTAAGTCACTCAACCAGCCGCGCGACAGGGCGGGCGGGCGTGCCGATGGAGGTGATGGGCCTGATGCTGGGCGAGTTCGTGGACGAGTACACCGTCAAGGTGGTGGACGTGTTTGCAATGCCGCAGTCCGGCACCGGCGTGAGCGTGGAGGCGGTCGACCCCGTGTTCCAGACGAAGATGCTGGACATGCTGAAGCAGTGCGGCAGGCGCGCCGCCCCGGCGGGCGGGGCGCGGCGGCGTGCGCTGGGCGGCAGGAGTGCGCGCTGCTGCCAAGCTGGAAGCGCTGGATGCGCTGCCGCGGTGGCCGCACACAACTTTGATTCTTTGCTTCAGTGGACCAGGCACCCTGCGGCCCCTAGAAGCGTATGTGCGCGTTGACCGGCGCGCGGCAGTGCGTGCGCAGGCCCGAGATGGTGGTCGGCTGGTACCACAGCCACCCGGGCTTTGGCTGCTGGCTGTCTGGCGTGGACATTAACACGCAGCAGGCGTGCCCCGCCCGCCCGCCGCCGCCGCGCAGGGGCGCTGCCCTCCCGGCCGCGGGCGTCCTGCATGGGTCCGCACAGCGCTTGCAGCTTGTATCACCATGCCGAGCGCTCTGCTTGCGGCGGCAGAGCTTTGAGGCGCTGAACCAGCGCGCGGTGGCGGTGGTGGTGGACCCGATCCAGTCCGTCAAGGGCAAGGTCGTCATAGACGCTTTCAGGCGCGCGCGCGCGCGCGGCCTGTGACTCTTGAGCGTGGCGCCGCGGCGCGTGCTGCTGTTGCTTGCTGTGGCCTGGGCACTGTGGCTGGTCAGGACCTGCCGCCCGCTGGGGTCAGGGTGGGTGCGCTACTTCATACATCTGCATGCCTTTCGAGAGCGAGAGAACGCGTATGGAGCTGGCCTGTTAGCCCTTCCATGCCGTCAGCTGACTGCAGCACTCACAACGTGGTCGCCGCTTTTCGGGGCATTAGACGCGCTGTCTGCGCCGGTCGGCAGCGCTGAAGCGGCTGCGCACTGAGGCCGCGGCGCGGCGGCGCAGGTTGATCAACCCGCAGACGATGATGCTGGGCCAGGAGCCGCGGCAGACGACCAGCAACCTGGGCCACCTGAACAAGCCCAGCATCCAGGCGCTCATCCACGGCTTAAACCGGCACTACTACTCCATCGCCATCTCGTACCGCAAAAACGAGCTGGAGGAGCGCATGCTCATGAACCTGCAGAAGAAGGCCTGGACGGCCGGGCTCATGCTCAAGTGCGCGGCCTGCGCCCGCCACCGCCCATCACGCGGACCTCTTTGTGACATGGGTTTGGCACGGCGGCGGCACGGCTGCCTGCTTCACTGAGCGGCCCTGCATGGCGAGGCAGGCAGCGCCTGCATGCGGGTGCCGTATTTCGGGGCGTCGTGTTGCAAAGTGTGAAGCACGCTGGGGTCGCTGCTGTGGGCGTGCGCATGCTGTGCGCAGTGCCGTGTACGTGCTTGCTTGCTTTCGTGCCGTCAGCGCATTGCACAGCGGTCTGCTGCAGCAAGTCTACCAGCGCTAACATGAGGACCTACCGCAGTGCGTGCTGCTGGCAGTGCAGAACGTGCCGCTGGCAGCGGCCGCTTTTGCAGCCTGTGAGTTATGATGAATAACAGCCGTGTACCAGCTTACTGTGGCTCTCTACGGGCGCAGCCCTACGGCAGGGCAACGCATTGCAGGTCAGCTCAATCGGAGTTAGGCAAAGCTGGGAGCATTGCTGCCGGCTGCAGCACTGACCGGGGACCTGCTGACGTGCAGTCGTGCTTCTGGGACATGGGCACAGCTGACAGGGTTCTGATAAAAATAGCACGTCTGGCGTGCGCAGGGACTTCGAGGAGGTCACGAAGGGCAACGAGAGCAGCGCGGGCGAGATGCAGCGCCTGGCCGCCGAGCTGGACAAGGCGGTGGCGGAGGAGGCGGCGCTGGCGCCGGCCGCGCGCGGCGTCGCGCGCGTCGGCAAGATGGACGCGCGGCAGCACCTGGACCGCCACCTGCACTCGCTCATGTCGGCCAACATTGTGCAGTGCATGGCCACCATGCTGGACACGCTGGTGTTTTAGGCTGGCGGCGGGGGGCGCTGTGTAGCGGCGGTAGGTTAGCTAGAGGCCCCATGCTGTATCATTTGTGTCTGTGCAGTCGCCGGTGTGTCCCCAGGTCCCCAGCTGTGTAAGAATATCTCTGGATTGGCTCGTACTTTCAACCCTAGATGGATCACTGCACACTGTGGATCAGCCCGTAGTCTCTAATAACTGCTCAGGGCTTAACCCTACTTCATGTCTGGTTTGATGAGGCATGCAATCGGAGGAAGTGCTGAAAGGCTGGCGCCTCGAGACTGGCCAAGCACTCTATCACCGCACGCACTCCGCAGCAAGGCCGTCAGCAGCGCAGCGCCACCCGGCCGTGCGCGCCTCAGCGTCAGCCATGGCCGACATGGTGTCCGCCAGGAGCCTTCAGGTACTGCAGCAGAACGAGAAGGAGCTCATCTTGGCCGAAGGGGGCAACCGGCTGGCCGTCCTGAACCGGAGCGAGCGCCTGGCAGAGGAGAAGGAGCGCATGCTGCGCGAGTGCGGCCCCCACGCGCTGCAGCTGTCTGCCCCGGCGCCGCACTGCAACGTAGCAGCTAATGCGCTGCGGATACGCGCTCACGCAACGCGGGGTGTCCCAGGTGCATCTTCAAGAGCAAGGGCCGGCTGCTGAGCGTGGAGGAGGAGCTCAACAGCCTGCACCGCTCCATCCAGCAGACGTGCGGCTCGCGGCGGCAGGGCATCACGCTGCTGCGGCGCAAGATCGAGACGCAGAACGACAAGGTCCTCGGCGCGCGGCAGCGCTACTTTGCGGCGCGCAAGGCACGCGCGCCGCACTCGTGCCGGCACTGGTGTGGCGCAGGGACTCTGCTTGTATGCAAGTGACAGCAGAGGCCGTACTATGAGGGGGTCGCTCGGGGGGCCTCGACGGAGGTTGCCTGAACACTGCACGGCTGCAGCTGTCCAGGTGTCAAGCTCGGCGGCCGGCTGTGCGCACAGGCGGCGGAGGCGGCGGAGGCCAAGCTGAAGGCTGAGGAGGCCGTCAAGGGTGACCTGTGCCGCGATCTGTCGGAGCTGGTCGCGCAGAGCGCCGACGCGCAGCTGGTGCGCAGCGGGCGCCCTGCCGCCGGACCCCGCAGCTGGTTTTGCCCTTTTCATGGTGGCTTGAAGTGATGTACTTGTCTGCCTGTACGGCACTGACTTGCTGACTGCCCGACTGCCTGGGGTCGCAGAGCCGGCTGGAGATGCTCACGCAGCGGCTCATGGCGCTGAACAACAACATCGGCGGCGAGGACGCCGCGGCGGAGGACGGCGGCCCCGCGCAGGCGTGCTCCGACCCGGCCGCGCCGCAGGCGCCCGACGCTGGCCAGGCGTCCGCCGTGCCGCGCATCCCGCCGCCGCCGCCGCCACCGCCGCGCGCGCCGGCAGGCGCGGACGGCGCATACGTCAACCCGTTTGCGGCGGAGGCCGACGTGGCAAGCACAAATCCGTTCCTGGCGGATGCGCCGGGCGGCGCGGGCGGCGCCGCGCCTGGCGAGGCGCGCGCGTGCGGCGCGGCGCCGGCGGCGCCGGCGCCGCCGGCGCCCGCCAAGCCGGGCCACCGCGCGCTCAGCGAGGCGTGCGCGGTCGCGGCGCGCGAGGCGGCCGGCGCGCCGGCTGCGGCGGAGGCGCGCGCGCGGCACGTGCAGGTGGGCGCGCCGCGGCGGGGAACCTCGGGTCAGGCGGCGGCCGCCGCGCCGGCGCGGCCGCGGCCGCAGCCGGCCGCGGCCGCGGCGGGCTCCCGCTTCCAGGGCTTTGACGCGTGACCAGCGTAGGAGCGGCGGGAGGGCGGCGCCAGCCTTTTCGGCCCCACGCAGCAGCGCTGGTCGCAGTGCCAGGCTGCCGCGCGCTGGGCAAGACGTGTGCTCAGGCGGTGCACAGGCAGCCGGCGCGCTGGCGGCGGGACACGCGTGCGCATGGCACCTTCGCAAGGGCTGGTTATGGCCGAGGCTCTGGCTATGCAACACTTGCGCTCGCGGCGCGGCTGCGGCTACAGCAGGCTTAGGGCTGCAGCCCGCTTGCACTCTCAGGAAGCAAGTCGTGACCCCAATTACCATTTTTTGTTCAGTTTCCTGTGTATAAAATTTGAGCGCCGCTGTGACCGCTGCATTTTTTCCAAAATTCTGTGCATGATTTAAGACGGCCTCGCTATGAGTAAGTGATGGTGTCAGCGGTGAGAAACTGGGATGTCCTGCATGAACGTGCCAGATGCGGAATAAAGCTGGGACACTGTCTGAAAGCATGTATGGTCTTGGTATGTGGGGTGAGCTTGGGTCCCCATGCGCCTGGTCCTACATGGGGCGTAGGTGTACTGACTTGAGGGCAGTCTTGGCAGCTTGTGGAAATAATACTGCTTCTGCAGAGCTGGGGACACAGGCGCATCCGACTTGGGCTGCCAGGCTACGAGCGGGCAGGCCGCTGCAGTCTGCCATGTGTGCCGTTTTGTGCTTGCTGCCTGCGCTGGGTGATTGGAACACCGAGAGCATGTCCCCACGGCAGACCAGATTTTGCAATGGCGCCCTGCAAGTGAGGCACTCATCCATGCTCCTGTGCATTTGAAGAGGAAGAGACGATCGGTAACTTACCGCGTGCTGTTCAATATGTACGATTTGTGCAGTGCAGTCACCTCTCTTGGCGAACGCCCGAGCATCATAATAGGCTTGTGGCAGCCTAGCTCACCAGGCATGCATGACTCATACGTGCACCCAGTGGTCACGCCGCAATGCTTGCCACCTGCCGCTGCGGGAGGAGTCCGTGTGATGAAGCATGGTACAGGATGGCGCTGCATGGACACAGAACCACACGCGTCAGGCTGCAGCATCATGCATGTCCCGTGCACACCCCTCTGCGTCTCCATGAATGCAAGAATGCTGTGCGTCGTCATCAGTAGGTAGGCACACAGGTATGGCACTGCACGGCAAGGCACCACACTCTTTGCATGCTTAGGAAGCACGCTAAAGCAGCCTGTGTGTGGGATGCTGAGGCCTCACCTTGCCAACGTTCTGTGCCCCTCCCACAGCAGCTCGGCCAGCACCTCCATCGCCTTGTCCTCCTGTCGGCCCTTATTGAGGCCCTGCAGCTGCTTGTGGAATAAGGCCCTCATGGCCTTGCGCGTGTGGGTGTCCAGCGTCAGAACGTCCGGCCGCCCGGCATGCATCTGCAGGAACTTGCCCACGGTCCAGCGCCCTGCGTGGAAATATCTGTGCCTCTGAGACCCAATGTAAGTTGCAGCAGCAACTCCGCACCACCAGGTTGGCAGCAGCACGCCTCATATATCGCATGTTTACAGCAGTACATACTGCGTCTGAATGTGGGTCTCGCCAAAGCGCTGTACCGGTTGCATGCCACGCGTCCCTGACGAAGCCTCCATGCATGCCCTCCGAGGAACACATAGTGCGCACCAATGCCCTTGATGTTCAGCAGCAGATTCTTGACGTCGATGTCGTCCAGCATGCCCAGGTGGGCGGGGAGCCGGCCGGATATGAAATGACTGGCCACAGTTTTGACACACGCAGCCTGGCTTCTGCGCAGGCCCATCTCTCTGAACTCTTCCACGCTGATGGCCTCCACCATCGCCGGCGTGAGCGAGCTCAGGCGCACGGCCTGCCGCTCCCCACGCAAGCGGTTGAGTCAAACATCAGCCTGACCTTATATTTACCTATCCACCAGGCCGCACACCTGTAAATCCGGCAGCCAACTGATGTATGTGGCGTTGCTTGTGACACACATGCACCTATACATGCTTCTACTAGCCCCCATGCAGCGTCTTATTTCTGAGGGCACTCGCCTTGGTGTACTTGCACGTCTCCTTGACGACGCCGTGCGCCGTGAGGCGACGGGTGTTCTGTTGACATATGACTTCAAACAGCGCCGGAAAGGGGCGTGAGTACAGCATAGGCCCATGCATTGCCCCAGTCATGCCACAGCAGCCATCAACGTAGGGGCCCAGCCCTGCGCATAAACCACACTTATTGTTTTATTGCACTTGACTCGTTAAGCCGTGTCAGGGCATGCAGCCAGCCATGACATGCATCGAGGCAACCAATGTTGAGAGCGTGCAGCCAGCCGTAGCATGTAAGGTTATGAGGAAACCAAGAAGGCAAGGGCTTACTACTGTGAGAAGCTCGCAGGAACTCTGCGCCTGCCTCGCGGTCCTGCTGGACCCTCTCATAGAGCTCCTCGAAGGGCTACGAACACAAGGAGCACGACCTCAGATGCATCCAAGAGATTAAGCTCTTAGCAGTGCAAGTGTGTCAGTAGGCGAAACATGGCCTCCAGTAAGCGAGTGAGTAGTCCTCGGCAGCCATGACAGGAACAGTGCTAGGGCAGGACTGTGTGTACCTAGCGGAGGACGGCGCAACCACAAATGCGCATCAAGAGTCGCCATGGTGCCTTCAGAACCGCTCTACATGCATGACATTCTTGCCAGACACAGCAGTGCTGTGAGGGTACAGACCGCTAGAGAGTATAGGGTAGAGACTCTACCAGATGTCCTCCGCCAGCATAGTTGTCTCTCGACTGTGCGACGTTGGCCGTGCCCATAGGCTCACCTGCCGCTTCATCACACGCTCGGCGTCACGGGGGCCGCCACGCGCGAGCTTCACTGCAGCAGCACACCCAGCACTACTCACAGGCCGCCCTGGTTCGGAGCAGCCACAGCGCGAACAGCACAGATTGCGTGGCAGCCAGCAACTTACCGGCATTCTGTCTGTCCTTCGGCAGCAGTGCGGGCATCGGCAGCACAGCAGCACCGCCACGCGGCAGAACAATGAAGTCGTCGTCGTGGCCGTCCACCAGCATTAGCAGCATGCGCTCCTTGGGGCATGCAGCCTGGCAGTGCTTCAACTCCGGGTCGAAATACAGCCAGACTGGCGGTAGGCAGACGGTACCTTCCCCGAAAAAAACACATGTCAGAGCCTGGCACAAATAGCAAGGCAAGCAACAAACACCAGCCTCCATGAGCGGGCCAACATGATGTGTATCGCACGGTTACAGCGGAAGCGCGTGGCGATCAGCATGCCGTCGTTCGGCACCAGCACAATGATGTCCGCGCAGTGCTTCGGAGCAATAATCTTCAGAGCCTCCACGCTCACCAGCTCGCCCGTCCGCAGCTCCCGCTCCCAGTCCGCCAGGCTGCGCAGGCACACCAATGCCTTGTCGCTTCCGACCTTTCTGTCCTCAGGCGCCGTGCTCAGGCGCCGTGGCCGGCCGCCTGCATATGCATCAGACGCGGCGCACTGCTTCTTCTCGGTGTCGGAGAGGCCAGCCGCCCTCTGCTCGGCCAGCACGAGCGCGTGCCAGCAGGCCCGCAGGGCTGCGCTGCCCTTGTCTATGTCCTGCTCCGCGGCACAGCTGCGCACGTCGTTGGCCAGCTCCCCAAGCCTTCCCGACACCGCCAGGTACGCGCTCGGCAGGCAGTTGTCTGCATTGCGTTCCACGGACCCGCGTCAGGCCCGGCCGCGGGTACTCACACACAACAGGGTCACACCCGCGCCGCCTCGCGCACGCGCACGCACGCAAACGCACCCAGGGTGCCCACACTCAGCAGGGGCGCTCACTGGCTGTCACGGGCACGTCGAAGACGTGCAGGTTCCACAGCCGCAGCGTGGCGTCGAGGTCGGCCTCCGTCGCCGCCCTCGCCGCAGTGAACCGCATCTTGCTGTTGGCCTCCATCTGCACCGGCGTCCATGCTTCCACACGATGCACCTCTCACCACAAGCACCCAGAATCGCAGCCTCGCGCACTCCTCCAAACGTACATCACCAGCTCTTGCGCTCAGGCACGGCCCTGCAATCCTTACCTCCGCGCTCCATGGGACAATCTCGGGAGCCTCCGACGCCCCAGCGTGGCGGTACGCCTCGGTCACCGTAGCCGATATGGGCTTCGTACCGGTCTGACCGTGGAAGAGGCCCTTGCGCTGCTGACCGTCGTCCACTGCCGGCACCTCGGCCACTGTGGCGGCAGCCATGCCCAGCTCCTGCTTTGCTGCAAATGCAGTTGTTCACCAGCCAGCCAGCCAGCGACAACTCGACATACCGACATAACGGGTCCGACCGACGGTCTAGCCAGACGCAAGTAGATAGGGCTTATGAAGCAGCTGGAGGGCCTTGGTGCAGTCCACCTGCCCGCCAAGTGTGTTGCGATGCTTGCTATAGCCTTGACACTGGCCAGCAAGTCAGGATACAGATGGATGCTTTAGTGATACCTTGGCAGTGTTAAACAAGCTGCAGTCTGGCATGGATGCTTTCACACGGAGCTTGCTGCGGAGCACAGATGCTTAGGTAAGGACTCAGTGGTATTTGGGTCACAGGCTGGGTGTTGTCTGCCCCTCTGCACATAGGACGCTTACCGCTTGGTTCTGTTCAAACGTGCGCTTGGTATGTATGGTGCTGCCTTCCCAAGGCGTTGCTCTGTGAGGCACTTGCTCCATTCTGACAACGGCTTGCTTTGATTGCCTAGCACAGCTGCTTGCTGCAAACTAGGCTATCAGTGCGTGGCTCACCAGCGCCTGTCTTGCTGCTGTGACAGCGCATCGCCGGTCTGCCAAGTGGCTCCTTGAAGGAGGGCAGCAGCTGTGCTGGAGGCTGCGACGCCAGTGCCGCGCCTGACGACAACAATACTGGCAGCAAGGCTGTACAGGCTCCCAGCCAGGGTGTGCGGGTGAGGCAGCCGACTCCACTGACATGGGCGTGCTGTCCAGTAGAAATGAAAAAAGGTGGCTACACAACAGGTTGGTGGGAACTTGCGGTGCTGTTTGAGTAGGCGGTCGCCGCAGCCGTACGAGTAGGATGCCTGGTGCCTGTCTTTCCGCACACACCTGCCCTGTTGCAGCACTGTTTGGTTCGCGGGGGGGGACTCGCGCTTAGCTGCAAACAGCTGCAGCTGAACGTCTGTGCGGGCGCGCAGGTAATCAGCTGCATAGCAAGCACTACCACAGCGGCCTCCCTGGCCGCGCTTGTCAGCGATCTGTCTTGCCTGGCTCAGGGCGGCTCGTTTGCCTGCCACGGCGTCCATACAGGCTCGACTTGGGTGTTTGCTGAGCTGCTCCCCAGACACTAGCCCCAAGAGCTCCAGGCAGCTCTGGTGGCAGTGCACGACGCAGCCGTGCCGGACACATCCACCCAGATCAGGGTGCAGGTGGGGTACGGTCCTGGCAGTGATGCAGCGCCATACATGCTACTTCGGTCTCCAGGTGAGTCATTCTGCAACAATTACTGGATGCGTCACAGCCCTGTACTGCATGTCAAGGCCTGCTGCATGCATTGCGACCGCTGCGATTGTGCTGTCGCTGTGCCCGTGGCATTGCGCAGGCTGGCCATGTCTTGACTTTTGCCAAGGTGTCAGCACCTGCCGAATGCCCTTGCTATGCGTCGTGCCGCGCAGAGGCCGAGTTTGGTGGCTGGCTGCGTATGACTCTGAAAGCGTCGGATGAGCCATGCATCACGTCAGGCTACTTTAAAGATGGTGCGCTCTGCACCCTGGTCACGGCACATAAAAACATGTCAAACATGCCTAAGCCTGCTGTACTTACCAGTCTGGGTTCGAGTGTGCAACACTGCGGCACGGTGTGCTAGCCTGAATACACACAAGAAGTGCCATCTGCATGTAATATGACATTCATGTTGCAGTCCGTGTCCGGCAGCACATCTAGCACGTTTGCACGCCCGACTGCGTTCAGCGCCAGATGTGCATTATACAGACCACGTGATGTATGCGCAGGCTGTCTGTATCTGCAAGGAAGGGACATCTGGGAGGCCATTGTCACAATAAGGGAGCCGAGCGCGGACCTGGAAAACCCGACGCCAATCTCCGTCTTGGAGACGCAGGCGCTGGGGTCTCAGGTATGCCTTGGTGATTTTGTACACATCACTAACTGCTCGTGGCGTGGTACTGTGGCACAACTTGTGCCAAACAAGATGGAGCATGGTGCTTGTCATCTACACAAGCGTGCTCGGTGCCACATGGCGGCTGCACGACATGCGCTTGCATGCTCACGTCATAACCCAATGTCCTGCCATGGCAAGATGAGGGTGTGGAGCACATTTGCGCTGAAGTCCTAGGCATGTCGGTCTGCCCTGTGGTAGCGTGCTGATCCAATGTGTTGGACGCCAGGAGTTTGTCGACTTGGACGAGGTGCGCGCGAGGCTGCCAGAAGGCCTGCAGTACTCCCGGCTGCGCTTCCTTGGGCGCCGTGCTGGAGGCGCACCTCTGGGGCGTCACCGGCCGCGGCTTCCCTTGCTCGCGCATGGTGCGCTGGGCAGCCATGATGTGATAGCAACACGCTGTGCAGCCTTCATTGCCTGTGCGGCTGAGCACTGCGTATCGCTTGAGAATTGTATTAGCGTGAGCATGACTTCATCAAACCAGCGTGCAGCACGTCCACCTGGTGCAACTTTTCCTTTGCGGGCCAGGGTGTCAGGGCATGCTTGCAGCGCAGTTGACTTCACCAGGATTGTCGCCGCTGCTCAGCAGGCCAGTTTGCGACTGTTGTGACATGTGTGCTGGTCAGTGGTCTATTGTGCTTACTGCCGACGGGCCCTGCTGCATGGGTCCAATTTGAGCAGTGTGTCTGCAAAGTGTTAGCACATCTCTGGGTCGTGCTATGTAGCCTCCCTAGCTGGCGACAGCGCATGTCCCTGGTCTCTTTGGCGCATGTGCTTGCAGGAGATGTGGATGCCAGCAAGCATGGTGGTTGGTACGGAGTGGGCGCCTGGTGTGGCTGGACATTACCCCGCTGTGCGCATGCAGCTTGGAGGCCAAGCGTTCGCTGCTCGCCTTGCGCAGGGTTTCCGGGGCTTGCCGCTGCTTGCCAACAGCGCATGGCAGAGCACGGCAGGTAGTGCCGACTCTGGGACGAGGCGCGAGAGCACGAGGCGCGAGACGGCCGCCGAAGATGAGCTGCGCAGGGTGCATGAAGAGCTGGAGAGCATGAATGAGGTATTCCTGGCGCGGCTGGGCGCCCCTGAGGTGCGCTTGCATAGTTGTGTCGCAGACTCACACTGCAGCAGTAGAAAGTTGCTACAAGGCCTCCCTTTGCAAGACGTGTAACTGGCACAGGCTGGCAGACCTACCATGGAGCAGCTGCAAGCTGGCACGGAATGGCTTCTGCGCCACAAGGAGCTCATGCGCACGGCTGCAGGACACATAAAGAAGGGTGGCTTTGAACTTGGTGAGCTGGCAAAGGAGATAATGTGCGTCTTTGCAACGGGCTACCATCATGAGTGGCTGCTGAACCTGCCTGGCATGGTGCAGGTGGTCTGGTGCTCTTGAGCGTCCTGGGCGAGCTTGAGGGGGCCGGTCGTGCGCGCCACCGCAAGGAGCTGTGCTATGCCTATGCGGCGCAGTGCGCCTGTGTCAGCAACGCATACCAGCTCGCGTACCTCGGCAACCCGGCGGCGTTCCATGACGCAGAGCTGAGCGCACTGTACAGCAAGTGCAGCGAGCAGCTCGTTGAGCTCCTGGCGGCGGTGCGCATGCCAGCACACCCACAGCTCGTTCGAGCTACTGCATCGGGGGGTGCCAAGTCGGGCTGCTCAAGGCAAGCTTGCTGCTAGTTACAGGGAGTTTGTGCTGGGCCTGGCCAGTTGTTGTGCACATCCATATACAAACGTGTATGCGCGCAGGTCGGCCCTGCGGCGCGCCTGCTGGACAGACTGGCGTATGCTGAAGGCCTGGAGGTGCTTTACAACGCAAATGCATACAGAAAGCACTTCACGGCCAGAGCTTGCCAAGAGCAGCTGGAGGAATGCCTGCAGCGCTCCGGTGAGGTCACGCTGCTGGCCTGCAGCATCAGCGGCGGGCAGCTGAAGGGCATGCCAGGGGATACGGGCGGGGACACAGGGCGGCCACATGCAGCTGAGAAGCCCATGCAGGAAAAGTGGTGTGCGCATGTCAAGCAGCGGCAGCGTAATGCATTGAATGCGCTCAAGAGGCTGCAGGTCGGCGTGGCTGACATGAAGACGGACCTGTTGCAGGGCACAGGTGCTCGAGTTGACCCTGCTCAATCCGCTGGGAGCTGGGAGTCAGTGTGCCATCACTGCACCCCTCAGCTGAGCACTGGACACTCTAGTACTGTGCCAGACGGTTGGTCTGATTTGGATTCCATCAGCATGTATTCACAACTCTCATGGCGGCATAATGCAATGGGGTCCTTATTATGGGGATGTATTGAAGAGCTGTCTAGCAGCATCATGATCAGGACGTTTTCAAATTTCAACAGGCAACTCTCACTCCTTAAGGCTGGGGCACCAGCAGGATGGGCGGCCGTAGCACAGGCGGTACCTCACTCCCTGCACGTGCGCTGCGCAAGCCCTGTCCGCCCCTTGCAACCGCTTGCTGCCCTCGATGAGGCGAGCCTTGCACAGCGGGGATGGGCTTGCAGGGCGGTGCAGGATGTGCCGCCCGCAATGCTGAGCAGCAGCCGCCACACCAGGCGCGGCCTTCCCGTGTCACTTAATCTCGGAACGCGGCTGCATCTGCCTCACATACGGTGACCTGAGCGCGTCCGCCCTCGCTCAGGCGCGCTGCTGGCTGCGCAGGCGTCTTTAATTACGCTGTCCGATGCGCTGCTGGGCAGCATCCTGCGGCGCGCCTGGGCGGACAGGCCGCCGCGCCCTGCTTGGGCGGAGGTAAGCCGCGCGGCCGGCCTGGCGTGCGTGTGCCGCCGCTGGCGCGAGCTGCTGCGAGTGCGGCCGCTGCCGCTGGCGCTTGACCTCAGTGTGGCGCGCCTGAGCGCGGCCCAGCGCTGCTGGCTGCTCGACCCTGCGCAGGCCGGCCGCGTGGAGGCCGCCAGCTTTCACTCCGAGGATGGTTTTTGGGAGCAGCCGCTGCTTGACAGCTTTCTTGCCCTGCACGGCGGCACGCTCCTGCAGCTGTCTGGCATGCCGCTGCAGCTTGTGGCCCGGGCCAGCCAGGGCAAGCGGCCTGCCTTGGATTTGAGCGCCTGCGCCTGACCAAGCTGGGCATCAACTGCTATGACTCCGACTACCTGCTCCGCATGGACTCTGCGCCGCCAGGCTATGTGGTGTTGTGGCTGTGGCCCGATTGCCTGCCAGGCGCCCTGGAGGAGCTTCAGCTGACCGGCGTGCACGACGGATGGCTGGGGCACCTGGCGTGGGCGCCGCACTGGGGCTCCGGCTTGGCAGGGCGGCTGCCGCGGCTGCAGACTCTCCGCGTCAGGGGATCATGCATATATGATAAGTATGCAGGCATTTTGTGCATGTCACATGTCCCACTGCTCAAGGGCTTTGCTAGCCTGCCGCACTTTCAGGTGGACTGCTCGTCGGTGGACATCAACGTCAGTGGCACCCTAGTCGCCCGGGTCAGGCCTGTGCGCATAATGGTTGGTCCCCGTATGCGCCTGTGGGATGACCTGCAGGACGTGGCCGCGTTTGTGGACCGCCTCTGCCATGCTGGCCTGCAGGCTGCAGAGCTGTGCGGCTTGCACGGCATCGAGCTGTGCGGCGCGTACCGCAGCGACCTGGGCCCCAGCGGCCCCCTCATGTACGAGGTCGTGCGGGAGATGATCAGCAGGTGCGGGGACTGCTTTGCGGTTGAGGCGGATCCTGGTGAGGGACCCGAGGGTGAGGCCGGCCTGCATCGGCTCGCCTGGCGCCGCTGGCCCGCCGCCGATGCGCCCGACCTGCCGGCCGCTGTGGCCGCGCATGAGCGTGCCCGCGCCTGGGCGTCAGCGGTGGGCTGGCCAGAAGACAGTGAGCACATAGGTAGGTAGCTATGGTGACGATGATGGTGAGGGTTGGCGATGGATAGCAATGTTGTCCATTAAATGCATTTTTGTTATGTTCATATGGGAGACATATCATGCATGCATAAGCCCTCCTGTGATATGACAAGTGTCAAGACCAGCGCAGTCTTTGGAACAGGAAAGGAGCGATGCACTGCAGCAAGGGATCATATGAAAAAACTAATGAAGCATATGTGTTCGCATGCACACTGCACACTGTGCAGTTATTTGCAATAGAGTCGACCTCATTCGCCAGGAAGGTCTAGGGCGGCAAGGGTTGTACGGCGGCTGTTCAACAGCCGCTGTTGAGTCTGCCTGTGAAATGAGCAACGAGCACCAATTCCTGCTCTGGCGCACTGTCGGAGCTGTCTGCATGAAGTATTGCTTGAAGCCATCAAGTTGAAGGTGCCTGCTTACGCCTGAGCCTTGCCTGCGAGCCCGTTGTCGGAGGCTGGCCACCTGCACAACCCTGGTTGGCCGGCACGCTGTGTCACGTCGTCAGCGCTCTGTGCCACACACATGCGTACTGCGCGCATGCATTTCGGCTTACATCATGGTGTGAAGCCCAGGATTGCCTGCCTCACACACTGGGCGAGCACTAGACTTTCAGGAAAATGAGTTGCAACACGCCACGCACCCCTAGGTCTAGAGGAGGTGATCAACCCAACCTCTCACTATTCCTCCTCCTCGCCCTCCTCCGCCTCGTCCACGGACTCCTCATCCTCCTCCTCCTCCTCCTCATCGCCGTCACCCTCCGCGCCGTCCTCGTCCGTCTGCCAGCCCTCGCTGCCGGCCGCGTCGTCGCCGCTGCCGGCGGCGCCCGATGCAAACGGGTCCTCCACCTCCACGCCCTCGTCCGCCTCGTCGTACACCACCTGCGCGCGCCACATGGCCGCTCTGATGAGAGCAGTAGCAGATACTCTTAATGCTGGACCCCATGTTCTGCGCGTGCATGCGCGTCAGAAACATTGACGCCTATCGGGTCGCGGATGTAGCCAAGTCATGACTGGGGACACTCATCCCGAAAACTGTCACAGAGATGCATGTTGCGAGCATGCTCAACAAAAGCACTCCCTTTCCTGACAACTCATGCGGAAAAAAAAATCTTAACAGAAGGGGCGGAGGCACGAGCGCGCGGCGCACCAGCGGCCCGGCGGCGTCCGCGTCGTCCGCGCCGGCGGCGCCCACGCGCGGCATGTGCGCCACCAGCAGCTCCAGGCGGCCCGCCAGCGACGCCAGCGGCCGCTGCAGGGCCACGCGCGCCTCGATCGCCTACGCGCGCGCTGCGGCTTTGGGTTGGGATCGCTCTCGAGCGCCGGCTACACGCGGGCGCGGCAGAAACCGCCGCGCGGGTGCCGCGCACGGCCAAAGACGCTCGGGCGTGCAGAGAGCCGGGCCGCATGTCAGATGTGAGCGAGGGGCCCAGCTAGGCAGTACATGCGCGGCTCTGCAGCGAGGGGTGTGCGGCCGGAGCGGCCGCCCGGCCCCAGCCGCCGGCAGCGCGTGCCAGCGCCCATGCGATGCAAGCCCCGCTCCGCTGCTGCATACGCCGACTGGACACAAAACGGGCAGCAGCTCGTGAGCGGCTGCAAGGGGGTGGGGGGTGCGCCTGGTACAGCGACGCAAGTGCGGGCTGCACGCCCGGCGCGGCCATGAGGTACGCGGTGTGGTGCAGCAGCACCGCGCGGATCCAGGCCGCCAGCTGCGCCCCGCGCGACGCCTTCGCCTGCCGCGCGCGCCGTCCCAGGGCATCAGCCACAGCCGGCAGCACGCAGCCAGCGGCGGGCACTGGGAATGCGAGCAAGTGCTTCAGCAGGCCAACTAACTCTGCGCTCCACAATCAGAGCAGCGAGCCGGAGCAGAGCACGCCGCCTGCGTGTGCAGTGAAACAGAATGGAATGAAGGGGGGGGCGCCGTTGCCATGGATGTCAACTTCACGTCTCGCCAGCGTTTTGGTGATCAGGAGCGCCGCAAGAGAGGGATGGTCAGCCGGAGGGGCCGCGCCTGCAGCCGCGACACGGCGGCCACCAGCAGCGCGCCCGCGTCGGGCGGCCGCAGCCCGCGCACGCTCTTGCTGATCACCGCGTCGCCGCCCACGGCCAGGCACCTGCGGCGCCGCACACATTGCAGTGCTCCAGACGCCGCCTTAAACCACAATCCTGCGCCACTATGCGCAGGCATGCGGTGCCTGCTGCGAGCTCTGGTGCGCGTCGCCCTGCCCCGGCCGGCGCACTTCCGCCTGACTCGCAAACCCACCGGGAGCAGGGCCGCCCATCCCTCACGCGCCTGCCTCATACTTGCCTGGCACCGCACTCAGCGGCGCCTAATGGACTATGAACAAGACTGATGAGGTGCCGTCCGGAAGCGAGCCACTGGCCCAGCCCCGAACCCTATATCCTGCGGGCGGGCGGCACACTTCTCCAGCAGCGCCTGGTCGCCCGCGCGCAGCGCCTGCCCCAGCAGCACCGCCAGCGAGTCCGCGCGCGCGCGCCCGGGCGCCAGCGCCGGCGGCGCCGTGTCCTCGTCCATTGCGTCCTGCGCGCGCGCGCGCCGCTCCAGCCTCACCTTACATGCACCAACTTCTGCAAATTGCACCAGAGTGCACCTGACGACTTTGCCGTTTAGCTGCGGGTGGCTAGATAGAGTTCCGCACCAGCTCCACCGGCACCCTTCACGCTCAGGGCGGCCCTGGGCTGCTCCGCTGCAGCTCTCGTGCGCACGCTGGCGCATCCCTAACCTGGCGGGCGGGCGCATGCACGGACGAAGGGGCGGTGGGTGAGTAGGCGCGCGCGCGCGGCGCGCACCGGCCCGTTGGCCTGCAGCTGCAACGCCGCCAGCCGCTGGCCCAGCGTCAGGCCCCCGGCCGGCGCGCCCGCCGCGTCGCCCGCGCCGCCGAGCGCGCCGCCGTTCGCGCTGGCGGCCGGCTCCTCCGCGCGCCGTTTCCGCCGCCCCGGCGCGCCCTCCAGGCCCTCCAGGGCCACCGCGGGCTTCAGCAGCGCCGCGTCCGCCGCCTCGGGCCCCACGGCGGCCGCCTGCGGCGCGCCCGCGGCCGCCCCGCCCGCGCCGCCGCGCGCGCCCCGCCCGCGGCCGCCGGCCGCGGGCTGCGCGGCGCCGCGCCCGGACGTGCCCGCGTCCGCCAGCAGCACGCCGCCCTGCGCACAGGCGGCCGCAGCCTGTCAGGGAAGGCCGAGGCTCGAGGCGCTGCAGCATGCCTGACGTGGAGACAGACACAGATAGCTATGTAGGAATGACCAGGCTACGTGTGGCGCACCAGGCGCGGCTCGAGGTGTATCTCGGCAGCGGCGGCGCCGGCCGCCGGCAGCGCCAGGCGCTCGAACTCCGGCTTGGCCGAGCTGCCGCGCGCGAGCAGCAGCGACGCGCCTGCGCGCCGTCGGCGGGGGCCAGGCTGGGACGGGCGCTTCACCCAGGCAACGAGCAGAGCCACCACCAGAAAGCTCGCAGGCTGCTTGGCAGCGCCTCTGCAGAGCAGCAACAGAAGGGGTGCAAGCAGCAGACTTCACGATGCAATGCAGTGTGCTAAAAAACTGCATGCCCTGACGCATCTCCCTGCACACGCTTCTGCAGTGCCACACGGCCCGGCGCACGACGCCGGACATGCGCACACACATGGCGACAGCTGCTTGCGGGCGCCGCGGCCAGGCGCACTGCGGGCCGGGCGCGCACCGCCACTGGCGGCATCAAACTCTGCCGCGAGCACCGCGTCGGGAGACTCCCCGGACGGCCTGCGCAAGCCAGCCATCAGTGGCCAGCATAGGGTAGGGTAAGGTTTAGGATAAATTAATCTAGGATAGGTTAGGTTCACACTACCCAGTCGGCCCAGCCCGACATGTCAGCAGCCAGCACACCTCGCAGCGCACCGCCCGCGACCGCCTGAGCATGCGACCTGTCGCCCTGCCTCACGGCCTGACGGCGCCACGTGCACACACCGCGACGCCGGCCCGGTAGTGGCTGCGCACAGCGGCGCGCGTCGGGCAGGCGCAGGAAGGGGCCGCACCCGGCGCGCACGCTGACGCGCGCGCGCAGCGCGGCCTCCACGTGCCCGCCCGCGTCCGCGCGGCACTCCCACACGTACGCGCGCCCGGCCTCGCTCACCGCGGCCACCTGCGCACGCATGCGCTGCTGACGCGTCCCCCGCCACACTGTGCTTTAGGCGTTGATAAGGAGCTTGTCTAGCCAAAGGGTCCCTCACAGCCTGATGCACCAACAGATGCTTTCTTGCAACAGCATGCCCCACCGACGGACGACCCAGCCCCGCTGCACCCGAGCACTAACCGCGCACGTGACGCTGCGAGCTGCACGCTGGCTGCCCGGCGCTGCTGCTTGCGGCGAAAACTTACGAAGACTGCCCTCTCCCAGCTCAACACGTGCTCCGAAACGCAGCCGCGCCTGGAAGCACGCGTCGTCGGCAGCGCCGTCCAGCGCCGGCGCGGTCGCCAGCGCCGCCGCCGGCTCCTCCAGCGCGAGCAGCCCGGCGGCCGCGGCCGCCTTGCGCTTCTTCTTGTCCTTCTTATCTCGGCCGCTGCCGCCGCGCTCGCGCTCCGCGGCCGGCCAGATGGCGACGTGCCGCTCGCCGTCCGCGGCCGACAGCGCCCAGCGCCCGCCGGGGCTGAACGCCAGCGCCTGCACGGGGGTCTGCGCGCGCGCCCGCGCCGCGCTCTGTCAGGCACGCCACCTGGGTGCTGCAGCAGGTGCTAGGGCGAATGCACATGTATCCAAACAGAGGTGTTGTCACGCTCTCCGGCAGCATCAGAGGCGACCTGCAGGGGACAGGCGCGCATGTGAGCAGCATCGCTGATGTGCCTGGGCGCTCATCAGCGTATCGCCGACATGCAGGCGCGCGCATGGGCGCTGCGTGCGAGGGGCGCGCGCCGTGTGCCCCGTCAGCTTGGCCATGCGCGCCTGCCGCGGCACGTCCCACAGCGCCAGGCTGCTGCTGCCGACCAGCACCGCCTGGCAGCCTGCGGCAGGACGCCGAGCGCGGTCGGGTGGCATGCTGGGGGCGCTGAGCGAGCCCGCGTGCGCCCAGGTGCGGCGCACGCAGCATGCGCATGCAGCTCCTCACAAGCAATCGCCCGCCATTCTCCTGGCGCTCATACTCATAGCTGCTAATGTTCCCGGTCGCGCAAACGGCTGGCAGCTGTGTGATGTGAACTCCACTCTGCTGCAAGTCGCAACCTTCAGTCTGCTGCAAGTCGCAAAGTGGGCTCTGACGCCGATGGCACACCAGCCGCGCCTCCAGTGGCAGGCTGCCGAGGCGCGCCCACCGCGCAGGCCAGGCCGCGGGCGCACCGGGCGAGGCCGCCACGCAGGCCAGCGGGTGGCTGCCGGCGGCCCAGCGCGCGGCCAGCGCGCCGCGGCCCGTCTCCAGCGCGCACACCGCCGCGTCCGCGCCCACGCAGTACACCATCCCGCCCGCGCCGGCGCCGACGGCATACGCGACGCTCGCCACGCCCCTGCACGCCCGCCCGAAGCTCGGCCGGCCGCTCCGGCCGCGCGCCGAGGCCGCCGCTGCGGCGGGGGCTCGGCGGGGGCGCGCTGGGGGCGTGCGCCGCCCCGCAGAGCCCGCCTCCGGACCGGCCAACGGTCAAAGCCAGGCAGAGTACGCACCCCTCATTGCAGCCCTGCGCGGCCCAGGCGAGCTCGCCCGTCGCGGCGGAGAAGGCGCGGACGTCGCCCGCCGCGGTGCCCACCACCAGCAGCAACTCGCCGGCCTGCGCAGCAGCATGGTTGGCGCCGTGCAGAACAGCAGCTTTTGCGAGGGTGCACGCGGGAGAGGCGGCACAGCCGTCCTGGCGCCCGCCGCTCTAGTACAAGCGAGCGCGGACGCTCGGGCACGCACCTTGGCAGGTGCGGCGGCCCAGCACAGCGCGGTCACCTCGCCGGCGAGGCCGCTTGCCCCGGCATCGCCCGGCGCCGCGCCCCCGGCGGTGTTGAGTGCGAGTCGGCCGGCGCCTGTTTGCAAAACACCGCAAGAGCTTGACAGGCCACAGCGTCCAGTGGTATTCACAGCGGGCAAGGAGTGCACACTGCACAGGCTCAGCCAGCGCACTTGTGTCAAAAGTTCGCAGCCGCCCCGCCCTGCTCGCAATTGCCAGGAAGTCCTGCCCCGGGCTGAAGGCTATGTGCAGCCCCTCGAACAGGCCCGCGGCCAGCATAGTTACCCAGCAGGACACTGGCCTGGACCGCTGGCCAAAGGCCCCCCCGCGCCTGGCCCGGCCGACCCTGCTGGAGGCTTGCTACAGACAGGGTACCTGGCCTCCCGGCAATGACACAGAACAGTTTTGGTTGCAAGACCTTGGGCACAACTGACCATTTACTGAGCCTATCAGCCGTGCGGCTGCTTTAAGTGTCGCAGTCTGCGCGCGTGTTGCGGGGAAGCGCTCGGCGCTGCGCAGCGTGACGGGGCTGATGGCGCCGCCCCGCGCTAGCTGATGCAAAGCAGGCCGAGCGGCGAGGCGCCTGACAGCCGCGCGACGGGGAGCTTCACGCGCAAGGAGCCATGGACCGCCACGTACTTCGACAATCTCAAGCTGTTTTCTGTCCAGCTCGCGTGCGCCGGCGGCTCGAGCGCGATTGCGAAGACCGCGGTCGCGCCGCTGGAGCGCGTGAAGGTGCCCCACTCTGGCAGCGCGGGGCATGACCGCCCTTGTACGCATGCCTCTGCTCGCATTGCCTGTGCACTGGGCGTGCAATGTGTGACATCAAGCCACTGCCTGCGAGCAGCGCCGCGCATACAGACGTGTGCACTGCCTCGCTGCGTGCGCGCGCGGCAGCGCTTGAGCAGCGCCGCTGACTGCGCCGCTGGCTGCGGCAGATCCTGCTGCAGGTGCAGGCCATGAGCCTCACGCCGCCCGCGGAGCGCTACAAGAGCGCGCGTGACGCGCTGTGGCGCATCCCGGCGCGCGAGGGCTGGGCCGCGCTCTGGCGCGGCAACGGCGCCAACGTGCTGCGCCTGGTGCCGGAGGTCGGGCTGAAGTTTGCGCTCAACGACCAGATGCGCCTGCTGTTCGCGCCCGCCGACGGGCGGCCGGTCGGGCTGGACGGCAAGCTGGCGGCGGGCGCGACGACGGGCGTGCTCAAAACGGCGCGCCCGTGGCGCCGGCACCCGATGCTGTGCCTCCATGCGCCTGCGTGCGAAAGCGCGGCAGTGCTGGTGCAGTGCCTGGCTCCTCCCTGACCCTGCTTGTGGGGCCCCCCGCTGGCCGGCGGCGGGACAGTTCCCTGTTGGGCAGACAAGTGCACTTTACGCACTCGCACGTGCATTCAGTCGCCAGCGCTCGCATGTGCATCGTCACCCTGCCTGCACGCTGGTGCGCATGAACGGGCCAGCCTTGCTGCGTGGCGTGATGTGGTCTACTTGTATGTCGCGCCAGTCCCTGGCGAGGTCCATGCCGTCATACACAAGCGACTCAAAGCGCTCAGCCACCTCCCTGAAGGAGCAATGGTCCGTTGAGGAGGTGGCGGAGTCTTTGTGTCGCTCCGTATGACGACATGGACATGGCCAGGGACTGGCATGACGCGCAAGTAGACCACATCACGCCGTTCAGCATGCATGACCTCCGCGGGCGCCGCGGCGCGCGCCAGCAGGCCGCCCGCCCCGCGCGCGCGCAGCGCGAGCGCCCGCGGCCGCGCGCCGCAGGCCCGCCGCGCGCGCGGCCGCTGCCCGCCTTTCACTGCAGCCCCCAGCACCTCACCGACAACGTCCGGCTCTCCGTCGAGCAGCCAGGCGCCGAGCGGGCGGCGCGCGCGCCACTGCAGCCCTCAGCACCCCACTGTCAACAACGGGCTGTCTCAGCCAGGCGCGCGCGCAGGTGCTCTTCTACCCGCTGGAGCTGGCGTGGACGCGCCTGGCGGCCGATACCAGCCGCCGGGGCGCGCCGCGCACGTACCAGGGCCTGCTGCACTGCCTGCAGACGACCGCGCGTCTGGAGGGCGTGCCCGGTGCGGCCCCGCGCTGCCCGGCCGCGGGCGTGCGCGCACGTGCGCGCGGACGCGCGGCATGCCCCATGCCTGGGGTGGGCGTGCGAGCAGCTGCGTCTGCGTCACATGCTCGGTTGCAGGGGGCCGTCCCGACCGCACAATGTATTAATCAATAGGTAACTACTGATTATTGTTATTTTTCTGCCACAGGCCTGTACAAGGGCGTGACGCTGTCGGCGGCGGGCACGGTGCCCTACCTGGCGGTCTCCTTTGCGGCGTACGACGAGCTCAAGGCCCTGCTGCCGGGCCGCAAGGCCTCGCGCCTGGAGTGGTGGTACCCCGTGGCGAAGATCGGCTGCGGCGCCGCCGCCGCCGTGATCGCGCAGGCGCGCCCTCCCCGCAACCCGCGTAGGCATGTTGCGGAGCATGCGCGCATGTGCACTGGTGCAACCCCAGGCCATGCGGCCAGTGGGCATGCACCAGGGGCACCGGGGCCGCATCCATGTGCTGTCCAGCGATAGAGCGCCCGTGTTGGATCCTTATTTAAAAGCTACCTGACTCGCGTGCTGCATTCGCTTTGGTGTGGCTCCGCACCAGTATACGAGCATGCCTGGCACACACCGCAGCCTCCTGCGGCCTCGCTTTGCTCTGAAGTGCGCCCCAGGCTCCCCGAGGCGGCCTGTCCCGGCTGCATGCGGGCGGCCGCGCCGCGCAGCACAGAACTCCGATCACATCCTTTCTGGCACGAGCTATCACTGGCAGCATGAGCGAATATTGCACGAGCAGATTGGTACTCGGCCTGTGCGCACGCGGCGTGCACGGTGTGTGACCGGGCGCGGCGCGCGCGCAGGCGGTCGCGTACCCGCTGGACACCGTGCGGCGGCGCATGCAGCTGAGCGGCTCGCCCGGCCAGGCGGCCGCGTATGCCGGCTACTGGGACTGCGTCCGCCGCGTGGCCGCGCATGAGGGCGTCGGCGCCTTCTACCGCGGCCTGGGCGTCAACTGCGTGAAGGCCGCGCCGGGCGCCGCGCTGCAGTTTGTCGCCTACGACCTGATAAAGAGCGGCCTGCTGTACCTCGAGCACGCGGCCTGACGGGTTCGCTCGGCGCCGCGCTGCGCGCCTGCTGCCGACGGCCGGCCGCGTGCGGCCGGCTCTTTCTGAGGCTCGCCTGCTAGGGGCGTGCGATGCTTGGGCTCCCCCAGGCGAGAGGCGCAGCTCAAGACCGGTGTCTGACTATGGAGTCCGTAGTATGGACTGCGGTCTGGTTACTAGCTTGGAGTGTGGCGCGCCACTGATTCATTAATTTACCGCACGAGGGCTAGCCCTATCAAGGGTAGCACCAGCAGGCCAGGACGGCCTGCTCCACCAGGTTGAGGCGTATCACGCTTGGTGGCTGATCACAGCCGGGTGGAAGCATAACCCGCCCCCCCCCCAACTCTACTACCTCACCTCTGCAAATGGTGCTGATTGAGGATGGCTTGCTGGATGCAGCTCCTGAGCGCAGCCTGCACCGTTTGCTTCCTCCAATTAATCACAGCTCTGGCTAGCTTCCAGGCATGATGTGCCTTTATCCTGCTGATCAGGGCACTGCGCCCTGCGAGCGCTGAAGTCTGCGAGCAGTCTTACAGCAAGCCTGGGGTAACGGCTGTGGCATACTGCCGATGACACATGGAGTTCGCTAGTGACCTCCGCCTCCTCGCGCAGACTTGCCCCGCACGACCTATGCCTATGCCTATGCCTCTGCCGTGCGCCCTCCCAGCACAGCCGAGGCCGCCACTGCTGCACCCGCCGCACTGCTACGTCGACCAAACACAGCCTGGGTCACCGCGCTCCCTCGCTCCCTCCCTGCTCGGCGCACCTACCGCGCCCCTACCGCGCCGCAGCCCCCTATGTCCTGGTGAGCGCGGGCTTGTAAATCTCCCACGTCTCGGGCGGCAGCTCCTTTGGTACCTGCGCAGCAGACCCCTTCTGTAAACCGCTGGCCTGAGCGCAGGTGCCGCGGCAGAAACCCCCCCTGCGCTCGTGCGTGCGCACAAAGGGTGACTTTTCTGCTCGGTTGTTCAGGCTGGCAGCGAAGCCCAGCAGCGCGAAGAAGCCCAGGCCGCCCATCAAGTAGCCCAGCGCCTCCCACTGCGCGTCCCGGCCACGCCGCGTTAGAAGCTCCTGTGCACGGACGCGGGCAGGGCTGGACGCGGCGCGCGAGGGGGTGACCTTGCTGACGAGCGGGAACTGGTCCAGGCAGTACTCGGGGTTGGCGGTGCCGTCGTCCCACAGCAGCTCGTCCTGCTCGGGCAGCTGCGCGCCGGCCCGCGCACCGCCGGTCAGCGGCGCGCGAGGTCGCCGAGTGGGGCACCGGCGGCGGGGCGCGGGCGCGCACAGGCTCGTTGACGGGCTTGCCGAGTGCGATGGGGTTGAAGGCGCCGCCGCGCACGGGCAGCGCGTCGCGGGGCCGCAGGATGCGCTGCGCCAGGAAGCTCGCCTTACACGCGCGCACGGCCATCCCAGTGCCCGCGCCTTTCGGCCCTCTGCCCCAAAACGATGCGCAGAGCTTGTGCTGCGCAACCTGGTGCACCTGTAGTTGTGGGGAGGAGTGATCTACCGTAGCCTGGTCCTGCAAAATGCCGTATACGCAGGTTTCTCGCTTCGGCATGAGCATAGGTGGCAAAGGTGTTCCCGGGAGCGAGCAAGCGTACAGCAGGCGGTGATCCGAGCGTGCCAGTCTGCATCGCGCTCACCGTCTTCACAGTAACACACTTTGACGCAGGCTGAGACAACTGTGCCGGCTGCGCACCTCTAAGAACACACGCCATGTCGTCCCGATACGACAGGGCCATCACTGTCTTCTCGCCCGATGGCCACTTGTGCGCTCGCTACTGCAAATTTCATGATTTGCGCTCGGGCCCAGTGCGTGAGCTGCGCGCTGGAGCTGCCGAGCTGACTGCTAACGCTGCGCTATGTGCCATGCGCCGCAGGTTCCAGGTCGAGTACGCGCAGGAGGCGGTAAGAAAAGGCACGCTGGCTGTGGGCGTGCGCGGGACGGACATCATCGTGCTCGGTGAGCGCTGCGAGCTCCGACGCCGCGTTGGCATGGCAGCGCACGCCGGCCCGAGCCCGGCCGGACGCGCCGCCCGGCCATGCCGCGCGCAGGCGTGGAGAAGAAGTCGGCTGCGAAGCTGCAAGACGCGCGGACCGTGCGCAAGATCATGCGCGTGGACGAGCACATCTGCCTCGCGTTTGCGGGGCTCACGGCCGACGCGCGCGTGCTCGTCAACCGCGCGCGCACCGAGGCGCAGTCCTACCGGCTCACGCTGGACGAGCGCGCGGGCGTGGAGTACCTCACCAAGTGGATCGCCGGCGTGCAGCAGAAGTACACGCAGAGCGGCGGCGTGCGGCCGTTCGGCATCTCGACGCTCATCGTGGGCTTTGGCGCCGGCGGCCGCCCCGCGCTCTACCAGACCGACCCGTCCGGCATTTACTCCGAGTGGAAGGCTAACGCGATCGGGCGCAACTCCAAGACGGCGCGCCGCTCTGGGGCCGACACGGTCGCGCAGTGCCCCGCGGCAGACTCGCAGCCGGGGCTGTGCTGTGGTTTATGACTGCGCGCCGTCGTGAACACTGCGAGTCGGGAGACCCCGCAGGTCGTTGACGATGTGCCAAGCGAAAGCACAGTCTCGAGGCAGGCCACACGGTGGCAGCAGCGCCCGGTCAGAGCACATGCACTAGCCGCACGGCGCCGGGCAGGCGGCCGGCCGGCGCGGCGGCTCGGCGTCGCCGGTCCGGCCTGACTCCGGCGGGCGCGCGGCGCCGCACGCTGACCTGCTCACCCGTCTGAATGAGTGCGCCGGGCGGGGCGCCAGGTGCGCGAGTTCCTGGAGAAGCACTATGTGGAGGCGGCCGGCAACGCGGCGGTCAAGCTGGCCATCCGCGCGCTCATGGAGACCGTGGAGGCCAGCTCCAAGAGCATCGAGATCGCCGTCATGGAGCGGGAAGCAGGCGCGGCCCGCGCGCGCCGCCGGAGCCGTCTGGCCCCGCCGTGGGCGCAGTGCTGATGCGCAGCCGGCGTCCCGCCGCTCCGGTCTTCCCGCCGGGCGTGCCCTGCATTTGCCGTGGTGTTTCGGTCGGCCTGAAACGCAGGCGCTGTCGTGCGCCGGCCCGCTGCGTCGGCCTGCTGCGCCCGCACGTCCGCAGCAGCTCTCTTGCGTGCAGCATCCCGCTGGTGCGCGGCAGCGCGCGCGACAGAGGCCGCGCTGCAATATGCCTCTGCTCTTACCCTTGGTCTCGCCCCTGCAGGCCTGCGCTTCATGCCGGACGCGGAGGTGGACGCGCTGGTTGCCGAGATCGATGCAGAGAAGGCCGCGGCTGAGGCGGCGCGGCGAGGGCCCGCGGCCGGCACCTAGGCGGGGTGGCAGGCGGGTCGGCGGCGAGGCAGCACAGCACTGCGGCAGGGCTGGCCTGGGCCGGGGCCGCGGCAGCGGCTCAGCCGGCGCAGCCGTGGGCTGGAGCTGCGGGAGGGTGTGGCGCGTGGCGTCCTGCATGCAGGCGCCCCGCTGGGGCGGGGCTGACTGGCCTGGTGCAGAGGCGTGATGCCATGGGTGGCTGGCAGGCCGGTGCAGGAGGACTTGACTTGCCTGTGTAGGCATCGGAGGCGCGTGCGCTGCTCCATGCAGCTGCATTGAACGCATGCAAGCGAGGCATGAAGAGGTCGCCTGTGCATGAGCGAGCACCTCTTGAGCAGCTGGTGCACCGCTGCTACCTTGTGCAGCCGGGCAACCGCCAGGTCTGGCACCAACCTCACGCGCCTGGCACCAACCTCAAGCTCCTTACGCTGCAAAGTAAATCAAACCGGGCTTGTGGAGTCGCAGCAGAAAGGGACGCCACCGCAGGTGATGGTAAAACGAGGTCTGTAGAGCAGGTGGCGCGCGCTCTTGTGCTCGTCCGCACTTGTTACAAAAACCGTGCTGCATGCTTTGCACAAGCTAGGGGCCGACAGCCCCGTGGCAGCAGGCCGGCGGACATGGGAAGCACCTCGCGTGCGGACACCTGGGGGCCCGGCTGCTCCACCCCCGAGCACGCCGGGGTCCCACAGTAAACTGACGACAACACCCCGAACTGCCTAAGTCTACGCCGTTGCTGTTTTACAGTGCTCTTCTCGCCTGCGCCCCTCCCTGCCGGACAGGCCGGCAACCAGCGGCCGCTCGCCTAGCAGTCGTACGTGCCGATCTTGCCGGTGAACTTGATCTGCACGCGCACGCAGTCTCTGTCACGTGCCTGCAGCGTGCACCCTCTGGAAGGCCCTGACAAGACCCGGCCAAGCAGCTCATACCCATGTGCAGCACATGAACACAACCATGCTGCGGCAGAGCTGACGCGGCTGCTGCAAACACGCTCACTTCACTTCACAGTGACGTGAAGTGACGCCCCATTCAAGTACGCAAAGTTATGCCAGCACCCTGCTGCTTTGACAGAGGGCGCCGCAACGAGCACAACGCCTAGACGCCCCTGCAGCAGTCCCACCTTGCAGGCGCTCGCACCCCGACTCACACAAGCAGCAGCCCTATCCAGATGGCGCCGCGTCTACCTCGCTGTCAATTGCTAGCAAGCACAACACAGGCGCTTGGTAGGCTGTTGCTGGCCTGTGCCGGGTTGCAGGTCGGTGCGTCGGTGGGCACCGACGGTCATGCGCGTCCCCAACACCGAACGCCGGGCCTCGCACCAGCACGGGGTTGGGGTTCTTGCCGATGCTCCTGTCGTTGGCGCCGACCTGCGCGCCGCACGCAGCGCGGCATCAGCCCCCGCCCCGCCTGCGGACGCTGCACTGGCGGGCGGCGCATGCAGCGCGGGCCGCGCACCGCCTCCCGCCCGGCGTTGACCTTCTCCGGGTACACGCCGTCCTTGGGGTGCAGGTACTGCACCTCGCCGTTGGGGAAGACGCGGTAGATTTGCCCGTCCGTCTTAAACTTGTTCCTGAGCTGCGTGAGCAGAGCCAGGCACTGCTCCTTCCGCGCCAGCTTGAGCAGGTTGGGCCCGCCCCGCATGATGGCCGCTCCGCCGGTGGGCATCTCGAAGATCTGCTCCTTCTTCGCCTCCCAGGTGATCACGTAGAACTCCTCCTCCTGGCCCCGGCGTGCACTCGGTCAGGCCATCGCCCTGCGTCGCCGGGCCCGTTCCGGCCGTGCCTGGCAGCCGTGCAGCCCGGCCGCACCTGCGCCTTGCGGAGCAGGCCGCCCGTGCTGCCGCCGAAGATCGGGCTGGGCGTGTTGGGGTCCAGCGAGGGCACCTTCCACGGCTCCTTCATCTTGCCCTCGCCCTTCTTGGGCGCGGGCTTGACCTCGGTGTCGGCGCGCGCCGCGCGGTGCAGCGCGGGCTGCGGGCGCGCGGGCGCGCGGGCGCGCAGCTGCGTGCCGGCGAACGAGCTGCGGCAGGACGCCACGGGGGCCTGCAGCATGGCGGCGGACATCGTGCCTGCTCTGCTGTGCCTGTCTTGCTAGCTGTGAGCTGTGAGCGGAGAGCAGGAGGTCAATCAGCAATGTTATCTGGAGCGAGCTAGGGATGCGCGACCGTACCCTACTCTTCCGTGCCATACGGGGAACCTGGTTGTGAGATAGAATTGGTTTCAAAACGAGTCTGCAATGCATGCAGGTTGGTGCGACCACACATCTGGATGACCGCACACAGCGAGGACTCGGAACATGGTTACAAGAATAAAAGGCAGTTCCAAGCGCCCCAGAGCAGCGAGTTGCAGGGGCACACGCAGCAAGAACGCAGGTGCAAAAACATCACAAGGTCACTATCAGCAAGTTTCGTCCAAAAACACGGCGTGTCTGGCGTTCCCTGCACAACGCAAGCCCATGCGCCAGGCACTTCCTCTGCACGCCCGCGCAGCAGCGCGACGCGCGCAGTGCGAGCTGGCGCAAGGTCGCGCAGGTCGGCTGCTGGCGAGCCGGAAGGCGCCTGTGAAGGGGCGGGCTTGCAGCAGACGCCGCAAGCGCTGCTGTGGCCTTGAGCCAGGCGCGCGGCGGCGGGCTCCCGCGCGTCTCAGACAGCGGCCTTGACGCGCTTGCGGCGCCGCTTGCCCGCCGGCCGCGCGCGCTTCACTTTGTCCTCCTCGTCGTCCTGCATGCGCATGGTCGCAGCTCACACGGGGCACGCGCACGCACACAAGTGATACACGCAGGGAGGCCCCAGCGCCAGGCAGCCAGGGCTGCAAGCTCTCATCAACTGCGCCGCCCCACGGCAGAGGCACCGCGGCGCACCGAGTCCAGGTCGCGGCACGTGATCTCCGGGCGCTGAGGGCGCATGCTGTTGCCGTCGGGGCCGCCGCCGCCGCCGCCGCCGCCCCCGCCGCCACCTCCTCCGCCTCCGCCGCCCCCGCCGCCGCCGCCAAAGAAGCCGCCGTCGCCGCCGCCGCTGTCAACGATGAAGTACAGCCCGAGCAGCGCTGCGTTGACGGCCACGTTGCGTACAATCTTGTCCCATCCGCCGCCGCCGCCGCCGCCGCCCTCCTGCGCTCAGCAAAACTGTGCTCTTGCCGCTCCTCTTGCAGCACAACAACAGTCAGGTTGCGCCTTGCACGAGCGCAGCAGCGACGCTGAGCCGCACATGGCTGTAGGAGTCTCCAGGTTGAAGGCAGCCAAAATCCTCGACGAGGACCGAGGCCATCCCAGCAACACTTCACGGGAGAGTAAGGGACTCGTCTGAAGACACGTGAGCTTCCAAAAACACTACCAGGCAGGAGCTGCTCGACAGCCCAGAGCCTTCGATACACCAAGAAAATTGCTCGCACGCACAGGGGCTGCCATGCAAGGGGCGCTGCAAGAGCAGCGTTCGGGCCCCGCTCAAGAAGCGGAGCGGTGCGCGAAATGCGTCTTGGCAAGGGGTAGCGTACGTTTGGTGTGATCGGCGGCAGGAACGGAGGACCGGTCGTGCGCTTCTTCGTGATGCTGGGGCTGCCCTGTGACTCGCCACAGCGCACCGGCTGCACCGCGCGGCGCGCCTGCCAGACATCCAACGCCGCTATAATACACGCGTGTGGCCAACCGTGGCTCTTGTTTGTTAACACAACACAACAAAGCTAGCAGAGAGGCAGCTGCGCCCAGGTGCAAGAAGAGCGCAATCCAGAGGCGGACGCGAGCGGACCTGCGGATAGCACAGCGGCGACGCTGCGACCGGCCTGCGGCACGTCTGCTGCGCAGCTCTGGCGCCAGCATATGTGTGACTGGGGCCGACCTGGTAAGCGCAGCGCCGCAGCTTAGACACAGAGCGCTGTCCGCTTGCGCTTCGGAACTCGCCAAAGGGTGCACGGAAGGTGGAAGGAACACAGCAAAGCGGCAGACGCTGGACGGACGCGGCACCTGGGCTTGGTGCTGTAGCCCCGCAGGTGCGCCAGCGCGGCTGGCGGTTGGCGCGTGCAGCGGCAGCGTCCTCATTACCTGCTGGGTAGCGTTGTGGTCCACACAGGAGTGAGCAGGCTGTACAGTCGCCGCTCTGTCACTCTCTGCTGAGTCGTCCTCGCCTGCCTGCCATCTGCTCTGTGGGTAGGTCATTTAACCCTATCTGTTCTCGCGAGTGTCCCATCAGGCATCGCACACAGTCCGGAAGTGGAGTGCGAGGCACCTGTTCAAGTCAGGGAGTACGAAACATTCCTCTGCCTCTGTGTCTGTTCAAGGAAAACAGCCTGCTAATTGCACCTGCAGCAGCATATGCTGCATCAAAGGCGTGCTGCGCAAGTTTCTTGTCTCCCTGTTGATCCGGTCATAGGTCTGGAGGAGACAGGCGTAAGAATAGAAAACTGAGTGTCGGCTGCGGCATTGTATGTCTGTGCCGTCCCAGAATGTCCGCGTCCTGATCTTCCCCATCTACAGAAACTATTGGCTGTACCATGCCTGGAGGGAGGAGGCGCACGGCGCCGCGGCGGCTGTGCAGCCTGCGCTGGAGTGGAGCAAGGGCCGCAACTTGGAGGAGCGGGTGTCTGCTTTCACATCGTCCCTGTCTAAGAAGGCGCGCCGCCACCCCTTGTTTTCTGTGAGCGTGTGTGCAGAGCAAAGACAGTGCAGTAGTGAAGAAGCTTGGCACGTGCTGCCACGCTATGTGTTTTGGTGGCCCGCAGATCACCTACGGTGTGAACGTTGATACACACAGCTTGATGAGGTTTGTCAGGTGGCCTTGTTCCCAGTGCGACTCTTCCGCTGGTTGTGTGGTCGCTTCTTTCAGAAGTCAGGAGCCAGTGCAGGAGGTTTGAGCAGGGCCCAGCATTCAGCGGCGTCCCTGCTCGCGCAGGTGCACACCAAGCTGCTGGCGCAGTGGCGCAACCTGCAGGACGCCAAGCAGGGCACCTTCAAGCACTGGCTGTACAGGTGCCCCGCGCAACGCCCTTCCCGCCGCTGCCTGCAGGCGCCTGCCTGCCGGCCACCGGAATCGAGGCTCGGGTACCCAGGGGTGCTCCTTCGTGCCCTGCAATGCTCCGGGAGGCCGACCATGACTGGCATGAGCAGCAGCACGGCACGTGGGGCCACAGTGGCCAGCCTGCAGTCATGCGCCCGCGCGCGCGCAGGCTGGCGCAGGGCGTGCTGTCGCGGGAGGACCCTGAGGAGTCGTTCCTGAAGGGCGTGCCGACCGAGCCGGACAGCCTGGAGCTCGTCTTCCCGGTGCCCGCCCCCGCCCGCCGAGGCCCGGGACCCACCGCTGGGGGGCGCTGCCGAGCTGCGCATGCGACAGGCGCTTGTTTGGCGGGAGAGGCAACCGGCTCAGGCTGGAGTGCCGTCCAGCCTCTGCGGCTAAACGCACATACCAGACTCCTGCGGTGACTCTGCTAGGTCGCACGACGGGCCGCGCCCAGACTCGTGCAGCGCTGAGGCCATATGAACAAGGCATGTGCAAAAGCGCGTGGGTGAAAGCTCCCTCAGCCTAACAGTGACGTGAGACGAGACAGGCTTGCAAGTGACTGTGGCAGCAGCGTGCCGCTCTGTCGACACGCAGAGGTGATGCGTCGGCGTGCGGCTGTGCGCAGAGTTCCTTCCAGGCGCGGCTGGTGCGGCGGCGGCTGCGGCTGCTCCTGAAGGACCAGCAGGGTCGCATACGCAGGCGCCTGGTGCGCTCACGGGTGCCCAGGGCCTGGCGGCCGCGTCGGCATTGTGCCTGCGCAGCGGTTGGTGTGCGCAACATGCGCAGCGGGCAGCCGCACGCGAGGGCAGGGTCTTGCGTGTGTCGCTGCGCATGCAGCGCAGCCAGCCTGCTGGGTCCGAGCCACCAAAGGAGTGGGCGGCATGGGCCTGCTCCCATGGCGTGCACGGGCAGGCCCAAGTGGCATGCTAGGCATGAGTGGCATGAGGGGCATGAGAGGCAGGGGGGCCTGACAGGGGGCGCGCCGGCCGCGCGTAGTGGACCTACGGCCTGGCGTGCATCCCGCTGCTGCCGCTGCTGGCGACGCCGGTGCCCAACCTGCCGCTGTACTACTGCGGGTACAAGGCGCGCTGCCCGGCCGGCGCCCTGGGCTCGGCCGCTGTGGCCTCGATTACACAGCGTGTCGGCCAGACCCGTTGCTCCCTGTGGCCTCGGTTACACATGGCGTGTGGCTAATATAGGGACAGGAACTCGTGTATGTTGCTGTTGCTGTACTCGTATGACGGCGCGCAGGCGTTCAGCGCGTCGTCGGCGCTGTCCGGCTGCGCGGCGCTGCGCAACATGCTGTCGCATGCGGAGACGCAGCAGCTGGCCGCGCTGCGGCGCGACCTGCTCGGCCTGCAGGCGGCCGGCGTTGTCTTCCCGGCCGACTCCTGGCCGGCCAAGCTGCTGCGGCCAGAGCCGCGGTGCGCGCGGCCGCCCGCCGCAGGGCAAGCTGCTGCGCCCGGGGCGCCTGGGGGTAGCTCCTGGCCGGCCAAGCTGCTGCGCCTGGGATGGCCCTGCCGGCAGACAGCCGGCGCCTCCTGGCTGGGTTCTGGCTCGCCATGCGGCTGCGCGCGGAGCCGCGAGCAGCCGCGGGACGCGCCCGGCGCGCGGCTCCTCTGGGCAGCCCCTGTGGCGTTTGCCTTCTAGGGGCTGACACGAAGCGCTGACTGGGGTCGCGCTGCTGGGGTAGCGACAGCGCGGGGCGCCGTGCTGCTCTGCCAGCGCGGGCGCACCAGGCATGCACCGCATGACCGACAGGGGCCGCGCCCCGGCAGGTACCGCGAGGTGCTGGACAACATAGAGGCGCGCGTCCAGCGCGCGTACCGTGGCCGCGAGCCCGGCGCGCTCGTGCCGCGCCTGACGCCTTCGGCGGACCTTGAGGCGCTCGTGTCGCCGGCCGCCCGGCGCGCCCCTGCGGCCGCGCCCGTGCAGGCGTGCTGGAGGCACGCGGCGCAGCCTTGGCAGAGGCTGTGGAAAGCACGCCCAGCGCGGAGGCGCCCGCGCTCGCGCTGCCGCAGTGGGGCGCGTACACGTCGGGCTTGCTGCGGCTTGGCTCAGCCTCGCCCAAGGCTGAGGTCAGCATGGTGAAAGGGGAGCGGGACACGCAGCACAAAACGCTGCTCACCATGCCGCCCGCCGTGGCGACCAGAGCGCCGGCCGCGGCGGGCGGCGCCGTGAGCAGCGCGTTGTGCTGCGTACCCCGCTCCCATTTTCCCACGCTGACCCTGGCCTTGGACAGGCTGAGCTCCCGATGCCGCAAGTTCAACGTGTACCCGCCCCACTGCGGCAGCACGAGCGCGAGCGCCCCCGCGCTAGGCATGCGCGCCACGGTCTCTGCCGAGGCTGCGCGCCACGCTGTGCAGAAGCCGCGCGCCACCAAGCGCGGTTCAGGAACTGTGGGCTGAGCGTGGCGACCAGCGCGCTGTCAGCGGCGGGCGGCCCCCGCACCCTTCGCTGCCTCCATCACAGGCGCCTGTGCTGCAGCATGCAGGGCTCCTCGCGCCGCGTAAGCACAATCAGCGTAGAGCGCTGTAACTGCGCCGCCAGGCCGGCGGCGCCGTGCATGCCTGGCGTCCATGCGCCCGCCCCGCGCTGGCGGCAGCTATCGAGCAGCCTGCGAGCGGAGGGGGGGCCTGCGCGTGCGCCAGGCTGACAGAGCCGATCACGGACCGCGAGACGCTAGCCGTCGCGGAGCGCTTCGGCACGCACGGGCTGCTGGAGCATGTGGCGCGCGCGCGCAAGCGCGCGCTCGGCAGCCACTTCCCGCGCACCGAGCTGGGCTAGGGTTTGAGTTGCGGACGCTGCAGCATGCTGCGCGTTTGACAGCGCGTGCAGCTCGCACCCCCCGCGCACTGAGCCGGGCTGGCGTGCTTCGGCGCCAGCCTGCTGCGATCGGCAGGCCGGCGGACGCTGCATGGGCGCTGGTGAGGAGCGGCGCATGTGTGAAGGTGCTGATTGGCCTGGGTTGCACGCTCGGAAGGGGCGTGCGTGCGCTCACAGTGAGCAAGCGCTCAGGGTGCAGCAGTGCGTCCCTCGCTCCTGTTTACAGGCTCGAGACAAGCCACCATGCATGGTCTGCCACCAGTGCAGCTAGCAGTAGAAATGCATGCAGTGCACCTGATGGGCCTAATGCGCAGAATGCTAGCAGCTGTGACAGCGCACACAAGGTCTGACCAGCCCTTGCACATCCCCGAGGCGCTTCGACACCATGCAGCACGCAGCACACTGCTATCAGGCATGCACCTGCACAGGCCATGTGCAAGACAAGCAGCAGTAGTGCTGCCATGGGTGGGACACAGGTGCTGGCTTAATATTCATGGTCAGCAGCCCACTGCGCATTTGTTGCCACACATGCGCCTGATGTGCCTCCTACTGTCAAACAACAGGCTGCAAGATGCAGTTGAAAGCCAAAAACTGACAGGCGCTGTGAAAGTATGCGCGTCAGAAACGTTCCTGCCGCCTCCGTCTCGACGCACAAACGCGAGCAGCCAGGATTATTCACACCCAATGAAGCCAGAGACCGGCTGGGTGCTAGCCAGCGAGCAGAGCATGCCCACAATGCGCAGCAGAGCGGTGCCACAAGGTGGGAAAAGCCCAACCCTCTCAGTCGAGGCGCTCTAGGCAGGGCGCGGCCACGGCGTCCTGGACATGCGGCGCGACAGGATCGCCCGCGCGGCCACCGCCCGGCGCCGCGGCCGGCCAGCCGGGGAGCGCCAGGCAGGGCAGCGTCACGACGTGCTCCGCGGCGGGCAGGCCGTCCAGCAGCAGCACGCCCGGGCATGCGGCGGCCAGGCCGCCCGCATGGCCGAACCAGTACACGACCGCGCCCGGGCCGAAGCGGTTCACGTACTTGTCGTACTGCTCGGCCGCCTGCTGCCTGCGCCACGCGGGCGGCCGCGGCGGCATCGTGAGCGCCGCAGGCTGGAGCACATAATGCTTGGCAGCCCCGCCAGAGCCGGGTGAAGCACAGGCAGTGGGCTGTGCAATGATGCCCTAGCATCTGCTTATCCTTGATCCGCATGGCATGGTGGCGGCGCCCCGGCGACGGCGCAGACGCGCGGACGCTGCAGAGTGGGCTGCGCTGCTGTGCTGAGGCCAAGGGCGGCGCTGCACAGTGGGCCGCATCTCTCTGTTTGGCAGCCAACAGCGCGAGGCCGCTGTGCGATACACTCTCGCGGGCTAGCATGGGCTCAACTACGCCGGGGGGGGAGATGGGACACACAGGTGCACGCGCGCGCTGCCGAACGTGGCCTTGCTGTCGATCCAGTTGACGATGTGCCCGTGCACCATGATCGGCACCTGCGATCACGCGAGCACGTGAGCACGCTTGTGCAGGTGCAGGTGAAGCATGAGGCGGGGTGCCAGCGGCTCGGCTGAGATCAGCGCGACACACGCGCACCGCAGTGCTCGCCCATCCTAGCAGGCCGCTCAGGAGGCACGCCTGCTCCCCGTCAGCGGGTCACCATGCAGTGTGCAATCACCCATGCAGAGGCATGCATGCGGTGTCAGCTTGTGGCGGGGGCGCGGCGGCGCCAGCGGCATCGGGCGACCGCGCACGGCGCGCCTGCAGCTTCACGTCGGGCGTCTTGAAGAAGCCCTCCGCGCGCAGCTGCTGCTCCGGCCAGAACGCGATGCCGCGCCCGCGCAGGCCCTCGCACAGCAGTGCCTCGCCCTCCAGGCCTGCGACGCACGCGGGCGCCCACTGGTGAGTCGTCTCCTCACCCCGCACCTGCCTTAACGGAGCGCGCGCTTCCAGCTTCATGAGCTGGACCTGCATGAATACAGGGTTTTGCGGTGGCCTACAGTGGGACTTTGAAATCGCCTACAGTGGGTCTGACTCAAACTGAGGCGCTGGAGCTCGACTGGCCCGCTCACACAGGCAGGGGACACCTGCGTGCATGTGGCGAGGCAAGACCCTGGCGCGCGGGCAGGTGATACCGGCGGGGCACGTGGCGAGTACCTGAGACGTGCCGCGCGGCGTCCGCGTGCGGCGAGAAGACGGGGTCCTCCTGGCACGCGCGCACGACGTCCCCGCGCGCGCGCTCCAGCAGCGGCGCGCCTGCCGCCGCCGCGCCCACGCGCGCCGGGCCGGGCGCGCCGGCCGCCCGCGCGGCAGGCGGCGCGGCGGGCTCGGGGCGCTGCGCGCGCGCGAGCGCCGGCAGCAGCGCGGGCCGCCGCAGCGCCTCTGTCACCTTCTGTGCTGCGGAGCGGGCGCCCGCTCAGCCGAGGGCGGCGCTCGCCTGGCGCAGGGCAGCTGAGGGCCAAGACAGCTCTTACCGAGGTGGAGGTTGCGGCGCTCTAACTGTTTGCAGATGTTCGGGCGCTGGGCCGCTTCGGCGCCTGTTCGGCAGCGTGCGGTACAGACCCCGGGTGCCCGGCAAGGCGCACCGCGCGGGGCACGCCGAGCGGCACGGCCTCCAGCAGGCGCCGCAGCAGCAGCACGGGCGGGCAGTCGGCGGCCGCCGCCAGCTCCAGCAGGTCGGCGCCGGCCGCGTACCTGCTTGCGTACAGCACGAGGTGCCCGTGAGCGTAGGCCTGACCAGTTCATACAGTGGTTGGCTAAGTTTGCTGGCTAAGCACCCTAGCGCGTGCAGGGGTACTGCTGGCAAAGGCCCCTGCTGTCTTCCTGTGTAGGTGGGAGGCGAGAGCAGTGCGCTTGCCTGGAGGCAATCGACGCCAAGCTGGCCCGGACGCGCTGGTGGGGCTCGATCGCAGCAACCTGGCTCTCCTGGGAGTGGATGCAGGCCAGGCTGTCAAAGGGCAGCCTGCAGACCACCTCACCTCAGAACCTGACTGTCGTGAACGCTGGAAGCGGGCTTGGCAGGTCACAAGTTTGATGCACAGCATGTACGTGGGTAATATAGCTACGTCGCACCCAGTGCGCTCAGAGATAACTTCAAAGTGTGGCACGGCACCATGGTGCACCACAAGCTGCTGGACAAGCTCAGAGTATAGGGCGGCCGGGATGCCACTGGCGCCCGGGGTCTGCATTGATCATTGCGTACTGTTCGTGCAAGATGGTGACTGTGAGACCGTTTGGACTTGCTTCAAGCTACATGCCTATAGGCTCCTCTTTGCTGACTGGCTAGTCCTAGCTAGGACTAGCCAGTCAGAACTAGGGGTTACGGGATGCAAGGGAGACCCTTTACAGCTCCTGCAATGCTTCATGCGGTAGAGCTTCAGCCGCTCACTGCCGCTTTGGACAGCCCAACCCGCGGCGCACGCTTCCCTGCCTAGCCTGACGCAACATGCGCACTGTAGGGGCCATCACGACATGGAGCAGCTGAGCGAGTATGAGCAGGAGCGCGCCCAGCGCATCCTAGCAAACCAGACGCGGCTGGGTGCGTCCACGCTGCTGTATAAGCTAAGAGGCAAGGCAAAGTAGTGAACAAGATGGGGGACCCATGGGCACTGGCCCCCAGTAACAAAACGGCGGGAAACAAACTGACAGTCTGTGGCAGCACGCAGAGGAGCTGGGCATCAGGCAGGACGCCGCGCTACTGCAGGCCAAGCTGTGCTTCAAGGCCCAGAAGGGCCGCACGCTCAGGAAGGTGCGGGAGCGGCTGATGGTGCATGCCCCTGCGAACATGGACTTATGGCTGAGGGTGCAGGGGGATGCTGACAGTGCTCACAGGCGATGATGCATGCACTGGCAAGGCACAGAGGGCACCGCCCTGCCTGCATGGGTTTGCTGGTGGCCCAGGCATCAGTGCTTGGCGGATGGGCCACCCGTGGTCCATCCAGGCCGGTCACAGGCAATTGTTGTATCTGCTTCAACATGCCGCTGCTTGGCAGGCAACGTCGTGTCCGGTCACGCCTGCGCGCACGTCCGCGCGCCTGGCCAAGGCCGCGCCCGAGTTCAAGGATGGGCTGGCGGACGACTATGTGGACGGCGATGAGAGCGGAGACGGCGCGGGACCCACGGCCCGCAGCCTAGGAGTAAATGTGACGCGATGGTCCCTTAACCCAAGGTTGCTGCTGGCGCAGGATAACTGCATGTACATGCTGTTGGGCAAGACAGCTGGGGCTGCGCGCAGGGCGCGTCGCGCTGCCCAAGGGCGTGGTGGCCTCTGAGCAGGACCGGCGCTGGACGGCGTTCGTGAGCGCGCGCCGCTGCAACAGCCAGAGCCGCGGCTCCATCTACGACTCTGTGGCGGGTGCGGTGCCCGACCAGTGCGCTTTTGCATGGCCTGACCATACCCATACACAACGACTGTGTGCGAGGCAGACACTGCCTGCACATTGAACGACTGCGAAGCGAAAGCTCCCCGTTTGTAACCTTTGTCATGTGCTGCACCGCTGCCGCAGTCACCAGGGACTCAACTTGACCGCACCATGAACGTATGTGGCCGTGGCAGGGGTCTGCTGCCACTTCTGCCGGCAGAAGAAGCTCTGCGGCGAGCCCGACTGCAAGCGGTGCAGCACGCGCGACCCCTTTTTGCCCTGCCAGGGTGCGCGACCCTCCTCTGTCCCAATTGCACATACCGTGTGGCCACTGCTGTGCGCTGCTACTTGATGATGGGATGCGGTTTCAAGCTATGAGCATGATGCCGCGGCAGCTGCCTGGTGCAGAGAAACAGCGACGCGTGCCTGGCCAGCGGGAGGCAGAACGTGTGAGAGGTCGCCGCCGCAGGCGCCGCAAAGCTGAGGCGCGGCGCGGCCGTGCAGGCAAGTCCGAGTGCAGCCGCTGCGGCAGCGCAACAGGCCGCTTCTGCCGCGCGTGCCTGAGCGTGCGCTATGGGCAGCGGCTCGAGGACGTGCGCGCCGCCATGGCCGCCGGCGCCTGGCTCTGCCCGCACTGCTACGAGGCGGACAACCCGGTGCGGGCACCGCTGCCACCCAGGGCAGGCAGGTCGGCAGGAGTGAGCATTTTTGCAGCCGTGCTGCATGCTGGCAGGCTGACTCTCAGGGGCTAGGGATAGCCCCTAGCACACCTTCCCTACCCAGGTGCATTGATCAAGTCGAGGCCGGACACGTGGGCGCATGCATCAGCATGCAGCAGACGCCTGCGCTCTGCCCGCAATAAGGGTCTCCCGAGCGCATGATGGCCAATTGCTTAACCGAGTGTTCCTGCCCCGGTGTGAGCGCGCGCGCAGAATGAGGCCTGGATCTGCAACTCCAGCATATGCATGACCCGGCGCGGCCTCAAGCCGACCGGCATTGCCATCTTCGAGGCGCAGGGCAAGGGCTTCGCGTCGGTGGGGCACTATGTGCAGGCGCGCGCCCCATGCACGCCGGCCCTGTGCTGCCGCTCTGGGTGTGGCGCAAAGCAACACATTGATGTTGGTCCGCTCACACACGTGCTTGGTGACATGGCGCGATCAGTGGCGAGCGTGGCTGTTGCTGCCAGGCACGGCTGTCCAGGTACAAGGATGATGCTTGGGCTGTTGCGCGGGTCCTGGCATGCTGCCTCGATGGCCGACTGTGCGGCAGCACCATCTCTCTCTTTACAGCTAGAGCAAGGAACCTCCACAGCCGTGGTGCTGACGCGTATGTGTCAGCCCGCAGGCTCCAACTACATACTGATGTGCTCGCGCAGGCGCAGCTGCTACAGCGGCGGCAGGCGTGCGAGGGCGGCGTGGCCGCCGCGGCGCCCGCGCCGGTCGATGCCGCTGTAACCGTGACAGCGACCGCGCGCGCGCCCGCCGCGCCAGGCACGCCCGCCGACGCAGCGGTGAATGTTGTGCTGTCCGCGAGCGCCGCCCGCGCAGCGCACGCCCCGGCCGCCAAGGCCAAGGCCGACGCTGCGGAGGAGGCGACGCCGCCCGCGCCTGATTCGGCAGAGGCTGGGGAGATGGCTGGCCAGCAGAGCGCAACGCCCGCGTGCCGGGGGTTGCCGACGGACCCTGCCGGCCGGCCAGACCCTAGCCTGAAGCCTTGCGCGGAGGGGCCGTCGACGCCGCGGCCGTCGCCGGGCGCGGCCCCGGACCGCTGCGGCTCGTCCGACACTGAGGCCGCCGCCCCGGGCAACGTGGCTGCACACGGCGCGGCGGGCGCAGCCGAGCAACTGGCTTGCGGCGACGGCGCCGCTGCCGCGCCGCCGGCTGCCGTGCAGATGACCCCTACCAAGCGCGCCGAGGCGAGCAGCGGCGGTGCGCATGCAAGCTCGATGCGCGCTTGACTGTGACTCACACCGTCTACAGCGTTGCCTCTGGCAGTGCCAGCGACACCGGCATGGCTGGCTCATGTTCTGCGCCCTGCTTGCATGCACATCGCTGCCGTGCATGCGTGAGGGCATGCGGCCTCCGTCTGGACCCTGGAACAACAATGCCCTGCAAGCACAGGGCGCGGCTGCTGTGCGCAGGGGTGCAGACCCGCGCGACGCGCCGGCGCGCTGCGACGCCGGCCGCCAAGCCGCCGGGCGACAGCCCGTGCGCGCCGCGCACGGTGCCGCGCGCGACGCGCTCGTCGCGCCGCCTGCAAGCGAGGGAGGGTTGTCCATGACTGCGAAGTTAGCGCTCCTGTCGTCCGTGAGGTAGTCCTAGGTCAAGCGCATTCTGTCGAGCCCTGCAGGCGGTCCCCTCCTGCAGGGTTGTCCGCATGGCGCATAGCTTTTACCTGCCAGGCTTGTTCCCGGGCAGCAAACAGGCATGTGCGCTGATTGTGTTTGCAGTGCATCGCTTCAGGCCCCACGAGTTCATTGCAATGCAGCCTGCGCCACGTCCTTGATGCTGAACCTTGCTGCGCGCCAGCTCACTTGACACCTAGCATACATTGGCGCTAGCGCTGGCACGTCGGTGCTCGATTCAATCTGGTCTGCGGTCGGACTGAGGCGGGCGCAACTACCTGGCGAGAGGGCTATCAGTGCCCTGTGCACGGTCAACATTGCATGATGTGAAGGCCGCTGTCAGCTGACTCACGCTGCGGGACAGCATGTGCAAGCAGCATGGCATGCGTTGGGGCGAAACTGTACGGGGCTGACTGTGAAGAGCTGCCCTCCAGGTGTATGACGCAGGTTGCAGAGCTACGGCTGCGCTAGGCAGCGTGGCCACAGCCCCTATGCAACTCACTGATATCTGCCTGGAGCTGCAAGTCAACACGCCCTGCTTTGACTGGAGCTGCAGACCGAACACGCCGAAAGGCAGAAGACCCAATGCTACACGCCCCTCAACCAATGCGCCCCGCCCCCCGTTTGCAGACACAGTCGCGTGCGCGCGCGCTTCAGCCCTTCTGCTTCAGGATGAGCTTGTCGCCCAGCGACAGCGCGATGCCCTGCGTTTTCGACCTGCCGCGCGCGCGCCCACCGCTCAGAGCGCTGCCAGACCGTGCCCCTGTCTGGCATGGGTGCATGCGCGCGCATGCAGGGCCGCCCGGCGCGCCACGCACCGCTCGAGGACCATTCGTGCCAGGGCTGACTGGACGGCCCAAGCTGCACACGCCCCGGCCAGGGGCGCCCGGTGCACGCCGAAGCGTACGCATGACAACCCGCGCGCAGCGCGCCCCACACGACAGCACTGCTGCGGCCGCCCCACGGAGGCAGTGGGGGGTGAGAAGGCGGGTGCAGGGGCGGGGCCGCGCCGGATGCGGATGAAGCCGGCTAGGCGGCCGTCGGCGCCCTGCTCGATGCTGACGTTGACGAGCGCATCCTCGCCGAACACGGACTTGGCATACAGGTTGGCCGCCAGGAAGCCGCACGCGCCCGTGAGCGCGCTCGGCGGCGTCAGGCAGCGCATGTTGGTCGCCGCCACGATGTGGTCCAGGAACGCGTTGACGTCCGTGATCACCGTGTTCACCGCGACCTGGCCGCGCGCGCGCAGGCCATCGTCAGGTTACCCTCAGAAGGTAACAAAAATCTGCCAGCTGGGCACACGGGGCAGCGCAGGCAATGTGAGGTGATCGCAGCCACAAAGGCTCCGTTCCGCTTGTTACGCACTCCTGCCAGCCGGCACTGCCAGAGGCGGACCGTCAGCACGATGGGGCTGGCTCGCATGCAAGACAATCAGAGGCGCCAAGCATTGAGAATGACGGCTGTGCCGGCAAATGATGCCGACGGGCAAGCGCCCTCGCTGCCGGAGGCACTCCCTTTTGACCCTGTTGCAGCGGGGCCCTGCATGCTTGCAGCTGGCCGGCAGTGGCGCCGGCCCTCCAACCAGACGCGGCAGCGCGCGCGCCCTGCGGCGGGCTAGGGTCAGGGTTAGCGCGCGCCTTGTTCTCCCACTCGAACTCGGCCCACATGGAGCGGAACTGCACGTCCGCACACGTGGCCGGCGCGATGTAGTCCATGATATCGATGTGGATGTCATTCAGCACCACCTGCGGCCGCGCGCGCGCGCCGTGCATCAGCGGGGCGCTCTGCACGGCGGCGTGCGGCGCGGGGGTGCCCATGGTCACCACGCCTGCGGCTGCACTGCAAGGGTCAGGCCGAGCCAGGCCTGCAAGGTGTGCTGACCCAGGCCAGGTGTCAACCCTGCAGCTCTCGCGCGGCCGCCGGCACACAGCTGCCGGGCCGCCCAGCCGCGCTCCGGCACGCCCCTGGAAGGAGCCACCCAGTGCAGGCTCCAGAACGAGACAAGTAGAACGCAGCAAACCTTGCACAGCGCGCTGCACAGCCGGCGGCAGCCCCAGCGCAGCACTGCGCCGACAGCGCAGGCCCGGCGAGCGCGTCGCTGCCGCCGGGCGGGCGCGGGGCGGGGCGCGCCACGCTGCGCTCGGACGCGCCGGTGGCCTCGTACACGACGTTGCCGAAGATGGCGCCCGTCTCCGTGGACGACACCTTGATGTTGGCCCTGCGCGCGCGCGCCCATCCCGCGCTCGAGCCCGGGCGCAGCATTAGGTAAGGTAGGGTTAGGCTAAGTCTTTATTTAGGGTATAGGTTGCGTTCACCCTAAGCTCATGCCTGGGCGCAGCGCGTGTGGTTCCGCCGGCAGCCCGCAGCTTGCAGCCTGCCGCGGCGGCCTGCTGGCCTGGGCTCGCCCTGCGCGGGTACTGGGGCACCGCGGGGGCGCCGCGCACACCGTACGGTCCGCGTGGCGCCCGGGCCCAGCGTGTAGTTCTGCGGCCGCTCCACGAGCTTGAGGTCGCCCATGGTGGCCAGCTCCAGGCACAGGTTCTGCAGCGTGTCGCCGGTGCGGTTGATGACGGTGACGTCCAGCACAATGTCGTACTGGTGCACCGTCACATACGCCTCCGCATACACCGGGTCCGCCAGGCCTGCGTGCGCGCCGCCGTGTTCAGTCAGAAACCTTACCCTTCAATAACCCTAGTCCTTCCTCATGATGCCTCCGCATACACCGGATCTGCCAGGCCTGTGCGCGCGCCGCCGCGCGCGCGATGTGGCCTTCAGCGAGCAGCCTATTATGGTAGCAGGCCACCTGAGCACTCCGCGGAAACATGACGTGACAAGGCTGCTCTGCTGCACACCAGGGCGCTCGGCGAGCAGGGCACGCGGCGCGAGTGCCGGGCAGCCCATGTGCGCCCGGCGCTGGGACGTGCGCGCGGCTGCGGTTAGGGGCCAACGCCCGCCGCGCACCGGTGAGCTGCAGCACGCGGTTGAGGCGGCTCGCGTCCTGCGCGTCGGCATCGACCAGCCCGGTCGCGCGCTGCAGGTCATTGGCCACCTCGTCCTCCAGCTCCAGCCGGCTCAGGCCGCGCCGCGACTGCGGGAGGTCGCACCCGCGTCAGCCAACCGGCGGCGCTTTCATAAAAAGTGTCCTGGCACCCATGTTTGAGCACCGGGCCTGCACTTCCCCCACAGCGCCAAACGCTGCAATCATTACAGGGTTATGGTGAGGGTGCCCGCATGCGTGCGCGCGTTCCTGTGCTGCTCCATGGCGCCGCCCAGACCGCTCCAACCAGACCCCTGTATGCGCGCTGCGGCACAGGGTGCGCGGCGGACGCCGCGCCGCAGCCGCGCGCCGCGCTGCGCCGAGCGCCCGCGGGTCCGACCTGGGGCGCGCGCGCGCGCCGGGCGCCGCGCCTTGAGGTGAACAAAGTCGATGAGCTCGTCGGGCTGCGCGACCGCGCGCGCGGCCTGGCTCTGCGCCTCGGCGGCCTCGCGGCGCTGCTTGTCCGCAATCATGGCCGCAAAGCTGCCGCGGCACTCCTCCAGCCACACCGCCTCCATGCCCGGGTCGCTCGCCGCCAGCACCTGCGCGGCCGCGGGCGCGCCCGTGAGGCGGCCGGCGCATGTTTGCGCGGGCGCTGCGGGCGCCGCGCCCGCGCCCCGTGGCGCGCCTGCGCGACTCCCGGGGCTGGGCAAATGGGAGCCGGACGTTCGCAAAGGGTCTCGGGGGACCTGCAAACCCGCGGCGGGTGACCGCCGTGCAGGCCACCACGCTTCCCCAGCCACAGCACCGGTGTCGTCCAAAAGGAAGGTGCACCCCGCGTGCCCTGGGCGGCGCGCGCGCCTGCAGGCAGGTGACCATGCGGTCCACCGAGTCCGCGTCGGCCGGGTGCGGCAGCGCGGCGCTCTCGCCCAGCAGCAGCATGGCCGCGATGGCCAGCATGCCCTCCGCGCTCGCGCGGTTGGCCGCGCCCGCGCCCGCGCCCGGCAGCTCGCGCATGCGCAGCAGCAGCTTCGTGAGCGCGCCTGCGCGCGCGGCCGCCGCCTCGGCCCGCGACCCAGCAGAGTGCAAGGCTCGACTCGCGCGCACGTGCACGGCATGCTGGACGCAACGCTCAGTGCTCTTGCGCCGCACAGTGGCAGGTTCCGGCGGACGGCGCAGCTGCGCCCGCATCCAGGCACCCGGGAGCGCAGGACTGAGTCGCGGCCGCCGAGCAACAACCGTCCGGACCCAGGGATGCTAGCGGTTTAGGGTGGGCACCCTGAACCCCAGCGCCGCACCCGCCACCACGGCGCCCAGGAAGAAGTCGCCGGCCAGCAGCAGCGTGCGCAGGTTGGGCGCCGCGTTCGCGCCCAACGCCGCCGCGCCCGCAAAGTTGTCCGCCAGCGCCGTCTGCGACGCGTACGAACCGTCCGGCAGCACCGCCGGCCGATTGCTCGTCGGCATCTGCCGCCGGGCGAGGCGGTCAGGCTGCGCGTGCATGCATGGCTGACGGTGCCCCAGGAAGCCCTGTCTGCCCTTGACCAGGCAGCCGCTCCCCATTGCTATGGGCAGACATCACTGGGAGGTGGCGATGCAACACTTGCGCGAGAGGGTGGCGTGGGATGAGTCACGCGCATGCAAGCTCCGCCTGCGCCTCAGCCAGTGGGTCAGCGTGCACCTCCTCTCCAGCCCTGCGCAGTCGGCGGACAGCAGGGCGCCGCACCGGCGGCGGCGCCGGCGCGGCCGCGGGCTGCGCCCCGTTCGCGCCGGGCTCCTCGCCCTCGGCGTCCTCGCACACGAACGGCAGCGGCCCCAGCGACGCCTTGATCACCTGCGCCGCGCCGCGCCGCGCCGCCTGAGCGCGGGGAGCCCGCCCGCAGGCAGTGCGCAAGCCTGGAGTCCCGGCGCCGCGGCCACGCCGTGACGAGCGCGCGGCCTCGGCTCTCCGGCAGCAGAGCGAGCGCTGCAGTCGCGCACGCGCAGCAGGCCTGCGCCTGTGGCGCAAGCGTCCTCCGTCCTGCACCAATCACCGGCAGGGCTGCTGCGGCGGCCGCCTCGTTAGTGTGTTGGGGCTAGGTTAGGGGATCCTGTGACGGGGGGCCCCGGGGCGCGCGCCTCAAGCGCGGACGCGATGTCGGCGGCGCTCGCGCAGTACTCGCCCACGATCCACAGCGCGCAAGTGCACACGCGGCTGGAGCGGATGGTGCCGAAGCTGTCCAGCAGGCGCGCCAGGATGGTCGGACGCAGCTTCGGGTTGGTCTCCATGATCTCGCGCACGAAGAAGACCACGTCCAGCGCGGGCGCGGTGTTCAGGTCGCCCAGGAAGTCCATGAGCAGGTGCACCACGCTGGCCGCCACGTCCGGGAAGCGCACCGCGCACGAGTGGATGGCCTGCGCGCGAAAGAGTAGAGGTACGGATTCAGGCCCTAGATTTGGTGTGCGGCGCGTTGCAGGGCTCATGAATAAAGGGCCAGGCGCGCGCTTCCATGGTATGTTCACGAGAGGCAAGAAAAACAGACTTGCTGAGGTCGCGCGCGCGACGCTTCAGGGCCGTCGGGGCTCCGCACGCGCTTTGTGCCCCGCAGGCATGCAGTGGGGCTCCGGGGCTCGGGGCTGCCGAGCCGCGGCGCGCACGCCCAGGCCTTGCTCGTGGAGCGCACGGCTGCGCCGTTCACCAGATGTGCAGAGTCTGGACACTGCGCTCGACATTCCCTGGGTCTCCCGCGCAGCCGCCCGCCCAGGCAGCCACGGCCCAGCTTCGAGCGGACGCGCTCGTGGTGCTGCCGATCAGAGGAGCCATCCAGCCACGCATGCGGGGAGCCCCCAGGCACCGCCATGAGCCGCTTGCAGTCCCGGCGCCGCCCTAAGGCTGCCGCGGGCCGCCTGTGGGGGGGCGCGCGGGCGGCGCGCCTGGACCAGCATCTGCCGGTACTCGGCGCCCTTCTCCAGCTCCTTGCTCTGCGTCTTCATGATCTCCTTCTTCAGCACCATGACGACCTGCGCACGCGCGCCGCCTCAGCGGCGTCACAATGCCCTACCCTACCCTGACCCTACCGAGCGCCGCAGCACCGCCCCTCCCCGCGCCGGAGTTGGGGTCCACAGAGACACTGCGATAGGAACACAGAGCGGCGCTCCGGCTCGCGCCCCGGAGGCGACGCCGCGCCAAGGACGGCGGGCGACGCGCGGCACTGGCACCGGGGCGCGCAGGGCGGGCCGGGCCGCCGCCGGGGCCGCGCCTCGTCGATGTTGCGCGAGGTGATGAGGTCCAGCGCGATGTCCAGCGTCTTCTTGCGGATGTCCATGTTGGGCGTCGCCAGCGCGCGCAGCATGTCCATGAGCGACTCGCCCATCACCTCGCGGTGCCGCGCCTTCAGCTCCTGCGTCGCGCGTGCGCGCATGTTTGTGCCCGCGCGACGGTCACGGCGCGGTGGCGTACTGTGACAGGCGTGCGCGACCACAGCGCCGTGCGTCAAACGCCGTGCCTGCTCCTGCAGGCGCACGCGCATGCGGAGCGGGGCGCCTGTGCTGCAAGGTGCCAGCACGGCAGGGCAGGCCCCTTGTCTCTCCTACGGCGTCTCCGCCTTGGCGGCGCCAGGCATCCCCCGTGCGGCTCACCAGGACGCCGGTGCAAACTTAGACGCTCAGCCCTCTCCATCCGCGGCGGCATGGGGACGGGGGCGCGCGCCTGCAGGCGGTCGAGCACGATGAGCTTGACGTTGTTGTCGCTCTGGCTGACCAGCAGCTGGCAGAAGCAGTTGGCCGCCGCCCGGATCGCCGTCGGAGCCTGCGCGCCCCATACCCTGGCGTCACCTGCGGGGCTTCGCCTGCTGCCCGCGCCGCAGCCGCCTCCACCAGGGGCCACATGAGCTGGTAGCGGACGGCGGCTTGATGTGGCCCATTTGCACGAGCCTGCACTCGACTTGGCTGGCGCGCAGGCTAGTATACCATCGACCAGCGTCCCAGCTCCAGGCCTCCAACGCAAAAGCTAGGCCCACCGCGCGGGATGGCCACGAGGCAATAAAAGGGAACGGGGCGCGGCGCGGGGCCCGCGAGCGGCGCGCCTGCGAGAGCGAGACCAGCGTGACCGCGCACTCGTACACGACCGCGGTGCTCGTGCTCTGCAGCAGCGCCAGGATGGTCTTCATGTGCCGCCCCTTCTCCGCCGGCGCGCCGCGGCAGACCTTGCGGATCAGCTCCAGCACCGCCAGCTGCAGGATGTCGCCCCAGTGCGCCACGTTGTCCACCTGCGCCGCGGCGGACTCCCCCGGTGGGCGCCGCGCCCGGCCAGGCCAGCAACGGTCCTGCACGGCGGGGTCGCCGCGACGCAGGCGGAGCAGCCTCCGCCCGGCTGCACCGGCATTTGGCAGCACGGATGCGGCTGCCCTGGCCGTGCCGCGACCTCCTTCCCTGCCGCTGCGCGGCCATAACGCGCGCACACCAGCCACATAGCTCACGGCTGGGTTGCGTGTGAGGAGACGCCTGCGGTCGCGCGCCGGCGCCGGCGCCCTTGCGTGAGGTGCCGCAGGACGTGTGTGTCGCTCCTCACGTGGGCGCTTGAAACCGGTCACGCACCGCCGCCTCCGCTGGGTGCGTTTGACACTGCAGTGTAAGGTAGCTGCAACGGCGCGCCTGGGACAGCAGGTAGTTGGTCGCCAGGTCCTGCGCGTGGTTGCACAGCATCTGGAAGGCGTTGCGCTTGGTCGACAGGTCCTGCTCCGACTGCAGCACCTGCGCGCGGGGCCATCACCGCGCCGCTGCAGCGCCCGTCACCCTGCGAGTACCGGGGGCCGCAGGCGCGCGCCGCGCAGGCCCCCCTGCGCAGCGCCAGGGGGCCCCACCTTTTCGATCAGCTCCGGCGCGTCCTGCAGCAGGTGCTCGCCCTTGGGCAGCTTATACAGCGCGTTGATGGCCAGCACCGCGTTGCGCCGCACGTACGAGTGCCTGTGCTCCAGGCAGGCCAGGATCGAGGGGATGAGGGGCTCCAAAATCTCCTCCTCCCGAATTCGGCACAGGAACCGCAGCGTCACGCCCCGGATGTACTCGTTCGGGTGCTGCAAGTTGTTCCGCAGGTTCTGGCAGATGAGGATCTGCACGCCCACCGGAGAGGTGAGCCCCGCCTGCAGCTGCTTGGGGGCATGCATTGTGCAGAGCATGCTCAGTCAGCAGCCAGCCTCACGGGCTTACCATCTCCGGCAGCAGCTTGCCAGACGAGTCCGTCTTCTCGATTGTCTCCTGCGCAGCGCCGTGCACGCGTCGGGCGCGCCGCTGGCGCGCGGCCGAGCCTCGCGCTCGGGGAAGGGAGCAGCAGCGGAAGCGCACCAGGTACAGAAGCAGGAGCTTCTGTATTGTGTGGTCCTCCGACGGCAGCACGTAGCGCACAATGGTGATGAACAGCGCGGGCAGCGACTCGCCGTTCAGCAGCATCATGATCGCCTTCTGCATCGCCTGCACCTTGGCGGCAGAGTCGCTGCCCTCCAGTGCCTCCTTAATCTCGGACTGGCTGGCCGCCTTGTCAAAGTGCACGAGGAAGGTGCACGAGCGCTCCACGGACACCATCGCCATCCTGCCCCCGCCCGGCGCGCCGCGCCCCCAATGTGCACACACGGGCGCTGACCCCTTCTGGTGTCACTTCAGCTTACTGCTACACCCGAGCAAGGCCCGGGTCTTGCTCCTAAAGGGTTCAAACTAGCCCTAAGCACTTGCCTTGCTCCTGCCTGAGCAGCAGGCTGCACTCCTGGAGACAACGCCGAGCGCGGTATACGCTAGCGTATGCTCTTGCTGCACAGCACCACGCGCTCTGCGGACTGTATGCCTTGACACTGCAGATGGATGCGACGCACCCAACATGATGCCGCATACCCACGACACCCATCTGCTGGCTGAGCGGCTGGGCTGTGAGGCGTAGCGCCGCGGTTGACCGCGCGCGGCAAGCGAGCGGCGTTGTTGGCACCTGGCATTTCTAGACAGCAAGATCAGACGGCGCGATGGGCACAATGAGCACAGCAGCGTTGCGCCAGACGGCGGAGCTGCTGCAGCGCCTCATTGACAGCGGCCTGGCAGGGGCCAGCGGTGACAGTGCGGCTGTGGAGGCTGCTGCGCGACGCGTGCTGACGCGCGTCCCAGCGCCGCCAGTGGCTTGTTTCTCAGCGCTGCCCTCTGTCTGCAGGACACTGCAGGGGCAATGCCTGGGTCACAGCCTCGGCCACAGTAGAGAGAGTGTGCACTGACCGGCCACGCTGTATTATACGACGCACTTTTGAGTCGAAGCTGTAAGCGCGGGCGTGCAGGCTCGCGCTGAAGACCTTTGGCCAGGGCTCTGTGGTGCCGCAGCTGCGGGACGAGAACACGGCCATGGTCTGCTTGCGGCGCCGCCTGGCGCAGCTCGGCTGTGGTGACGGCGTGGCAAGGTGCGGCCGTCTGCCACGGCAGTGCTTACACCGCATAGCCCCTGATAGGTCCATCATCAGGAGGTAGTCTAACATGAGCCCACTTGAGGGGGGAATTGTGTGCCAAGTCACCTTGCTTGCGACAAAGGGGTGTGTGCGCGCTTCCACCCGGCGCACAGGAGCGTCAAAGCTCCGTGGCTGCAAGATGGGCAGGGCATGCAATGCGAAGCCGCACCAAGGCTCCGCCTGCATGCACAGCGCCCCGCTGCCATCCAGTCACGCCCGCGGCGCGGCGGCGGCAGGGCGGACGAGCTGCAGCTGCGCCTGCTCACGAGCGACGTCGCGCCCGGAGCGCGGCTCGGCTTGCTGCTGCTGCTCGCGCAGCTGCCGAGCGGTGGGCGCGGGGAGGGCGATGGGCCCCGCGCGCCGCCGGGCGCGCCCGCGGGCGCGCCGGCGCGGGATGCACAGAGCGCGCCTGCGCGGCACGGCGGGCTGGGGCTGGGGTCGTTCCTGAGCTCCATGACCGGCGCGCGGAGCCAGGCCGGGCAGGCAGCGCCGGCCGCGGCGCCGCCGACTGCCGGGCCTGCGGCGGCTGCGCCCGCGGCCAACGGCCGGGCGCGCTCGCGCCTGGCCGACGCCGGCCCGCGCACCGACTGCGAGGCGCGCGACGCCTCCCCGTCACCTGGCAGCATCTGGGCCAGCGTCTGGGCCAGGAAGCCTCTGGTAGGCAAACGTTGCAGAGCTGCCAATCGATGGTCGCCCATAACAGAGCGCAGACAGCGAGCCTGGCGTGGTCAAAGTGCCCAACACCAGCGCTGCCCCGCGGCGAGCCCGCAGCGGCGAGGCGTTGTGAGCCATGGTGCCGGGCACGCAGGCGCAGCCGCAGCAGGCGGCGCAGCCGGGCCGCGAGGGGTATCCATGCGCCCTAACCCTACCCCAAGCCCGGCGCGCGCCCACCCTGGCGCCGCACGCAGGTGAGCGAGGCGGAGCTGGTTCGCGAGATGCTGTGCGCCTGCCAGGCGGTGGACGGGCGCATCATCCGCTTCAGCGGCGCGGCGGCTGGCGGCCGCGGCGGCGCGGAGATCGCGCCGGAGGCCGGCGTGTCCGCGGTGCACCGGCAGCTCGTGCTGCGGCTGTGCGAGCTCGGCTGGCTGTTCCGGTGCGCCCGCGGCTGCGCGGCCCTCGCGCGCAGCGCGCATGACGCACGCCCGCATGCAGGCAGGCCAGGTGGACCCCTGGGTTCTCGGGCCCTACAGAACTTGGCCACGATGCCTCTGACGCTACTATCTTCTTGGCGGCGTGCCTGATCGGTCATCATGTATCAGCCATAGTGCAGGGCACAACCCCTTGCGAGAGCAGCGCTTGGGCAGCGCGCCACCGACTCTGCCCCCGCCACCTGTGGCAGCCACGCCGGCGGCCAGGGCGCGCGACGCGGCGCGCGGCAATGACGCGACGCGGCGCGGCTGAGGCGCGCCGCCGCGCGCATGGCGCGCAGGCGCGTGCGCGGCCACGCTCAGGGCGGCGGCGCGGCCGGCGTCGGCGGCGCCGGCGGCGGCGAGGGCGCCATCCGGCGCGCGTTCCGCGCGGCGCTGCAGCGCGAGCTGGCCGGCCTGTACCAGCTGCTCGCGCACCTGGACGCGCTCGCCGCGCACGCGCCGCCGCCGGGTGCGCCAGGGCATGCGGCGGCCATGGAGCAGGGTAGAGCTGCGGGTCCCCTGAGTTCATTGAAACTTAGGCAACCAAGCCCCAGAGCCACAGCTACCAGTCACCTGGCCTCATTGCGCTGGCTGCCGTGCCGCGTGGCACGTGAGGCCAGGCATCGAAGGACTAAGGAGAGCCGATGCGACCACTGCACGCTCGCGGCCTGTGACGGCAGCCCGGCTCTGTGCACATGGGTTGGCGGTCAAACTCCAGCAGGTGCATGCGTGCATGCGGGCCTCAAAACCAGACCCCGCGCGCAGGCGGGGACGCGGATGCGCCGTACCTGACGCTGCGGCGGCTGGCGGTGTGGCTGGCGGAGCCGACGCTGCGCCTGCGCACGCTGGCGGCGCTCGCTGACCAGGCGCGAGACCCTAACTCTCTAGCCCCACCGCTGACCAGGCTTGCGAGAGTGCGGGAGCGCGCGGTGTGCTGGGCAGCCATGTGCTCGTCAGAGGCAGGGCTGCAGGCCACTACTGCACTACTGCACTACTGCAAACGCTGTGGCACGGCTTGACTTACATGCGCCGCGCGGTGCGCTGCATGAGACACTTCTCCTCGAGCGCCTGGCGTGATTTCATGATGAGCCTGCTGTCTGACTTGCTCTCCCTGCGCGGCAAGGTTGTAACACCAGGTGCAACTTGTAAAGGCGCTGCTGTAAAAGGAATGCATAAAATTAGAGCGCTGTGGCGTGGGCGGCAGGTGACGGGGCTGGCGGGCGGCGAGCTGGTGGCCGCGTTGGATGCTGCAGCGCAGCACGGGCAGCCGGCTGTCCGCTCCACGGTGAGCGCGCCGCGGCCCCGGGCTGCGGACGGGCCTGCAGGCTGCCGCAATAGTTGGTGAACCAGAGCAAGGCTGTCGTTCTGTCCTGAGGCGACGCGCCAGAGTCAGGGGAGCCGGGATTGTGTCGGCAGGCATGCCCCATGCTCGCCGACGATGGCCGGGCCAGCTGCTGCGCTGCAGCCACGCGCCTGCTGGGCCGCGCCCGGCGCCCCCGCCCGGCCGAGCCCCAACCCTACCGCGCCAGGTGGAGCGGTGCCTGCGGCGCGCGGGCGCGCCGCTGCTGGACATGGTGCGCCGCTGGCTTTTTGAGGGCCGCCTGGACAACGCGCCCGGCGACTTCTTCATCACCGCCTCCGCCGACCCCTGCAGTGCGCCCCTGTGGCCCGGGCGCCGGCGCTGAGTGCGGAGAGCCGTGACGAACCGCGTGGCGCGGGGCGCTAGCGCCTGCAGGAGCGCACCGCCCGCGCGGCGCTAGCCGCGGCGGCGCTGCCCTGCCAGGCCAGCAGGTGGACTGACTTGGGGAGGGGCCGCAGTACAGTGCGCACAGAGTTGCGCACGCATGGTGGCTGCGTGCCCCTGCCGCCGCGATAAAAACTCTCGCATCAAAAAGTGCGCCCCGCGCGCGCAGACGGCGCGGGCGCGCTGTGGCGCAGCGGCTACCGGCTGGAGGAGGCGCTGCGGCCGCCGTTCGTGCCGCCCACGCTCGCCGCCAAGCTGCTGCGCGCCGGCAAGAGCCTCAACTTCCTCAGGCGCGGCCCGCGCCGCATGCGGCGCGCGGCAGCGCATGTGCCCCGCACACGCTGCTGCGGCCCGCATGTGCGAGGCGGCCCTGCATGGCCTGGCACGGCGGTGGCCGCCTGGCGCGCGCGGCCCGCCGCGTGCGCGAGGCCGCAGCCCGAGCATCGCGCCGCGCGCCCAATATGCATTGCTTGTGCTTGCGACAGATACAGACGCGTTAGCTCTGTTGCCGCACCTGACAGGCAGCAACAGATCTGTTGCCGTGTGCTGCCGGCCGCGGCTTGCCCTGCCCGGTGCGCCAGCGCCTCAAGTGCAGCCTCGGCGTGGCGTGGCGGCGGGGTGCGTCCGATTGCTGTGCCGTCCTTGCAGGGACTGCTGCGGCGATGCAGTGCTGGCGCAGGGCCTGGCGCGCACCGCCATGGCCGCCGCCGCAGCGCGGCTCAGCTACGGGCAGGCGCGCACCACGCAGCCCCGCCACGCCTGCCCCAGGACCTCCTCGTCGCCCCGCGCCCGCAGGATGCAGTGAGTCGCCTGAGGTCCGCAGAGTGCCCTGCCGGCCATATCACCGGCGCGCTGCCGCCCGGCGCCAGTGCGGCCTGCGGACGCCGCAGGCGGCAAGTCCGCCCCTTAACACTGGCGCGCTCGCTATACGTCATTACGCCGCGCTCTATGATGTCGAGCGCGGCGCCGAACTGCGCCGCGCCGCGCGGGGGCCCCCGCGCTGGCAGGCCCATGGCCGACCCTGGTGGAGGCCCGCCGCCATTCGGGCGCGCCCAGCGGCGTGACCCTGGCATGACCCTGGCGTGACCCTGGCGTGACCCTGGCACGACGCGCAGACGGCGGAGCTGGAGGCGCTGGTCGACGCCGCGGCGGCCGGCATCGACCGCCACGTGACCAGTGTGCTGCTGGGCAAGCACCGCTTCGTCGCGCACTGCGACGCCATCAAGCGCTACCTCCTCCTCTGCCAGGCGCGCGCCCACCGCCTGCCCGGCCGCACACGCGCCGCCCGCCGCGCCGAGCGACCTGGAGCGCTCGCCGGCCCCAGCGCGCCCGCCCGTCCGCCGCTGCCAGGGCCGTCCGGGCGGGCCGCAGGGCCGGCAGCTTGAGCCAGCAGCTCGGCGCTCAGGGCCGGCAGGCCGCCGAGTGAGCGCGGCGCTGCGCCGCCCGCCGATGGGGCGCCGCGCGCGCCAGGGCGACTTTGTAGCCGTGCTGATGGAGGGCCTGGGCGAGACGCTGAGCGCGCGCGCGGGCAGCCTGAGCGAGTACGTGCTGGCCGGGCGCCTGGACGCGGCCGTGCGCGCCAGCAGCGCGCAGTTCGACGACCCCGACACGCTCGGCCGCCTGCGCGTGCGCCTCGGCCGCGCCACCTCCTCGGAGACCGGTGCGCCGCCGCCGGCGCTGCCGGGCGCCCGGCGGGCGCCCGCCGCTAGCCACAGGGAGTGGACACCCGCCAGTAACACCGACGCGCTCCTCCCTGCATCCCTGCATCCGCTTGCGCGAGCGGGTGCACCAGAGCGCGCACGCCGTGCCCCGCGCTCCGCCCCACAGCAGCCGCATGTGCTGCTTTAAGCCCTAACCCTAACTCTAATCAGCGCGCAGGCTGGGATGTGTTTAGCCTGCGCTATACGGTCGAAGAGCCGCTGGCGACCGTGCTGACGGCGGCCGCCGAGGCGGCGTACCAGCGCGTGGCCGGGCTGCTGTGGGCGCTCAAGCGCGCGGAGCACTCGCTGGGCGGTGCCTGGCTGGCGCTCAACGCGATGCAGCGCCAGCTCGCGCGCCTGGCCGCGCGCACGCGCCGCGCCGGCCTCGCCTGCCCAGGCGCGCGCCGCCCAGCGGCCCGGGCGCCGAATCGGGCCAGGGCCCCGACCTGCAGCCACTGCAAGCTCCTAGCAGCCACGACGGCGGCCCCTGCGCACGCCGAGCGGCGGCGCGTTGCTTCTGCACAAACCGATACCCTAGGGCGTTGTACAGACCCCAAACTGCCGGCGCCCGGCTGACGGCGCTGGCGCGCCGCGCGCGCGCGCCAGGCGCGGCGGACGTGTGGGCGGAGCTGCGCCGCGCGCATGCAACGCGCAGCGAGATGGCGCACCTGGCGGGCAACCTGCAGGCGTACCTCATGTGTGAGGTGCTCGAGCGCGCGTGGGCGGCCTTCACCGCGCGCCTGGCGTCCGTCGCCGACCTCGACGGCCTCATCGGCGCGGCCCCCGGAGCCCGCTGGGGCCCGCTGCAGCTGGGGCCCGCTGCAGCTGACGCCGCCGCGCTCCTGTCAGGCCGATGCGTCGCGTGTGCGCGCCGAGCGCACTGCGGCCGCGGTGCTCGGCTGCTGGGTCGCCTGGCTCAGCGCAGGAATGTGGCGCGCATAGCGTCATCGCAGCGTGCCCATACAGACAGCGCTGGAAGCAAGCCTGTCCCTGGTCAGCTGCGCCCATGCTGCCTCCTTGAGAGACGTTGGCATCCCTGCCACCGGCGCCGGTCTCTCAACAGGGGCCTGGGCCGCGCCTCTGAGGCGGGCCGGCCGGGGCGGCAGACGCGCACGCGGCGTACCTGGCTGAGCTGCAGGGCGGCGCGCTGCTGGGCGAGGCGGACGCGGAGCTGCAGCGCGAGCTGTCGCTGCTGCTGCGCACGCTGCAGCTGCTGCTGCCGCCGCTGCGCCGCCTGCACCTGCTGGCGCGCCCGCGCAGGCCCCGCCGCCCCGGGCGCCGCGCCGGCACGCGCCGCTGGCTCGGATGCGCATGGCAGTCGCAGCCTTGCGGTCTGCACGGGCCTGCACGTTGCCGGAAAAGCGGCGAGGACGATCTGAGCGGCGGGTCGCACGCCATGTGCGCACGCAAGCAGGGGCTCAGCAGGCCCCCCTGCGTCTTCCCTGCGTCCCGACGGCGCGCCTAGGGTAGGGCAGGACAGACTCGCCCTGGGCCGCGCAGGTGGAGGGCGCCGCGGCGGAGGTCGCGGCGCGCGCGGCGGCGGCCGCGCAGCGCACGGCCGCGCGGCAGTGGGCGTCAAGCGCGGACGACGCGCCGCTGGCGGGCATCCCGGCGGAGGAGGCCCGCGCCCGCCGCGCCCACCAGCAGACACATGTTCTGCCCTTGCTCGCTCAGCTCCCTGTCAAGGCACTGCTCGCCACCAAGCCGGCCGACAGGCGTCTGCACTTGCATGTTGCCGCACGAGTGGTCACCAATCGCGGCTCCCCGCACGGGTCCCGACCCTCGAGTGCGCACCATGGCCGCCATGCTACGGGCCTGGGGCCCTGTCGGCCTTCATCCTATCCTCTACCCATGCCCCAACCCTGTCACCGCGCAGGTGGCTGAGGTGCGCGGCGTGCTGGCCGCGCTGGGCGCGGAGTATGCGACGCGCCTGCGCACGTTTGTCGCGCTGCTGCCGACGCAGGCGCCCGTCGACCTCAACTTCCTGCTCTTCCGCCTGGAGGCCGGCAAGGGCGACGCGGCTGCCGCCTGATGAGGGCGCGGGAGGCCAGTTGCGCGTCGAAGCTTTCTGAAGCTGCGCAGCTGTGCCGCATCTCTGGGCTGAGAGCGAAGGCGTGCAGGGGCGCCGCTCCAGCGTGGCGCAGGCAGCCGCGTTGACAGCAGAGCGCGCCAGTGTCAGCTGTTGCATGTGCTGCATGTTCACTGCCGCAAGCGCTGCGCCATGATGCACCTCGAGCAGGGAGGGTCGCATGCACAAGTGTGACACCACGTTGTCCTCCGGTTGTGAATATGCAGCCAGGCTGTCCTGTAAACAAGCTCCACTGCCAGTTTGAGCAAAGGCTTGCTGTTACTATCACGAGTACTACCTCGCATGCACTGCATGCCATGCAGCTAGCTACGTTGCACTTGCCTGACCTCTCCGTGCGTCGGTTTTGACCTCACCAGGTCCGATTTCAATCCGCATTCACTTGCGATTCTGCAGAGTCCGGGGGCTGCCGTGCCTTGTCAGGCCTCTGTTTTGTGCTGCGCCGTGCTAGACTTGCCCTGGCGATGCATGTGCATCTCGTGCAAGCTATCATCAGCATGATGTAGGCAGGGCTGCATGACGTTGCTCGCTTTCGCCTCTTGCTTCACGTGCGTAGTGGTCCTGCAAAGCAAACATGCATGTCGACTTCTGGCAGTCAAGAAGGGGTTTGCCCACGATGGACAATCAGGAGCGCACAGTGTGATGCGCAAAAAGAGCAAATCCAGCGCTGAGTCATCATGCCCAGGACACCTGCGGCAGTGTCCTGAGCAGCCTGAGGCAGGTGCAGTGTTGGTTTAGGGCAGCAGGTCCGAAGCTAGTTTGTACTACAAAACTCGCTAGGAGCGAGAGGCAAACACAAGTCGTATCCAAGCTCCATTGAAGAACACACTGACAGTGGACAACACCGGCACGAGGTGCGGGCACGGGCCGTCTTGCCAAGTCGAGTTGCCGTGCATGCCTTCTCTATACATGCTAATGCAGGCCCGTGGCATGCTTCTCTTATACAAGGACGGGTGTTGAAACAGGCTCGATTTATCCGTGTCGTCCTGTCTGAACTCACCGGCGTGTGCACGGCCAGGCGCGTCATGGCGGGCAACCTCTTCGCAACGGCCCTGCTGCTCGCAGCAGTCCTCGCCACTGCCGCCGGTGCGTCCGGCTCTCTGGCCTGCTGGTTTCCACATCCAAAGCAGCGCCTTGCCGATCCAGCCCTTGGTTTCGCTGCGCTGGCAGCGCAGCCCTGCTGTGAAGCAAGCGCAGCTTTGTGGGCGTCCGGCTCCCTCACGCTTGGGCGAGTGCCTGTTATGCCAGGCTCATGCTGAGCAACACTGTGGTGGGCAAATGCAGGGACGCGCTCCCTGGCCCCGGCTGGCGCGCCAGCCAATGCGGTTGATGTCGCCAGGGTGGGCGCGCCCGGTCCCAGCAGCAGTGGCCTGCCGGCCGCCGACATCCTGTTCACCATCTCGGCCCGCCGCGCGCGCCTGACCGCCAACGAGCTCACCCTGAGCGGCGTCGCGGACACGGCCGTGTGGACCACCCGCCAGAGCGTCGCTGGGATCGACAGCACAGGTACAACTTGCTTGGTCTCCACTGTGCACCGCTGTGTTGACCTGATGGTTGCTGCGCATACTCGTATCTTTCTGCTCACTTGCATGTGCCTGGCGCTTCTGCTCTAGAAGTGGTGTGCCACCAGGGCTCCATGCAGCCTAACTTGTGCGTGCTTATCCGGGCAACACACCAAGCGCTGACCGCCTGCGCGCGCAGCCACCTTTGCCAACACGTCGGAGGGCTCCATGATGGTGGCGCGCAACGGCAAGTGGCTAGGCGACCCGGCCGCCGTCATGTTCGCCGCCAACGGCTCCGCGCTCCTGCAGCTGTCCAACCCGGAGTACGACGCCGAGAAGCGCAGGCTCACCTTTGAGGTGCGCACTTTCAGGCTGGCTGCCCCATGGCTGCCCCAGAGTGCATGCTGCTGTGGACACTGTCGCTGCGCGGCCTGCCATGAGCTCCAAGCAGCGCGCCTGGAAGTGTGTTCCTGACAACCTGCCCTCCGCTGCACCCGGCACACAGCTTTGCCGCTCGCGGGTGGAGCCTTGTGCCTGCTGCTGATCAGCTCAGACCGCTTACCGCGCCGCGCAGAGCAAGATCCTGTCGCCGACCAGCGCGGCCGCGCTGACGACCTCGCGCGGCGTGAGCGCGCGCTACGTCGCCGACGTGGCCGGCGGCGACGCGCTCGATGCGCTGACAGCGCCGCCGGCCGGCGGCCTGGACAGCGTCGCGCTGTTCATCGAGCAGGCCGAGCAGGACCTGGGCAGCGAGGCCACGACCGAGTGGTGGCGCGTGTTCTGGCACCGCGCCTGGGGCTGGCGCGTGTGGTGAGACGGCGCCCTCGTGTCGCTCGTACGTGCTGCGCCGGCGGCCACCAAGCCAGGCCATGCGGCGCGCCTGTGAGCCGCCGCCTTTTGTGTGCGAGATGAGAACTGCGTGGGGAGCGCGCTTGATTCAATGCCTTTTCGCGCTTTGCAGCTGCTTTGTTGACTCAAGCAAACGCCACGACCAAGCTTGCTTCTTTCACATCGCAGATTATTTTGCAGGCATGCACTGCTAACACCAGTGGGCACTGCTGAGCACCCATATGCTGTGGGACTGCCGCTCTGTTATCTGCTCATGCTTTGCAAAGTAATCAAGCACTGTAGCTAGCATGCATCATGCACACGCTTTGGCTACCTGTGCCACATGTGCACTGCTGTGGCTGGGCGCGCTGATAGTGTGCATGACTGAACCTGCTGCAAACCGCTGCACTACCACACATGCCCACTGCCCTTGCCTGCACATCATGGCAACCTGCATGCTGCAACTCCTCATGTACAGCCCCAGTGGCATTCTTTGGTAAGTGATCAACACATGCCCGGGACAGGTGCACAGCACTGGGTTCAGAGCACAGAATGAGATAACCGGTACACATCACGCAAGGCACTTTACGCTGAAAGGAGAGCCTGCAGACGCTGCATGCAGCTACACAGGTTCGTCTGCGAAGAACTCTACCACCGCGGCGATCATCTCCTTCGCGGACCCCGGCTGCTCAAAGTTGTGGTCGCCGTCAGGGATGAGCCGCACGCGCGCGCCCGGAACGAGCTTCTCGTAGGTCCGCGGCGCATCGAGCGGCACGCGCGCGTCCTTCTCGCCGTGCACCAGCAGCACGCGCGTGCGCTTGATGCCGGGGCAGTGCTGCGCCATGTCCAGCGTCTGGCACTCCTCCACGTCCTGCGGCGGGGCGGCGCGTGATCGATGACAGGTGCCATGCCTGAATGCGTGTGTACATCGTATGCTCACCAGCAGGTCGTGCGCGCGACCCCCTCCCGACAGCATCCTGCCAAGCCCTCAGCAATGCAAGCTCCTCCCAGCCGGCCACGCTGTGCCGCACGCCTGCATCCTTGGCGGCAGGCGCACATGCATGGCGCACATGCAACGCTCGAGCCCCGTGCTCGCCAGACCTTGCAGCAGCAGGGCATGGCACACGTGAGGCCAAGTGCAACCAGCGCCAGGCGGCGCGCGCCTCCCTGGTGAGGTAGAAGGTGTGCAGCTGCCCGGGCGCTTTGACGGAGCGCCAGACCACCTCGGCGCGGCCCGTCCGCGCCACCGTGTCCAGCGTGCCGTCGGCGCCAAACAGCTCCTGCAGGCCGCTCCGACGGGCGGAGCTGGCCGCCAGGCCGAGCACGCGCGGGACGTCGTCGTAGGAGCACGCGTACAGCATGGCCGCGAGGCCGCCCTTGCTGTGCCCGAGCAGCCCGGTGACCTCGCGCCGCAGCTCGCCGCGCACCCAGAGCACCGCCGCGCGTATGTCCTCTGCCTGCGCCAGCGCCGGCTCGCCGGTCGGCGGTCTGTCTGTCGGCTCTGCAGCGTGCCGGCTCCCGCACTTTTGGATGAGTGCTGGCAGCTCCTGACTGCTCTGTGTCCGTGCTGTGCTTGCAGACGGGGAGTGCCAGGCTCACGGAGCGGTTGTTGCTTGGCACAAGATGTGGACGCCCAGGACGGAGCGTCCGCCTGGGCGCCAAAGGAGTCTGAGGGGTGATGCAGGGGCTTCCCCCACCTCACCGAAGCTATTGGCATAGCAAAAGTCGCCACCGCTGTCGCCGTTGCCGGTGAAGTCAAAGCGCAGGCTGCTCACGCCTCGCTCAGCAAGCGCAGCCGCGATCTCTGGAAAGCGCACCTTGTCCCTCAGGGACATGAGGCCATGCACCAGGAGGACAACAGCCTGCAGCAGTGCAAGCAAGTGAGCACTGCACTTGGTGGAGGCCTTGCATCACGCATGTGTGAACCAGCGCGCCTTGCCGCCTGCATCTCTGAGCGTGCCGCAGAGCTCAACGCCTTTCTGATTCTTGAAATGCACCACCCTCTCATGCAGCGTCGTCATGGTTGCCTCACGCAACTTGCCTGGCCTTCTTGTGTCAGACCAGGGTGTTCATACCATCAGCCCTTCATTTGTAGTATCGGGGAGGGAGCAGCAAGTGTACGCATACACCTGCCGAACTCTAGAAAACCACCAATCCTGTCTTAGCTGAGTAGCGCGTGTTGGCTTGCGTGCACAGATGGCAGACCAGCCTGGTCGCGCCTCAGCAGCATAGCAAGCTCTCGGCTGTGGCTCTTCTTTTTGCTGTGTATGGCTGGCCTTTTTGGCCTTGGCGCAAGGTATGGCACCTGCCTGGACATCTTACACTGTTTTTGTGAAAGGGGCGCTGCCTCTTCTGAGGTTGCGGAGGCTTCGGCAGGGATGCCAAGACCTTCCGGCCCAAGAGGAACACACCGGTTGGCAGCAAGGTGGGGTCCCCTGCGCAACGTGGCCAGATTAGCGCGCCCCGGCTGCGTCCACCCGCTCCGAGATAGTTCCACATATGAAGGGCTGTTCCAGCTCGAGCACCTGCTTCTCTTGAGCGCTGCACACAGGGAGAGCGGACGCCTGCGCACGTTTCCTGCCCGCCACTTCGGCAAGGGCCTTGCCCTGTCGAGCAGGGCTCAGACAATAAAGGACGCTGCGGCTTTCTGCCTGGCCAGCCCTTGTGGGGTGCAGCCTCAACGCCGCCAAGCTCGCCAGGTCTCACGCCTGGGTGCCACGTTGGTGTGTATTTAGCTGCGCAAGCCTCCAAGCAGGGACAAGCGAAGCCCGTGGGCCCGAGCGGAGGAGGGCCGCTGCTCTGCGGCACTCTTGGCACAATCATCTCACCACCCGGGCTCACCCTGTGGCCGCGCCCGGCGCCTATGCCGCCGCCCCGCGCCCAGCCCAGTCAGGGCCCCTCCGCAGGCGCCCCGCTTGGCAGGGCGCACCGCTGAGCCCCGCCCCGCCGCCGCGCGGCGCGCCAGGGCCTCACGCTCAAGCGGCACATCGACGCGACGCTGGGCCGCGGGCGCGTGCGCGAGGCGGTCGAGCTGCCGCCGGGCGAGGACCTGAACGAGTGGCTGGCGGTGAACGCGGTCGACTTCTACAACGCGATCGCCGTCCTGTACGGCACGCTGGCCGAGCTCTGCACGCGCGCGAGCTGCCCGCAGATGTCGGCCGGGCCGAAGGCGCGCGCCCCGCCGGCGCGGCGCCGCGCTCGGCAGCGCTGGGCTGCGGCGCCACGCCCCGGCCGCGGTGATGTTTCCAGCTCCGCTCGTCGCCAGGTTGGCTAGAGGTGCAAGTGCGCCATTTGCCCATCGTACCTGATCTAGCCTGGCTGTGCTCCCATGGGTTGCACATGCAAATTTGGTGCCCGAGAGCTGGTGCGGGGGATCACAACGCTGCTGCTCAGAGGAGGCAAGTGACTGCTGAGCCGGGGGCGCGCAGTACGAGTACCTGTGGGCGGATGGGCTGAAGGTGAGGAAGCCCGTCCGCCTGGCCGCGCCCGAGTACATCAACGCCCTCTTCGACTGGATAGAGGCGCAGGTGCCGGCCCGGCCCGCCTGGAGCATGCCAGGGCCCGGCTCCATCGAGGTCGGCTGGCCCTGCCGCACACGTGCGCCTCCGTTTGTGACCCGCGCGGCACCCGGGCCGTACCCTGCCCCGCGGCGCCTGGTCGCCGAGCAGCATGTCATGCAGCGCGTGCTGCCCGGCGCGGCCGGCCGCCGCGTGCAGTGCATCAACGCGTTTCCAGCATGGGAGGCTGCGGACGTGCCTCGACAAGCTCCACGTCAACACGTTTGAGCTGCATGCCGTGCAAACTCGCGGGCCCGTGCAGATGGATGACCCGCGCATGTTCCCGCAGCAGTACGGCGAGCCCTTCCCGCCGGACTTCCGGGCGGTCGCGCGCACGGTGTTCAAGCGCCTGTTCCGCGTCTACGCGCACCTGTACCACAGCCACTTCCGCCACGTGTGCTCGCTGGGCGAGGAGGCGCACCTGAACACCTGCTTCAAGCACTTTGCGTACTTCACGCAGGCGCGCGCGCGCGGCGCCGCGGCGCGCGCCCCACCGTGCGCAGGCAGCTGCAGCGGTGCTGTTTGCGCTCAACAGCACCTTGTCTGGGCGGTCAGGCGCGGCGCGGAGCCATGCGTACAGCCTGGCTGGGCGCTGTGTTGTGGTGCATTCCTAGGCGGACACGGACCCTGGCACTGCACGGCTTGCTCACCTTTCCCTGTGCGCGAGCACGTGCGACCGTGCTGCGCTGCAAGCGCCTGGCACAGCATGGGCAGGCCACGAGCGCCATGCATCGCACGGCCCGAGGCGGCTGTCCGGCGCCGGCAGGCGTTCGACCTGATAGATGCAAAGGAGCTGGCGCCCCTGCAGGAGCTGATCGACCAGATGGCGCCGTGACGGCCGCTGTGCCCTCCGGCCCGCAGGAGCGTCTATCTTGTTCAGCCAGGCGCTGAGCTACCTGGGTGTATATTGTAGAAAACATGATGTGCGAACACTTGGTATGAACACAGTGGCGAAACTGCTGGTGGGCCGCGAACTCAGTGCGCTGTCATCGCTGCTGCACCGTTGCATGTCGAGCAGGCCTTGCTCTGAATTGACTGCGCCAGCACCTATGCATGTGCTGGCACAGCTGCAGCATAATACGCTGACACAGCTGCAGCTCGGTCAGTGTGTGGCTTGTCCAGCCAGGCTGGACACAGCTTGATACGGATAGTGTTACCACGGCATGATAGATGTTAGCCGCACTGTTCCTTTTCTCACATCTCCAGTGTCACGCAATCCATGTTGTTTGCAGTGGTGCCCTCACAAAGCCCCATGCCGCTGGGACGCCTAGCCGGGCGACCGCTCCTATGGGCAGACGGCCCCCTGCACGAAAGCTGCGCAGTACGAGCTGTGTGAGCATGGGACAGCTCCAGACTCAAAGCGCACACCCTGGGCGCAGCTGGTAGCATCAGCAGCCCTGTCCAACACAGGAGCATGCTAGCCTGGCCACGTACGACTTGGCCTCCCCTAGGCCTCAGCGCCGCTCCCCAACCCACCCACACCGCGCTCGGCACGGAGGCGGACACACCCAGGCACCCAAAAGCGCATGCACGCGCTCTGGCCGGCATCCCTGCTCAAACGTGCCTGCCACTCGCCCGACAGATCGCGCGGCGCGGCCAGCGCCGGCGCGCCGGCCTCAGGCGGCAACCGCCGAGTTGAGCGCGGAGTAGACCTCCACGCCGATCTGCGCGGCGGCGATCTCGTAGTCGTCGCCCTTGGCCTGCAGCGCCGCCAGCTTGGCCGTGTACTCCTGCGCCACAGCGCACGCGCTCAGCAAGGCGGAATAGGGTAGAGACGCCCCGGCCAGGCAGCGCGGCCCTGGGCGCGGCGCGCGCAGCGCGCGGCCAGCAAGCAAGCTCTTTGGGGCACCCCACGCGCTCGCGTGCCCTGCCTGGGGCGCCTTCCCGAAGAGCTCACGCGCGCCGCCACAGGCTGCGGTGCCTGCGCCTCAGGCACTGGGTGCCTGCAGCCAGTGCCGGCGCTGGAGCCTGGGGTTTGGGTAGGGCGCGCGCCTGCAGCCCGGCGCGCACGGCCTCGGGGTCCAGGTCCTCCACCTTGACCGCCTCCACGGCACACAGGTCGGTGGAGCTGTCGGCGTGCACGAACGCAAAGCCGCTGCTGACGAAGAACTTCTCGATGTTCTTGTCCTGCTCGTGGTGCACGGTCACCACGCCCGGCCGCAGCTGCGCCACCGTCGGCACGTGGCCCGCCATCACGCCAAAGTCGCCCGTCACCGCCGGCAGCAGGACCAGGTCCACCTGCGCGCGCGGCCGCGGGGGCTCGCGCCGCACGCACGGCGCCGCTTGGCACGCGCGTGGTGTGGTGCTGGCCGGGACGGGATGCCGGCCTGGCAGCTGCGCCGCAAGCCCGCATTGGGCGGGTGGCTGGCTCCTGTGCACGCAGGAGCGGCACGATGGGTGTTCGCGCAGGCCCGAGGCGAGCGTCTAGTTGAGCACGGCAAGCTCTGCCGAACACCAGGGCGGCGCCGGCCTGCAGCGCACTCCGCGCGGCGCCGCCAAACGGCGCACCTCCTTGGCCTTCATCTGCTGCTCATACGGCAGGAAGAAGTTGAGCGTGACCTTGGACGGCGTCGCCGCCGGCGCGGCCGCGTCCTCCTTCGCCTTCTTCGGGTCCTTTATGAACTCGCTCAGAAAGTTTGGCGGCGCGAGCGTCGAGGACACGTGCGGCGCCAGGCGCTTCTTGAACTCTGCTCGCGGCCCGTGCGGCGCCTTGGCGCAGCCTGGCGAGAGGGGGGGCTGTGCGGGGAGCGCATGCGCGCGGGCACGATGCCTTAGGGCTGCCGCAGGCGCGCACCCTCTGGCCCCTTTGCGGCGCCCTCGGCCAGCGGCGTCACGGACGTGGATATCGCCCGCACAGAGACGCGCCGCGCCAGCTGCCGCAGCATCTCGGCTCCTCCTTAGCTCGCCAGCTCGTTCCCGCAGCCGCGGCCAGACCTGATCCGCTCTCAGTGCAAGCCCGCGGTATCTGCCTTGCCCCCCAACGCACTGTGCATGGCTTTCCCCTAAAAGCCCCCTGGTGGCAAGATGAGGGCTGATTAGCCAGAGGGTTCGGCTCCTTGTCGCATGGGCCGTCTTTGAGCGGGCATCAGGAGGCTGCGAGTGATTGAAATTGAGCGCTGTACCCGGCTTGAGCAGGCTTACATGTAGTTGTCAGGCAGCGTTGCGTCCCATAGCATTGCGTCCCATAGCGAAGCTGTAGTGCAGACAGGCGACACACAATAGCAAGTGGGGTACAGAAAACAATTACCCATGTAGCTCTGCTGCACGTCGGTGATCAAATTAACACCAGCGCCGCATGACGCCGGTGTCACTGTAGCCGGCGCCGCTCCCGCCGCCGGTTGCCCAACGAGGAGCCGGGCGTGTATGACTGCCTGCAAAGCTCCCCCACCTCCACCTCGTCAGCAGACAGCACAAAGGAGGCAGGACAGCACGGCGCTCACATATGCACATACTGGCATTGCATGCACCACGTCCGGCCGGCCAGGGCGCCCTGAATGCAGCAACTTGCCGGCTCTGCCTCTGGGCCAAGGCACAAACAAATGCCATGCAGCACCAGTAACCAGGCAACATGAAACACTTTTGGGACCGCGCACGAGGCAGGCAGAGCACGCAACGTCACATGGCCGTGCGAACGCTGGACAGGGGTGCCGGCCATTCGCGCTGGGCGCACGTGTACACGCGGACGTAGTCGATCGCGAGCGTCTGCGGGAAGGGCGTGTTGGGCCCGGGCGCGACGCCGGGCAGCCGCCCGCCGATGGCTAGATTCACCTGCGCGCGCAGCATGCAAGGGACTGCCCAGACCGCGCGCTGCCCTGCCCAAGGCTGCGCCCGGGGTCAACATGTGAGAGTGTGTGCTGGAATGAGGCAGGGAGTGGAGGCAGACAGGTGCGGCTGCGTGCAGCGAGAGGGCAGGTGTAAGCGGGGCGCCCAGACACGTGTGACTGCCCATGAGGGTGTGCGCCCAGGGCGCGCAGCGCCGGGTCTTAGGCATGAAACGGCCGCGGGCACGCGCGGCGGCTCGGGCGCGCACCAGCAGGTGGAAGGGCTGGTCGAAGGGCGCGGCGCAGTCCCCCACGGCAGCGGCCGCGTTGGTGTACCAGCCGCCCGGTGCATTGCAGCGCGGGTGCGCCGCCGCCATGGGCACGCCGTCCACGGCCCTGCCGCGCGAGCATGCCGCCTGTCGCGTGTATGCATGCGCAGCGCGGCGCGTCCCCCCTGGGGCGCGCCGCGCCGGCGCGGCGGGCATTTCCCAGGCCCACATGCCTGCTCATGTTATGCATGCCCCGAACCGCGTAAGCCCTCCCAAACCTAAACCTACTTGTTGAGGACCAGGCGCCGGGCAAGCCGCGGGCGCTCTTAGGTTGGGGCCATCGCGCGGCGAGCGGCCATGCAAGCACGCCCTCATTTTTCTTCGCGCGCCCAGTGCATGCGGGGCGCGCCGCACCAGGCCAGGCTCTCCAGCGTCCACTCGAGCGAGAACACGTGCCAGGCGCCCGCGAAGCCGCCGGCCACTGCGGATGCGTCCAGCGCGCCGCCCTGCGTCTGGTAATTGTCGAAGTGCGCCGTGCCGAACACCGACGCCTGGGCGTTTACCGCCTGCGCGGCCGCACGCGGCCTGTCAGCGCGGCGCTGCGAGCAGCCTGCGGCTGTTGCACAGGTCCTGCCTTGCTCCTGCGGCTGTTCCCTGCCTGGGCCCGGCGTGCTCCGCCGGTGGCTCCGTCGGTCGCTCGCGCCCTGGAGCGCGCCTGAGCGGCTGCTCCAAATGCGCTCCAACGCGCTATCGGCCACTGCAGCCCTCCACCAGCTCGCGCCATGAGCGGCCCATGAGCAGGGGGCGGAGGCCGCGGGGTGCGCGCCTCAACGATGTCGATCTCGCCCGAGGCCGGCCAGGCGCCGTACGCAAGCCCGCTGGGCACTTCCGCGGCGGCGCCGGGCCACGCTCCGGCGGCCTGCTGCCCCGCAGGCGTGGGCAGCATCCACAGCGCCGGCCAGATGCCGTCGCCCCCTGAGCGCTGGGCCCAGTCAGGTGCGCTCCTGAGAGCAGCGCTCGCAGCAGCGCAGGTGCGCGCAGCGGCGTGGTCATATGTGTTCGCGTGCACAGCTCCACAGCTCCCTGCGGCGCAGTCCGCAGCGTCCGCAGCGCATGCTGTGGCACGCGCCGGGGCGCACCCTGCGGCAGCTGGACGCGCGCCTCAAAGCGCAGCAGCTGCTGCGGCCCGGCGGGCACAAAGTCGCGCAGGCCGGCCGTGCGCAGGCGCGCGGACGTGAAGGCGCGGCCGGAGTCGTTGCGCAGCGCGGTCAGCAGCAGCGCGCCGCCCGCCACGCGCGCGTTGGCCGGCGCCGACGTGTACCATTCCAGCTCGCCATTGCCCCAGCCTGCGCGCGGCGCGCCGCGTCGGCAGGCGCGGCGGCGGCGCTGGCCCGGGCCCGCGCGCGCCCGCAGCGGGCGCGCGCGCCGTCGGGCGAGGCGCCGCGTTCCCGTGCTGGTCAGGCAGCTCTGGCGCGCCCTGGTGCGTCCGCGCCTGCCACCCGCGCACACCCCGCACAGCCGGCGGTCAGGGTTGGCTGTGGGCGCGGCGCACCGGGCACGCCGTACTGCGAGCCGTCGCCCAGCTGGAAGCTCCAGGACGACGCGTTGATGCCCGGGCCTTTGAACTCGTCCGCCCACAGCAGCTCGAGCGGCGCGGCGCCTGGCGGGGGCGGGCGCGCCCGGGCCTCAGCGCGCAACCGGCCTGCCCCGTGACGCGCAGCGGACAGCGCCATGCCACGACCGCGCACGCGCATGCCAGATGAGCCCAGGAGCATCCAGGGGTGGCCTGCCCTCAAGGCGACGGCGCGTGCTGTGCGTGTACGCCATCCGGGATGCGCACAGGCTTGCCAAGCGCCCGGCACCGCGCGTACCAGCGCTCAGGCCGCCCAGGCGGCTGCATGCGGCCAGGGCCGCGCAGTAGACGGCGAGCGTCGCCATGCTCAGCGAAGCCGCCGCCGCCGCCAGGGCCCACACCAGCCACCGCCGCGCCGCCGCGGCCTTTGCGGGCTCCAGCGCCTGCGCGACTTTGCACAGGCAGCATTGAGTGCAGGTCCGGGATATGGCTCATGCCTGCCGTCCACCCTGTGGCCGCCTGTGACTCCCTTGCGGTGCATGGCACTGTGAGCCGAGCTGCTGAGGTGTGAGCACATGCAGGCACGCCAGGGGCCAGGGCCCTCAGGCTGTGCTGTTCCGTATCCCTTGAGAGCCCGGTGGCTCCGCTGCACCTCACGTGGCGCCCCCAGACGCGCGGCGCTGTCCACACGCGGCGCGGCTGTGCTCAATGTGTGACAGTGTGGGTAAGCAGGGCCTGATACAGGCTGCTCGAAGCCGCAGCGCCGAACAGGGGTAAGGGGCGGGGACGCCACAGGCGCCTGGGCGCACCCCGCCTCGGGGAGCGCTGCACGTCTCGCTTTCTGCTCGCAGCGCGATGCTGTCAAAGTGCGCCGACTGGGCCGCGGGCGGGGCTGCCAGCGGCGCGAAGGGGTCCCCCACGCCCTGGAACGCGGGGATCCGCGTGATGGGCCGCCCGGAGCTTGCTGCAGGCCGGACTGCCTTGCTGTGGACGCCGAGCATGCGCAGTGTGAGCGTGTCAACAGTGCGACCGCCCCGCGCAGCTGGTGTAGCGTGCAGCGCCAGAACAGACAGTGAGAGGCAATGCTGGCAGGAGTGCTGATGTTTGGTTCAATGGTGCCCACTGGATATGTGACGGAAGTAATGTCGTGTCGAGCAACTAGATTGAACAGTGGCTAGACCACTGGTGCTCTGTTCGAGGCTCAACTCCTGCACCCCAAGTAGGGTTGGCCTCCGTAAAGCAACCGTAAAACAAAGCAGGCTGCCAGCAGTGCATGCATGCGCATCTCTACAGATCGTAAAGCCCAGAGCATCGCTCACTTGTTACACAGCCATCCTCTCAGTATCACACAAGAAAAAAAACACACCTGGCCTGAGCACAGACAGGCGAGCCTGGCCCTGAGCACGGGGCACTGCACTGCCTGCCAAGTACTTGCTAAACCACATCATAAAACTGCCCGAGCGGCCCTCCCTACCCTGCATTTGTCACAGCACAGTGGTCACGGTGTTGCACTCACACAGTACCTGTTGCTTGACCAGCCTCTGGCCGCTCACGCCGCCTGCCGCGCCAGGGGCAGCGGCAGCAGCGCATGCGCATCCGGCCATGCTGCACCGCCTGCACGAGCCGCTGCAGCAAGGCGGCTCTTCCGCTGCTTCTCGCCGCAGTGAAGCGAGCAAAGGAGGCACCCTGTGCCGCCGCTCTCCGCAAGCGCGCACAGGCCCCAAGCGCCCAAACGTTGCGGCTTCAAGCTCTGCTCCTGCTCCTGCTACACGTCTCACCCCAGGTAAAGCAAGGAGGCCTGCGTTGCGGCGTGAAGCGCCCGCTCACATGAGGCGACAGCACGCGCGCGGGCGCTCCCAGGGCATCTCGTCCTCGGTGATGCCGCCTTCGCTAGGCTCAAACTCTCGAACCTGCGCCGCTCCAGCAGGCCTCTTGCCCACATCGCTTGCCTCGCGAGCGTCATTCCCGGCTGGAAGGCTGTTTCACTCACCTCAAACCAGCACTCCCAGAGTGGCACAACCCACAGAGCATGCTTCATGCGGCCGGCAGGGCACTAGCTCATCACTGCATACACCCCTGTCCACGGCTGTGACCGCGTGCGATGTCACAGGCTCCCACCCCTGGCGCTGCCTGGAGTGGCAGCGCCTGGTGGGGCACAACTGCCTGTCGCCAAAATGCACCAGGCAGCCGCGCTACCGTGCGGCGCCACACGCTTGGGAGCAGTAGGAGCGCAGAGCAGACTAGTAATGCGGTCGCATACGCAAGGGGGGCGCGCCGTGTACAGGTCCTTGCCGTGCGCGTCCTGCCACGACACCATGCGGACCATGGGCGCCATGGGCTGCGTGACAGCCGCGTCATCGCCGGGCGCCCACCGGTCGCCGGGCGGCGGCGCAAGGTGCACGTCCGCGGTCCCGCCTGTTGCACCAGCGCGGTGCGCTATGCCCTGCAGGGTGCGCGCACGCTGCGTGAGCACGGCAGTCAGCGCAGCGCCGCGCTGTCCTGTCGCACAGGTCATCATGCGCGGCAGGGTCAGGCTGCAGACAATAACGCTCACTTCGCAAGCCTCCGCCCTGTGCCAGCACAGTCCTGAAGCACTGTGGTCTCTTTCCAGGGCGCACAAGACAACACCACGGTCTCCAGTCAGCGTGCTGAGACACGCTAGCCTGCCTGTGCGCTCGTTGAGTAGTGCGCTACAGGGAGGACAGGCTTAAGAACCAGTCGAGGGGGCAGGGGGGTGATTGGGGGTGGAGCCGATGGCGCGCCTGCACGGACGGCGGCGATGCTGACGCGTTTGCACTGCAAGCGGAGAAGCGCTGCGGCGTCTGCGGCGGCAGCACTGGCGCGGAGTCCGCACTGCCGTTAATCAGCGGCAGCTCCGGCCGGCTGGTCGGGGAGTGTGCCTCCCCGGCTGCCTCCCCGGCCTGCAGCAACATCGCCGGGGCCCTTCACGCCTGCCAGCCCGCTGCGTGCTGGCGCACGCTGGCCAGTGCCGCGCGCTGCGGGTGGCGCAATGGCCGGCGCTAGGGTATGCGCGCGAGCTGCAGCTCACTGCGCAGGCGGCCTCCGTCACCACGGTCAGCTGTCAGGCGTTCTGACACGCCGCACGACTTTTCGCCGAGCGCCGGGCGGCGCGCGCTGGCTGACTAGGCACAGCTTTTGGGTCGCGCCAGCTTGATGGCAGCCCTGCACAAGCACACCGGCCACGCGTGTGTGAGCGCGCGTGCGACGCCAAGCTTGGGCACCGCGTGTGTGAGCACTCTCCCCACAGCGTGGGAGAAGCGCAGCGTTGACGCACGGCTAGCAGGTTCACCACCCGCCTGTCGCACCCACCTCCCTGCTCTGCTAGCAGTGTCTGAGCTCCCAAGCACTCGTCACGGTAGCAGGCCTCCAAGCGAGCCTGCCAAGCAATCGCGCTCAGCCAAAGATGCCACGCAGGCAATGAAACACTACCACACCCCGCCACATGCCCCAAGTGTACGTGCGCCTGTTGCTGTGCTAGCGGGGAGGAGCACACACCTTCCTGCCAAGCAGGAAGTGCAAGCTCGCAGTGTGCAGCGCTTCCAGCGCAGCCTGCCTCTTACTAAGCCGGTCAGGATTAAGCAAGGTGCAGCAGCGGCAACAAGCGACTGCGACTTCGGCTTGGAGCGCGCAAGCATGGCAGTGCATCGTCTAGGGTTCCTTGGGGCACGGCAAGGAGTACAAAGACAGGTGTGACTGGAGCCTCTGCCCGACTCTGCAATGCTCCTGTGGAGAACGTGGTGTGCGAGAGTCGATGCGCACTTGTTCCACATCATAGCTTCAGAAGGGTCGCTCGGGCTGGCAGCAACGCACGACTTTGGCGGCCCTCTTGTGGCCAGGAACAGCGCCAGGAACAGCAGGTAGCCCTCTGCAAACTCAGCACGCAAAAGACAGCCAGGAGAGTGCGAGTCCCGAAACCCTCCCCAGCGCGAAAGCAGGTGGTGTGCACTGGCACGTGCACGGCAAAGACCCCGGGTCACAGGATGTCGGACGCTGCACAGATGCAAAAGCAGACCACCGGGCCGGGCCTCAAACTGAGCGCCAGACCCCACATAGACAGATTCACCTCACCAGGTCCTGGTAGCCAGGGCCACATGCAATGCATGCGCGCCCGAGCCTCTCACGCGCGCCATCCGCGCTCTACTAGTGTACAGCCACGGGAGCGCACGCCCCATATCTTCACCGTGCAGTGTGGTGTACACATCGTGTACACCCCGAGCCAGGCGAGGCACGGCCCAGGTCGCACGCTGCCCGACCAATCATGCGGCTGAGCCCCTCGCCTGCAGCTCGGGGCCCTTGCTTAACTTCCCCGGACCCAAGCACGCCCCCAAAGACCCTTGCACAGTTCTTACACCCGCTCGCTCGCTCCCCGGCTGCCATGCCAGCCCCTGAGCCCAGGCCCAAGACCGGACAAAGACCATGGAACAAGCCATAAAAGTCAGTCGGGCGAGCCCGCACAACCCACAGCATGGCTCTAGCCGCACACGCGGCGAAACAATGACAATTCACGCTGCACAGACACTGGCCTAGACAGTGCCTCCTCCGCGTCTGGCGAATGCATGGCATGGCGCACGTCAGCTGCCCGCGCATGCTCCAGCCGCACGCTCAGCACTACCAGCGCCCCGACGCTGCGCATCAGACTGAGCACAACCACGCAGCCTGGCCTCCCGCACGCCCAGCAGCCTGCGCACCAGGCGCGGGCGCGCGTCGGGCGCGCAGCTCCGCAGGGCCCATGCCGCACGCGGCTCGAGCGATGCACGGCGGCCGCCGCGCCTGCACCGCCGCCTGCCCGAGCGGCGCCGTCTGCGCCGCAGCAGTGCAGCGGGCGCCGGCCCGCGCGCCGCGCCCGATCAGGCGCGCGCGGCGGCGGCGCGGCGCCGCTTGTCGCCCAGGTGCGCGCCCGCCCCGCCCGCCAGGATGGACAGCACGTGCCCCTGCATGTCCTCCGCGGTAACGTCCTCGTCGTCCGTCTTCACCTGCGGCGCGCGCGCAGCAGCCCGCCGTGACGCGCTTGCTCGGCAATGGGCGTCGACAGCCAACTGCGCGCTCGCACCGCGCGCCGGGCGCGCGCTGGCAGCGCGCCCGGGCGCGCCAGCAGACGCGGCCCGGGCGGACAGGCGTGCGCGGCCGCCAAGGCAGGCGCCCATGGCAGGAGCAGTGCGACCGGGCGCACCTGGAACACGTTGTACACGTTGCCGTCCTGGCGCGTGGTGATGGCCGCGGTGGTGATCTGCGCCCCGGCCCCCGCTCAACCCAAGTTTGGGCGGGCTGACTGCAAAGGCTGGCGCCACGCTGCCAAGCATGCAGGCGCGACCCGAGACGAGGCAGCCTCGCGCCGCGCAGCTGCGGTGCGGGCGGCCGCGGGCACAAGCGCATCCAGGCAGCAGGGTGGGGCTTGAGGCCGCGCGGCCTCTGGCGCGGCGCGGCGCACCTCCAGCGGCATCTGTTTGAGCGCGATGATGAGGTCAGACAGCAGCCCGCGCCGGTCCTTGCAGCTCACCTGCAAGGCGGCCGGCGCGCAGCGTGCTCGACAGGGGGCTCGGGAGTCAGGGTCGGGCCACAGCAGCAGCCCATGTGGGCGCTGTGCCGTGCCCTCGTTCACGGGTGCGCGCAGGCAGCTGGCACCCATGTCTGCCAGTTGCTGTGCACCCTCCTCACACCCTTGGCACAGACACTCTGCACACCCAGAAGCAGTCGCAGGACTGGCGAGTGCGGGTGAAGGCGGCGCAATACGAAGCGTTCATTCTTGTATGACAAGGCACGGCCGTGCTAAGTGCGCTTCAAGAACATGCGTGCAGTCGTTTCTAAGCAGAATCCAACACGGACCACGGCTCCAACAATATGAACAGGTGCTAGGGCGCCGCGCAGCGCTGCCGCGCGCCTTCACATAGAAGCAGCCCTCGCCCGGGTCCACCACCACGCCCGGCTCCACCGGCGCCTGCTGCGGCGCCTGCGCCCACGGGGAGCGCCATCACCGGCCGCGCTCAACCAGCTCTGGAGGCAGGGTGAAGAAGGTACACCTCAGCAGCAGCAGCAGCAAAAGCATGAACAGCGCCCGAGCAGGCGGGCTGTGTGGTGAAGTGGGAGTGCCAAACTGCGGAGCGGTAACGATGGTATAGGACCAGAGTGTGCTAGTAAGCGCTGATCTCGGGCGACTGCGGGAAGGCAAGAGCAGGCCGGCGTCGCAGTCAGCGGCGCGAGCCAGACAAAGGGGAGGGCGCGCACGGAGGGCAGCTCGGGCGGGGACCCCGACTTCGGTGAACCCGGCTCCCTGCAGCACAGCAGTTCAAGAGATTAGGGCTTGACTGCCATTGACAGGGGCGCAGGAACACACGCAGCCTCGGCAGAAGCCCAGCAGCCTAGCCACCAGCGATAAGTGTGCGCCCACAACAGTGCTACAGCAGTCCTTGCGCTCGCTACCCAGGCTAGCCGGACAGGTGGCCGGCGCGCGGCTTGTGCCGCTGGGGCTCGGCGCGTGGGGCGCACGCGGGCGCGGCCGCCCCGTCTGTCAGCGAGCGCCGAAGCAGCTGCTGCGCGTCCTCGCTGTGCACGCTGCCGCCGCTGCGCATGCTGCCGCTGTGCGTCATCTGCGCAGGGGCGTCGCTGACGGTGGCCTGCGGCCCCCCGCAGCGCCGCACAGTCATGTGCTCGTTCTGGCTGGCAGCGGCGCGTTCAGTAGAGCGTGACTCGGCTGCGTCCCGGCTGCACGCCCTGTGTTTGCGCTGTATAACAAAGGACTCAACACTTTGTCCACCGAGCGCTGCCCAACTAGGTACAAGGTCAGACTCGCGCTCATCACACGCCACACGGTGCTTAGGTCGCCTCGTGACAGGCTGCACAGCCGGGCAGCAGGGGAGGCCGGACCTTGCTCCGCAGCTCGCGCACGAGCGCGATCGTGTCGCTCAGCACGACATGCTTTGGCCGCTTGGACTCCTGGGAGTCCTGCACAGCGCTGTTGTGCGACTGCGGCGGCACGAGGTCCCGCAACTGCACCGCCGCCGCACGCGTCAGCAACGCTGGCGACCGGCTCGCGCGGGCGCACATGTGCACAGGCCACAAGCGCCGACGGGTGCGCGCCTCGTCGATCAATGAGTTTATTCGGTCTCGCCGCTGCTTTTCCACTGTGCTGTGGCTGACGTGCGTCTTCGCCTCTGCGCGCATGCCAAACGTGAGTGCTGTCGCGTGGCAATCTTTGTCATGCGCGGCGACGACGTTCGTAATCTGCGGTGCGCCACACGGCGCTGGATGGCGAGCAGGGACCGGGCCAGGCCGGAGCGCGCGCCTTTCTTGCCGCTCGCGTGCGCGCGCTCGGCAAACCCTCCCGCGCACGTGTCCGCGCCCCGCTCGCCGGCGCGCGCCGCATGGCCCGCGCGCGTGCGCGCTGCGGCCGCGGGCGGTGCCACCGGCGGCGGCGGCACGGGGAACAGCTGCGAGCTACTGCCGTTCACGCCGGCCCCCAGGGCGTGGCCCCGCGCCTCGCTGCCCTCGGCCTTTACGTACACGTCCTCCGAGCTGTACGACGGCGCGGGCGACTGCATTGGCACGCTGAGGAGCGGCAGCTCCTCCGGCGCGTGCGGCAGGAACTGCATCGAGGGCGCGGCGCCGAAGAAGGGGGGAGGCGCCAGCGCATTGCCCCCGGCGCCCTCGCCGCCGTCGCTGCGCTGCATGAACTCCAGGATGTCCGACAGTTCCGCCTCTGAAAACATAAAGTCGTGCGAGCTGGGCATCTCGGGCGCCACCAGCCCCTCCATCGCCGGCGCCCCGGCCAGCACACGCACACCGCTGTCCAGAACACTATCTGCAGGCCCAGCTTTGCGGGAGGCAGCAGCGCGCGCGCAGAGAGGCCTCCTTGCCGTGCAAATGTGTAACCTACCTCTGGAGCCCTTGCAGGGCAGGCGGGCAGGCCAGGAAGCCCGGTGAGATAATTGAGCCGGCAACATCGTAAGCGAGCAGCAGACCGGACTTGCCGCCATGTCGACCGCGATGATGACCCGCCCGACCTGCCTGGCAGCCCGCCCCGTCGCCAAGGCGTCCGCTGTGCGGAGGCCCCTGCGCCCGACCAGCCAGCCCCGCCTCAGGACGCTCGTGCGGGCAGACCCCACCAAGGTGCCGGGCGCGGGCGAACGGGGCCGTTGGCGGGCCAAAAGAGGCAGGATGTGGATAGGAAGCATGCCCCTGTGGGTGGAGGCAGGCAGGCGCCGGGTTGCATGCAGTGCGGGGGTGGCGCGCCTTTGCAGCCGCTTGCGGCATGGGCTAGGCGGGGCTGTGCGCCGCGCCGCGCCGCGGGCGCGGGGCGCAGTTTCTGTGGCCCAGGCGCAAGACGGGGCGGTGCTGCGCGGGCGCCCGGGGCGCAGGCTCGGCCAGGTCCTCGGCTGTGGCTCCAGCGCGCGCCGGCGCCGGAAGCAGGATAGAGCCTGCCAGGGCATGGAGGGCGTGCCAGGCATGGTGCAGGAAGCCGGGAAGAGTGTGTGTGCCCACTCTTTTCGCGTCTGCTGGGCGCAGGACAGCAGCACCGTCGAGACGGCGATCAAGGAGGCCCAGGACACCTGCGCCGACGGCTCCGCCGGCGAGTGTGCGGCAGCTTGGGACTCGGTGAGGGCCGGGTCTCCATCCGTGAGACAGCGGGTTGATGTGGTCGAGCACGGCTTGCACCGGGGCCAAGTGTTGCAGGGCTGACCTCTGCCGTGCGTTCTCCAGGTTGAGGAGATGTCCGCCGCGGCCGCCCACAAGAAGGTCTCCTCGGTGCGCACCGCCCCGGGGGCCTGGCCTGCTGCCTCGCCTGGGGTTGGCATACCTGGCCAGGGCTGACGGCGCACTGCCGCTCGAGCAGGAGGGCAAGGGCGACCCGCTGGACAAGTACTGCGGGGACAACCCGGAGGCGGACGAGTGCCGGTGCGCGCCCGCCGCGCTGTTATGCGGGCCCAGGCAGCGGCCGTGCTGCGCGCCTGCTGGAGGGTCTCTTGCTGCTACTGTGCGCGCATGCGTGACGCAGCGGCGCGTGCGCAGGGTGTACGAGGACTGAGCGGCCGCTGATGGCACTCCTGTGTGCCCGTGCGCCGCTGTGTACGCCCAACGCGCGGCGCGTGCTTCAGCGGGTCTCGCAGGAGGGCTTGGCGCACGCACTGGTCCGGGGGCCTGCATGCGCGCCGCCTTTGGACCTGCACAGCCACGCACTTGCGGTCGTGTTGCAGGCTGTCGCAGGTTTGTCCACGAGTTGGCCTGTTTCGGGCGCTAGGTTGTACGGGCGGCAGTGCGTGCACCTTGTCCCCTTGGGCAGGTTGTAAAAAGCTTTCCTATGTGACACGGCGCGCCGCGAGCACCGGTCCTGACGGCGGACACCGCCCGCGTCCCGTCTGCCACGACTCTCACATGCGCTGCGCTCAATATGCACAGCACCAACGTTTGTACTGCAGCCTGCTGCTCACTGAGGGCTGGGGCGGCAGACGCGCATGTGCGCGTAGGCCCCACAGGTTCATGCAACGCCTGCATTGCGGTCCAAATGCTGGCACCCCGCTCGCAGCTGCGCGCCGCATCACCGCCTGACAGTCTCCTTATTGGTCCCTGCAGTGCTGGATGCGCATGCCTGCGCACATGTGGGGCCACGCACACACTGGCTCCCCGCGCTTTGGTACGCTCTCACAACTTCGGTCAGCACATGCCCTGGGACAGCAGCATTCGTTTGCGAGCGCCGCACCGCGAGGCGCAGGCAGGCACAGACAGCTGCTCCGGCCAGGCGTCACGGCAGCGCGCGCGCTGTTTGCGGCGCGGCTGCATGCGCATGCGTTATTTCTGGTACAGGGCCCCAGGCAAGCACGACCAGGCCAGGCACCCGCCCCTCGCCCAGGCTGCCAATCGAGCTGGCCGTCCGCAGGCCGGCGCAGCGTGCGGGCGCAGCTGCAGCTGCAGTACATACATAGGGCAGGCCCCTCTGAATTGATGGCTGCGCAGCGCCTGCCTGCCTTCCGGCCCCGTGCAGCCGCGCTGGCGGCTGTCCCGCTGCTCAGCACAGGTGCAGAGCTTCAACTTTAGTTCCCCGTGGTGCTGGGGCCCGGGTGGAACCAGCGGCGCCCGCACAGCGTGCACATAGCGAGGAGCTCAAATTGGAGCTTCCACACCTGCCACACAACCCGCAGGCCCCGCAGGCCGGGCAACGCTGGGCCACCCGCCCATACGCGCGCATGGCATGCCCTATCGGCCGGGCCCGCTGCCGCGCGGGCCCCGCCCTCGCCGCATGCAGACACGCGGCAAGGGCTGCGCTGCGCGCGCATTGCACAGCGGCGACGGCCAGGACCGGGCCTCGCCCGGCGCCGCGTGCGAGCTGCGACGGCCAGCGCCGGGCCCCGCTCGTCGCCGCGGCGCGCGCGTGTCGCAGTCTGCCTTCAGGCAGCGCAGGCCCGCATGGTGCCCGGCGCGCTGCACGCCGCGGCCCCCGGCGCCGCGCGCCTCACTCCACGCCGCGCGCGAACACCGAGACGAGCCCGCGGTGCACGCGCGCGGTGAGCCGCGCGTCGCCCAGCAGCTCGCCGTCCAGGTTCCAGCAGCTCTCCGGCCCGTGCGGGCGCACCTGCACCGCCGTGCACTCCACCACCTCCACGAAGCCAAAGCGCCCGGCCTCCACGCCTGCGGCGCGGTTGCGCGCGCGCGTCAGCCGCGGCCCCCGGCGCGCCGCGCGGCGCGCACTGCGCGCCTGGACAAGTGCAGTCTCACTCCCCAGGGTCGCCGCCGCTTCTGGCTCACCTCCGCCACCACGGTGTCACGGGTGGCCCAGGCAAGCAGTGCAAGGGCACCCATGCCCGGACTCCCGGGAGGGGTGGGGGGGGTGGGGGGCTGTCGGGCGCACCCGCGCGGGGGATGGCGGCGAGGAAGCGCAGGTACTGCAGCCGCGAGCAGTCGCGCACGAGCATGAGCGTGAGCCGGCCGTCGGCCAGGTGCGCCCAGGGCGCCAGGCCGCGCGCGCTCATGTCGCTGCGGCAGGGCGACACGGCCACCATCACGCTCTTGAAGCGGCCCTGAACCTCGCGCCAGGCGCCCGCGCCCAGCGCGCCGTGCGCGCGCGCGCAGAAGTCGGGCGCGGCCTCCGGCGGCGCCGCGCCGGCGGCGGCGCCGCACAGCGCGCACGGCGCCCGGCACTCCAGCGGCGCGCCCGGCCTGCGCTGCCGGCGCGCTGCTCGGGTGCGTGCGAACAGGGGTGCGGCCGCCCCTGCTGCAGGACACCGAGGGCAGCACGTGCGCCCCCCTCGCAGCGTCCCTCGCAGCCGCCCCTGGCGACCCTGGGAGCAGGTGAGGGCCCTGCGCGCTGCCGCAGGTGCCAGCAGCACGCACGGCGGCCTGCCCGCACAGGCGCGCAGCTCTCCGTCTGCACATCCGGCACGGAGCAGCGTGCATTGGCGGAGCCTGCAGCGCGGACACGGCGCGGCCGGCGCGCAGTCGCGCGGCGCGCGGCATGGCGCCGCTGACAGCGGTCCCCCGGCCCTCGAGAGACCCCTGGCCAGTACCCGGGCCCTGCGGCGCGCACCGCGTCGGCGTCGCGGGCAGCACAGAGACGGCCGCGCCGTACGCGCGGCCGCGCAGCAGCGTGAGCGCGCCGGCCAGCCCGTAGCGCGCGGGGCCCAGCCAGCGCAGCCGCTCGCTGAGCGCCATGAGGTCGCCCATGTAGCCATAGGAGCCCACGCAGGCCGCGAAGCGGTGCGCGCCGTCCTCGGTGTCCACGCGCATCACGTCCAGCGCCGTCCTGCGCCGCGGCGGTTAGGGTGGGGAGGGCGTCGTGGGTTGAGCAGGCAGCCGCCCCAGGCTCTGCGTGTGCGGCTGGCGCGCCGCGCGCGCGGCGTGAAGCCGCGGCCCGCGGCGCGAAAGCGGACGTGTGAGGCTGGACGTGCAGAACCGTCGCACACAGGGCCGGCACGGGGTGCAGCTGTTTCTGTTTCGCCCCGGCAGGTGCCGCGCGTGCTGGCGCCGGCGCGCGCGCCGTGCTGCACGCCGTGCGCTCGGCAGACCGTGCAGCCGCCGCGCGACCTGCGGCCTGCTCTGTCACTGCTCTGCTACAAGAGCTGCAAGCCGCACATCTGCATGCCCTGCTCGTGGATAAAACTCGCGGGGCTGGGCCAGGGCGCCGCGGCAGGGGCGCGCGCCGGTCGCCGAGCGCGATGTGCAGCGCGGCGGTGGCCGCGCTGCGCGTGCCGTGCAGCGAGCACGCGACCGCGTCGGTGGACCCGGCCGGGATGTGCCCCAGGCGCAGCCGCTCGGCGGCCGCGCCCGCCGCGCCGCCCGCGCGCCGCACCGCCAGCGCGCCGTTCAGCACCTCCTGGAACAGGCCGTCGCCGCCCACCTGGCGCGCGCGCGCCGGCAGCCGTGGGTGCGGGCGGCCGCGCGGGGCGGCCCGGGCGCCCGCGCGCCATGGGTGCGGGCGGCCGGGCCGCCGGCGCCGCCGGCGCCGCCTGCAGACCAGCAGGGCTCGAGACGGGCCGTCTCTGCGCGCGCGCGGTCGCTGGCGGACGCATGGCGGACACGTGGAACTCGAGTCTGAGGAATAAACCTCAGATGTGCGGCGCGAGCGAAGCCAGGTGTGTCCTCGCACACGCTTGCCAGACGGGCGGACACTTTCCAGGCCAGCGGAGCCATTGATACTCCTGAATCTGACAATCTGCTGCAGGCCCTGCTCTGTGACAACTTGGACGACCACCTACAAGCTTCCTGAACGGCAAGCTACCCAAGTCAACGGCAGAAAGCCGCTTGGCTCCATCACAAGAGCCGCAGGGTGTGGGAGAGCAGGCATGCCCAGAAGTATGCCACAACAGGTCACCGTCTCCGCACGTGCACCGCATGGAGCCCGCGCGCACCGCAACAATGCCGTCGTAGCCCTCCAGCTCCACAGTGGAGAGGGCCTCGACCAGCGCGCGCGCGTGGCCGGCATACTGCGTCTCCAACACCGCGCTCCGCACGCCTGGCCCCGACGGCGGAGCCAAGGGTCACGAAGAGCTGGCTGGCTGCACCGCCCTTTCCCATGCTATGCTGCCAGGCGCCAGACCCCAGGCTCTAGGCGGCTGAAGCAGGGTGGCGCCTTTGCTGCACCCCGACGCTGCAGTCACACCCGTACCCCCGCCACCGTCTGCTTGCGCGCTGCGCCGCATGCAGGGCGCTCCCTACCGAGCCCCGCGCTTCCGTCACACCAAGGGCCGTCTCTGTGGCGCACGGCAGCTCAAGAAACCCTTATTGCATCGTCCTCAGCGCATGCAGAGCAGCCGCACCGGCAGCCGCCAGGACGGGCTCCGCGACGCGCTGCCAGGTGCGCCGCGCGCGCCGCGCGCCGCCAAAGGGGTTGACGAACACCAGCAGCGCGCGCGGGCGCTGCGTCGCCTGCCGCAGCGCGTTGTTGATGCGCGCGGCCCACTCCACCGCCACCTCCGCGCTCTGCCCAGGCGTGCCAGCTGTCAGCCGGCCTGTCGCCTGCGGCACCTGTGAAGGTAAGAGACGAGAGTCCGTGGCAGGGCGGCACAAGCAGTCAGGAACACAGAGGGTCGATAACCAGCATGCCCAGCTCACGCTGCCTCGCCTCGCGCCTGCTGCTGGCTGCGGGGCGGCGCAGGCCACCGCCGCAACGCACAACGGAACACGCCGTGCAGGCACGCCCGTCACAGAGCTGCGGAGGGCGCACCGGCGACGTGAGGACCAGGTCCGCGCGCCGCCACTCGCAGCTGCGCCGCCGCGCCCGCCGGAACGTGTGCACCACCAGCTGGGCGCCCTGGTGCCGCGCAGCAGCGCCCCAGTGGGTCGCGCGCCCTCACCGTCGAGCGGGACTACAGCCAGGAGCAAGCCCGGTGTGCTACACCCCCACGCTAGCAGGGGCTTGCCTTGCCCTGACCGGCCCCCGCAGCGCCCGCTCCACGCGTGCCAGCCAGCACAGCCTCCCTACAGCTGGCAGGCATGGGGGCCCGCGCCCTGCCGCCACTGCCCTCCCCGACTCAACCTGACCGTGCCTGTGCCGACACTGCGTGCTGCCGGGCGGAGCGGTCCCCAGCGTGGGCCGGGGCGCGCCCGCCGCGAGGGACAGCAGCACGGGAGGCAGCCGGTGCACTGGCGCGCGCTGGCCGACAGGATCTCGTCAAACGGCACCGCCTCTGGCAGCCTGTCGCCGCCCACCGCGCACGCCGGCCGCAGCAGCGCGCAGCAGCGCGGCGCCGCCTCCAGGCGCAGGTCGGCCTTGGTGAGCCAGGCGCGCACGCGCACGCAGCCCGCGGTGAACCGGGCCTCGCTCGCTGCCTGCGGCGACTCGGGGCCCTTGCCTGCGCGGCACAGGATCCCTCTTGGGAACCCACCTCATAGCCTCACGCAGGAACACAGACATACGCGCAGGCGTGCGGTGCTGGCGGGAGCGGGCAGCGTGTGACCGCTCGCACGCGCAGGCGTGCGGCGCAGCGGCCGCTGCGGGACGTGCACGCAGCGCCCCCCGCACCTGCCAGGGGCGAGCTGGAGGAGGCCGAAGTGCTGGACGCATAGCTCTGCGACCCGACCCTGCGCGCGCGACCCGCCGCGCTCGGCCGGTGCATGCCGCAAGGCTGCGAGACAGCGTGGCAGCCGGAGCGGGGCGGCGCGCGCACTCGGAGAGCGCCTGCGCCTTGCCGCTGGGCTTGCGCATCAGGCTCCCGCGCCGCGCGGTCTGCTTGAACGAGGGCGACAGCAGCGCGGCGGCCTCAACATGCAGGCAGAACAGGCCCTCCTCCAGGTCCACGGCGGCCTCGTCCACATTCGAGGTCTTGTGCTTGTGGAGCGTGGCAGCTGCCATGCCGCATTGGCCTCCAGCAGGCGCAGCGCGGACGGGGCGGCCCACACAGGAACGCGCAGGCGCTGGCAGAGGTCCGCAGGCTGAAATTTTCATGCGGCAGACTCAACCTCGCATAGGCCTCTTGCTTCCCTGATGACGCATCAGGGAAGAGCTGGCACTGCGCCAATGCCCCCCGTAGGACCGGAGGTGGGGGGTCAAAGGCATGAGCTTGGAGCAGACCTGACAGCCTCTCCCTCTTCTTACACGCTGGCGAGCGCCTTGCGACGGAAACAGCAGGCCCTGCTACGCACTCGGCGACGCCATACAAGACGCCAGCGTGCAGCGGGCAGGCACAGCACTGCCCGTTGGCGCAGGCCTGCAGCGCCACCGCAGGCGGCATAGACGACGTCGATGCCAGGGCGGCGCCCTCCTCAGCTGGACTCCTGCCCTCCTGCCGACAAGCTTGACCACCCTCTGGTTCACCCTGTGCACGCCAGCACGGCATGCGCCCTCCTGGCTGCTGGACTGCAGCCGGCAGGTCTGCCCCGCCACTCGCCAGGCGTCCCGGCCCCTAGCCGCGCTCGCGCGTGCGCTCCCCGCCGCATGCCAGCGGCCCCGCGCAGCGCTCAGTCATGGAGTGCGATGCCGCAGTTGCGCGCCGGAGTCTCAAAGAGATGCTCCGGGTTGCGCGCGTCTACGCGGCCGTGGTTGCCCAGCAGCTGCGGCGGCACACACAAAAGTCCTTATGTCTGATGAACATCAGAGAGCCACTATGACCCCACGCTTGCGCACAGGGCACAGCCTCGCGCACAAGGCACAGCCTCGGATATCGAACCTGGCGCACCGCACAGACAGGCGTCCTGCCCACCGCGACCGTCAGAAAGAGCAGAGCCGCACGGGGACCAGCAGGAATGCCAGGCACCCTGCAGCCTCACCAGCGAGCTGGGCTGAGCACTGCGTGCGCCGGTCACACACCGGGCGCCCAGAGCGGCTGCGCACCTTGGCATTCACGCCGTCGTTCATCAGGCGGCCATCCTTCTTCCACTGCACGTAGTCGTCGCGCGAGAACTTTGTGAAGCCCCTGCGCGCCGAGCGGCAGCATAGGCATCACGCTCGCCGCCCCGCAACGTCCGCACCCAGACGCCCAGGCAGGCAAGCGCTGCACGCCTCGCAAGCTGCTGCAATCTCCCGGCCCTTGCAGGTCGCAGCACAGCGCGCTCAGCAAGAGCAGCGCTTGTCGGTGCGCACCAGTTGCGGCTGTCCACGATCTTCTGGCGCCCCGGGAACTTGAACTTGGCGCGCCGCAGTGCCTCGTGCGCCTGCACAAGCGTCCGCACTCAGTCAGAGCTCCAGCTCGAGGTCAGTTTAACGCTGCTGCAGGGGACAGCAACTAGCGGTGGCAGGCACTGCGGCACACGCACTAGGCCTATGACACCACTGGCACCTGACTTATGTAAGCACCAAGCACTTTCAATCCCACCCCGCAGCCAAGGCACGGGACCAGCAAGCGAGGCCGCCTACCTGCGCCCTGTGCCCGTCCTTGCAGCGGATGGACAGCAGAATCTGGCCGATGCTGACCCGGGCACAGGTGCCCTGCGGCTTGCCGAAGGCACCCCGCATGCCGGTCTGCAGCCTATCGGCTCCGGCGCACGAGAGCATCTTGTTGATGCGGAGCACGTGGAACGGGTGCACGCGGACGCGGAGGTGGAACGTGTCCTTGCCCGCGTTCTTCACCATGTACTTGTTCGCAGCAATCCGGGCCGCCTCCAGGGCCTCGCTGCTGATGTTCTCCTTCTCCCAGCTGCGCACCGCGCGCCGGCGCGAGCTCAGCAGCAGCGCAGTGAGCAGTGTCGCCAGGCTCGCCGCGCTCCGCGCGCACACACAGCCGCGTCCGAGCGCGGGCTCCGCGCGACCACGCAGCACAGCCACAGCCGTGAGCCTCGCCAGCCGCAGCTCACCGCACTCCTGTCGTCCAACACACTGCCGCCCAGTGCGTGTGCTCAAAGCTTACAGAGTGCGGCGCCGCACCTGGCCATGTGCACGCAAAACGGGTACATGTCCACGGGCGCGCGCTTTGCACCAACATCGTAGATGCGAATCTTGGGGTCGGGCACGCCGCGGCAGAAGCGCGACTTCGGGTACGGCTTGTTCTTGATCTGCCGGTAGCACCTCGCCGGACCTGCGCACGCCGCAGGAGCAGGCCTGGGGGCGCTTGTGCAAGGTTGGGCGCTAGTTCGCGTACGCGTGGCAGGGGCATGGCAAAGCGCGCTAGCAAGGACGCGCGCGGCACGGCGCAGCGCTGCAAAGCACTTTTGCGGTGTCTTGGGGCGCACGGCGGCCCATCGCGACAAGACTTCTCTCTCCGAACGCTCTGAGTCAGAGCCTCTGACAAAAGCTTCGAAGCTGGGCACAGAGGGGAGGCGGCCAACCCTGAAAGGGCATTGGCATCAGGCGTCTCGTAATTCCGGAGGTTGCTGCACCATACGAAAGGCAGCTGCATGAATGTGTTTAACCACCACGACACAGGACCGAAGCAGAGGGCGCCAAGACACAGCACAGGTGGGAACCTACACTCTGACAAGTCTCACAGAACAGCCTGCACAGACGACACCGCATGCGTTTGCACAGAAGCAGCAGGCGGGTGCGACCCGCCAAGACACACTGTACTGTCACCACCAACTCCACCAGCGCGCAGCAGTGCCATCCGTAGCTAGTGCAGGTGGTGCGCGACCGCGCGCGCGCGCTGGCTCCGAAGCCTCCCGTCACGGGCCGAGGGCAAAGTCCGCCCTCGCGCCGGCGCCGGCCCCACTAGCGCATGCGGTAGGGCTGCGTCCGCGTGCACGACGAGTTCTTGCCGGCAAACTCGTAGTGCAGCACGATGTCCAGATCACGCGGGTTCTTCGCGTTGGGCTTGCACGACAGCGTGCCTGCCCGGCGAGCGCGGCACGTCAGGGCCCCCACTGGCATGGCGTTCGAAGCTGTCAGCGGCATGGGTCGCTCAGCAGCGAGAGCCACTCCCTGCTTCGCGCGCTGCAGCACAGCATGCTTCGCGCGCCCGGCCATCAGAATTAAAAAGCTCGTATTGGTGTTGATCAACATCGTGCTTCAGCGTTGGATTTCCAAGGTCTCATCCTCTGGCGCGGGCGCGGCAGCGCAAGCAGCAGGGAACATGCCATGCAGGCACACAGGCGCACTGCATCACTTTCAATCAGTCTGCAACCTGGCACACGCACCGCATGACTTTTTGGCGCTGATCCAAGCAGCTCGGGTGCCTCAGCGCACGCCGCTGCCGCATGCCGCCCGCCCCTCTCGGGGCAGGCCCGCGCGCGCCGCGGCAAGCAGGGGTCCCGGCGGGCGCGCACCGGTGATCGTCTCGCCCTGGCAGATGACCAGCGTGTCCTCCAGGTACAGCACCGTCTGCTTCCAGTGCGTCGTCCGGCACCTGCGCGCCGCCCAGCGACAGGGGGTAGGGTTAGCCCTACGCGGGCACGTCGCCCGCCTCCCAGCAGCCCCGCGCCTCAGGCCCACCGCCTGTGCAGAGCAGCCGCTGCGTGCCGAGGCCGCACGGGCCCGGCCCGCCGCTCCGCCGCCCCCGGGGCCCGCCGGCCGCGCGCGCGACGCGCGCGGCGCGGCGGGCGCGGGCGCAGGGCGCCGCCAGGCAGCGCGAGGGTACACTTTCGTCTGCCAAATGTTTGCAAGAACAGTGATAATTCCAGGCCGCCATATCTCCCCCCGTTAATCTAGCTCCGCACGTGGGCGACGTGGAGAAGGAGATGGGCTTGTGGCACGCGGTGAAAAAGACATCAAAGTACGCCACGAGCGCGTGCACGTAGTCGTTCCGCGTCGCCACCAACTTGAAGGGCGCCTGCGCCGCGGCACGCCCCTGCGTGCTAGCGCCGCGGCGCGCACCAGGCAGCAGCGGACGCGGCGCGCGGCCGGCGCAGCCGCGAGCCGGGCGGGCGCGCACCGAGAAGGCAGCGTCAGCCTTCGACATGGTATTGAGGTCGAAGGTGCCAATCAGGCACGGATGCGACAGCACCTGCGCGGTCGGCAGGGCGCATGTCGAGCTCTTGTTCCCCTGGCTCTGAGCACGAGCACATGTGTAGCCGCGCGCTGCGGCGACAACACCATGCAACGGGGGCGCCGCCCGTCGCAGACCCGCGTCAGGCCCTGGGCATCCGGGGCGGGCCGAACCCAGCGTGCGCCCGCCCGCAAGCACTGCCGGATATGTTTGCAACGGAGCGGTCTGGTGTAGATGCTCCTTCGCAAGCCTCAACACTCGACGAGCACCGCTGGCCCCTCCCCAGTGCACGAGCGCGCCCCATGCGGGGCGGGCTGGCAGCGGGGCCCTGGCGGCCGCGCGCGCGCCTGGTCCGGGTCCACCGTGTCCACCAGCGGCTCCTGCATCGCGAGCGCCTTGATACAGCGCATGTCAAAGCCGTACACGTTGTCCCAGAAGTCTATCTTCTCGTGCCTGCGGCCCGCCGGCCGGCCGGGCTCAGGGGTCGCCTGCGGCCCTGTCAAGGCCGCGATCGCTGCCCTGAGCCGGGCGCGTGCTGCCACGCAGCAGCGCTTGAGCCTGGGCCAGCCTCCCGCCTACAAAATGCTGGGCAGCATGCCCTCCAAGGTACGGCCAAAGCCCGTCGCGCGCTCGCCGATGACGCGTGCGCCCGACAGCGAGACCGAGGCTCGCAAGAGCGTGCCAATGCTGGACCTCGGCGTGTGCCGCCCCTCCAGTTAGGGTACGGTTGGGGGGCGCCGCGCCTGTACTCCGCGTCCTCGATGGCCACCAGGCTGAGAGTGCAACGGTCCGGCAGCAGCAGGCCACCCGGGCGCAGCCACTTGTCGCGCGCATACAGCACCGTGTCCAGCATGGACTCATACATCAGGAAGTAGCCCATCCACTCCGAGATGATGATGTCCACCTGGCCCCGCCCGGCCCGATTTGAGCTCTCACGGCGCTGGCCTCGTACATCAGGAAGTAGCCCATCCACTCTGAGATGATGATGTCCACCTGCCTCCGCCTTGAAGCCCTTCAGCCCGCACGAGCGCACACGGCGCCGGGCGCGTCGCACGGCCCCCGCCGCGCGGCCCGCGCGGCCGCCGGCGGCGCGCCGGCACTCCATCCGGCTCCGCAGCGTGCTCAGCCAGCGTGGCAGGAGCCGGGCAAGGGTGCTCGCGCGCGCCGCGCGCAGCAGGCCGGTGCGGAGCGGGGCGGAGCAGAGCGCTGCCTGGAAGCGGCTCCGCCATAGCACCCTGTGCACCCATGTCCGCATGGGCATGCAAACCTGATCTTACCCTACCCTGTCACGCCCCGCCGAGCCCGGGAGCCCGGGCGCCAGGCGCGCCTTGTCGACGGGCAGCGTGATCTCCTCGACCTTGGCCTGCAGCAGTGTGATGCGGTCGCTGTAGCCATTGTCCGCCACGATCTGGCGCGCCTGCTCGGCGATGCCCGACATCTCCACCGCGTACACGTGCGCGGCGCCCGCCTGCGCACCGCCGGCCCCCTGTAGATGTCTGCTAACAAGGGCCCACAACTGCAAGTGCATAAGACTTGTACGGTGGTGTCTATTCGTACCCGCCAGACGGTAAACAGGTAAAAAGGCTCCCTGTGGCATGAAGGGCTCCATCATGCGATTGGGATGGACACGGGCGCACATGCATACAGATGTGGGCCGCTCTGCCTCCATGCACGGCCAGAAGGCAGCTGCATGTGGCATGCTGGAGCCGGGCGCGCGCCTTGGCAGCAAAGAGCGAGAGGATGCCGGTGCCGCAGCCGACGTCAAGCACTATGCGGTCCTTGAATAGGAACGCGTTGCGCATGATGGCCTGCTGGTAGCTCCGCGTCCGCACGGAGTCCTTTAGCATCTCCTCATGGATGCCCCCTGGGCGCCGCGCCGCCCGCTCAAGCTCTGTTGTCCAGGGCGGCAGAGCCTGTATGAACAAGCCGACTCTGCTGTCCCCCTGTTAGCACGCTGAGGCATTCTGTGCGTCAAGCGTTGTTCTCTGAGCACTACGCACTACACGAGCCTCGCACGCAACGCTTGGCGCACTTGCGCGGTCCATGAGCGCAACAACAGCACAGCCAGAATTCCAGTATCCCATGGCAACGTGTGCCTTACTTGTGCATTCCTGAGCAAGCGGAGACGCCAGGGCAGTGTGGCAGAGGTACGCTGCACCCCTCTTGCTCATTATCACAGGGGCGCCGCACAGTGGCTGTAGCTCAAGTTGTAGTAGTCGGCCGCCGTGTTGCTGTCCTGCGCCAGGGCGCTGTTGGCGGCAGGCGCGGCGGGGGCCGCGTCATTCTCAACCGCCATTGCAGTCGGCGCACTGGCCGGCGGGCGGCTCATGCAAGCCGCCGCCTGGCCGGGCGCGCGCAGCCTCGCCCCAGCACTCAGCAGCCAGCCAGACCTGCTGTGACTCGTGCAGAGCACCAAGGGCCTGCGGCGACATGGGGCGGGAGGCGTCAGGCCAGTCGTCTGCAACATGAAGGCAGGATTGGGCGGGAATGCTCAAGCGTGCTCCACCACAAGCCCGCACCTGCAGTGCAAAATCGTGTTGTATTCTGACTGGTGGTTTACTGTGCAGTATGTATGCTGGCCATCAAGCGGACAGCCACATGCCCCTGCATGCTTCTTGCAGGTCAAGTCCAAAACTCTGGTGTCGCTAGGAACAGCTTCCCTCAGCGAGCACAGGTACACTGGAGGCTGGCACGGATGGACGCACGCACAAAAAGGAACTTTGAAAGGACAACAACAGACTCGGCGAGCCAGGGCCTTGCGACACCCGGCAGGTTATGCAGGGTCGAGATACAAGTTTGAGTGAAGTCTGATGCAAAGCAGCGGGCTCGATCGTGCCAGGCCTGCTGCCGCTCGGTGCGCAACCCATCTGAAAACAGGTGCGCGCAGGCGTGCGGCAGGCGTGCACCGCGCAGAGCCGCATTGGGCAGCATGCACCTCTGGCTGGTGCACTGGTAGGCCGCCAGAACATGCTTGTGTCGTACGTGGAGTACCTGCTCTGCGAGGGCGGCCTGCAGCATCATGCCACGGCGTTTGCAGGCGTGGGTGAGGAGCGCTTCAGGAGCCTGCTAATGCAGGTGGCGCCCGCCCGCTGGGCCCGCTGCGCTCCCGCGGCGGGCCGGGCTACCGCGCCCCGGCCGCGGCGCCCATGTAACTGCTTTGGCGCGCGGGCCTGATCGGCGCCGCGCCCGTGCAGGAGTACGCCGCTTTTGGCGTGACCGCCATGCAGGACAAGCAGAAGCTGTTCCGCGTCATAAAGAAGGCCAACAGCTGCGACCCGGCCGCCAGTCCGCCGCGCAAGTCGCTGCCGCACAGCGCAGCGCTGCAGGCCGTGTGCGCCAGCAGCCTGGAGGCGCGGCAGCGCGCCCAGGCCCTGGACGGCGATGCGGCGCTGCTGGACCTGGAGGACGCCAGCATCGACTTCTTCCAGGCGCGCGCCTGTTAGCCATCTTGCACTGTACTTTCAGGAGGGTGCACGCCAGCAGCCCCCTCTTCTGGCTTGCCCGTGCGGCTACCTGCGCTTGGCCGTACGCGGCTGTGGAGGTATTAGAGAGATTTGCGCGGCGCGACTCGGGTGGCTGCCGCACTGACCGCTGCGGCGCACACGCAGGACGCCGCGCCGCACGGGTACAGCCACGCGCCGGCCGCCGGCGGGGCGCAGGCGGCCGCGGGCGCCTGGCACGACGCAGAGGCCTACGCGCAGACGCCCGCGCAGTCCGCGGCCGCTGAGTTTGTGGAGCGCAGCGACCCGCCGAAGATCCGCGTGGTGGTCCGCAAGCGCCCGCTCAACCAGAAGGCGCGCAGGCCCCCGCGGCGGCCCTGCACCTCAGAGGACTGCAATGAGAAACGGTGTACCTTCACTTGCGTGCCGGCCATGCATAGAGCTGTGTCACCGGTCACTGCTGCAGGGCGCAGGAGGGGAGGAGTGCAGGCGGAGGGGGGTGTGCCGAGAGGATCGGGCGGCGAACTGGCCCGCCCTTTGGGGATCTCTACAAACCGGCGCCCGCTGACGGATGGGCACGCCGGCGAGCGCCAGGAGGTGGAGCGGGGCGAGGAGGACGCGGTGGAGGTGGACATGGGCGAGGCGCGCCTGGTGGTCAATGAGCCGCGCGCCAAGGTGCGCCCGCGCCGCGCCGTCGGCGGCGCCGTGCCCGGCGGCGACCGGCTGCTGCTGCAGCCCTCCCTCCCGGCGCAAGCGCGCCTCAGCGCCTCCCCTGGCGCAAGGCACGGACCTCCAGGCGACGTGCGTCTGTTGGCATGTGGCAGCAGCCAGCTGCCCGGCGCGCCTGCATGAGCTTCAACGCAAGGCGAGCGCTCCCGCACACATGGCAGCTGCTGCAAACGTCCGTGCCCCCGCACCTCCCACACGTTCCAAGCAAGCGCGTGCGCGCACGTCGCACCGGTGACCGTGGGGCGCACGTCACACCTGACGTGCGTGTGCCCTACGCTCAACCCTACACCCATACCCCCTACCGCGGGGGCGCAGGTGGACCTGACGCGCTACGTGGAGCGGCACTGCTTCTCGTTCGACGACGCGCTGGACGCCGCGGTGTCCAACGACGCGGTGTACCGCTCCACGGTTCAGCCACTGGTGGCCACCATCTTCAAGGCCGGCAAGGCCACCTGCTTCGCGTACGGGCAGACAGGTGCGTAAAGGTAGGTTAATGGTAGGGTATGGTAGGGCGCCGCCCTATACAGCCCCCGCCGCCCGGCCGCCGCGCTGCCGCTGGCGCATGGGCGCGCGTGCGCGCCCTGCCCTGCGGCGCGGACGCGCCGCCCGCCCGGCAGAGCTCTGCTGGAGCTCTCGGGACCCCATGCAGCGCTGTCACCACAAAGTATTTACGCCGAAGCTTTCTAGATGCTGTGGCGCATGGGCGCAGGCAGCGGCAAGACGTACACGATGCAGCCGCTGCCGCTGCGTGCGGCGGCCGACATGCTCGCGCTGCTGGAGGACCGCCAGTTCGCCGACCTGGCGCTCTGGGTGTCGTGCTTCGAGATCTACGGCGGCAAGCTGTACGACCTGCTAAACGGGTGCGCGCGGGGGCCCGCGCCCGCTGCTGCGGGCGCACGCGCCTCGCCCCGCCGCCCCCGCGCCCTGCCTCGAGTAAAAATTGCTCCTGAGACATAAGGTGAGAATGAACTGATGAACTGAGATGTAGCTGTATGTGGCATGCCGAGGTACAGGCTGCCTGCGCAAGTCAAGCTTCAAAGCGAGCGTGCCCTGCGCTGGCGTGTGCGAATGCGCGCCCGGACACGCGCGCCCAGTGCGCTGAGCCGCCCGCCCGCGCGCGCCAGGCGCGCGCGGCTGGAGATGCGTGAGGACGGCCGCAAGCGCGTCTGCATCGTCGGCCTGAAGGAGGTGCTGGGCCCGCGCCGGGCGCCGATGAAGCCCTGCCATGCAGCCTGCCGGCCACAGCTCCGCCGCCCCGCGCTGCTGCAGCGTCGGGGTCGCCGCACCGCAGGCCGCGCATGGCTGGTGAGCGCGTCGAGTCATGCGAGCGTGCAGGGCGCCGCGCGCCAATTGCCCGCGGGAGCCGGCGCCGATGCGGAGCGCGGCTGGCGAAGCGGCCCGCGCAGGGCCGCGCACACAGCGGGCGCCCAATGACCCTAGCTTACCCTATCACGCGGCTGGCCGGCAGGTGGAGGTGGCGCGCGTGACGACCATCCAGCAGCTGGTGGACCACTCCAACGCCGCGCGCAGCACCGGCAGCACGGGCGCCAACTCAGACTCCTCGCGCTCGCACTCCATCATGCAGGTGCGGCCGCGCCGCCCCGCGCGCGCACGTCCTGCCAGACCCGAAGCGGCACCGGGGGTTTATGCATGGGCAGCGCCGCCACTACACCCAAGGTGCGGGCATCGCATGCAGGGCTTGTCGGGCGCAGCGGCACCGCGAGCAGTGCCCGCCGCCGTGCCGCTCAGCGGGCCGGTTCCAACACCAGGGCCGCGCGGGTGCAGCGCTCGGTCACGACAATGCGCGGTGCTTGCTGGGCGGCTGCCGCTCAAGGCTGCCGGCTCTACATGCGCGCAGTTTGCGCTGAAGCGCCGGGGCGAGGGCGAGGGCGGGCGCCAGATCGGCAAGATCACGTTCATCGACCTGGCCGGCAGCGAGCGCGGCGCCGACACGTACGAGAACGACCGGCGCGCGCCCTCCCGGGCGCCAGCCCTGCGGCAGATGCTGGGCTGCGTTCCCGCTGCTAGTGGGTCTGGACGATGTGAGCATACCCACCCGTGCTCTCACATGCTCAGGGACGGGAGCTCGTGTCTGCACAGCCGGCAGGCACAGGTCGCGGGTGTGCGCGGCGGCGGTGAGTGACCAGCACGGCGCCGCGTGAGCCCGGGGTGCTGCGCCGAGGCCGGGCTGCGCGCGCGCGCGCGCAGGCAGACGCGGTTGGAGGGCGCCGAGATCAACAAGAGCCTGCTGGCGCTCAAGGAGTGCATCCGCGCGCTGGACAGCGTCGCGCGCCATGTGCCCTTCCGCGGCTCCAAGCTCACCGAGGTGCCGCCCCCGCGCCCGGCGCCGCGCGGCTGCTCCTGGGCCGCGCCACGGGCGCTGCAGCCCCTGCACGGCGCCGGCGGCGAGGCGCGGCGCGGCCGCGCGCAGGTACTGCGCGACTCGTTCGTGGGCGAGCAGGCGCGCACGGTGATGATCGCCAACGTGTCGCCCTCGTCGGCCTGCTGCGAGCACACGCTGAACACGCTGCGGCGCGCCGCCCGCCCGGCCCGCCCGGCCATGCCCTGCACGCCCGCCATGGCCCCATGGGGCGTGTGTTAAATCACGATAAAGCGGGCCTGCCCTATGCGTGGGGTCACTGCGGCTGTTGGCGGATGCGGTTGAATCCGCGATTTGACAGCAGGTGCGCCTTGTGAAGCGCGCTTACGAGGAGACGTCACAAGGTCTCAGGCCGACGCGCCACTGCGGCAGGTACGCGGACCGTGTGAAGGAGCTGCGCAAAGAGCGCGGCGCGCGGCTGCCGGGCAGCGTCACGCCGGGGCCGATCGGCGACTCGGGCTCGGCGTACCAGTTCCCCGCCGCGCCGGAGCCTGCCGCTGCGCCGCCGCCGCCGCCGCGCGCGTCGGGCGCCGCCGCCATGCCCGACCCGCGGGCGCGCGCTTTGTACCCCATGACCCCGCAGCTCTGCGCTGCAAGTCCCCACAACCCTGCTCCCCTCCAGTGTGTCTGCTCCTCTCTGGCGGCGGCATCAGCACCCCCGGCTGCCCCACCTGCGCGAGCGCCGATGCTGCAGCCGCGCCCGCCGCCGCTGCAGCCGCGCCCGCGCGCGCGCGCAGGTGCAGCCGTTTGGTGTGGCGTCCGCGCGCGCCGCGTCGCCGACGCGCGGCGCGCGCGCGCCGTCGCCGCTGCGCGCGCCGTCGCCGCCGTCGCCGGGCCAGTCGCTGCCGCAGCGCGCGCCGCCGTCGCCGCCACAGCCCTCGCGCGAGGGCCGCCGCTCGCCGGCGCCCGCCGCGCGCTCCGTCTCGCAGCGCTCCTTCGAGTGCGTGCCGCCAGAGGCCCTCCGCGCGGTGCTGCGCGCCCTCCTCGCAGCTGTTTGCAGCTTGCCGCTGGGTGTGCGGCGTCGTGCACCTTTGGCAAGCATCCTGACCGTCCGCAGATGGCAGTGGCCAGTTGGGGGCGCTGCGCGCGTCCGGCCGGCAAGCCCGCGCTCTCGTGCCCAAGGCCGCAGCGCGCCGCGCGCAGGGCGCGGCAGGCGTCGCCGCCGCGCGCGGGGCGCGCCGCGGGCGCGCGGCGGACCACCACGGACGATGGCGGCTGGCGGCGCTCAGCCAGCGGCGAGGGCGGTGGCGGCGGCGGCCGGCCCTCGTACTACGACGACGCGGGCGAGGAGGCCGGCGCGCTGCTGTACGAGCGCGACGAGCTGGTGGAGCGGTGCGGGCCCCCCGGGCGCGCGAGCGGGCGCGTGCTCAGCCACCCTGGCTGCGCCGCATCAAGCCCGGCCGCCGTCCCTGCCTACTGTGGTGAAAGCTACGCACGCTGCGCTGGGCGCCCATGAGCGCACGTTGTGTCGTGCGGGGCATTGCCGACCCGGTGCCTGCGGGAGAGGCGGGCATGCACGGACAGGGTGCGGAGCTTCGACCATGACACCCGCAGCAGAGCCGCCAGGCTGGGCTGGCTGCGGAGCGGGCGGCATGCACGCCGGCACGTGCTCGGCGGGCGCCTGAGCCTGCGGGGCGCGCACGCGCGCAGGATCCTGGAGGAGGAGGACGCGCTCATCGCCGCGCACCGCAGCCAGATCGAGGACACCATGGCCATCGTGCGCCAGGAGATGAACCTGCTGGGCGAGGTGCGTGTCCGGCGCGCCGTCCTCTCGGCCGGGTCGCGCCCCGGCCGGCCGGCATGCCGCGCGGCGGCCTGCCGGCCGCGCGGCCTCGTGCGGTTGCACGGCAGCGGAGCCACTTCGCCGCGAGTGCTGACGTTCCCTCGTCGCATGTCAGGCGGTGCAGGACGGCATGCCCGCATGCCGTGAGCTCGCCCAAACAGGCCTGCAGGGAGCCCCGCGCTGTCCACCCTGCCGCGCTCCGCACTCAAAACGCCTGCCACCAGCGTGTGGAAGGGCGGGGATGCAGTGACCCGAGAGGGTCGAGCAGGGCGCCGCCGAAGCCCGGCGCGCGCGGCGCAGGTGGACCAGCCGGGCAGCGCCATCGACGTGTACGTCGACCGGCTGGGCGCGATCCTGGCGCGCAAGGCCGCCGGCATCGCCGAGCTGCAGCGCCGCCTGGACGGCTTCGCCGAGCAGCTGCGCGCGGAGGAGGCGCTGTCGCGCAGCGTGGGCGCGCGGCGCGCCTGACCTGCGCTGGGCCCCCGGCGGCCGCACCAGAGGGGCGCTTTCCTTGCCCGGCGAGGCAGTCGCTTCTCTGCCTGCACAGCCCCGCTTCATGGCTCAAGAACGCCTCTGGCTGCTCGGCAGCAGCTCTGCGCCCGGCGTCTCCTGGGTGCCGAGCAGCCCGCAGTCGCAACCGCAACCCAATTTTACGGCTGCAGCCGTGTGCTGGGCGGCTGCATGGAGCGGAGGCCTGGGCTGTTCCGGCACATGTACCCACTGGTCGGCCGCCTTCTGTGGCCAGAGCACATGTCCCAACACATGTAGGCCCTCAGGTTTGACTGGGGCTTGGATGCAGCCGGGGCAGACCTGGCCAGGGTGCGCGCAAAGGCATGGCACATCATGATTGCCCCGCATGCACAGCATAATGTTTCGCCATGAGCTTCTGCGGGGTCACCCCGACGGGGTGTCAAGGGAACCAGTCTGCAGGCGCATGCAGGTGCTGCTTCCATTCAGGTAGTAAGCATCATTGCTAAATCGGCAGGCCTGTGCATCAGACAGTGCTAATCATTTCAGCACCTCACCCATCAGTTCAGTGAAATGGTCAGCACAGCACGCTTCACTGTTCTTCTTGTCACTGCTCAGCCTCACAAACCCTCTCTGATTGTCCAATAACACAGTCTCGTCCCCCGCTACTTCAGCACACAAGAGACAGGAACACTGCAGGTGAACAAGGGGCAGCAACAGAGCGCCTGAGGGTACTCAGGGACGCTGCAGGCACTGGCCAAGCTCAGAACACTCCAAGTGGTGCACAGCGCCGGCACAGCATATACAGGCATTGGCTGCGGCAAGTTGGCATAAGGCTTCCACACGCCTGCGCACGCTCAGCGAGCCTGCCCTAGGCTTGCAGCCAGCTGCTCGGTGCGCGCTCCAACTTGCACCTGTCAGGCGCCTGTCTGCTTGAAGCGGCTGGGCTCTTATGCGTCTCCTGTAGAGCGCTGGGCCTCATCTTGGTGGCGATCTGTTGCCAACTGTCCTCGATTTCCCTCGTGGGAGGGCGCGTACTACCAGGCATCGCTGCACAGCAGCGTGAGCAGCAGGCACACTATGCTCCTGAGGGCCTGCCATACTGGCAGGCCGAGGCAGGAGTTGCGGGCGTGCACTTCTGGCCTTGGCGTTCGTCCAGGATGCAGCTGCCTTGAGCTGGCCGGGTGGCGCCTGGGCGCTGCGCCTCTTTGAAAACGCCAGCGCATGCGACAACGATGGCTGCGTACCCGCCGCGCTGGACGGCCACTGCTGCAGCCTTGCGCGGCGCGGTGACCCCCTGAAAGCCTGCGATGGACGCCGCGGGCGCGCCGAGCCTGCGCGTGCGCACTCGGCGGCCAAGCCGGGGCAGCAGCCGCTTTGCCGAGGAGGTGCGCTGGGGCTGACCTGCAGCGACTCCTCCTTGGACTGTTGGCCTGCCCTCAGCGGCTGTGGAGGCTCCCATCCCCCTTGTGATATGTCGTACAGGTGCAGTCAGGGGCGTCTCCTGCAAAAGGCGAGACAGGCAGTCCCTCTTGCAACAAATTCACACTGTCTGTCACCTTCCCAGGCATGCGAGAAGATGCATTGCAAGTCTGATAAAGCTGGCATGGTTGCCGCTCAGACGCCGGGCACGTCCGCCGCAGGCCATGCGGGCGGAGACAGCGCCGTCTGTGCCAAAGCCCGCGGCTGCCAGTGACCCTGCCTGTGACCGAAGAGCGCACGGTCGGGGGCGCGGCGTGCCGCTCCCGCCGAGCGAATGGGACGCGCGGGGCGCGGCGGCCTATGCGGCGTTCCTGGCCGCGGCGGCCGCGTACTTCTGGGTGCGCGCTCACGGCGTGGCCGCCATGGGCCCCTACACCTGGTGCGCGGCCTCGGCCGGCCTGCCGCGCTGGCGCCCGCGGCGCAGGAGCAAAGGCCATGACCGGCGGTAGCTCCTGCGTGTGCCCGCTGAGTTGCACCGCCCGCTCATGCATTTGCAGGCATGCGCCTGCAAGGCATGCGAATACCGGCAGCAAGTGAGCGCCATTTGTGTATGGTATGGCGTTGAGCAAGCCGTCAGACAGCTCAGCGCGCAGCAATGGAGCTGCGTGCCTCCAAGGCCACTACCCTGCCCATCAAGCGACGACGTGTGGTGACAGTGACGGCTTCTTTTGCTCAGCGTGCGACCCCTTGGCGGCTTGCTGGCGCAGGTACGGCGTGCTGGTGCTGGCGGGCGAGGCTCTGGGGGCCAGCTCGGTCATGCTGTACGGCCTGTGCATCGTCCGTCGCGCGCTGCCGCCCAGCGCGCAGCCGCCGGGCGAGCCTGCACAGCCGCCGTGTCACGTGCAGGCGCGCGCGCGGCCCTGTGTGCCGTTCCATGCAGGCATACTCTGTGGCATTTTGAGCACAGTAGCCGGCGCCGGCACGCTTGCATGGTATGGTGTCAGCTCGCCCGCTGGTGCCTGGCACGGACCTGTGCCACTGCTGTTGTAGGAGCGGCGCGTCAAGCTTGCTGGGGGGACCAGTGGGTTGCCACTCATGTGGTCCCGCTGAGCTGGCGGCCACCAGCGAGTGTTGCGAGTGTTGCGCGCTGGTGGGTGGTGAGCCGGCGGGCGCGCAGGTGCTGGTGCCGTGCTACACAGAGGCGCTGGACATCGTGGCCGAGTCGGTGTGGGCTGCGCACGTCGCGCCGGTGCGGCCACGCCCTGGCCCGCCAGCTGCGGGGGGCCCTGGGTGATGCGGGGCAGCGCGGTGCTGCTGGTGAAGGCCAAAGTCCTTTGCATGATTGATGATCGTCATCATCAGCGAAGCTGTTTCTTATCCCCATCCCCTTTCCCTTTAGGGAAGGGGAAGGGAAGGCCGCCGGTCGAGGCCGTTGCCGACAGTACGCCGCCTTGGTCTCTCTTTTTTTTTAGTGGAGGTTTACGCTATGACCATCCCGCAGCTGTGGCCTGGAGAGCGGCAAATATGCGGCACACGGCTGGGGCTCTGTTGTGCGCTGATCATTGGGAGCCGCCAGCTGGCTGGTGGTGCTCCCGTAGGTGCCGGAGGGCTGCTCCAAGACGGTGTGGCTGCTGGATGACGGCAAGGATGCAGACAAGGCTGCCTGGGTGGCGGGCCTGGGCGCGGGCGCGCGCGTGCGCTATGTGGCCGGGCGAAAGCGCTCCAAGGGTGCGCTGCAGACTGCAGGGTGCTGCTGCTGCGTTCAGCGGGTGGGAGCTTGCGAGCGTGAGCTGGGTATCCTGGTCAGATGCGTGCCGTTGCGAAGTCGCCCGGCGATCCCGTCTGTCTGGCCGCCACGGGATGCAGAGCAGTTCACTCCGCACGCTCGACGACATGCAGAGCAGGCGTGTCTGTCAGTGCCCTGGCAGCCGCGGCGGCATGCCGGGCTTGCCTGCGTGCGCCTGAGGTCGGGCGCGTGCGCAGACGAGGTGAACGGCAAGGCGGGCAACCTGAACCATGCGCTGCGCTTGATGTACCCGCGCGGCGCGCCCGTCGCGCCGGGCGAGGTGGTCGCCGTGTTTGACTGCGACCAGGCGCGCCGCCCGCTCTCTGCGCTGGGCACACCGGGTGGATGGCTGTTGAGCCAGTGCTGCAGCCACATGCGGCAGTGACCCACTGGTGATTGCGAGCGTGCCTATCGCAGCACAGTGGTGACGCGACCATGGCGCGCGGACGGCGCGCAGGTGTGCGAAGCGGACTTCTTCCTGCAGACGCTGCCGCTCCTGCGCGAGTCGCCCGACATCGCCCTGGTGCGCCCCGGCGCCCCGCCTGAGGCGCAGGCCGCGTGCATGCACCGAGCGTGCGTCCGTGTCAGCGGCCGCACGCGGCAGCGCTGCGGCGCGCCTGCGCGCAGCGCGCGCTTGCTCGGCCGCCCGGCGCGCCGCCAGCGTCCCGGGCTCGCAGCCTGGGCCAGAGGCGGGCTCGCAGCCAGGGGCAGGGGCGAGCGCAGCGGCGCGCCGAAACGCAGGTGCTGACGCCGCAGCGCTTTGGCAACGTGGCGGAGGACGCGGACGTCTTTAACCACTCCAACCGCCACTTCTGGGAGGTCCTCATTCCCGGCCTGGCCGCCTGGGGCATGGCCGTCTGCACCGGCTCCAACCTCCTGCTGCGCGCTGGCGCGCTCATGGTGCGCTGCCCACGCCTTTTGCCACGCTGGTCCTTTGCAGCGCCCCCCGGCACTTTGTCTTGACACCCAGCACCCTCTTCATGAGGCGGCATGCTCGGTATCTGAGCGCACCGTCGACCAGCGGGCAGCACGCCGAGCGCACCGCGTGTGGGCGCAGGAGGTGGGCGGCTTCCCGAGCCGCACCATCACCGAAGACTACGCGCTGGGCATGGAGCTCAACAAGGCCGGCTACGGGCTGCGCTACCTGCCTGCGTACCTGGCCACTGGTGGCGCCCCCGATGCTATGCTGCAACTGCCGGCTCTGCCGGCGCCGCGTGCAGGCAGCGGTGTGCGCGTGGCTGGCAGCGTGCTGGCCTGGTTGCGTGTGGCGATGTTACACTTTGGCTGCAGCGGCGTCCAGAGGCACGGCCGGGCAGTGCGGGGGTGTGGGGATGCTGACCCCGCATGCGCGTGCGGCCGCAGGCGAGGCGCCGGAGGAGGGCGCGATCTTCCGGCAGCGCTCCCGCTGGTGCAAGGGGCACATGCAGGTGTGCTGGCCGCCCCCAGTCAGTGCCTCGGCCCCTGCCGCTGTCTGATGCTGTGGCGCTCATCGACACCCTGAACCATGTCCTCAGAAGAAAAGAGCGGCAAATTTTGGCTCACGCAGCAGAGTTCGTCTGCAGCGCACGGCGCGCAGTTGCTGCTGCAGGCATCGCAGACTCCTGGGCGTGCTAACAACAGGAGGCTGGCAGCGGAAGCGCTGCAGCATGCCGGCGGCACACGGCGGATATTGGTAGCGCCGCTCGTTAGGTTAGGGTTAGGGCCCTGTTCTGACAATCATCGCGACGGGCGCGCAGGCGTTCCTGAGCCGCGACTGCCCGCTGCTGGCGCGCGGGCTGCCGCCGCGGCTGCGCGTGCTGTTCGCCGCCGGCACGCTGTCCTACGTCGCGGCGGCTGTCACCACGCCGCTGTTCGCGGCGGTGCCCGTGGTCGCGGTCGCCGCGGGCGTGCTGCCGCTCGCGCTCACGCCGCAGCTGGCCGCGGTCGCCGTGCCCTACTTCTTGGCGCAGCACGCCGGTGCGTGCGGGCTGCATGGCCAGCGTGCGGTGCTGAGCCCTGCCTGGATGTCGACACACCTGCCCTCGCTAAGCCAGTACGCAAATATTCCTTCTGCTAGACCCACGGCATGCAAGTTCCGCCACGCAAACATGTGCAGCCTGGTGTGCAGCCGAAAAGTAAGCTTTGGCATTTTAGTGCGCGCTCCAAATGCGGCACATCCTGCGTGTGATGAGGCGCCAGGCGGGCGGCGCGCAGTCGTCTACCACTGCCGCTCGCGGAGCCTGCTGCGCGCGCTCTGGTTCGGCTCGGTGGCCACGCACGTGCTGTGGTTCACGTACGCCAAGGCCGTCTGGAACACCGGCCTGTGGGCGGCCGGGCTCAAGTCCAAGGGCCGCTTCAAGACGACCATCAAGACGGGCGTGCTCACCGGCACGCCGCGCGGCGCGGGCACGCCGCGCGGCTTTGACGGCGCGCTCGCGCCCGACTCCTGCGCGCCCAGCGCCGACCGCACGCCCGCGCCGGGCACGCCCACCCAGGCGCACGAGTCGCCGGCCGCCGCGGCCGCCAAGCCCACCTTCGAGCGGCACCTGCTGGAGCACCGCTTCAGCGCGGTGTGGGCGGCGGCGGCCGCCGCGCGCGAGGCCGCGCCCGGCGCGCCGGCGGCCACGCGCAGCCTGCCCGCGTCGCCGCGCGGCGGCGCGCCGCCGCCGCCGTCGCCGCCGCGCTCGCTGGGCGGGTCCGTGTCGCGCACGAGCAGCATCGCCATGCCGGAGCTGCAGAAGCAGCTGACCGGCGGCGTGCGCCCCGGCTGGAACCTGGAGCTGGCGGGCGGTGGGTCCGCCGCCTCCTCGCAGGCGCGGGCGCTGGACCTAACCCCTACCCTGGCCCCCCCCCCACCTTACCCTATACCCTATATGCTGCGCCCGCTGCCATGCGCCATGCTCAGCCCCCGCGCGCGCGGCACGCCTCCCGCTCGGGGCGCGGGCCCGCGGGCGCGTGGCGCGCGGCGCGGTCCGCGCCCTGCGGACCGAGCGCGCTCTCAAACGCAGCCCCGCGGCGCAGGCGGCCAGCTTCGCGGGCCTGGTCGTGCGCAACATCAGCTGCGGGACGCTGCGCGACCTGTGGGCGCCGCTGCTGGTGCTGCTGCTGTCGGCCGGCGCCGCGGCCGGCGGCGCCTGGCGCCTCGCATGGCAGGGCCAGCGGTGCGCTCCCGGCCTCGCCGCGCTTCTGGCCCGTGCTGCAGCACCGCCCTCCCCCTGTGGAGCTCTCATCCTTCAATACGATTTGAACGATGAATGCGGAATGGAACATGCGCAGCTGTCCAGCATGGCACGTCAGCCGTGCTGATCACCTGGTCACAGAAGACTGAGAGCGCTCCGACACACAGGCCATGGTGCCGCACGCTGTCGGCGCGCTTCGCATGCCGCAACACCCCCCCGCCATGCGCAGGAGTGCAGCGCTGGCGGTGAGCGTGCTGTGGGCGCTGCACAACTGCATCGGCCCCTACCTGCTGGCGCACTACACCTGGGTCGGGCGCGGGCGCTCGCTGGCGCGCGCGGCGGCCGGCGCCGCCGCGCTGACGGGCGGCATCCTGCTGGCCGCGCTGGCCTGCCTGCTGCTGCTCGCTCCGGCCGTGTACGACTATGGCCAGGTGTGCCGCCGCGCGCTCGCAGCCGCGGGCGCAGGGGCGCCCGCCGGCTGCCCCAAAGCGCCCCGGGAGAGGCGCGGCTGCGGTGCCCGGCGCCTGTGGGCGTGTCGCGCAGCCGGGTCTCTGTTGTGTGTCGGCGCAGTGCGCGGACATGCGCACGCAGGGGCCCCCAGCCATGTCAGGTCTTGGGGCAGCGGCAGCGCGTTTGGCGCCAGCGCTCGCTGCATCGCCCCTGGCGGCGCGCGCGCCGCAGGTGCTGCACCACTCGTATGAGTTTTATGAGGCGCAGCGCTCGGGCGCGCTGCCGCCCAGCAGCGGCCCAGACTGGCGCGGCGACTCCGCGCTGGCCGACGCCGCGCCAGGCGGCGCGTCCCTGGCCGGCGGCTGGTACGACGCGGGCGGTGCGCGGCCGCAGCTGCCCGCAGCCCTGCCCGGCATGCCAGCGCGCAGTGCAACCCTCGCCGGCGGCGTGCAGTCGGCCTGTTTGCACTGCGTTGCAGCACCGGCCACAGGTTCTGTGTTCGACCTGCTCAGGGGTGGCGCGGAGCCTTGCATCACAGGCGTGTCTGGGGACGCGTGTGTTCGTGCAGCTCAGGCGCACAGCTGTCTGCGTGCCACGCCGAGGGCACGCTGCGCCATGAGCACACCCTAGACCGCATGTCACAAGACACACGTAGCTCCTAGTCTTACCTGGTTGCCTTTGTGGCTGCGCAGACCACCTGAAGACGTCCTTCTCGATCGGCATCGCCGCCTCGCTCATGGCCTGGGGCGTCCTCGAGTTTCCGCAGGCACGCCGCAGCCCTTGCGTGTTGCACACCCCTCACGCGTATGATGAAGCGCTGCAGCTGTAGATTTTTGCACAAACCCTGTGACAGCGGGCGCGGCCCTGCGTGCGGATGCTCGCTCGCGACGCGCTCCGCTGCGCGTGGCGATGCGCGCAGGGCCACGAGCGCGCTGGCGCGACGGGCCGCGCGCATGCCAGCCTGCGCTGGGCGGCCGACTACCTGATGGCCTGCCACACCGCGCCCAACGAGTTTGTAGGCCAGGCGCGCGCGCCACTCCTCCATATCGCTGCTGCCTGCCGCAGGGCGCGTGCTGGGCGGGCGGCGGACGCCGCGTCAGCCCGCATGCGGCAGGGTTACTCTGCCGCATGCAGTGGACAGCTGCGTGCGGCGGAGGTAAACCAATGCAACATGTGCTGCCGCAGGTGGGCGACATGGAGGAGGATCACAGCTACTGGGGCCGCCCGGAGGATATCGCGGCCAGCGGCATGCGGCGGCCGGCCTTCCTTGTCAACGCGACGCACCCCGGCTCCGACGTGGCCGCGCAGGCGGCCGCCGCGCTCGCCGCTACGGCCACGGTGCGCACGTGGCGCGAGCTAGTGTGCCTGGGGGACGGGATCGTGAAATGCGCTGCGCCTGCGTCCGCGGGGTTGCGCATCCGCCATGTGATACGCGGTGATGTGGCCTACTGCCCGGACGCATGCGCCGCACCTGTTGTCCTGCACGCCGAGGTGGGTGGACTTGGCCTGCCGCCCCCGGCGACAGGTGTTCGCGGGCGAGGACCCGGGGTACGCCGCGCGCGCGCTGGGCCATTCGCGGCAGCTGTACGCGTTTGCGGACGCGCACCGCGGCGCGTTTGCGGCCAGCGTGCCCGCCATGGGCGCCGTGTACCCTTCGCCGGTCCGCCCTGAAGATGCTCTTGGCGGTGGACCTTTCTGGACTTAAGTCACAGCAAGGCTGCCTCACACCCGGCATTACCAACCGCCCGACGTCGCTCAAGGCGCCGCGTAAGCTGCCACCCATTGACAAATGCGCAGCACAGCCTCGCGGTCTGCTCGCTGCAGCACAGAGATTTCTTGAAAAATTGCGCATACACGCGCACGCCTTGCTCCTCCTGCATGGGCGGCTGATCCGCGTTGAGAGTACAGGCCAGGCGCCAACGGCGGCCTCAGCAGCACGGCGCTCCCGCCCAGCGCGCGCGCGTGCGCGCAGGCGTACCGCGACGACCTGGCCTGGGCGGCCGGCTGGCTGTACACGGCCACGCGCGAGGCGGGCTACCTGCGCGACGCGCACGCCGCGCTCGCCGAGTCGCGGCGCGAGGAGCCGGAGCGGTGCGCCGCCGCCGGTGGCCCGGCCCGCGCACGGGTCGAGGAGCGCTGCACAGGGAGTGCCCTGCTGGGCGCCCCGGCTCACTTGCGGGCGGGCGGGCGTGGCGGGCGGCCGATCGGCGGAGCTGCATGCATTCCACCAGGTGCCATCGGGCCTCCCTGGGCTGCCGATGTTTGAGGCCTGCGGGGCCGCTGCCTCAGGCGCGGCCGCGGCCGCCGCGCGCGCAGGTGGACGTACTTCGCCTCCAACTGGGCCAACATGCTGTGGAACGCCCAGATGCTGCTGGCGCGCGCGTCGGGCGACGCGTCCGCCGCCGCGGGCGTGCGCGACTTCCTGGAGCGCTGGCGCCAGGGCCGCGTGGTGCGCGCGCGCGCCCGCAGGGCCTCCGACCCCGCGCGCCCCTGGCTGCCCTGGCAGCAGCGCGTCGCCACCGACCTTGCGCACACGCACGCGCGTGGCTGGTCACGCCATGTCAGCAGCCCGCTGTCGCCGGCCACGGGCGCACGGGAGTGGGCGCCGACCAGGTGGTGCAGGACGCGCCGGCGCGCTTGCAGGCACGGTTGGTGGGCTTAACACAGTCCTGCCTCATGTATATCAGCCTCTGCGCTGGCAGGAGCGCGCCGACGCGCTCGCGGGCGCTGCACACGCGCGGCGCGCCGCGCAGGTGCGCTACACGCGGCGCGGGCTTGCGTACGCGGACGACTGGGGCACGCTGCGCAATGCAGCCAACAGCGCGCTGCTGGCGCTTGTGTATGCGCAGCACGACCCGGCCGCCGCACCCGCGCTCGAGTGCTGGGCGCTCTCGCAGCTGCGGTGCGCGCCGCCGCGGCGTCGTGTCCCGAGAGAGTCCAAGCTCCTATCAGCTGCCTGGTGGCTCCTGCCCCATGCGGAGGCTACCTTTGCAGCCCAGGCAGGTCGACAGCCAGCCCGCTGATGCATGCCTTGGCTGGTGAGTATCACTCACGAATCAATCCCAGCCCGAGACACAAGCATGTATTGCTTCATAAGGAGCTGCGCCTGTGGGCGCCGGGCGCCAACGGCCTGGCCCAATGTCCCTGACGCCACTGCAAGCTAGGGGCACTCCTGGCGGCAGGTACATTCTGGGCGACGGCCCGCGCAGCTTTGTGGTCGGCTACGGCCGGCGGCCGCCCGCGCGGCCGCACCACCGCGGCGCGTCGTGCCCGCCGCCGCCGGCGCCGTGCAACTTCACCGCGCTGCACGCGCCGGGGCGCAACCCGCACGTGCTGCGCGGCGCGCTCGTGGGCGGCCCGCACCCGGACGACAGCTTTGCCGACGACCGCGCCGAGTACGCAAAGTCCGAGGCGCGCGCGCCCGCCCCTGCTGCGCCCTCGCAGCTGCCCTTTCTTGGAAGCATGCGAGCCGTGTCAGAGCTTGGCGGCGTGGGCTGGATGGCTGACGCGTGCTGCCCGACCGCGCGCCCGTGTGCGCGCGCCTGTGCGCCACTGCACGCCCCTGGTGCCCGACTCCATTGAATAGCCCGGTGCATGCATATGGCGGGGGCTGTGGGCTCGGGGTGTGTGGGCAGCATGTGCCGCCGACCTGCAGCAGGGGCAAGACGGTCTACCGGGCCAACCTGCGCTGGCCGGCGGGCGCCAGGTGGGCATCGAGTACAGCGCGGGCTTCACGGCGGCGCTGGCGGGCGCGGCGCAGTCGCAGACCGGCTGGGGCCGCTGCCTGCAGGCGCATGGCCGCCTGCTCACTGCGCCCCTCCCGTGATATGCACGGCCTGGCGGCGCGCGCGCCCGCAAGGGCAGGCGCGCCCATGCGCCGGGTGGCCTGCGCGTGATGCGACGTGAAGCCGACGCTCACGGCGGTCCTGCTGGTCAGCTCTCGGCAGGCTTCGAGCGGGCCGGGCAGGTGCAGCCTCCGCAACAGCGCCATGCGGCCGCCCACCTTGGAGCGCGTGTCGGCCAGCGGGGCGATGCGGTGTGCAAAGAACTGCTGCAGGAGGTAGTTTGTTTGTTGAGAGGTTAAGCAGCCTGGTGGGACGGGTTATTTCGGAGTGCGCCGTGGCGCCGGAGCTGCGCGCCAGCAGGGCTTGCCGCCGCGTCAGAAACCAGTGTCAGGAGGCCCTCGAGTAGTGCGCGCTTGCCGGCACGGCGCACTGCCGGGCTGGTCTTTGCATGCGCATGGACCTGCCTGCTCGATGTGCATTATGCAGCAACCGCAGGTGGCCGCTTAGCTATTGGTTTTGCATTGCACTGCGAGCATGGTCCTCTGGCCAGCCGCCTGGTAGTCAGGAGTTCTGCTGAGCAGCATCAGGCTGCCGCATGCCACAGTAGACTGTACCTGAGCCGGCACGCCAGCGCTGCTGGGATGATGTAAACGACGTGAAGCATCATGGCAATGCAGCCCTGGCGCTCTTTGGCTGCGTGCTCAAGATGATTGTGGCTGCATGGCGCGCAATGTGTCGAGGACCGTATCGACACATGACCTCATCTTGCTGGCAAGCGCATGCGCCACACACGACACCCACCAAGCAGAGCGGCGTCAATCACCGTGCCGCCGCTTTCGGTCGCCATGCTCCCGCCGCTCCTTCTTGTGCTCCTTGTGCTTCCTATGCTCCTCGTGCCGCCTGTCCCCCTCCCGGCCACTGTCCGGCGCGCCCCTGCCCTGCCGTTCCCGGCCCCTGCCTGGGCTGCCCTCCTCGCGCGATCGCGCACGCCTCTCGGCGTTGGGCTCTCGGCGCCCCTCTGGATGGCCGTCGCCGCGCTCGCCGGCGCGCCGGCGGTCGCGGTCGCCCGCGGCCTCTCGCTCCCCATGCCTGGCGCCCCTCTCCCCGTGCCGGTCCCCTCTGTCCTCATGCCGGCGCCCCCTCTCCGCATGCACATCCTCGGTACCTCGATGCCTCTCTCCATCCCTGCCGTGCCCAAGTGAGCGCTCATCCGCGGCCCGGCCCCTGTCGCGGCGGCCATTGTCGCGGCTGTCTTCAGGCGCGCGGTCCCGCTTGCGCCCAGTCCCGCTCGCGTCGCGGCCGGCGTCGGCGCGCGGCGCTCGCCCGCCGCCGTCAGCGGCGTGCTGCGGCGCGTCCGGCTCGTCGTCATCCAGCAGCAGGCTGTGCCTGCCGCCGACGCCGCCGGGCCGGCCTGCCGCGCGTGCGCACGGGGTCGGCAGGCGTTCGGTTCCCGACACTCTGCGTGCGAGGCGCAGGCGCGCCCCGGGCGGGAAAGAGCCACATCGACGGGCGTGCTGTAGCTGAGGCAGCGTGCCCTATCATGTTGAGGTAACTTGGGGCGGGGCATGACTGCCAAGCTGTTCTGCGTGGCAGCGACGGCAACAAAGCTGGGGCGCATGCCGGGGGCGCACACAGACAGTGGAGACAGCCTGTTGGCTCGCTCGCAAACCACACCCTGTCTCACAGGCACCGCCTCCCGGGCGCACCCGAGGTCAACGGCCCTGCGATCACCCCGCCCGCGCCGGGCTTGAGCTCTAGCCGCCGCGCGCCGCCGCCGGGCGGGCCGCTGCCGGGCGGGCCGCCGCCGCCGCGGCCCTTGTCGCCGGCGGCGTCCGCCGCGGCGGCCGCCTCCGCGGCGCCGCCCGCGCGCCCGAAGCGCCGGAACTGCTTCCACAGGTGGTGCACCGACTGCGAAAAGTCCACCTGCGCGGCCGCAGCGGGTCAGGCGCGCGCCGGCCAGCGGCGCAGCGGGCGCGCCGGCAGCAGCGGGCCCCCGACCGGGTGCCTGGCGCGCGCGGTCGGGTGCGCGCGCGCCTTGATGCGGCGGTCGTCGACGAGGCAGTTGTTCATCTTGAAGTACGCGTCCTCGCACGCACGCTCGCTGTCAAAGCCGATGAACGCGTAGTTGAGCGAGTCGCCGGTCTTAAAGTCGCGGATGATGTCGCATGAGGTGACCGCGCCAAAGCGCGAGAAGATGATCTCCAGGTCCTGCCGCGCAGGCGCCCCAACCTCATGCAGTGCCGCGTTTCATGCGGCGCATGCATGCGCCGTCTCTGCATGCAATACATCGTGCCGAGCGCCTCCGCGGTGCGCGCGCAACCTATATCCAGGCTTCGCAGCAGCATTGGCACGCACCCCGGGGCGCACGCGCGGCGCCTGCTCCCTGCCCTTCTCGGCCGTGCTTCGAGCCTGGCATGCGCCCAGGTCATCTCATAATAAAACAGAGCAGACCCGCGGCGGCCGTGTGCAGGCGCAAGCACGCCCGTCCCAAACACCCCCTGACACTCACACGTGACACTTCCGACTACCTCGCTCATGCTATCTCGCCTGTGAATCTGCGAAACCACGCGGCGTGCGCGCCAGACGCGGGCAGCATGTGCCAGTCAATGAGTGGCGCGCCTCCTCGGTGGTGACCGGGTTGAGCTTGCACACAAACAGCATGTCGGCCGGCGGCTTGGCGTCGGCCTCGGGCAGGTCGCCGATCATCTCGAGCACGACCGCGCGCGCGCCCGCCTCGCGCTTGCGCGCCTCCTCCTCGATGTCGTCCAGCGAGCGCCCGTCCTCGCCCGGCACCCAGTCGTCCTCCAACCGGTCGCCCTGCCCGCGCGCGCCAGGCCCCCCGTGTCAACGCCGCGCGGCTTGGCCCCGAGGCGCAGCCGCCACCCTCTGCACCGCGCCCTGCCAAGCTCCAGGCGGGCGCCGGGCGCCGCTGCTTCGAGACCCGGCGGGGCCCGGCGTGAGAGATGACCGGTAAGGCTGCGCGCCTCCGCGGGAGGGAGCTGTCGCAATGCACACGTGGCAAACCGCGCGGTGGGCGCGGCGGCGCGCGCGGGCGCGCCTGCTCGTAGACGGGCGCGGGCGAGGCATCGGGCACGTGCTCCGCGAGCTGCGGCGGGTCCTCGAACGGGTCGTCCAGCACGATAGTGTGCCGGATGCGCACGTTCTGCAGCGGCCGGCCGGCGCCGTCGCAGAACGCGCCGTCAATCGCCGCCAGCACGTCCAGGCCCTCGCTGACCTGCGCGCCGCCCCGGCTCCCGCCGCTCTCAGGAGCGGCGCCAACGCTCTTGGCAGCACCGCTCGTCGGGGCCGGCGCAGCCAGGCCCGCATGTCCGGGCGCTCAGGTGTGACATGACCCTGTCGGGGCCATTTACTCATGCAAAAGCAGCGCGCCAGCGTGCACGCAGGGCCCCGTACGCCCGCGCCGCCCGCCGCCTGCTCGTTTGCAAGGCAGCGTGCCGGGCCCCTGACACCTGCCCAGCGGGCCGGTGGTGCCAGGAATCAGCACGCGGTCCTCGTTGCGAGCCTCGGCCCACGCATTGTGTACGGGCAGGCTGCGTGACCGCCGCACAGGTGGCTGCCGGTCGGGCGCTTCGGGCCGCGGGTGGCCAGCGATCCGAGGACAGCGGGCAGCTCCACAGCACAGCAAAACGGGCCACGGCGAGCGCGGGGCAGCACCTCGCCAAACACGGTGTGCTTGTCGTCAAGGGAGTCGAGGTCCACGCCGGTGGTGATGTAGAACTGCGAGGCGTTCAGGTTCTCCCCGCCGCCTGCGCCGCCCGCCGCCTCAGGCCAGGCTGCGCCCTGGCGCGGCGCCCGGGCTGGCCGGGGGCGCGCTGCGCTGCGAGCGGGCGCGGGGCGTACTGGCCATGCCGAGCACGCCCTTGCGCTTGTGGCGCAGGTGCGGCCGAATCTCGTCCTCGAAGAAGCGCGCCTGCGGCCCGTACATGATCCTGCGCAGAGACAATCCAGCGAGCTGGGTGGCGCGCTGCTGTGCCCGCGCTGCATGGAGCCAGGTGGGTCAGGGCTGCGGGACGGAGCCCGCGCGCGTGCGCGGAGGCGGACCCGTAGACGGAGTCCCCGCCGCGCCCGGAGCCGGTCGGGTCACCGGTCTGCGCGATGAAGTTCTGCTGCACGTTGTGGAAGAGGCAGTTGTTGTAGTACTTGATCCTGCGCGGCCAGGCAACGCATGACGGAGTCATACCTCACGACTGCCATGTTTTGACAATAACTCCAGGATAGAGAGCACAGGCGCTCGGCCTGGCGCAGGGCGCCGCACTTGCAGAGCTTGAGGAAGTTGCGCGACGTGATCGGGCAGTCATCGGTGTGCAGGTCCACCACCACGTCGCCCTTGCTGGTCTCCAGCAGGACTGCCATTGGTCAGGTGCCTTGAGAGACGGGCCTGGCCGCCAGAGTGCGAGGCGCGCGTATTGCTGCTGTGCTTTTCCGGCTGCGTGTGTCATACGCACATCGTGTCCGTGCCTGACAAGCTTGTGCGGGGCCGTTGTCAGCCCTTGCACAGTCCTTGCGCAGTGCTCTGTGAGCACTGCTCAGCTGCGTTTGAAAGCTTGCGTTGCCATCAGCCCGGGGTGGGCTTCATCTGCTGCTTCATCTGCTGCTACATCAGCAGGTTAATAGTGGTTGTACGACTCTGCCCTCTCCACCCTGCGCACTTTGCTTGCACTGGTGCGGTTAGGCGCGGCTCCGAGTGCCTCCCGGCGCCACGGCGAGGCCGGCCGCTGCTGCCGCGCATGGGCGACCCGGCGAGCTTCTTCCAGGCGTGGGAGCCGCCGCCGCGCTTCACCCCTGCGCCGGCCGACGCCGCGCTCGCGCAGCGCGTCGCCAAGCTGGCGCAGTTTGCCGCGCGCAACGGGCCCAGCTTCGTCGAGCTGATCCGCGCCAAGCAGGCGGCCAACGCGGAGTATGGCTTCCTGCGCGGCGGCGACGGCGCCGACTTCTGGCGCTGGACGCTGCACTGCGCGCTGCACGGCCTGCCCGCTGGCGCGCCGCTCGCGGCCGCGCCGAGCCCGCTTCTGCATGTTGGTCAAGGGCTCAGGGCATATGAGCCTCCGGCCCAGCCCAACTGCTACACCTGGAGAGGGACAAGCTGCCAGGCTGCTTGCGTGCTTGGTGCGCGTGCGGGCGAGGCAGCGCAGGTGCCTCCGCTCGGCCCGGAGCCCCCGCCCGTGCTTGGGGCGCCCAGCGACAGGGACACCGGCCGCCCCTGCGCGCGTCGACCGCCCCGCCACAGGCTGCGGGTGCGCGCGCGCAGACCAGCCGCAGGCGGGCGCGCTCGCAGCACAGGCGCACCCGCAGGCCGCGGCGCCCGCAGCCGCCCCGGCGCCGGCGGCGCTGGCAGCCGCACAGCTGCCGCCGGAGGTGGACAGCGGCTGGGCACAGGTCCTGAACGTGCTCAACGGCTCCAAGGCGCGCACGCCGCCCGTCGCTCTCTTTCCGCCGCTGGCCCACGGCCCCCAACCCGGGAGGCATGTTTGGTGGCCTCGGGCGCCCTGCCCAGGCTGCGTGCGACGCATGATGGTCCAATGCATGCCCCGGTGCGCACGCTGCCGCGAGCGCGCTGCCGCAGCAGCGCCCCGCCTGCAGGGTCGCACGCAGGTGCGGCAGGCTGGCAGCGCGGGTCCGGGCGGGGGGGCTTCGCGTCGCCGGCGTCTGCCCCTGCAGGCGCCAGCCGTCTCACCGCTGCAGGGGAGACAGCGGCACTTGCATCTGACAGCCGGGCTCGCCGCTCCGGCCGCGCGTGTTGTAACGAGCGGGCTCACCACAACACCGCTTGCAGCTGCGCGAGCCCGGCTGCGAGCATCGCGCTGGGCCGCAGGAGTCCATCAAGGCTATAGGATCAGGGTTAACCCACCCTAACCTATGGCGGGGCCGCAGGAGTCCATCAAGGCGAGCCGGGACTGGTTCCTCGCGTGCGCGCCGCACGCGGGCGGCATGGCGGCGCGCATGGCGCAGGCGCTGGCCGCGCAGCCGGCGCACGATCGGCAGCTGCACCTCATCTACCTGGCCAACGACATCCTGCTGACCAGGCGCGCCGCGCGCCGCCGCGGCCTGGCGCGCCGGGATCGCCCGCGCGAGCAGAGGCGGCGGGCGGTCCTCGTCGGGCGCCCGGGTTGCACCAGTCTGCCGCCGGGGCTTCTCTGACTTGCCCAGCCGCGCCGCAGCCGCGCCCTTGCGAGGGCGCCGTTTGCGCTCTTGTGCCCCTCACGGCTGCGCCGCGCCTGGGGAGCGCGGCGGCTTGCAGCGCCCAGGGTGCAGCGGCTTGCGGCCCTGTTCGTGATGTTGCGAATGCCGACAGCGAGTCCGCGCCGCCGCAGCGCGGCGATGCGCGACGAGGGGCGCGCGGCGGAGGCAGACGCGCTGGCGGGCGTGCTGCAGGCTGTGCTGCCGGGCATGCTGGCGCGCGCGCTCGACACCGCCGCGCGTTCGCCGGAGGTGAGGCCCCGCCGGTGCGCCAAGTGGCAGCCGGGGTGGGCGCGCATAAGCGGCCCGTGCGCCTGGCCGTTGGGGCCGCGGCGGGCCTGCCGGGTGTGGGGTCTGTGTTGCTGCGCGGAGGGGCGCTGGGTGCTGCGGCGACTGCACGCGTGGTCCTAGTCTAATGCTGCCGCAAGGAGCACGGCTGTCCCGGGAGCGGCTGCTGTCCAGGCTGCATGCATGCTTGCCAGGCGCATGCTCTTGCGGCTGTCACCGGGCCAAGCAGTCCGCCACTCAGCCGGGCATGGCGCGCCTGATGCGACCTGGGGCCGCCGCAGGCGGGCGAGCGCCTCGCGGCCCTCGTCAGCTTCTGGGCGGAGCGCCGCGTGTTTGGCGCCGAGGCCGTCGCCGGTCTGCGCGCTGCGATCGGCGCGCTTGATCAGGCCGCCAGCGCGCCAATGGCGGGGACGCCCGCGGCCGCTGCGGCGCCCGCCGCCGCGCCCGCCGGCCTGGCGGCCCCCGGCGGGGCCGCCGCCGCGCCAGTAACTGCTGCCCAGGACGGCGCAGGCGGCCAGATCCAGGCGCAAGCTGCCGGCACGCCGCACACCGCCGGCGCCGCCTACGCCGGCCACTACCCGCAAGGGGCGGCTCTCGGCGCCGCAGCGTACCATGGCAGCGGCGGCGCCGCCTGGCCGGCGGCCGGCGGCGCCGGGGCGGGCGTACCCGGCCAGGCGCGCGCTCGCGGCCGGGCCCCTGCCCCCGTCACTGCTGCGGGTGTGGCGCCAGAGCGGCTTCATGCATGGCACCGGCCAGCCGGGTCGGTGGCGCGAGGAGCGCGCCTGTGCGCGCATGCGCCGGGCGCGTGCGCTCAGCGTGGTGCCTCGGGCCAGTCAGCGCTTCTGGGGGCGTGCAAGCGGCCCACCCTGCTGCGCTGTGACAACAACCCCCTCTGCCGGGCGGGGCAGAGAGACGCGCGTGGGCGCAGGCTGCTTGGGGCGGCGCACACGCGGGGGCGCCCGGCTACATAGGCGCGTACCCAGGAGGGCCGGCGCTGGGGGCGCCTGCGCAGGCGCCCGCCTGGAATGCGGCATACCCCCCGCCGGGTGGGTGCCAGCCTCGGCCTGCTCCCAGCGTTCTGCACGTTGTCCTATGAGGCATCCCATTCGCACGATGTTGCAGCAGAGACCGCCGCGTGGCGCTCGCCCGGCAGCTTGAGCGCTGCCACTTCGCGCATGCGCGCGGCCGACGCGGGTTTGTTCACGCGCGGCAGGCGCCCCTGCCGCGGCGTATGGCCAGCCGCCTGGCTGGTACCCGCCGCCGGGAGCGGTCGCGGCCGCCCCCGCGGCCGTGGTGCACCCGGCGTATGCATACCCGCCGCCGCCCGGGCCGGCCGCGCCGCAACCGGGCGCGGCCCCGCCTCGACCGGCGTCTGTGGTGTGAGGTGTGCGGCTTAATGAGCAGGTCAGCCGCCCGCGGCGGCTGCGCACGAGCAGGTCGCTCGCCGCTCTCCTCGCGCTCGCGCTGGGCCGGCTGCCGTCGCGCAGCACGCGGAGCGGGCTGCCTGATGGTATCGGGGCGCTGACGGCGGAGCGGGCGCGCGCGCAGCCGCGGCGCCGCCGCCGGCAGCGGCGCCCGACCCGATGGGCTTCCCGCCCGGGCTGCTGCCGGAGCTGGTGCGCGAGCGGCTCAAGACAGATGCGCCGTACTCGCCGCTGTCGCCACTGGACGTGGAGCGCGCGGCGCTGCCGCCTCCGCAGCCGCCCGACGCCTACCTGGCCGCGCGTCTGGACAAGTTCCACGCCGAGCTGCGCGTGCGTGGCCCACCGGCCGCCGCGGGCGGGTCATGACTCAGACCTGGCTGGGGCTTGCCTTTGACAGGACCCATGCGCGCGCGGCGCTCTGCAGGGCCAGCTCTGCTTGTGTTGTGACTGGCGGCGGTCATGAGGCGGCCATGTGCGTGGCGGCCGCGCGTGCGCGCCGCGGCTCGTGGTCCTGCGGCGGCCATGGCTGCAGTACTCCTGCATCACGTGTGCCGCCTGGCCATGTGGCGCAAAAGGGACCTGGATCATATCTGCGTGCCGCGCTATGGGGCCGCGTGCTGTGTGCGCCGTCCAGCGGGGCTACCTTCCAGGCAGGGGGCCTGCAGCCCTCGCCCTGAGCCTGCAGCAGACGAGGGGCAGGGGCGGGCCGGGCGCAGGGCTACCGGCCGGGCATGGTGCGCGCGGACCTGCCGGACGAGCAGCGCCGGCAGCGCCTGCGGGACGGCGGCGAGGCGGACGCGCCGGTGCGGCGCGGCTTCGAGCCGGCTGAGCAGAGTGCCGACGGCAGCTTCTCGCGCGGCGGTGCGCGGCGGCGCCTGTCCACCCGGAGCGGGCGCGCCGTCTGTGGCGCAGCCAGGAGCTTGGGTCTCTGCAGTCCTGCTTTACATGTCAGATGCTTTGCTGTAGAGCCCCGTCAGTGTGTTATGCTGCACGGCAGTCGTGCGTGTCAAGCGCCCAAGTGCATGTTGCCGCATGCGCACGCCCTGGCTGGGGCCGGACCAGTTTTCGCGCGTTGCTGTGTCTGGTTTGGGATGGACTGCATGTTGTCAGCGCCCGACAGCATGCTGCAAGAGAGTAAAGCACTGGGGCTGCTCCAGCCGAGTCGCGCACGCAACATGGCTGAGCGCGATGCCTGGGCAGGCCTGGGCTCGGGCGGCAGCCGCGCGGCCGGCCTGGGCTTCTCCAGCGGCGGCGATGGCGGCGGCCTGGGTGCCGCCGGCAACGGCGCCGCCGCGGGCTACGCTGGCGCGGGGCTGGGCGGCGGCGGCGGCGGTGGCTGGGGCGGCGGCGGTGGTGGCGGCTTCGGCGGCGGCGGCGGCGGCGGCGGCGGCGGCGGCGGCGGCGGCGGCCAGGACGACGCTTACAACATGTACCGCCGGCTGCGCAGCGGCGCCTACAAAGAGACGCTCGCGCGGGCTCAGGCCGCGGCCGTGGAGGGGCTGGGCCGCTAACTGCGTGGCTGCGGGTGCTTGTGTGCCAAGTCGCTTGTGCACCGTGCTGTCGGAATGCACCCATGATGAGTCCTGGACACATTCGCGTTCACGCACGACGATGGCAGACGCCGCTGTGTCCTCACAAGTGCCCAGGGCAACGCGGCTTGTCAAATCAAGCAGTGAAGGCCTGTGAGGCACCCATGTCTTCCGCCCTCTGACAGGCATGCACAGCCGGCTGCTGTGTATCCTCACCTCATTCTGCACATATACATGGACAGTGAAGATCATGCATCAGGCATACGTATATCTCACATGAGGCCCACTGAAGCACAAGCCATCTGCGGCGCTGCCCATGCACCTAGCATGCAAGGCCTCACACATAGGCAAAGGCTGGAGGCTGAGCAGCCCTAGTCAATATAGCAATTGGAGGGGCAGTTGCCACAGGAGTACAAAAGATTAGCATCACGTATGTCCTGTCTCACACTCAAGGTCACCCACGAACCGGCTGCGCACACGCTGAGGATGCACGCTGCGGCCCACTTTCCTTGATGACTTGCACGCGCTGCGCCAGTACCCGCTGCCAAGCAACGCCGGACATATGGAAGCGCTTGCAGCAGGTGCGGCATGCGTCGCGAGCGCGGCTGCACAGTGCACAGTGCTAGAGCGAAGCGGGTCTGTCTGCAGTGTGCACCGCATGCAGTATGTGCGGCAAGTGACTCGCTGCCGCCGAGTGCGCAGAGGCAACAAAGGAGCTGCGCCCTGGAGCGACAGCAGAGGTGTGCCTGCGTGCCTGCTCGTGAGCTGCTTGTGTGTCTGGGCTCCAGCGCCCAGGGCAGCCAGCGCTCGGGCGGGGCTGCAGGAATTGGACCGGGCCGTGGAGGAAGCGCTGTCCTGCCCGTGCGTCGCCGACCTGAAGGACGGCCCGTGCGGCAAGTCGTTCGTCGCCGCCTTTGGCTGCTTCATACGCAGCACGGCCGACGAGAAGGCGCGCGCCCCTGCAGCTGCTGACGGGCGCGCCTGCGGCCCGCTGCGCGCTGACGGCGGGTGCGTGCGCAGGGCACGGACTGCATGGAGGCGTTTGCGGCGATGCAGCAGTGCTTGCTGAAGCACCCGGAGGCGTTTGCGGACTTTGTGGCCTCCAAGAGCGAGAGCGATGCAGAGCACGACGCCGCCGGCGAGGTCGGCTAGGCGTGGGGGACCTCTCTGCAAAGCCACTGGTGGTTTCCTCCTGGCTTCATATGCAGCACAGGCTGTGTTGCACTTCCGAGTGCAATCTAGTTGGTGCACGGCCCTGCAAAGCCGGCCCTTGCGTGGTCGTTGCCGCCCTGCACGACCCTGGCAGACAGCGCGTGCAGGCGGTGTTGTGTGTACACGTGTGCATGCCAGCGGCACGGCCGGGAAGAAGGCGCATGGAGCTGAGGCAAGCACATGCCATCCATTTCTGGCAGTGAGGAAGAGCAAGCTACCTGCATGTTTTGACACCCCACTACTAGCCACGCGGCAGCGGTGGGGGTGGCCCAGCGCTGCAACCAAGCTGCCTCTCTCACCTTATTTACAGCGTGCTTTTCGTACACACTGCGCCAACCTGCCCCACTCATCACTGCTGCTGCGCTCAGTCCAGGGGGCTTGCTACTTAAAACAGTGAGCAGTCTGGGCATGCGAGGGGAGCAGACGGCAGGACAGCAGACGTTGCCTGTGGACACATGCGCTGCAAGACACAGCTCTGGGGGCGCCGGGGCGGGACGCGGCGCTGCAGGCCGCCCCGGGCGCCGGTCGCACTGGCGCCCGCCGCGGGCCCTGGTGGGTCCTCCAGCCTCGCCATGCCGCCCCTCCCGGGCCTCAAAACTTTCCGCGGCGGCGCCGCCAGCGCCCCCAGGCCACCAGCGCCTAGCCCGACTTGAAGAGCAGGACCGCGACCTGCCCAATGTACCTGGGCGCCGAGGCAGGTTGTGAGCCAGCGCACCAGGCTGGCACGGAGGCCGCACGGGCTGGGGGCAGCAGCGGGCCGCGCACAGATAGAGAAAGTGTTTCGTCTCGTGCGTCACGTACGACCCTGCGCGGTCGCATGCAGCGTGATATCACACCCCTCGCAGGCGCATGCACGTCGCAGCCACCCGCGCACGGCGCGCGCTGCAAGCAGCGGGCGGGCACGCTGGGCGCGCTGCGCCGCCGGCAGGCCCGCCGCAGGCTGCGATTGGGCGATTGGCGCCCGGGCGCGCACCAAAGTTCCGGCCCACGATGCAGTGCCACGTGGGGTTGTGCTTCTTGTCAAACTCCTTCTTTATGTATGCGGCGATATCCTTCTCGATGTTGAACTTCTCCAGCGCCTGCGCATGCTCGCGCGGTCCGGTCAACGCATCGCCGGATGCGACAGCCAGGACGCCAGCGCCCCGGTTGACTGCAGGGGGCCTCCCGCTCACGCGTGGACCCGGCTCTGGCGCTCGCATCGGCCAGGCATGCAGGCGCGGGCCCCCATCTTGCAGTCTGGGCCAGGACCTGCGTGGCGCAGTCTATCGCGTCCTGCGTCATCTCCTCCGTCATATCCGCATTCTTTATGACTGCCTTTCGGTCCGACATCCTGGCTGCCCACGGGTCCAACTGGCACCAGCGCTCCCCTTTATGTTGGGAAAGCTGGTCAGCTGAGGCGTTCCTTGTATGGGAGCCTAAATAGCTTCTAGGGTGCCCGACAGTGCACTTACTTTCCTCTTCTCAGACCGCTGTGTTCCACACTCCGCTGGCGCTGTCACCTGCGTTAACCTGCTGATTGCTGAGCTCGAGCGGCCGCTGGTGCTGTGGCAGTCGCGCCGTCGCGAGCAGCGCCCGGGTGCTCTGAGCAGACGCGCAGCTTTGGTCTGCGGCCGGACGGCGGTTTGATCAGCAGCTCTGGTGCCGGCTGGGCACACCATGGTGAGGCTGCCGCTCTGTTCAACTATGGGAGCAGGAAACATGCGTCCCTTCGCCGAGGCATGCTCTGTGCTGACTCCTGCTTTGCTGCGCAGACGCGCTTCTACTGCGGTGCGGCGGCAAAACCTGTCTGTGGATGCGGCGCAGCTGAAGCTGAGTTACAAGCTTGCTTGCAAGCAGTGCAAGCAATTAAATATGAGCAAGAGGCGGGTGTGTGGTGTGTGCGCAGACTACTGCGACACGTACCTCACGCACGACTCGGTGAGTGCCCACGCTGTGCTGCCGGTGTGCGGTCCCGAGGGCGGGGATGCGTGCATTGCGCTGTGCGCTCACGGCCCGCCCTGTGCACAGAGTGCCCCGCCTCTGAGCGCTGGCCGTGAAGCGGGTTTGCGCGCGCGCAGCCAGTCGTGCGGAAGCAGCACAACACAGGCTTCAAGCACAAGGCGCGCCGCTGCGAGCAGGCGCACTGCGGCTGCGCGGCGGCCCCCGGCCGCCCCGCGCGCGCCCGGCCTGACGCGGCGGGCGTCGCGCGCGCAGGCCAACGTGCGCAACTACTACATGATGTTCGAGCACAACCAGACGCAGGTGGCCATCGAGACCAAGCTCGGCGACTACGAGTCCAAGTCGCGCGACAACTTCCAGGCGCAGGTGGCGCCCGCGCCCAGGCACCGCGCTGCCCGCATGCGGGGCCCCGTGCGGCGTGCGGCGCTGCTGCTCATACTCCTCCCGCAGCCAGCCCTCCCGGCCCGGGCTGGCCGAGCCTGAACGTTGGCGGGGCGGGCGCGGGCGCCTGCCCCCGCCCGAGCGAGCGCCCCGGCAAGCCTGGCCGGCGCGCTTGCGTGGGCTCCTGACGCCTGCGCGTGCGCGCGCAGGTGGCTGCCGCATTCCAGGCGGCGATGACAGCGCGGCAGTCTGGCGCGCCGGCGCCGGCGGGGCCGCTGCCGGGCGCGCCGCCGCTTGGCCTGCCCGGGCCGCCGGCCGGCGCGGCCGCCGGGCCCCCCGGCGCCGCCCCGCCGCCCGCCTACCGGCCTCCGCCAGGTACGCGCTGCTGCGGCGCGGTGTGGCCGACGCGGGGCATGGCTGCCCATGCGCGGAGGTGCTGAAGGGTGTGCCGGCGTGCAGGCATGCCGCCCATGGGGATGCCGGGGGCGCCGCCGATGATGAGCGGGCCGCCGCCGCCCAGCGGTTACCCGCAGCCGCCCGGCGCGTACGGGCCCCCCGGCGGCTTCCCGCCGCCGGGCGCCGGCGGGCCGCCGCCGCAGGGCCTGCCGCCGCCGCCGGGCATGCGCTGAGGGGGCAGGCGCGGCTGCGGGCGCCGCTCGGCCGTACCTGGCCCAGCAAAGCTGGGGCTGCACGCAGCGGCTGCTTAGTTGGCCGGCTGCGGCGCCGCCTGTCACATGCTGCCTCCATGTTGGCTTGTGGAGAGCATGCAGCCGTACACGGCCTCGTGTAAATAGCTGTCCCTGCGAGGAGACGAGGCCGGATGCAGGCCACGGCCATGGCACTCATTGAATGTCTCCACGAACTGCACAGAGCGGAGCAGAACAGAGCCTCTGCTACCAAGGCCGCAGACTCCAGCTCGAGTTCGGCAGCTGTGAAGGGCCAAGTTGCCAGCGTGCACAGGCCCCACAGGGCGCTTGGCCTGCATCACTGAGCGAGCCTGCCCTCGGATGCCGCTGCGGGCGGCGCTCCAGGCCACGCTGCGGCTCTGCCAGCACCAGGCGCGGCTAGCGGGAGCGGGCGGGGCAGAGGCGGCGCGCTGCTGCGCCGCGCTGCCCCGCGCATGGCGCGCGCGCCTCGCGCCGGCGCGGCCGTGCGGCTGCAGGGCGCACAGCGCGTCGCAGACGCTGCGGCTGCCGCGCACGGCGGCGCCGGCGGACATGTGGCAGGCGGTGGAGGAGCAGCTGGGCCCGCTCAGCCGGGCGCCCACGGTGCGCGGCCGAATGACTCCCCGCCGCGCCCGCCCCGCCGCAGCTCCAAGCGGGCTCAGCGCCCGCGCGGGCGCGCAGGTGCCGGAGCTGCAGCCGCTCGTGGTGGTCGTCAGCGGCCCCAGCGGCGTGGGCAAGGACGCGGTCATCAAGGCGCTGCAGGCCGCGCGCCCGGACCTGCACTTTGTCGTCACGGCCACGTCCAGGCGCGCCGCCGCGCGGTCGCCCGCCCAACTCGCTCCAGTCCCTGCCACTAGAGCGTCCTAGGCTCGCCTTCCCACTTGCGTGCCACGCCCCTGTTCCCAACCTCCGCGTTCACCTAGACTCCACGTGAGTGTTATCTCGCAGGCACCCCTCCAAACTCACAAGCCGTAGAAGCCCCCGCAGCCGCCGCCCCCGCCTGAGCCGCGGGCGCGCGCGCAGGCCGATGCGCCCGGGCGAGCAGCACGGCGTGGACTACCTGTTCGTGACCGCGCAGCAGTTTGAGGAGTGGATCGAGGCGGGCGCGCTGCTGGAGCACGCTGTAGTGTATGGGGACTACAAGGGCATCCCGCTGTCGCAGGCGCGCGGCGCACGGCTGCGCTTTGTTTCAAGCACAGGCCCGCTGCGGCGCGGCCGCGGCGCCGCGCGGGGCCCTGGTGGGAGCCCGCCGAGGCGCGGGCGGGCGCGCGCAGGTGACCGACGCGCTGGCGCGCGGCACGGACGTCATCCTGCGCCTGGACGTGCAGGGCGCGGCGACCGTGCGGCGGCTCCTGCCGGGCGCCGTGTCAGTCTTCCTGGCGCGCGCCTGCCCGCGCTCCGCCCGCCGCGCCTGCGTGTGCTGCATGCGCCGGGGGCCGTGCTGCAGCTGCCACCGGCCAGGGCGCTGCGTGGCTTGGCGGGGGGCGCCCGCGCGCACCCCCGTGGTGCGCGCGGGCGCCGCCGCAAACGAGGCCCCGTGCGAGCTTGGGCGGCGGGGCAGTGCTGCGGGCACGACGGGTGGGGGGCTGCTGCGGGCCCAAGGAGGCGGCCGTGACGGGCGCGGCCGGCGCGGCAGGTGGCGGAGACAGAGGCACAGCTGGCGCGGCGCCTGGTGGACCGCAAGACGGAGCCCCTGGTGCGGCCCGTCCCGCGCCATCGCTGGCGGGCGGGCCCCAGCGGCGGCGCTGGGTTGCAGCCTTTCCCTGCGAGCCAGGATTGGCGGGCATTAGAGTGAGCCGTGCTTGTGCCGGGTGGCGCCCCGCGTTTCGGCTGCCAGCACAGATGGCAGGCTCGCGCTCGCCTGCGAGGCTGCTTGCGCGCTGCCACCGAGGGGCGCGGCGACTTGCAGTCTGCATGTGCCAAGCAGGCCGCGCAAGGTTTGTGGATGTGGCAGCGTGTGCGTTTGCTCGGCGACGCTCGGCGGCGCACGCGCAGGCGAAGATGCTGACGCGCGTGCAGACCGCGCGGGAGGAGGCCAAGTGCGCGGCCGACTTTGACTACGGTGAGCTCCAGGCGCAGCCTGCCCTGTCGCAGCAAGCCTCTCAAGAAATGCTTCTCCTGCTATGGCGCCTGCCGCGCAGCGGACGGCGGGAAGCGGGCGCACATCCGCTGCGCCTCGGGCGCCGTCGGGACCCTATGCTCCACCCCGACCATGCCTGTGGCACCAACTATTTGGGTGCCTGCTGGGAGTGGCGCTCGCAGCCTGCCATGCATGCGCCTCGAGCACGCGGCCGGCGCGTCCTCGACCCAGGCGAGCCAGGCGGAGTCCGGCCAAAGGCATGCCGTGGCGGCGCGGCCGGGCGGCGCGCAAGCGGCGTTCGCCCGGGGGCGCGCAGTGGTGCTCAATCGCGATGGCGAGCTGGACGCGGCGGTCGCGCAGCTGGCGGCGATCATCGTGGCGGAGAAGCTGCGCGTGTCGCGCCTGGGGCTCGCGCAGCGCAGGTGACTGCGCGCCGCGCGCGCGCGCGCTGCGGGCCGTGTGGTGGCAGCCCCCCGGCCAGGGCGCGCCCGACGCGCTTCAGGGCCTGGCTGTTGGGAGCGCATGTACCACCACCCTGTTTCATCAGCCTGTCCCGCGCGCGCCGCGCGCGTGCCTGCGTGTGCTGCGGCCACCTGCGCCGTGTATACTATGCCGCTCTCAGCAGGACCGAGCGAGCCTGTAAAGCAGTGGCACATGCAGCGTGCACGCATGACTTCGCCGTCCACTGCTGTGCCTGGCTGTGCAGCCGCATCCTGACCGGCCAGTGTATGACACTGATATTGCATATAATGCTGTTACACCGGCATTTGTTATGGCACACGCTTGCACACAGAGCACTGTCATGAGGTCCGAGGCAGGAAAGCAGACTCAGAAGCAACGCCCTGTAAGCTGGACAAAAAAAAGCGCCCATGCCCCACTGCACCCGGCTGGGCAGGCGCGCTTGCCCGTGCGCCGTGCCCACACGCTCTGGCGCCCTTCACACAGCCTCAGCCGCCGGCTGGCACGGCACGCGCGCTTCTACGGCCTCAGCCGACCGCGGCGAACAGCGCGGCCAGCTCGGCGGGCGCGGGCGCCAGGCGCAGCGCCGGGTAGCACAGCGCCAGCTGCTCCTCCAGGCGCCCGTAGCGCCGCAGCAGCTCCGCGCGCAGGCGGCCCCACACGGCCGCCGCGAGCGCCGGCGCGGTCGCGCCCAGGTGCTTGCGCACGCGGCCGTGCATGGCCGCCAGCTTGCGCTGCGGCGCGCGCAGGCAGTCCGCCAGCAGCGCGCGCACGTCGGCCGCCTGGCAGCCCGCCTGGAACGCGACCTCGCCCACCTCCACCTCCGCCAGCAGCGCCTCGATGCGCTGCGCGGCCCCGGGCGCGCGAGCCTGTCATGCGCCGGTCGCCGCGGCCCAAACGGCGGCGAAAGGGCCGACGAAGGCAACCAAGGCAACCGCGCGCGCGAGTCCGCACGACCTGCGCGTGCGCTCAGACGCGCCGACCGCCGGCGCTCCCGAGCGCCCTGGCGGCGGGTGCGCGGCCGCCCCCAAGCGATGCGCGGGCGCCGGGGCGGGGCCGCGCCTGGCTGAGCTGGAGCAGGCGCCAGAACTTGCCGTACTCCAGCTGCTGGCGCACGTAGCCGGCCAGCGCCGCGTCGCGCGCCGCGCCGGCCTGCGCCGCGCAGCGGCCCAGCACCGGCGCGCGGCCGGCCAGCGGCCGCAGCGCGTCCGCCAGGAATGCATAGTTCTCCAGCCGCAGCCGCTCGCCGTGCTTGGGGTCCGCTGCGGCGGTGCGCTCCAGCTGCGCGGTCATCGCGGCCGCCAGCCGCGCGTGCATCGCGTCCGCGACCTCCCTGCGCGCGGCCGCCGCCGGCCCGGGCTCGGCCCCAGGGCGCGCCTGGCCGGGCCCCGCCTGGGTCGAGGGCGGCGGCAGCCACGCGCTCGAGGCACCGCCGCCCCGCATGTCAAGCTGGGCGCGAGCCCGGAGTGCATGCTCCGGGCCGTCCGGCCGCCCCCGTGGGGGCAGGGGGGACGGGCGGGGCGCCTGCCGCGCGGGCGCGCACCGCACCGACGTGACCTGTGACGCGGGCGGCAGGCGGTCGGGCGCGGCGCCCCAGAGCAACGCGCCGGTGGCGCCGGTGCGCGCGCTGGAGAGCGAGGCCGTCGCGGCGCCGGCGCCGCTGCCGGGGCCCGCGCCGCCCGGGCTGCTGTCGCGGCCGCTGCCCTTGCTGCCCGCATCGGCCAGCTCCAGCCGGCGCACGACGGCGTCGCGCCCGCGCCGCTGCCTGCGCGCAGCGACGCACGCCCGTCGGCAGGCGCACGGCGCGCCTGCGCCGCCCGGCCTGGCCGAGAGTGGCTGGCCCGCGCACGCAGGCCGCCGGCGTGCACGGCGAGGGCCGCAGCCGCGCCGCGCCAGGCGGAGCCAAAACGGGGGCTCCGTGGGGGCGCCCCGGTCATTCGCTATACACTAACCCTAAGCTCTGATGCCGCGCACCCGCCGTCCGCGCTGGAGCGGCTGCTGGGCGCGTCGGCGTCCTCGTCGTCGGTCAGCTCATACTCGAGGCCGCCGCCGTCGCCGGCGGTCGAGCCGCCGAAGCGCAGCGGCGCGCCGCGCCCGATGCTGTCGGCCGAGCTCGCGCGGCTGGCCGGCGCGCTCGCGTCCTCCGCGTCGGCCGATGCCGTGGCCGGGGCCGGGCCTGCGCGGCCGCGCGCGCGGTCAGCGCTCAGCTGGCATGCCGCGGGCGCTCGCCGGCGCGCGCCCGCAGCAGGATTGCCCAGCAAGGCCACGCCTCGGGCTGCAAAAACAGAACGTTGGCCCGACTGGCCGGCTGGATCGCGCCATGGACGCATGCGCGCTCCGCATGGCGCAGCTCGCCGGCCACGCGGGCGGGGCCCGCACCCGCGCGCGCGGGCTCCAGGCCGCCCAGCAGCTCCTCGATGCGCGCGGCCAGGTGCACAAAGTTGGCGAAGAAGGGCAGCCGGTGCTGCGCCTTGACCGTCTCCGACAGGCCCATGGCGCTGCGGCCGTCGTACCGCGCGACCGCGGCCACCTGCGCGCCCAGGGCCGGTGCAGGGTCAGGGCTAGAAAACCCACGTCAGGGTCGCCCGCTGAGCGCCGCTGCCGCTACAAGGCTCGAGCGGCCGCGCCCGCGCGCCAGCCGGCCGTAGCATGGCGGGCGCGCGGCTCGCGCGCAAGGCCTCCTACTGTGTCTGCGCACTCGCATGCGCGCGGGCGCGCGCTCGCCACCGTGAGGTGACAGGGCCCGCTCTCAGCGTACACGTGCTCATCCCCCGGCGGGCCGCGCGCACCATCTCCGAGGTGTAGCGCTGCAGCAGCGCGAGCAGGCGCTCGCAGCAGCCGGCGAGGATGACGGTCAGCTGCGCGGCCGTGGGCACGCCGGCCACGCGGTCGCGCCAGCCCAGCGCCGCGCCCAGCATCGGCAGCGCCAGCACCTGGTGCCCGCGCGCCACCAGCTCCACCTGCGCGCCCCCACGCGCGCGCGCCTCAGGGCGCGGCATGGTCCGGCGCCGCGCGCGCGCAGCCCGTGCGCGCGCGGCCACGCACGCGCAGGCCCACAGCTGCAGCCGCGCGCCAGCACCCTGGCGCCGCGCCGGCAGCCGGCGCGCGGCGCGGCCGACATCCCGCCCGCCGCATTGGCGGCTGCGCCTTTGCCAGCACACAGGACTGCTGCTGGGGGCGGTCGGAACATGCTCCCATGCGCGTGAGCGCTCGTGGCGGCGGCCGGCCGGCCGAGCAGCGCATGTACAGCGCGGGGCGCCCACAGCGTGCGCGCCCGGAGCACGGCGGGGCGGGCTCAGGGCGGGGGCCGCGGGGCCGCGCACAGGCGCACGCAGATCGGCCTGCAGGCCGTGCAGGATGCCGGCCAGCAGGCGGGCGGCCTCCGGCTTGAGCGCCGGCGCGCCCTCGTGCGCATCGGGCCGCGGCTCCTCCGCTGGCGGCGCCTCGCCCGGCCCGGTGAAGCGCACCGACTTGCCGCCCTGCGCCGCGCCGCGCGGGCTGGCCGCCTCGCCTGCGCGCCGCGCGCGCCCCTGCTGGGCGCGTCCAAATGTCGACAGCAGTCACCGTTCTGCGACGGGACGGCGGGACCGGCCCGAGCCCCCGCCTGGCACGCAGGGCGGCCAGAGACGCGGCGGGCGTCGCTGCGGCGACTGAAAGAGGCGACCAACCAGGCTCGCCGGGCATGCGGCGCCTCGACGCGCGCCCAGCGTGCGCGGCGCCGCGCTCTGGGCCGCGGGCAGCGCGCGGGGCTGCGCTCACCCGCATCCGCGCCCGCCGCGTCCTGGTAGAGCTGCAGGAAGCTGGCCGCAAAGTTGCACTCGGCCAGCAGCGTGGGCACCCACGCGTCCAGCAGCGCGCGGTACGCCACGTGCGGCGCCGCCGCGCCCGGCCCGCCGGCGCCGCCCGAGCCCGCGCTGCCGCCCTCGCGCGCGGCGCGCGCCGGGTCGGCCTCCTGCGCGCGCGGCGCGCGCGCCCCGGGTCGGCGCGCCTGCACCAGACCCGACCCGGCCGCTGCGTCGCGGGCCTGAACGGCTGGGGCGGAGGGCACGAGAGCGCGCCGCGGCGGCCTCACGCGTCAGCGACGGCGCCGGGCGGCTGCTGCGCGCAAGCTGAGGCCCTTGCCCGCAAGCGGCGATCCGGCAGGCAGGCGCACCCGCCGCGAGCCCTTGATGATGTCGGGCTCGGGCGGCGCGGCGGCCAGGCGCGCGGCCGCGGCGCGGCGCAGCTCGGCCGTCGCGGCGCGCAGCTCGCGGCTCAGCCGCGCGTTGGCCGCCGCGCAGTAGCCCTCCGACAGCGGCAGCATCACGCCCGGCTGCAGCGCCGCCAGCGCCTGCGCGCGCCCGGCCCCACGCCCGCGTCGCCGCCATTGCCACGCAAAGGGTCGCTGCGCCGGCGAGCCTGACCTCACGCGCTCGGTGGGCGCGCGCATGGTTGGCGGGGTGCGCCTCGGAGCGCGCGGCGCGACAGGCGGGGCAGCGCCCGCGCGCGGCCGGCCGCCGCGGCGCCGGGCGCGCGCCTGCAGGAGCGGCGCGAGCGCGCTCGCGCGCCGGTGCAGGCTGGGCACGTCCGGCGAGGCGCTCACGCACGCGCCCAGCTCGGTCGCCAGGTGCGCCGCCGCGCGCTCCGCCCACGCAAACGCCAGCGCCTGCGCGCCGCGCGCGCCATTAGCAGCCGCCAGCCGCCTGCCGGCCGGCGCTGCGCCTGGCCGAGCTGCGCGTGCAGCGACTCAGCCGGCCCGAGCGCACACGGCACCCGGGTGCCCTGTCGCCAGGCGCCCGGCGTCGGGAGCGCACGGGCGGCGGGACGGCGGGCCCTGCGGCCGCACCGTCACAACGCGTTTGCCGAAAGCAAGCATAGGTCGCTCAGCAACCGCGCGGGTCGGGCGCCGCGCGCGCGCGCCTGCAGCCGGCGGCGCTGCTCGACGACGGCCGCCATGCCGGCCAGGCCGCGCTCCAGGCCGTGCGCGCCGCCCTCCGCCAGCGCCTCCAGGCGCCGGTGCACCTCCCACGCGGTGGCGACCATCATGTCGCGCCTGCGCGCCGCGCGCGGCGCCGCGTCGGGCGGCGCGCGCGGCTGCAGCATGCGCTGGCCCAGCGGCAGGGTTGCAAACGGCCGCGTTGCATTGCCGGCGCAGGTGCCAGGTGCCGGGGGGAGCTGTGCAGCCAGACAAACAGACGTTCGGGGGCGCGCATCGGGCGAGCTCGCCCCGCGCCGCGCCGCGCCGCGCACTGCCCACGCCTGGCGGCGGGCAGGCTGCCGCCCCCCCGCGCAGAGCGGGCCGCGGGCGGCAGCCCGTGCGGCCGCGCCAGGAGCGGCGGGCGGCGCACGTGTCGGCGGTGAAGGGCGCGTGCGCGAGCGCGCGCTCGCTCCTCTCCGGCAGCGTCAGCCGCTCCAGCAGCGCCTCCAGCGCGGCCTGCAGGCGTGCGTTGTGGCGCGACTGGCGCTCCAGGCGGTTGTTGCGCGCCTCAATTGCCGCGATGTCCTGCGCGCGCGCGCCGGCGCGCCTCGCCGCCGTGCACCTTGCGGACGTGGCGAGCGCGGCGTGCGCAGGGCGCTCAGCCCGCATCGTGCGCCCGCGCACGGCCGGCTCCACCAGCCGCGCTACCTTCCAGCCGCGGGCTTACGCAGGCCGGCTCCCGCAGGCCGGCGCGCGGATTCCGCGGACCGCCCCGGCCTTGCATGCGCGCGCGCCCCGCGGCGGGCCCGCGGCCCGACGCTCCGCGCCGGCGGGCGCTGTGGGGGACGGAGTGCAGGCGCCGGCGCGCCTCGCGCATGTGGCGCAGCTTCAGGTCGAAGATGGTGAGCGACTCGGCCAGGTCCTCCACGGCGCGCCCGGCGTCCGCCGCGCGGCCCAGCACGCCCGCCACCACGCCGCTGCCCTCCAGCACGGCATGCACGTTGGCCGCCTGCGCCCGCATCCTTCCCCACTGCGCAGCGCCCTGAGCTGCCGCGGGGACTGTCCAGGCTCGCCGCTTGCCAGCCGCGGCGGGCGTGCACACGGGGAGATCCATGGGGGGGGACAAAGGGGCCCGCGAGCATGCACACGGGAAGGTGTGCGTGAGGGCACCCGGCCGGGGGCGCGCGC